>OJGO01000391.1_pt1 | contig 16275 bp, 13 predicted proteins | sample 1594871 | NCBI WGS metagenome assembly OJGO01 (sample SAMN05416798, study PRJEB24817) | seawater metagenome | isolation source: Sea water | place: Canada:Atlantic | collected 2013-07 | reverse complement strand
AAGTGGGTAATAATACCCGTTTACGTTTTGACGCTTTTCCTTATCAACGTTTTGGGTTTATCAACAGTGAAATTACCCGTATTGATCAAACACTGATTACACCGAATGAAATACAGTTACCTATTGCATTACAAGAGCCTGTTTATCGGTTACGAGCAAAGTTAAATCAGCAACAAATGAAAGCGTTTGGTAAAGAGTTTGATTTAAAAAGCGGTATGCTATTTGAAGCAGATATTATGCTAGAACAACGTACATTAATTGAGTGGTTGTTAGAGCCTATTTACAGTTTAAGAGGTCGAGTAAGTTAGTTGGTGTGTAAAAAATTTGAAATGATTCTTCTTATGAGGTTGTTTATTTAATCGTAATTACCTTGTTAGAAAATAGAGTGGTTGACTTTAGTCAAACTTTAGAGAGAACAACTAAAGTCAACCTAGTAATCGCAATCTCAATGTTGAGGTCTGCAACAATAACCCGATAATTAAGTATCGGATACACGGAGTGTAACATTATGCGTGAATTAAACGTAAATGAAATTCAAGAAGTAAATGGTGGCTTTAGATCATGGATAGCAAGTTGGCTTGCTGGTAACACACTAAACGCGGGCATTGAATATGCTTGGGATAATAGGGAGGCAGCGGGAAAGTGGGCGTATAATGGAGGGCGACACAGAAGAAGTATGTTTTAGCTGATTGAATTTCAATCATCAATAAATTTAAGGTATTGCTTATGAAAGTAATACCTTAAATTGAATCTATTTCTTATGATTTACTTCTTCTATATATTTTAATTTTGAAAAGATTGACAGTTGCCTCCAGTTTGTATTTGCAAGCTTTTATGGTGTGGATAATTTAATTGTTGAGGTAATGATACCCTTCATACGAAGAAGCAAGGAGTAACCAGATGGGCGTGGGATTTAGAGTTCTTTATATCAGGCACTCATTTCACAATTTAGCTCTGCATATTTTAAGGACAACCTTCAACTGAATCCAATGCAATCCTAGTTAACACATTAAGAATCAGAAATTTGAACGATAGTTTTTACACTGTATAGATAGTGTTAATTTCAATTACATAGTGACAGTTAGTGACAGTTAGTGACAGTTAGTGACAGTTAGTGACAGTTAGTGGCAGTTGACCCTTAAAATTACTTTACACTTGATTTATATTCATGGCAATAAGCAGAAGATACGGAATTAAACATGACAAGCAAAGCAATTAATGAGCAAGGAGTTGATACGGCGATAGAGCCGAAATCAAATTTATTAGTGAAAATAGTTCTTTGGTTAGTTACACTTTTATTTCTACCTCAAGTTGTTTTAGGTATCCTATCTGGAATGTTTTTTGGTGTGTGGCAAGGTGAAAAATTTACCCTAAGTACTTTTGATACTTGGTATATGACAATCTCTGTATTGTTAACTTTGTCATTAATATCACCTTTAATAACAATTCCTTTATTAATGAAAGCAACTAAAGCCGAAAGTTGGTCGGAGTATTTTGATTTTTGGGCTGTTAAAGTCATAGGTGTAAGTGAAGTAGCTAAGTGGATAGTTGTCGGTTTTGTTTTTTGGTTTATATCTTCATTTTTAGGGTGGTGGATTAAAGTTCCTGAAGAACAGTTCATGCTAGACATCAAAGCAGCCAGCAATAGCACCGATATGATTATATTAATATTGTTTACTCTTTGTTTAGTTGTACCGATTATGGAAGAGTTGATTTTCAGAGGCTGGTTATTTAGTAAGGTAGCACAAACTAAATTGGGTAATATAGGGGCATTACTACTCACTGCGTTTTTTTTTACCATTATTCATAGCCAATATGAAAATGTTATGACTTTCCTAATGCTACTTTCTTTTGGATTACTCCTAGGGGTTGTGCGTTATAAAAGCAATAATATCTGTTACACCGTTATTATACATGCACTATTTAATACTTTGACATTAACTGCCTTACTTTTAAATTGATTTTTTTATGAAAAACTCAAATTCTGAACAAAACATTTTAAGTTTTTCAATATCTAAGGGCGTTCCTTTAATCCTACAATCAGAAATTGCTGAATGTGGTTTAGCCTCAATGGCAATGGTGGCTTGCTTTCATGGTCACAGACTTGACATGCTTGCGATGCGGAAGTGCTATTCAGCCAATTTAAATGGCATGAATCTTCAGCAACTTATTGAGTTAGGTGATAGTTTAGGATTAGCTAGCAGAGCATTACAATGCCCTATTGATGAAGTACATAAGCTAGCTACTCCTTGTATTTTACATTGGGACTTGAATCATTTTGTTGTGTTGACTCAGGTTTCAGAAAAAGGAACGCCAGCTAAATATGTTATCAATGATCCTGCTATAGGGAAACTCACATTAACGACTGAAGAGTTTAGTAAGCACTTTACTGGTATTTGCTTGGAACTAACTCCAACAAGTAAGTTTGAAATAAAGCAAGTACAAGTTCGATTGAAGTTCACTCAATTGTGGAGTTCAATGTCGGGTTTAAAAACGGGGCTTGTTAAACTGATTGGTTTGTCACTTGTTTTACAATTACTTTCCTTAATGACACCCTATTATATGCAATGGGTGGTTGATGAGGTATTAATCAGTTTTGATAAGCCATTACTGACTGTATTAGCAATAGGCTTTGCTTTAATTGCTGTTATTTCTGTAATTACTAATGCGGTGAGGAGTTGGTTGATTTTACGACTTTCGAGTTTGCTCAATATGCAAATGGGGGTAAACCTCCTAAGGCATTTGTTACGTTTACCTATGAACTATTTTGAGTCACGACATATTGGTGACATTGTTTCCCGCTTTGGTTCACTTGCACAAATACGAGAGCGTATTACTACTGGCTTTGTTGAAACCTTAGTTGATGGTGTGATGGCTATTACTGTTTTAATAATGATGGCTTTGTATTCTTTAAAACTTACTGCTGTGGTTCTTGGTGCAATAGCTTTATATACCGTAGTGCGTTTAGCTCTATATCGTCCATTACATCAAGCCACAGAAGAGATGATTCAAAGCTCAGCGAAAGAGCAATCAAACTTTTTAGAAAATATTCGCGGCATGCAAACCATTAAACTTTTTGGTAATGAGTCGCAACGGCAAGGAATTTGGCAAAATCGCTACGCTGAGGTGATTAATAGTGAAATCCGTTTAGGGCGTTTAAATATAAGTTTTGATTCTTTTAATAAACTGTTATTTGGTTTAGAAAATGTCTTAGTAATTTATTTTGCAGCTATTATGGTAATGGCTAATAGCCTCTCAGTTGGTATGGTATTAGCTTTTATTGCCTATAAAGGGCAATTAACAGATAGGTTTGCCAACCTTATAGAACAAGTTATTCAATTTAAGATGATGCGTTTACACCTTGACCGTATTGCTGACATTGCCTTAACAGAGCAAGAAGCTAACCGAGAAGGTGAAGCTACTTTTACTGATGAACTAAAGGGACAATTAACCTTGGAAAACATCTGTTTTAGTTATAATGAAGATCAGACTCCAACATTAAATAATGTTAACTTGTCATTAAATTCTGGTGAATCAATTGCGATTACAGGTCCATCAGGAGCAGGTAAAACAACTCTAATGAAAATCATGCTGGGTTTATTACAACCATCTTCAGGTAAGGTATATCTTGATGGTAAAGATATTAATAATGTGGGTTTAAAAAATTATCGTAAGAAAATAGCTGCGGTTATGCAAGGCGATACCCTATTAGCTGGGTCTATTGCTGATAATATTTGCTTCTTTGATCCCCAACCTAGTTACTTAAAAATAGAACAATGTGCTCACTTAGCTGCTATCCATGATGATATTAACAAAATGACCATGGGTTATAATTCATTAGTCGGTGATATGGGGGCAAATTTATCAGGTGGTCAAAAACAACGCTTATTATTAGCGCGTGCTCTTTATCAATCCCCTTGTGTTTTATTTATGGATGAGGCGACCAGTCATTTAGATAAGGGTAATGAAACTAAAATTAGTGAACAAATTCAACATCTACCTATGACTAGAATCATGATCGCCCACAGGCAAGAAACTATTAATATGGCTGAGAAAGTATACGTTTTGAAGGATGGTGTATTAATTAACTTAAATGAAGGTCCTTCGGAAGCTGTGAATTAAATTGAGTGATAATTGTTCGCGATCCTTGTGTTAAAAAAGAGAGTAGGTGTAAATCATCATAGAGCTAAGTTATTTTCAATGTACTCAAGTTTAAATATTACTGCACATGAGGTATTTACGATGTTGAAGTAGAATATCGTCAATAACATACCATGTTGATACTAAGTACTTGTTTATTTTTATAAACAAGTGCTTTTTTTTATCTTTTTTTTAGCGATAATATAGAAAATAATTTTGAGAGTTTTGTATGACCATTTTATCGATGATAGTTGCAACGGCTGATAACAATATAATTGGCAAAGATAATGATATGCCTTGGCACTTGCCGGCAGACTTAGCCTATTTTAAAAAGGTCACTTTAGGTAAACCTATTATTATGGGGCGTAAAACGTTTGAATCTATTGGTCGACCTTTACCAGGCCGACGTAACATTGTCATTTCTCGAGATGAAAGCTACCAAGCAGAGGGCATTGATAGTGTTACTTCAGTAGAGCAAGCACTGGCTTTAGTGGATGGCAGTGATGGTAATGATGGCGCTGAAGAAATCATGGTGATTGGCGGCGGTGCTATTTATGCGCATTGCTTACCAAAAGCAGACCGTTTGTATATTACGCATATTAAAGCGGCGATTGATGGTGATACTCAATTCCCTAATTATGATGATGGAAGCTGGAAAAAAACGGCTAGTGATGTCAGAGACAGTGATGAAAAGAATGTCCATCAGTTAGATTTTTGTGTTTACGAGAAAATAGCTAGCTAGAAAGACTTTAGTAGGCTCAGTTATTAACTTGTTAAGATATATGCCAAGTTGATATAGGCAATAAAAAGGGTGCGTGCTAACGTACCCTTTTTATTGTTCAAATGACTGTTATTAAGATGACTACGTATTAAGGTAACTCTTTATATTGCTATGAGTTACTGGATTACCTCATCTAAGATATTTGTGACTAGCCAGAATGTTTGGGTTTTCAATCAACAAGTTAGAGTGAATTCAAGGCACAAAGGTGACAAAACTTGTGCTCCAAATTAAGTACCACAGGTGTTACCAATAAAAATACAACTAAACACCTATGTATCTATATGCTCCTGTTACCAATACAAGACCCTACTAAGCCATTACAGTGTTAATAATGCAATCGCTTGGTGATTAACCATGAGTTAACTATCTCACACATCATACTGCTGTTCTCGCGAAAGATTACAAGTATATTCACCCCAAAATTACTCTGAAAATAAGAAAATGAAAATAATAAGCTTTTTAGTCGCAACCTTAATCACTACTACAACCTTAGCAGCCAACCAAGAAATACAATCATTTAGCAAAGCCAAAAGAATATTAGAAAAGCAGGTCTACAACAATCATCGCATAACACTTTATTGTGGGGCGATATTTGACGCTAAGAAAAAAGTAACACCACCCCAAGGCTTCACTACGACTAAATATGTTAAGCGAGCTAAAAAAATAGAATGGGAGCATGTTTTACCAGCAGAGAATTTCGGTCGTACCTTTAGTGAATGGCGCAATGGTCATAAGCTGTGTATCAACAGCAAAGGCAAACCGTATAAAGGCCGAAAGTGCGCAGAGAAAGTAAACGCTGAATATCGTTACATGCAATCTGATATGTTTAATCTTTACCCCGCAATTGGTGCCGTTAACGCCCTAAGAAGTAATTCTAACCTTACCTTGTTGCCTGCGGCGAAAAGTGACTTCGGCAGTTGCGCAATGAAAATAGATAATCGTAAAGCAGAGCCACCTAAAATTGCTCGAGGTCAAATAGCTCGCACGTACCTTTATATGGATGATGCTTACAAGCGATATAATATGAGTAAATCACAGCGCCAGCTTATGGGGGCTTGGGATAAAATGTACCCCGTAGATACTTGGGAGTGTAGGAGATCAAAGAAGATTACTAGCCTGCAAGAAAGTGATAATAATGTGGTCAAAAGCCGATGTCAATCTGCTGGCATTTGGTGATGGGGTAGCCTCGGGCTACCATTTTTTAGGCACTGTTTGTTGCTATGAAAGGGGCATTTAGCACAAAAGAGATATTAGCTATTATAGCGAATTGGACATACTGGATTATATTTTGGACCGATAACATTGGAATTCACCTGACGTTTTGGGTGCAGCCCTAAAACTTCCTGTGCATAAGATGTTATATTTACAGTAGACCGTGCGCACCCGCAACTCCACCAAAAATTGCAAGTAAACTAATTAGCAACAGTACGATATGCATTAGCTGTAAAATAAAAAATGATTTTTCTGGGTTTATTTGAGCTTTTAGATGAAACCATTTATGTAAAAATAGTGGCTCTAGGACAAATAATACAAGGGTAAATACAAACCATACAAATATCATTAAGTATGTCCACCATGACATAGTTAACCAACCACCCATAACATGCAGCATGTAAAAACCTGACATACCCGCCAGTAACGTTGTGAGTTTTGCTTGGAAACTAAACTTACTTTCTAGTAATTCGAAAGTTTTTAGCCTTTCTTCTGGAGCCTGAGATTTTCTTATTGCTGGAATTAGAACGGTTGTAACAAAGGCAACCCCTCCAATCCACAGTACCACTGCAATAACATGTAGAACTCTTGCGATTACGAAATTTTGATAATCCATATTGAAACTACTAACGCCTTGTTAAGAATTTTAGGCTGTGTGTATTTGGGCATTGTAGCCTACTCAGTGTTATGAGGAAGTGCCCACTAGAACAGGTGAGCTTCACAGGCCGGCTTTAAACTCTTATGTTTATGAAAAACTAGCCCTTATTTAGGCCAAGATCTATATATGCGATAATATAACCATATTCCTTATCACTTAACTTATTTTTTTTATGCAATTCTTTAGCGTAATCAAAAGTCCAAGAGATACCTCTGGGTGATAAAGGTATAGTTAAATCTAATTTTAGCAAGGACTCATCGATAACTTTATGACCCTCTTGTACAGCTTTTTGAGCACAATAACTCAGAATGTACTCAACCGCATACTTATCAACTGAAGGCTCCCAAATATACTCAGTTTCACATGCTATTCTGTATTCACCATCCGCAGAGATATACTCAAGTTTTCCTTGAGTTGCGCAAGAAGCTAAAATTAGCACTAGTGATAATAAAAATAACAGTCGCAATTTAATACTCACCTTCTGATACACATAACACCCTGTTAAGGGAAAATTGTCGTTAGCTAAAATAAGCGACCAAGGAGCAAAAACCAACTGTTTTTGTCTTGCTTTAAGGACTTGCTATAAAGCAAGAGCGACTAAACTTGAATTGTACCTTTTAAATACTGTACGGCTTTACCTAAAAGAAAAACTCTATTATCTGTAACATTGCATATTATATTGCCGCCACGTTTAGAAGCCTGATATGCAATTAATTTTGGCTTCTTGAGTTTATCAGCCCAATAAGGTGCTAATCCAGTATGAATAGAACCTGTTACAGGATCTTCATCACCGCCATTCGCAGGCCAGAAATAACGAGAAATGAAGTCATATTCGTTTGATTTAGCGGTTACAACAACATCATATGGGGCGAGTTGCTTTAATAACTCATTATTTGGGACGACAGAAGTCACATCAACATCGTTTTCATAAACAACAAAATATGCTTGATTGTTTAATAATACTTCCTCTGGGGTAATTGAAAGGCCTTTTAATAAAGCTGATGGTATATCGCTAATACGTTCAGGTGGTCTACTCGGAAAATCCATTTGAATATAACCGTTATCCATTTTAGTAACGGAGAGATTACCTACTGCTTCAGCGTAAAAGTTAATATTTTTCACATTATCATTTTTAGCAAAAATAACAAATGATGATGCTAATGTGGCATGACCACAAAAGTCTATTTCAGTTATTGGAGAAAACCAACGAATTTCATAATTATGAAGATCGGTTTGTTTAACATACGCGGTTTCTGATAAGTTATTCTCAATCGCAATGGACTGCATAAGCTCATCAGAGAGCCAGTTTTTGGTGATAATTACAGCAGCTGAATTTCCTTTAAACGCAACATCTGTAAACGCGTCAACAACATTGATTTCTAATTCCATTTGAGAATCTATCTCCAGAGTGATGTTTGCTTTATAACGCCACTTTAAGCAGCAAAAAATTGTTGGCTAAAATGTTGAACGGAGTGAAAACAGCCAACCGCTACGAGTCCGTTTGATTGCCTTGATAGCAGTACATTAACGAACAGCAGTGACAGTTACTTCAATTAACACGTCACCCTCCAGATCTACACCTAAACAAGCCCTTTGTGGCCAATCTTGATAATCTTCGCCAAACCACTCACACCAAACAGTATCCATTGAGGATTTCGACTTCATATCTGCAATATAAACTTGAGCCGATACTATTCTAGTTTTATCGCTACCAAGCTCAACTAGATTATTTTGTATCGTATCAAGTGTTAATTTAGTTTGTCCTTTTATATCTAGTGAGGTATCTGACGACGTAGCTACAGTCCACACCAAATCTTTATATGCGGATGATTTATTACGCCCATTATAAATACCACTCTTTCGTTCTATCACTGAATTATCCTGTACTGCTAATGTCCAAATAAGGGGCTGATTAATAGTTGGCTAAAATGTGGAGCGAAACTTAGCCAACTGTTAGCAGGCCCGCTTTACATTATTGTTAGCAGTATATTATTCAGTGTTTGTAAATTTTGCATAATCAGTCGTAATCTTCGTTCCTTTTTCAGTTTTAGTAATTATTGCTTTTTCAATAAAAACAACTGTGTTTCCTAAATATATTTTTACACTACCACTGGCGATTTCTGGTTTAGCCGTTTCCCACTTTGAAGCAACTAAAACCTCATAAGTAATAGTTTTTGGCAAGAAAATCTTTACATTGTTACTGTAAACTCGATAATCATTATTTGTAGATGTTATGACTTTATCTGAGTGTATTTTAATATCTGATGCCATCGTAGATGGCACTAGAAATAAAACACTACTGAAAATGGCCGCAATCATTGAAAATAATATTGCTATTTTTGATTTGGAATGATTTTTCTTTAATGGGGTTTCAGGCTGAAATAACTTAGCGACATCCAGCTCAAAACAAGAAGCTAATGCTTTAACCGTTTCCAGTGAACCTGAACCATTATTTTCTACTCTTTGAATGGTTCTTAAACTTACAGCACTAGCATCGGCTAAATGTTGCTGACTCCAAGCCCTGACCTTACGCTCTTCTACAACTTTTTCAGTGTTTATTTTCATTTCCATTTGTATTTCTCACATGAATATATTGAAGCTATATCCTGTTGAAAAACTCCCTTTTTGTATACGACACATTTACGTCAGCTTAACGACAGGTCAGTGTCATACTGCTAACATCTTATTATGTAGACACCTCAGCAATATTGTTTTATACCTAATGTTTGATTTACATTAATATCCCATAATTTCAATTAATTATAAACTAAAAATATTTTGTTTTTATTAAATATTGGGTATTACTGAAACTTCTCACTAATATGAAAAATGTGATTTTTTAGAATATTTTAGGTAAAAAATTGAGTCTAATGCGATCATTAATGTACTAATGGGATATTGGCACTAATAATTATTTAAGAGTGAAGTTTAACCGCTTGGGAAGCTGATTTATGATCACTCTTGTTAGCTAGGTTCATTGTGCAGCCCTATTCAAATCAATCGCTTTAACGAATGAAGGGGGAATATCGAAAAAGGGAGTCATCAGTATGTCATTACTTACAGCAACACTTCATCAGGTATCACTACTGGAATATTATTCTTTGGTTCAGACTATTAAATAGCCTACTCGGTAATGTATTGTTAAGCTGAATTGTTAATTATCTAGATGTGTTTAAAAACGCGTTTTAACAAGTATAATTTTTAATAAGGAACTTTTTCTATGTCTTCGCAAATAATATTGCCACGCATTATGCAAGTTGGTTATGGTGCCAGCTTTGAGTTACCTAATGTATTAGCTAGTCTACACTGTAATCGAGCTTTAATTGTTACTGACAAAATGATGGTTAAATTAGGTTATGCCAATACTATCCAAGCGGTATTACAGCAGCATGATATTGCTTGTGATGTTTTTGACGATACGGAAGCTGAACCGACAGTAGCATCTATTCAAACAGGTGTGACTACAGCAAAAAATGGCGATTATGATTGTATTGTTGCGCTAGGTGGAGGCAGCCCAATTGATAGCGCCAAAGCCATTGCTATTTTGGCTAAATATGGTGGCGCGATGCAAGATTATCGTTTTCCACGTATGGTTACAGAGCAAGGTTTGCCTCTTATCGCTATACCTACAACAGCCGGTACTGGATCTGAAGTCACTAAATTCACCATTATCACCGATGAAACTAACGATGAGAAAATGCTGTGTGCCGGTATAGGCTTTATGCCTGTTGCTGCCTTAGTTGATTATCAGTTAACAATGAGCCTACCGCCAAGAACAACGGCTGATACAGGTATAGATGCTTTAACCCATGCTATTGAAGCCTATGTTAGTAAGAAAGCTAATGCTTATAGCAATAGCCAAGCGATTGCGGCAATTAAGTTAATTGGGCCAAATTTACGTAAAGTATATAACAATGGTAGTGATGAAAAAGCGCGTGAAGCCATGATGCTGGGAGCAACCTTAGCTGGTATTGCATTTTCTAGTGCGTCGGTGGCATTAGTGCATGGCATGAGTCGTCCAATTGGTGCATTTTTTCATGTTCCTCATGGTCTATCTAATGCGATGTTATTGCCTAGCGTTACTGCCTTTTCAATTTCAGCTGCCCCTGCGCGTTATGCTGATTGTGCCAGAGCAATGGGAATTGCAACCGAGCAGGATAACAATGATGAGGCTAATCAGAAGTTATTAGTTGAACTTCGTGCATTAAATGATGAATTAGCAGTGCCAACGCCATTAGAATTTGGCATTGAGCGCAATGAGTTTTTTGAGGTTTGTCAAACGATGGCTGAACAAGCATTGGCATCAGGCTCACCAGCTAATAATCCTATTGAGCCTTCTACAGACGAAATAATTGAGATTTATCAACAGCTATGGGATTAACCTCAGCCATTAAAGTATTTACCCACTTCAACTGTGCTCAGAGTTTTTTGCTCCTAAATTGAATTATAAAAATTGGATGTTAGCGTGAACTTGTCCAGTATTAGGTTTTGGCAGAAGTGCTACATGGATGTCGTCAATCCACTAGCAAAAAGGCAATAAAAAAGCTGCACATTATAAATGAGCAGCTTAATATTTTTCAATGTAAAGGTTAACTATTGAGTGACAAAATCTAATATGCCTATCGCTGCTTTTCGACCTTGATCAATAGCAGTAACGACTAAATCAGAGCCAAGCACCATATCACCACCAGCGAAGACATTTTGCTTACTTGTTTGCAGAGCAAAGTCAGAGTTATCAAAAGCAACAACACGCCCACGAGAGTCTAACTCTACGCCAGCATCTACCATCCATTGAGGTGGGCTGGGTAAGAAGCCAAATGCGATAACAACAGCATCTGCTTCCATGACAAAGGTACTGTCAGGGATAGGTTCAGGGTTGCGTCTACCGTTCGCATCAGGAGAGCCTAGTTGAGTTTTAACAAACTTCACGCCAATAGCAATACCTTGCTCATCAACAGCAATATCGAGCGGCTGAAGGTTAAACTCGAAATTTACACCTTCTTCTTTAGCATTTTGAACTTCACGTGGAGAGCCTGGCATGTTTGCCTCATCTCTACGATATGCACAAGTAACGCTCGTTGCGTTTTGTCTAATGGAGGTACGGACACAATCCATGGCAGTATCACCACCACCGAGTACAATGACTTTTTTATCTTTGAAGTTCACATAAGGCTTAACTTGGGCATTGTCTGCTTTAGTGATCCCCATTAATTTCTGAGTATTACCAATCAAGAAATCTAGTGCGTTATAAACGCCTTTAGCGCCTTCATTGTCAAAGCCACCACTCATATCGGTATAAGTGCCTAAACCTAAGAACACAGCATCATATTCGTCACTGATGTCTTTAAAGCTAACATCTGTTCCCACATCAGTGTTTAACCGGAACTCGATACCCATGCCTTCTAATATTTCGCGGCGCGTTTGAATTACATCTTTTTCTAATTTAAATGATGGAATGCCAAAAGTAAGTAAACCACCAATTTGTGCGTGTCTGTCATAAACTACAACATCAACACCGTTGCGAGTTAACACGTCAGCACAAGCAATGCCTGCGGGACCTGCACCAATAACCGCAACTCGTTTACCTGTTTTTATCACGTGAGATAAGTCAGGCTTCCAACCCTGCGCAATAGCAGTATCAGTGATGTGTTTTTCGATATTACCTATGGTGACTGCGCCAAACTCATCATTTAAAGTACATGCCGACTCACATAACCTATCTTGTGGACAAACTCGACCACACATTTCTGGTAAGCTATTGGTTTCATGACATAAATCAGCAGCTTCAAAGATCCGATTTTCAGTTACCAGTTCAAGCCATTGTGGAATGTAGTTATGCACAGGGCATTTCCATTCACAATAGGGGTTACCGCAGTCTAGACAACGATCAGCTTGACCTGCACTTTGTTCATTACCCATAGGTTGATAAATTTCAACAAAGTTAATTTTACGTTCACTAATCGACTTCTTAGCTGGGTCTATTCGTTTTACATCAATAAATTGATAAACATTTTTGCTCATTATTTAAATCCTCAATTCTTACCAATTATTGTGCTTGGACACGAAGTTCAGCACTTGAACGACTACGGTGACCTAATAAGGTCTTTACATCGGTAGCTGTCGGTTTAATCAGTTTAAATAATGGGGCATATCGATCAAAGTCATGAAGCATTTCATGGGCGCGTAAGCTACCCGTTTCTTCAAAGTGTTGATTGATAATGCCACGTAAATGTTCTTGGTGGATGGTTAAGTCTTCAATGGCCAGCATTTCAATAGAATCTTTATTCAGGCGTACATCTAAGTCACCCGTTTCATCTAATACGTATGCAAAACCACCAGTCATACCTGCACCAAAGTTAACACCTGTTTCTCCTAGTATAGTAACTATACCACCGGTCATGTACTCACAAGCATGATCACCTGTACCTTCAACAACCGCATGACAACCAGAGTTACGTACAGCAAAGCGTTCACCAGCACGACCTGAAGAGAATAACTTACCGCCAGTAGCACCATATAAACAAGTATTACCCATGATCATTGTTTTATGGCTAGCGTACTCAACACCAACAGGGGGTTTGATGGTCAGTTTACCACCTGCCATACCTTTACCGACATAGTCGTTGGCATCACCCGTTAGGATTATATTCAAACCGCCTGCATTCCAAACACCAAAACTTTGTCCGGCAGTACCTGATAAATATATGGTAATCGGAGAAGAAGCCATACCTTGATCGCCATGATGACGCGCAATTTCACCTGATAACGTTGCACCGACAGAGCGGTCAGTGTTTTGAATGGTAAAACGGTATTCCCCGCCTTTGCTATGAGACACAGCATCATTAGCGGCAGCTAAAATCTTCTGGTTTAACTGACCTTTATCAAAGGCAGTATTTTCTTCTGTTTGATGAAGTGCGGTATTTTCACCAGCAACTACAGGTGCGGTTATCGGTGATAAATCGAGTTTACTCTGTTTGGAAGTAATGCCATCAATTTGTACCAATAAGTCAGTTCTGCCTATGATGTCAGTTAAACTCTTGACGCCAAGACTGGCAAGAATTTCACGTACTTCACGAGCAATGAATTTAAAGTAATTCATCACTTGATCAGGCAAACCTTTAAAGAACTGCTCGCGTAAAACTTCATCTTGCGTGGCAACACCTGTAGCACAGTTATTTAAGTGACAAATCCTTAAGAATTTACAACCTAAAGCAACCATAGGCGCAGTACCAAAACCAAAACTTTCAGCACCTAAAATAGCTGCCTTAACAATATCTACACCGGTTTTTAAACCACCATCAACTTGCAAACGTACTTTATGACGTAAGCCATTGGTGACCAAAGACTGATGAGCTTCCGCTAAGCCGAGTTCCCAAGGACAACCAGCATATTTTACTGATGTGAGTGGACTTGCTGCAGTGCCGCCGTCATAACCTGAAATAGTAATGAAATCGGCATAGGCTTTTGCAACTCCTGAAGCAATAGTACCAACCCCAGGACCAGAAACTAATTTAACTGAAACAACGGCTTTGGGATTCACTTGTTTTAAGTCAAAAATCAGCTGAGCTAAATCTTCAATCGAATAAATATCATGGTGTGGCGGCGGAGAAATTAAGGTCACTCCAGGCACTGAGTAACGTAATTTCGCAATTAATGGGGATACTTTGTCGCCAGGTAATTGTCCACCTTCACCAGGTTTTGCCCCTTGTGCTACTTTGATTTGTAAAACATCGGCATTAACCAAGTAATGTGGTGTTACACCAAAGCGTCCCGAAGCAATTTGCTTGATTCGAGAGTTTTTTACGGTGCCGAAACGGCGTTCATCTTCGCCTCCTTCACCAGAGTTTGAATAACCACCTAAGCGGTTCATGGCAATGGCTAAAGCTTCATGAGCCTCAGGGCTAAGTGCGCCAATTGACATCGCCGCGCCATCGAAACGTTTGAACATTTCACCTTCAGACTCTACCTGATCAAGTTCAATGGGGTCACAATCATCTCTAAGTTTTAATAAATCACGAATGGTGGCTACTGGGCGTTGGTTAACTTCGTCGGCAAAAGTACGATAATCATTATAATCACCATTTTGCACGGCGCGCTGTAAGTAGTTCACGACATCAGGGTTAAATGCATGATACTCACCACCATGAACATACTTTAATAAGCCGCCATGGTTTATTTTTTGATGAGGTAAAAAAGCTTTGCGTGTTAGGTTGATTGCATCTTGCTGAATATCATTAAAATCAGCACCTTTAATGCGACTTGGTAAGTCACTAAAACAAAGCTCCATGATATCTTCATTTAAACCGATGACTTCAAATAAACCGGCACAACGGTAACTGGCAATGGTTGAAATACCCATTTTAGAAAGTATTTTCAATAAACCTTTATTGATACCTTCTCGGTAATTGACGATAGCATCACGGGCAGATAAATTAATTTGCTTTTGTTCAACTAATTGTTCAATCGTTTCAAAGGCTAAATAGGGGTATATTGCCGTAGCACCTAAGCCAAGTAATACAGCATATTGATGTGAGTCACGTACCGAGCCAGTCTCGACAATAATGTTTGAGTCGCAACGTAACTGTTGATCAACTAAACGTTTCTGTACTGCACCAACAGCCATAGCTGCAGGAATAACGAGTAAACCGGGTTGGATATTTCTATCTGATAACACCAAAATAACCGTGGCATTATCGCGAACAAGGGCTTCTGATTCATCACATAAACGTCTAACTGCCGCTTCTAACCCTTCTGTGGCATCAAAGCTTAACGTTAATGTGTCAGAACGATAATGCTCTGGATCTAAATCGCGCAGTTGTTTCAAACCGGTATACATCAATACTGGCGTAGAAAATAGCATACGATCGGCATGGCCAGATGTTTCGTTAAACACGTTATGTTCACGACCAATACAAGTACCTAGCGACATGACATAACGCTCACGTAACGGGTCAATTGGCGGGTTGGTTACTTGCGCGAATTGCTGACGGAAATAGTCATATAAAGTACGTGTTTGACTTGAAAGCACTGCCATAGGAGTATCATCCCCCATAGAGCCTGTCGCTTCTTGGCCATTTTCCGCTAATGTTTTAATGACTTGCTGAATTTCTTCATAGCTGTAATTAAACATTTTGTGGTACTGATTCATTTCTGCATCAGTAAAAGCACGCTGGCCAATCAAATTTGCTTCAAGTTCATCAAAAGGAATTAAGCGACGAATATTTTTATTCAACCACTCTCTATAAGGGTGACGTTCCTTCAAATTATTATCAATATCGGCAGAATGAGAAACTTTACCCGTGTAAGTATCAATGGCGAGCATTTCACCTGGACCAACACGGCCTTTTTCTACTACTTCATCTTCACCGTAATCCCAAATGCCTACTTCTGAAGCTAGGGTGATAAAACCATTTCGAGTGATAACATAACGGGCAGGGCGCTGTCTCTTATACACATCTCCGAGCCCACGAGACTAAGGCGAATC
>OJGO01000390.1_pt1 | contig 16310 bp, 11 predicted proteins | sample 1594871 | NCBI WGS metagenome assembly OJGO01 (sample SAMN05416798, study PRJEB24817) | seawater metagenome | isolation source: Sea water | place: Canada:Atlantic | collected 2013-07 | reverse complement strand
AATATTGCTTTAAGTGAAAATATCATGTCCCCCACAGATCAAAACTCTCAAGCCAATGACTTACCTAATACCCCAGAAACACCAGCTAATGTCGACAATGAAAGTAAGACACATTTTGGTTATAAAACGATAGAAAAAGACGATAAAATCTCTATGGTTGCAGGAGTATTTCACTCGGTTGCCAAACAATATGATGTGATGAATGATTTAATGTCATTTGGTATCCATCGTTTGTGGAAACGTTTTACTATTGATGCCAGTGGTGTACGTCCTGGTAATAAGGTCTTAGATCTTGCTGGTGGTACGGGTGATTTAACCGCTAAGTTTTCCAAATTAGTTGGTCGAGAAGGCAAAGTTGTATTAGCCGATATCAACAGTTCAATGTTAAATGTAGGTCGTGATAAATTACGCGATAAAGGCTTAGTGCAAAATATAGAATATGTGCAAGCCAATGCCGAGTATTTACCATTTGAAGAGAATACTTTTGATATCGTCACCATCGCTTTTGGTCTACGCAATGTCACGGATAAAGATAAAGCTTTGCGCTCTATTTATTCCGTCCTAAAACCAGGTGGGCGTTTACTCGTTTTAGAATTTTCAAAACCAGAGCATGAATTATTGAACAAAGCTTATGATTTTTATTCATTCAATATATTGCCTAAAATGGGCGAACTGGTAGCAAAAGATGGTGAAAGTTATCAATACTTGGCCGAATCAATCAGGATGCATCCTGATCAAGAAACCTTAAAAGATATGATGGAAAACGCTGGTTTTGAACAAACGAGCTTTAAAAACTTAACTGGTGGTGTCGTTGCCTTACACAAAGGTTATAAGTTTTAACCATGACAGCTTTTAATAACCAGGTTGTCACTCAAATAAGCAACGACCTATTATTACCGCAGGCTGTCACGGCAACCCTTGAATTGATTATTAATAAAGCGTTGAGCTTGAATAATAAATCAGTATCTTTTGCTGGTGTAGCTCAAAAAACATTAACACTTGAGTTGGCAGAATTGCCGTTCCCACTATGTTTTACGGTAGATAATGTTTCAAGTTCAGTTGGCGTTATTGTTAGCTCTAATCATGAATGTAGTGATTGCACCATAAAGACCAGCATAAATACCCTTAAGAAATTAAAAGCCAATGTGTCTCTAACTCAATTGATTAAAAAAGATGAACTTGATGTGAGTGGTGATATAAAAATAGCACAACAATTTGCCAACATTACACAATCACTTGAAATAGATTGGCAAACAGAGCTTGCTAAACATCTTGGTGATGTGCCGACTCATAAACTTTTACAGTTTGGTAATAAAATTACCAAATCGCTTGCTGCCACAGGTAAACAGCTTGAAGCGGATGTTAGTGAGTATCTTGTGCATGAAAAACGTTTAGTGGTAACAAGTACTCAACTTAATGCTTTTAACCAAATGACAAAAGACGTTGCTAATCAGGTTGACGCCTTGTCTGCGCGAATTGATAAACTTATCGCCGATACAGCGAGTAAATAATCAAATATTAGTTAGCGAATGCCGCCAATAATACATAGGAAATAATCACCACTGTGAGTAGTCAACGTCTTTATCAAATAGTTAAAACTTTCTTGAATTTCGGTTTAGACGAAATGATCCCTGCGGCTATGTTGCCATGGTATGCAAAAGTAGGCAGACAAAGCTTATTTTGGTTGAGAAATAAACATAAAGATAAAACCCCTGAACAACGCTTTCGATTGGCGATAGAATCTTTAGGGCCCGTTTTTATTAAATTTGGCCAAATGCTGTCAACGCGACGTGACTTATTGCCACCTGAGTTAGCCGATGAACTCGCTTTACTGCAAGATAAAGTCACACCTTTTGACGGTGAACATGCAAGAGACATCATCATCAAAGCCATGGGGGCGGATGTTTTTGAAAAACACTTTAAAGACTTTGATTTTACCCCACTTGCTTCGGCCTCTATTGCGCAAGTTCATACCGCAACTTTACTAAATGCGGATCAAGAAACAAATATTGTTATAAAGGTATTACGCCCTAAAATTAGTAAAACTATTTTGGCTGATATTAAAGTAATGTCATTGTTTGCAGGCATAGTCGCACGTTGGTTACCTGATGGTAAGCGTTTACGCCCAAAAGAAGTGGTCGAAGAATATCGAAAAACTATCATCGATGAATTAAACCTTAATCGAGAAGCTGCAAATGCTATCCAGCTAAAACGTAATTTTGAGCAAGGTAGTGAATACGATAAAGCACTTTACGTTCCTGAAATTTATAGTAAATATAGTTTTGAAAATGTTTTGGTAATGGAACGTATATACGGCATTGGTGTAGGAGAGGTAGACACGCTTAACCAACTTGGTGTAAATATGAAATTACTGGCGGAGCGTGGTGTAGAAGTGTTTTTCACGCAAGTATTTCGTGATAGTTTTTTTCATGCAGATATGCACCCTGGTAACGTTTTTGTTGATGCGACTCAACCAGAAGATCCTACTTGGATAGCCATAGATTGTGGTATTGTTGGTACCTTAAATCGTGAAGATAAACGTTATTTAGCTGAAAATTTTGTCGCCTTTTTTAATCGAGATTATCGCAAAGTTGCCCAGCTACATGTTGATTCTGGTTGGGTGCCAGCAAATACTAGCGTTGATGAATTTGAGTTCGCCATTCGCACTGTTTGTGAGCCTATTTTCAACAAACCATTATCCGAAATATCCTTTGGACAAGTATTAGTTAATTTATTCAATACGGCACGTCGTTTTAATATGGAAGTGCAACCGCAGCTTGTGCTGTTACAGAAAACCTTACTCTATATTGAAGGGTTAGGACGTCAGCTCTATCCTGAGTTAGATTTATGGCAAACCGCAAAGCCGTTTTTAGAAAATTGGGTCAAAGAGCAAATGGGTGTCAAAGCGGTTTTGAGTAAAATTAAAGCGAACTTACCATTCTGGAATGAAAAACTGCCTGAAATGCCTGACTTAGTTTACGACTACTTAAAAACTAGCCGTGAAAACCAACACCAACAAACGCAACTAATGCAAACCCTGTTGGCGAATCAGAGTAAAAATAACCAGCGCATTATCTACAGTATAATTGCCGCAGCAATAATTATTGCAGGGGCCATTCTTTTCAGTCACTAGGGTTTTATTCTCGTTAAGTACTCTATAAATCCTCCCGAGTGACATTGTTTCGGTGGTGAGAGAGTGCTTTTCTAAATGATGCAAACCAAAAGATAAAACTTCATTGGAATAGGTTATTTGATAAGGGTTGCTACGCCCTTATTAACACCATAAATATCGATAGGGTAAAACCCTAAGGTTACATGAAAGTCTTTATCAGTTAACAGTAAATTTTGACGATAACTTGTCGCCTGTGGGGATTGAGCAACAACAAAAAATGTTGTTTTATCCTTTATATTTACTCGACCTAAGCCTCTTAGAGATACAGACAACTTTGTTCCTATAGCGATTTCTTTTGTGACCGATTGGTATTCGTACGGATTAATTAATGTCATGTGGAAAGTCCGATGATCTCTTTCGCTTTGATACTGTCGGTAACGGGTAAAGTCATCACCGAGTATTTTTTTCATTTGCGATAAATACAACTCAAGATCGGCTGCATTCACTTTGCCACCGACATAAGTTAAGCCGCTATTATCAGTTAATTTAACGATTTCTATTTGAATCACTAATGCCTTTGGTATGGCTAGATCAGTATTTGACATAGGAGCTTCTTTAGATTGAATATTGGTGTTTCCAGCCATAGGTTTGATTATAGTATTAGCAGATAAGCTAGCTTGCCAAAATATTATAAAAGTGAATAAAACATTCTTTAAATTAGCTATAAAATTGATTTTTATCATGTATTGTAATCACTTAATTAAACATTACATTCAGCGTTGATTCAATTGCAGCTAAAATTAAATGCAAGCATACTCTGGTTAAAAAACTAAAACAGCAAACTTATTTTTTAGCTTCCTTGGCTTTCGCTAACTGAGCGCGTAAACCGGCCATACCTTGTTTATTTGCTTGCTCAACATGCTCTACTGTTTTTTTCTTCGCTGCGCCCAATTCCCAATTTAAATCATCTTGTGGCAATTCATGTAAGAATCGGCTTGCTTCAGTACGAGACACTTCACCAAATTGTCTACGCTCTCTGGCGTAAGTAAATATTAACTCACGTTGAGCTCGGGTAATACCTACATAAGCGAGTCGACGCTCTTCTTCAACACTGCCTTCATCAATGCTGGTTTGATGAGGCAATAAACCTTCTTCCATTCCAATAAGAAATACATAGGGAAACTCGAGGCCTTTAGATGCGTGCAAGGTCATTAACTGCACTTGATCGTTACTGTCTTCTTCTTCATTACGCTCCATCATATCGCGCAAGGTTAAACGAGTAACAATTTGCGGTAAGGTCATCGGCTCTTCATCATCACTGCCTTCGAGCATTTGTGTTACCCAACTAAAAAGTTCAGTAACATTTTTCATGCGCATTTCAGCAGCTTTAGCACTGGGTGAGGTGTCGTAAAGGAAGTCTTCGTAATTGATTTGGCGGATCAAAGAACGCAATACTGCAGCAGTATCTCCTCGCTCAGCCTGATCAGCAATATCAACGACCCATTGGGTAAACGCTTGCATCTTCATTAAGCTGCGACCCGTTAAAGTTTGCTCTAAACCCAGTTCAAAACTGGCAGCAAACATACTAATTTGGCGCATGTTAGCGTAGGTGCCTAATTTTTCTAACGTGGCTGGCCCTAATTCACGTTTAGGAACATTCACAATACGTAAAAAAGCATTATCATCATCAGGGTTAACTAGTACCCGTAAATACGCCATGACATCTTTTATTTCTGAACGTGAGAAAAATGAGGTACCGCCACTGATTTTATAAGGAATACGGTTTTGCATCAGTGCTTTTTCAAGTAAACGAGATTGGTGATTACCGCGATAAAGTACCGCGTAATCTTTATATTGGCTACGATTCATAAAACGATGACCAATTAACTCACCAATGACCCGCTCAATTTCATTTTCTTCATTTTTTGCTTGTATAACTCTTAATTCTGCACCGTAAGCAAGCTCACTAAATAACGCCTTATCATAGACATGCGGGTTATTAGCAATGAGTACGTTGGCACATTTTAATATACGGCCACTAGAGCGGTAATTTTGCTCCAGTTTGATCAGTTTCAGGGCTGGAAAGTCTTTACCAAGCAATATTAAATTCTCAGGTTTAGCGCCGCGCCATGAATATATAGATTGATCGTCATCACCTACTACCGTTAAGCGACCGCGTTCACCGGTAATATGCTTAACTAGTTCGTACTGACTAGCGTTAGTATCCTGATATTCATCAACCAATAAATAACGAATTTTGTTCTGCCAACGTTCGCGTACTTCTGGGTAATTTTTCATTAACAGAGTGGGAATCAAAATCAGATCATCAAAGTCTAATGCATTGTAAGCTTTCATATGCTTATGATAGCGCTGATAAAATTCAGCATACTCACTGCTGTCAGCATCATTTGCCGCTTTTAAGGCATCATCAGGTAAAAATAAATCATTTTTCCAATTGGAAATTTTGCTTTGCAGTTGACTCAATAAATCTTTATCACCATCGAGTTCATCGATGGTTAACTCTTTGAGTAATGCCAGTGAGTCTTGATCATCAAATAAGGTAAAGCCAGGTTTGTAACCTAGGATTTTTATTTCTCGACGAACAATATCAAGCCCCAGCGAGTGAAACGTAGAAACGGTTAAACCTCGAGTCAGATCTCGACCGAGCATTTTTTGAATACGCTCTTTCATTTCTCGAGCCGCTTTATTGGTAAAGGTTACCGCAGCAATATTACGTGCTTTGTAATCGCACTTTTGGATCAGATAAGCGATTTTTTGACAAATAACCCCGGTTTTACCTGAGCCTGCGCCAGCCAGTACAAGGCATGGACCACTCACAAATTTTACCGCTTCATTTTGTCCGGGATTTAGTTTCATTTCTTTTTGGGGTACTTAATTCAATTAAATTTTCGTGTGGTAGATTTTACCTGTTTTTAGTCATGTGCAAAACAGTTACAATGATATCAAGTGAAATTGATGAGAAATTATTATGTTGAATGCAAAAAAGATTGAAGAAATTGCCAAGCAAGTAACTGAATCTATTCCGCCGGGCTTAAAAAGTATGGTGAATGAGTTTGAAGATAAAGCTAAAACTGTATTACAAAGCAAATTATCACAACTAGATGTGGTAACACGCGAAGAGTTCGACGTTCAAACACAAGTACTGATTAAAACACGGGTGAAAATAGCTAAACTTGAAGCTAAATTGGCTGCATTAGAAGAAAAAATCGCTTCAAGCTAAACCCTAGTTAAACTTTAACCATATTATTTACCATACCAGCCAAACAAAACCAAGGACGAGATTATTTCATGTCATCTTCTAAAGTAGCCCTAACGTCGGGCCCTTCTGCAATTACTTGTTTCAAAGCCTATGATATCCGTGGAAAATTAGGCGAACAATTAAATACCGATATAGCATATCGGATTGGTCGCGCTTTTGCGCAACATACACAAGCAAAAACCGTGGTAGTTGGTGGTGATATTCGCTTGACCAGTGAAGAGTTAAAGCATGCATTGGCTGAGGGGTTAATGGCAGGTGGTACCAATGTTATTGATTTAGGCTTAGCGGGTACAGAGCACATTTACTTTGCCACAAGTCACTTGCAATGTGATGGTGGTATTGTGGTAACGGCTAGTCATAATCCTATTGATTACAACGGTATGAAGCTGGTACGCGAAAATTCTAAACCAATTAGTGGTGATACCGGTCTATTTGATATCCAAGCACTCGCCGAGAAAAATGACTTTATCGATGTTGCTACCCTAGGCACGTTAACAACGGCGGATATCTCTCAACCTTATACTGAGCACTTATTAACGTATATTGATAAGAAGAATATTACACCGTTAAAGCTGGTAGTAAACGCAGGAAATGGCACCGCAGGTCCGGCTCTAGATGCCATCGAAAGTGCTTTTAATGCACTTAACGTTCCTGTTGAGTTTATTAAAGTACATCATCAGCCTGACGGTAACTTCCCAAATGGTATTCCAAATCCCTTATTGATAGAAAATCGTGCGGCGACGCGTAATGCCGTCATTGAACATGGCGCTGATATGGGCTTTGCTTGGGATGGTGATTTTGACCGTTGTTTCTTGTTTGATGAAAATGGTGACTTCATCGAAGGTTATTATATTGTTGGCTTATTAGCAGATAATTTTTTAAGTAAAATTGAAGGAAGTAAAGCCGAAGCAAAAATCATTCATGATCCACGCTTAACTTGGAATACTATTGATATTACCGAGCAAGCTGGTGGTCAAGCGATTCAAAGCAAAACGGGTCATGCTTTTATTAAAGAACGCATGCGCAGTGAAGATGCTATTTATGGTGGTGAGATGAGTGCTCATCATTATTTCCGTGACTTTTTCTATTGTGACAGCGGCATGATCCCTTGGTTACTCATTGCTGAGCTTGTTTGTTTGCGTAAACAGCCCCTTTCGAGTCTGGTAAAAGAGCGCATCGCTGCTTATCCATCATCGGGCGAAATTAATAATAAAATTGCAGACCCTAAAGCAGCCATCGCACGCGTACTTGCTTGTTATCAAGAGCAAGCTCAAGTGATTGATAAAACTGATGGTATTAGTATGGAATTTGGCAATTGGCGTTTTAACTTACGCAGCAGTAATACTGAGCCAGTGGTTAGGTTAAATGTTGAATCTAAAGGTGATGTGGCATTAATGCAAGAAAAGACAGAGCAAGTTTTAGCTTTGCTGTTAGCTGAGTAGCCTTCTTTTATTACAGAGAACTTAATGGCGAAGTGCGAACCATTTTCGGACTTAAATTCAAGCTATGGCACGCTGTCATTTACTGTGTTTATTGACCAATATAAAACTCAGTTTGAAGGCTGTTTCCCTTAGGCAAGGTTATTTGAACTAACCTTGCCTTGGTTAGTTGCCACAGAAGAGTTTATGCTCGCTAAAAACAGTCAAGTTATCATTCGTTGTTTGTATGAGGCAAGTAATGATCAAGAGCCGGTATTACAGATTACTTGGCCTTTGGTTCATAGCCTTAACAGTCACAATCATTCAACTAAACAGAAGATTACCTCCCTCACGAGTTTTTATTCTTCGGTTGCTGAACCCATATTCTTTATTTCTCCTCGTTAAGAAGCCATGCACCAACTGCTTATAAATATGGATAAAGATTATTAGTGCGTGGTATGCAGCTTGGTGATTTTGATGAAGGAATAGTTGAGCAAGCATTGTTGGAGGATTTTCCTTATCAACGGTTATTTTCTAAACCGGAAAACGGCTTGAAAGGCATGCACCAGGCGAGATAAAGCAAATTTTTTTGGTAAACCTTTGGATCAGGCAAGCACAAACCCAGCATTTATTGATCTTCAAAACTTCCATCAATAAAGCTAGGCCATTAACGATATTAACAAACATGACCGCTTTTATTTCACATGCTACGAGGATTAAATCAATTTTCCGGTACGTGTGATATCTTGCTGTGCGGCAATGATTCAACTGCTGATGAATTTAAGTTATTAAATAAAAGAAATAAGCATTGGCTTGGGGTAATGGCTCGCGCTACTATGAATATGCAGATAATTAGTAATGTGGACCACATTTTTGCTCAATGAGGTAAGCAAACGAGCTAATTGAGTTAGTATGTAAGGTTTTAACAAAGTAAAGAGTTAACAGATCGTTAAGAAATTCATTTTAGCGATGTTACTTGCATTGACAATTACCTAATAAATAAAATTATCTATATGAATTCAGAAACAGAAGGAAGCAAAATGAAAATAGGGGTTATCCTTGGCAATCGCCCAGAAATAATCAAAATGGCACCCGTTATTGGTGAATGTAAAAAACGCGGCATTACCTATTTTATCATCCATTCTAATCAACATTACTCTCAATAGATGGATAGCATCTTCTTTAAAGAATTAGAGTTACCTGCTCCCGATTATAATTTGGGGGTTGGCTCTGGTTTACAAAGTAATCAAACAGGCAATATTTTAATTGAGATGGGGTCCATCTTATTAGAAGAGAAACCAGATGTAGTGCTAGTGCAAGTCGATACTCATATTGTATTCGCTGGCGCATTAGCACATCCAAACTTGAAAGTTTCAAATCTCTTGCTCAACGCAGGAGCTTAATCAATAAAGCCCATTAGCTTTGCTGTTAATGGGTTTTATTTTTTGTTAGCTTAATAATAATGATAACCGCAAAAGGAATTTTGACATGAAATTTGTAAAAGCCTCTCTCTATTTAAGTATTGCTCTGGCAATTTCGGCTTGTGGTGAACAAGTCACTGTTGAATCTCATTTAGAAAATGCGAAAAGCTATCTAAATGAAAACAAAGTTAATGAAAGCATAATTGAATTGAAAAATGCTATTCGAGCAGATACTAAAAATGCTGAAGCACGTTTTTTGTTAGGTCAAACCTATTTAAGTTTAGGTGATGGTCTTGCCGCGGTGAAAGAGTTAGAGCGAGCGAAGTCATTAAAGTATCCGGATAACAAAGTTCTGCCCTTATTAGCTCGAGCTTATATATTAACTGATAGTGATAGTGATGTAATCGCCTTGAGCACTGTAGCTAAGGAGCTCGCTGCTGGGGAACGGAGTCAATATTTGGCCTATCAAACACTAGCAGCACTTCGTAGTGAACAACCAGAATTAGCAAAACAAAGTGTTGAATTAGCGCAATCTATCGCTCAACAAAGCCTTCATAGCATGTTGGCTTTGGCATATCTTCAGCTATCAGAAAATAAATATGATGAAGTTAAAACGCTAATTTCCCGAATTTTAACTATAGATGATGAGCAAGTTGATGCGCTAATGTTACAGGGACAAGTGGCAATGGTCACTAATGAATATCAATTAGCGGTAGATAGCTTTAAACAATTTATGGCGTTACAGCCTCGATTTTCCATGGTGCAATTGTTACTCGCAAATGCATTGCTTAAAGCCGGGCATGATGAGGAAGCAGAACAACATGCTGATGCTATATTAGCTAAAATTAATAACCAACCCTTTGCGAACTATATTAAAGCGATGGTGCGCTTCCAAGCCAAAGACTTTGCTAAAGCCAGTGAACATGCTGAAGTCGCATTATCGGCGGACTTTAATCAATTTAATTTAAAATTAGTGGCAGGAGCGAGTGCTTTTTACTTAAAAAATTGGCAGCAAAGTTATCATCACTTAAGCGCAATCATCAAGTACTTGCCTAATGACCACCAAGCTCGTCGCATGCTTGCAGTTACTCAGTTAGAGTTAGGTTTAATCGATGAAATTAGTGCCACAATTGGCGATTTTGATGATACTGATGAGGTTAATTCACAATTTTTATCTTCATTGAGTTATAAGTTATTAGAGCTAGGAGCAACGACTGAGGCAAAGAAATTACTTGCTCAAGGTGAACAAGTCAGCTCAGGAAATGCTGCTCATAATGCCCGTCAAGGTATTTTGAAATTAATGATGAATGATCCTTCAGGCATAGAGAACTTGGAAGATGCAGTCAAGCTCAACCCTGAGCTTATTGAAGCAGAACTAGCAATCGCATTTTCGGCATTGCAAAGAGGAAATATTCCTAAGGCCAAGGCCATTGCTGATAAATGGCAAAAGCAATATCCCGATAAAGCGAGTAGTTTCAATTTATTAGCGAGTATTGCAATAAAAGAAGAAAAATTTGACGAAGCTGAACAAGCGCTTAAGAAAAGTTTAAGCTTAGAGCAGGACAATCTTTTTGCATTGCTTGAGCAGTTACGTATTTCTCGCATGCAAAAAGATATCCCCTTAAGCAAACAACGTGTTGATTATTTAATAGCTATAGCGCCTAGCAATAATAAAGCTTTAAGACAGTACTTTGGTGTTTATCGCAATGAAATGGCACTAGCAAAACTGACAGCTGCTTATGAACTTGAAAAAACAGATATTAATAAAGCTATATTATTGTCTGAAGCTATGCTGAGTATGGGGCAATTAAAGCAAGCTGAAACATTACTTGTATCAATCGCCGATGCAGAAAAACTACCTAAACGTTATTGGCAATTATTATTGCTTACTTACAAAAAACAACAGAAAGTTGAAAAAATACAACCTACCTTAGAAAAATGGTTGAAAGAGAATCCTTACCATATAGAACCTGTAGTATTATTAACCGATTTTTATGCGAGTCAACGGAATTATGAACGTGCTTTAACAGTGATTAAAAGAGGGCTTGAAAATCATAATGACAACTTGGTTTTACAGTTAATTCAAATGCAATTATTACTAAACCATAAGCAAATATCTCCTGCGAAAAATCTTTATAAAGTTCTAGTGAACAAAGATATCAACAAAGCTCTTAAGCAAGGTCTACTTGGTCGAATCTTTCTATTAGAAGAGAATTATGTACAGGCTCTACCTAAGTTAACCGTGTTTTATCAGACTTATCCTAGTGCTCAGAATGCTATATATTTAGCCGGAGCCCATGTAGGCAATAATGATAATTCCAAAGCAGTACAAGTGCTGGAGCACTACCTGACGGTTCAGCCTAATAATAATCGCATTGAAACAATGCTTGCGGGACTATATCTTGAAAATGATAGCAACAAGGCTATCGCTGTTTATGATGACGTTGTTAAAAAACAGCCTAAGAATGTGGTTGCCCATAATAATTTAGCTTGGTTATATTTAGAACAAGATAATATTACTAAAGCCCTAGAGCACGCGGAAAAAGCATTTGAATTAGCACCGCATATTGCCAATATTGTTGATACCTATGGTAAGGTTTTATTAGGCTCAGGTGATAAAAGGGCGGCCTTGGAATATGCTAGTAAAGCCTCTGAAATAGCCAAAGGTAAGGATGTTGATATTCAATTAAATTATGTTGAAGCACTTATAGCCAATAATCGAATAAATGAAGCTAAAGACTTATTAAGCAAAGCCACCACGTCAACGGATGAACAACAAAAGAAAAAATTAAAGTTATTAGCTCAATTGTAATTCTGATTAGATATTTAAAAAACGACTGCAATGGCAGTCGTTTTTAGTTTATTTACGGTAAGTAAAATAGAGAAAAGGGCATTGATATGAACAAGTACATAAACACTTCTGTCATAGTATTAGCGTTAACTTTGGGTGCGTGTAGTGAAACAAAAACAGCACAACAGCTGATTAGTAGTGGAAATAACTTTGTTCAAGTTCGGGATTTTTCTAGTGCTGTAATAGAATTTAAAAATGCGGTCCGTCTTGAGCCTAAGAATGCTAATGCTCGACTTGCACTAGGGAATGCTTATTTAGAACAAGGTAATTATCTTCATGCAGAAAAGGAGTTTTCTCGGGCATTAGAATTAGGCCTCGACTTTGCTAATATTGCTGCACCGATGGCAAGAGTAAAGACTCATTTAGATAAAGCTGATGAGGTTTACCAGCTAGTTGAATACAGTGATGATTTAGCGGATGACGATTATATCCAACTGTTAACCTTTGCAGGTATTACTTCATTAAAGCAACAGAAAATTGCTGAAGGGCAAAATTATTTAGCACAAGCGATAACAATTAACCCAGATGCAGTTTATAGCAAGATAGCACAAGCTTATATTTATTATTCAGAGCGAGATTTCTCTCAAGGCTTAGCTGTTATTAGTCATTTACTTAAAGAAAAACCATCGTCATCTGAAGCACTGTTGATACAAGGTCACTTATATAATGCAATACGAGAGTTTGAGCATGCGAGTGATTCTTTTGCACTATATCTCACCGATCACCCACAAGATCATAAAATACGTTTCTTCGAAATAAATACTCTGATCAAGGCAGAAAAATTTGAACGAGCGAACGTACTAACAACTTCATTACTAAACGTTTTCAATGACTCTCCCTTAGCCTTGCAATTTAAAGCACAGCTTGAATACCAGAATAAAAATTATGAAGGGGCAAGAGATTATGCTGATAAAGTAATACAACGCAATGAAGGCGCGACCATTGCTAGGCTCATTTCAGGTGTTAGCTCATATCAGTTAGGAGATAATGAACAAGCCTATATTAATCTAAGTGCAATTGATAAATACCTGGTGAGCACTCACCCGGTAAAAAAATTATTAGCCATGATTAAGTTTAGACTTGGATATTTTACTGAAATGGCAAAAAGCCTAACTGAGCTGGAAGAGTTAACAGAAGATGAGATTAACTTACTAAAAATTACTACAGCTAACTTAATTAGTGTTGGAGAGCTAGATAGTGCTTTGGCTTTAATTGAAAAATCTAAACAGTTGCCGATAAATAGTAGTGATAGATTTGCTGACAGCAATGTGATAAAGCAAGACTTAAAGTTTGTAGACAATCAGCTAGTGTTAGCTATCGAGTATTTGAAAAAAGATCAAAGTAATAAAGCCCAGAAAATAGCAGATGAACTCAAGGCTTCGGTTGCTAGCAACTACTTAGGCCTATTACTGCAGGGTATTATTTACGTTAAGCATAATGATTATACGCAAGCAGAAAAAAGCTTTGAGCAAGTTTTGCTATTAAAACCAGAGAATGTTGCAAGTTTGTTTAATTTGGCGTTATTAAAGCAAAAAAATAATCGAAATGAGGCTGCGTTAGCATTATATAAACGAATTTTCGATATCTCTAGTGAGCATCAAGGCGCATTAAAAAACCTTATATTACTTGCTAATAATGACGAAATGACAAAAAAAGTAATTGAGCTTCTATCTGGTTATGAATACCGAGATAGCCTAACCCAAACAATTGCCCTTGCGCAAAGTTTGCGAATGAATAAGCAACTTGATGAATCGATAACTGTGCTAGAACAAATCTCCGAAAAAGAACAGTTAACTTCATCTTATTATATGGTATTGGGTGATAGCCATTTGCAACAACAAGCCATTAAAAAAGCCAGTTTAGCGTATGCTGAGGGTCTCGTTATAGAACCTCAGAGTTTACTCCTAAATGTACGTTATATCGGTGCCTTAAATAGCTTAACAGATTACCCTCAGGCATTAATTCAAGCACGTAAAGCCTATGCTTATCATGATACAAGTGACAGAATCATTGTGCTACTCACTTATCTTGAAGCCAAAAATCATAATATTATTCAGGCTAAAGAACTGTTGTCTAGGTTGAAAAATAAACATGTTTCTCATCATTTACTGGATACAGTAACTGGTGAAGTGGCTTTGTATGAAAAAAAATATCCTGAAGCTATTGATGCTTTTTCTGCTGCTTATGAGATCAAAAAAAATCCACTAAATCTTATTAGCCTTGCTCGTGCGCTTAAACTTTCAGGGCAGTCTAACGAAGCTGAAAGATTATTGGAGGCCTATATTGAGGAGCACCCTGAAAATGAGCAAATACGTTTACTTTTGGCTAGTTTGTATAATGCAGAAGATAGAGATAAAAAAATAGTTCAGTATTTGTCTTTGTCTAAATCGTCGCCCAAGAATGCATTGTTATTGAATAACCTTGCTTGGAATCAATACAAAATAGGGCAAGTTAAGGCTGCCCTAAAGAATATTGAGAGAGCGATACAATTAGAAAGTGATAGTTTAGTCATACAGGAGTCTTACGGAGTAATTTTGGTCGCTAACCATGAACTCGCTAAAGGTCTATTCGTGCTTGAAGATGCCGTGAGTAAGGGGTCAGTTAGTGTGGAAGTAAAAGCTAACTTGATTCAGGCTAAGGCACTGATTGAACAGAGTCAAAGTAAATAATAAACATTGCTAAATATTTATACAAAAGAAAAAGTCTAAGGTAGCGCTTATTGGAACGTAAATTGCATTGACGTACATTCATGTAGCCAACATGAATGTAATCTGCCTATCAATTAAGCGCCTGGAAAGTGATCGGTAAAACCAATCGTGCTGAGTGTTTATTTGTGTCAGTAAATTTTACACAGTATAAATATAATAATATTTAATAGCTTTAAGTTGCTATTTTTATTGTTATTTTAATTCTTGGCACATTCTGTGTATATAAACATTTAATAATAAAATTAAATATGGAAATAAAATGAATAACTTTAAAAAAATAATCGCCGCTTCTGCTATTGTTTTAGCAAGTTCAGCTGTTTCTGCTGATGAAGTTAATGTCGGTGGGATCACTTGGGATTCATTTGGTCCTCAACACGGTGTTGCTGCAGGTTTTACTTTTCAACAATGGAATGCAGATCCAACTGCAATATACGGTACGGGCTCAGAAGGACAAAGCACACTGATTTCTGGTGCTGCTATTTCGCCATTAAACCCTACTGGTGAATTAGTAGGTGTTGGTGAGTTTAATGCCTTTTATGAAAATCGTGGGGTAGGTGGTGCTTTTAACCCGACAACTTGTGCTTCTTGTGAATTAACTTTCGCATTTGGTGGTCTTGCACTTGAGTCTGTTAATGGTGACCAATTGGTCTATAATACCGATAATGCTTGGTTAAACGTTTATTTTGATGACGCGACTCCATTTGGTAACTTTGGTAACTTAACTAATACTAATAATAATGCCAACACTGAAGTTGCGGATGCACAAGACGGTACACTTTGGGCATCACTTTCATTTGACAGCTTTAAAGTGAGAGGTAGTCTGTTAGGTGGTTTTGCTGATGTCGAACTTAGTGTCATCGGTGGTTTAGCTGATGTAGTTGCTGCATTAGACTACAATGAGACTACGTCGGATATTAAGATGACTAGCTCTTCAATTTTTCAAGGTGGTCAGTTATATTCGACTGTATCTACTGGTCAATTAGCGAATAAAGTTCCAGAACCAACTAGCTTAGCTATCTTCGGTTTAGGTCTATTAGGATTAGTTGGTGCAGCTCGTCGTAAAGCTTAACATTACTGATTTACCAAAGCTTACTTAGTGGGTTAGCTATTAATTAAGCTTTAGACATTAAAACCTCCTAATGGAGGTTTTTTTATACCTAAAATTTATAACGTTAACAATAAAGGTGCAGTCATAATAATCGCATTAATTTATTGGACGGCATAAAGCTGAAAGATCTAGTGCATTTTTTTCCGGCTAGATTACCGAGAATAATCCACAAAAAAAACCGCAGTTTAACTTAGTTAAACTGCGGTTTTTTACAATACTTGAAAACGCGAAAATTTATTTCAAGCTAGCGTAATAAGCTGCTAAGTTTTCCATATCGGCAGGAGAAAGCGCCATAACCATACCTTTCATTGTAGGGTCGTTACGTTTGCCTGATTTAAAATCTTTAAGTTGCTTAGTAAGGTAAGCTTCTTTTTGACCAGCTAAGTTAGGGTAAGTTGGTACAGCAGAAATA
>OJGO01000389.1_pt1 | contig 16340 bp, 14 predicted proteins | sample 1594871 | NCBI WGS metagenome assembly OJGO01 (sample SAMN05416798, study PRJEB24817) | seawater metagenome | isolation source: Sea water | place: Canada:Atlantic | collected 2013-07 | reverse complement strand
CAGATTTATTATTTTTCAATAATCAAAAGTGGCAGCTAAAACTGATCCCTTTAACCGAAAATACTGTGTTAATGGCTAAAGCTAAACTATCAGTTGATCAAATAAAGTATCGTTTTAACCTAAGTTTAGATGAAGAAAATACTGAATTGAACGTAACAACTGATAATGAAAAATTCTGTTTAGCTAATAAAGCACATCATTATTTAACCTTAAGTTTGGCGAGACATCGTGATGAAGATGCAAAACAAGGCATCGATGCTGATAATCAAGGCTGGCGATTACCAGAAACACTAACTAAAGAGTTAGGGTGTGACATCACGTTATTCAATACACATGTTTGTCGGGCTAAACAGCAATTTAGAGACATGTTTGATGGTGCTTGCGATGGTGATGAATTAATTGAGCGTAAAGGTAAGAAGATTCGCTTCGCGGGTGTTTTTTATCGGATTTATAAAGGTAGTGAACTGATCGTTAATCGTGGTCAAGATAAAGTATCTCTTACGGTATTACATGGATAACAAGTTACCTCATTACAGCCGTGAAAGATTATTGGGTGAAGGTGGCATGGGTAAAGTTTACCTAGCCCAAGATAATCAATTACAACGACAAGTTGCCATTAAAGAATTAACCTATCAACCTAAAGAGGAAGAGGTTAATCACGCTCTGCAAGAAGCACGTTTATTAGCACGTGTGAACCATTCTAATATTATTCAAATTTACAATGTCCATGATGAAGGGGATCATATTTCCTTAGTCATGGAGTATTTCAACAGTAAAACGCTGACTCAGTTTCAACAAGAAGCCTATACCACACTGGTACAAAAGCTGGATTTATTGCAGCAACTTTCAGCCGGATTAGCGGCTGCTCATAAAAATGATGTTATTCATTGTGATTTGAAACCCAGTAATATTCTAGTAAATGACCAGGGACATCTGAAAATCACTGACTTTGGCATTGCTTTATTAGCAACGAATGAAAACCAAAATAGTGAACCATCAGCAAGTAATCCACTGCAGTTCGGTAGTTTACTTTTTATGTCACCAGAACAAATAAAACTGCAAGCCGTGGATTATCGCAGTGATATCTTTTCACTGGGTATTATTGCTTACCAGCTAATGGTGGGCAGCCATCCCTTTGCCTATGGTAATAGTGGCGGTTCTGCGACAGACGTTGCCAAACGAATATGTGAACATACACCGGAACATGCGAAAAACTTAATGCTTAATGCGCCCAGCGCATTAACTGACTTGTTAATGGAAATGTTAGTTAAGCCACTTGAGCAACGAATTTTAACCGCTGAAGCTATCGAAAATAGATTAAAGCATATTAGAACGGCGTTATTACAAGCTCAAATTAGTGAAGAAGAAACTTTACCTTTGGCAGGTTTTCCCTTACCGAGTGTGACTAGTAACGAGTATGCTCAAGATGAAAAGACTACGCCAGTTCAACAAAGTGTTCTGAATAGCCAAAGTAATCAAAACTTACTAGCATCAGATAATCCAGCAACTCAGTGGCTTAAATTAAGCTTTACTAAAGTCGCTATCCTAGCCTTACTATGCCTAACTGTATTTTTAGCACTTTGGTTTAACAGCACGCAAGAAGTTGAAACTAAACAAGTGGTTATTTTAAAACCTACGTTGGTTGATAGCTCACTAATGGCGCCAATGCAGCAAGATTTAGTTATTTCAGCAGTAGAAGATGCGCTTCGACAAGCAGTGATAAATACCAAGAATATGTATTTAATCTCGCAACGTGAAGTGAATGCTATCAGCAAAGAATATCCCGATGATTTGAATAAGCTAAGGCAAGCGGTAGGTGCATCAGATATTATTTCAACCACGTTAGAATGCGATAACAGCCGCTGTAAAGTGAGCTTTTCACGTTTGGTGGTTAATGAAAATAACAGTGATAACTTATCCGTTAAATCTGAGAAAAATTGGCTAGCACCTATAGATAAGTTTAATGTTATTTTTAGTACGAGCCAAACACAGTTTGCTTCACTTTTCCCTGAGCAGACAGAAGTAAACCAATCAGGTTTAATTCAACGTCCTATTAATGAAGGTGATTATCGTGATTACATAGCACTCTATAGCCAGATCAAAGGCCAAGGAAATTATAATTCAGGCAGCTTGTCTCAATTAAAAACCTTGCTAACACGCTCTCCTTATTTATATGCCGGTTATGGTTTATATCGAGATACAGCATTGGACCTATATTTAGATTCGAAAGATAAAAAATATTTTCGGCAGCTCGATGTTTTATTACAAAACTCACCACCAGAGTATCGTTACAGTGTTTTTTCAGCCATAGACAGGTTTTGGTTAGCTTCAGACAGAGGAGACATGATAGAGGCAAGAATCCAAGTCGGAGAAGCACAAAAAAGAGGCGCCGATGATTTAACTATTTTAGGCTTTGAAGCTTTTATGTTTTTTAATAATGGAAACTATGAAGAAGCAGCTGATTCCTATGCTAATGCTTTTAAATTGCGTCCTAGTTCAAGTTTATTATATAACGTAGCGTTTAGTTATTGGAGAATGGGCGACCTAACTAAAGCAGAAGACTCATTAAATAAAATGCTAAAAGTTGTGCCTAATGACTATAAAGCAATAAGATTACAAGCAAATATTTGGTTACTACAAGGGAGGCTTAAGTTAGCTATTTCGGCCTTTGAGAAAATAGTCACTAACTTGAATAAAAGTAAAGATATAAGTAACTTAAGTTTGGCTTATGGCTTGAATAATCAGTATGAGAAGTCGCTCGATTTTGCACAGAAAGCTTTAAAGCAAAACCCAAAACAGCCAATAAATTTATTAAATTTAGCGGATATTGAAATGATACTAGGGAATGAGGAATCAGCAATATCACATTATCAACAAGTAGTCGCTATTTTAATTGGTAAAAATGAAGTCAAATATTTAACAAACTTAGCGCAAGCGTATGGCCAGTTAAATAAAGCTAACTTGGCGATAGAAGCGTTAAGTAAAGCACAAGCCCTAGCGCCTAAAAATGGTGAGGTTTCTTATAGCTCGGCCATTGTATATAGTTTGCTGAAAGAAGAAGCTTCGGCTGTTCATCATGTTAAAGCAGCATTGAAAAATAATGTTGGTGCCGTTTGGTTTAACCTTCCTTGGTTTGATAGTTTATGCAGAGAACATGAATTTCAGCAATTAATGCTTAACTATAACAATGCGACACGTTGTTCAAGTTGATTTGTGTCTTTTACATTATACGATTAGTTATTGATTTCTATTAACACCGCCATCTTGAATAGTTCCAAACGTTGAATACATTGGTTGTTTTATTTTTAATTCTTGGCTTGTTTCAACACTTTTAATAGTCACTAATTTTTCTAATGTCTCAGGATCTGTCTCAGCTAAATTTAATAATCTTTCTAACTGTTCAGCGTCTGAACCAGCTAATTTTAATATTTGCTTAAGTAATTTTGCATCATTTAAGGCTATGTCATTTAATCGGTCAACTAAAACTGGGTCGGTTTCAGCAAGCGTGATTAACATTTCGGTTGAGCTAGTAGTGCTAGCTGCAAAAGCGCTAGGTAAATAAACACTGCTTGTTAATACTAGTACCATAGATAAAGCTTTAATATATTTGTTCATGACATTTCCTATTTATTTTTGTGATATATGTGTGATGTATGTTGTTCAAGTAAAAGTAAATTGTAATTTTCGTGAAGAAGGGTTTAATTCCCTTCAAAGCTGGGTACAAATTTATAGACTAGATGCGCTTTAGGCTATGACAGACAATTACACTCTGTTATATATTGTTATTTATTCTGTTTTTCACTCATCCCCCCTTCTAATAAGTTGTTGTTAAATAATTCGTTATTTTATTTCTATTTATTTGTCAAAAATTAAGTTCCAAAAATATCTAAATTTTACTTTCGTAATGTGGTGTCATTTTTTTTCTCAAGAAACTAAAAAAGTTCAATTGTTTTACTCAATATTTCATCGATGTCAGAAGTTTTGTAATGGCGTGTAATGTTCTTTATCTATTAGTTATGGGATAGTTATCTGAGGTAAAAAAAAATAGGTTTCTCAGAAAATACTGATACTTTTTAGGTTAGGAAGGTAAAGATGCACGCAATATTATCGCTAGACTTAGATTCAAATTCTAATATAGACCTAGAGGTTGATACTATTTCAGTACAAAATAAAAGTGCTGTTACGCGTGGGTTAAAAATAGTGGATATGAATAATTCGGTGTCATGCAAGAAAGTCCATGTAAAGCAAATAGACGAAAGTTTACTTACAGATTTAGCTGAGCACCAGTTGCATGCTAAGGGAGCGCATAAGTGTTGTCAATGTGCGTATAACTCAGGGTATGAGCAAGGTTCTTTGTTACAACAATTTATTAGTTTGGATATTGATAGCTTGGGTGATGCACATGTAAGCGAAAGTGGTAAACAAAAAAGTATTCATCAAGCTTTTGCCTTAGGTTATAGCGATGGCGTTAATTCTTTTATTAGAAGCTAATCACATTTTCAAAATAGTTGCTCATACTGAAGGAAACGGACTGCTTTTTGTACCGAGTTTTGCAACTGGAGTTACGTATGAAGAATAGAACAACTCTCTTAAGTAAGTCTGGTTTCAATTTGGTTCAAGTTGATATACTGGATGGCAATGATAACGTAATAAGAATTTCTTATGAAGTTGTCGATCCTGATGCGGACGCTATAGGTCGTTTTGGTAGCTTAACAGAGGCTCAAAATTTTATTAATATGTTATGCCACCTTAACTACTTAGAACAAGAACAAGAGCAGGAACTTTCGATACGTAAAGGAGAATGATAAACTTATTTTTTATCTTTTTACATATTGCGTACTTTTCAGTTAATAAAGAATTCAAACAAAAAAGAGTGACTAGCTAAAGCTGTCTGCTCTTTTTTATATATTAAATTTAATAGTTGTTCTAAACATCCATTAACATAGTTGCTTCCAATCCCATTCCCCTGCTATTGCTTAATCAAGCTTTCGTTTTTGAAGATTTATCCTCACTGCTTATTATAAAGTGAAGGCTGTAACCTTATTTAGCACAAAGAGTATTTCTATAAAGTGCTCATCACTCAATACATTATTACTGCTTCCTCTCATTTACGTGCTTATTAAACCTTATACGGTACAGTTAGAAATTAATTGCAGTCACCATTAATAAGGTAATCGATGTAAATCCATTTGAAGAGACTCAATTAGTAATGACTTGATAATTTAAGTTTACGGTATAAATATCACATCCTTGCTATTGAAAAAGGCTTGTTCGACACCATATTTATACTCCATCCTTATTTTGATTGGCAGCATACATGACATACGCACTAGAAATTAGCGCACTGGCAAAAACGTACAAAGGCGGTTTTCAAGCGTTAAAAGGCATTGATCTAACCGTAGAACAAGGTGATTTTTTTGCCTTGCTTGGCCCTAATGGTGCTGGTAAATCTACCTCTATTGGCGTAATAACCTCACTGGTTAATAAAACAGGGGGCCAAGTCAAAGTCTTTGGTTTTGACATTGATACAGATTTAGAAAAAGCTAAAAGCTTTATTGGACTGGTGCCGCAAGAATTCAACTTTAGTCAGTTTGAGCCCTTGGTTAATATTTTAGTCAATCAAGCCGGCTATTATGGCGTAAGTAAATCTATCGCTATACAGCGTGCAGAAAAATACTTAAAGCAACTAGAGTTATGGGACAAGCGTGATGAACCGGCTCGTGCACTCTCTGGTGGCATGAAACGTCGTTTAATGATTGCGCGCGCGTTGATGCATGAACCACAAATGTTGATTTTAGATGAACCTACTGCGGGTGTTGATATTGAAGTGCGCCGTTCAATGTGGGACTTTCTAAAAGAGTTAAACGAGCAAGGTATTACCATTATTCTTACAACTCACTATTTAGAAGAAGCTGAAATGCTTTGTCGAAATATAGCCATCATTGATGGTGGTGAGATTGTTGAAGATACCAGTATGAAAAAATTATTAGCACAATTGGATATTGAAACTTTTGTGTTTGACCTTCAAGCAAGTATAACGTTAAGTAAATTAGAAGAATTTGCTGAGCAGTCAAAATCTGTCGCTTATCGAATTATTGATGACCATACCTTGGAAGTTGATTTAAAGAAGTCGCAAAATCTTAATCAAATTTTTGAACAATTAAACGCTGCCGATATTGAAGTGTTGAGTATGCGTAATAAAAGTAACCGCTTAGAAGCTTTGTTTGTCAATTTGATAAATAAAAAACCGAGTACTACTCAAACTGACCAGCTGAGCGCTGTCGTTGGAGCAAACTAAATGAATAACTCTATCGCGCTAAAAAGTATTTTAACGAAAGAAATCCAGCGTTTTACTCGTATTTGGGTGCAAACCTTGGTACCACCAGCCATTACTATTAGTTTGTATTTTGTTATTTTTGGTTCATTAATTGGCTCTCGCATTGGTGAGATGGGCGGCTTTGATTATATGTCGTTTATCGTGCCAGGCTTGATTATGATGAGTGTTATTACTAATTCATACTCTAACGTAGCCTCGTCATTTTTTAGTGCTAAGTGGCAGCGTAATGTAGAAGAAATGTTAGTTGCGCCTGTGCCTAACTGGGTGATTGTGGCAGGTTATGTTGGCGGTGGCATGTGCCGTGGTATTTTAGTCGGCTTGATTGTTACTATAGTTTCATTACTTTTTGTCGACATTCAATTACATAATATCTGGGTAATTATTGCTACGGTTACGTTAACCTCAGCAACCTTTGCATTAGGCGGTTTAATTAATGCTATTTTTGCGGGCAGTTTTGATGATATTTCGATTATCCCCACCTTTATCTTAACGCCCTTAACCTATCTTGGTGGTGTGTTTTATTCGATCAGCTTATTACCTGAATTTTGGCAGGGTGTTTCTCAAATTAATCCTATTGTCTATATGGTTAATGCTTTTAGGTACGGTTTTTTGGGTATATCTGATGTAAGTTTAGTCACTGCTTTTGCAGTAATTGGTTTCTTTATTGTCACTTTATTTAGCATCGCAATGGTGCTTATTTCTAAGGGTATAGGATTAAGAAGTTAATATGACAGCTAATACAGAAGAGGGGATGAATATAATGAATACTCAAACATCGCTGGGTGATTCTAAGGCAATTATTAGTAATCAAGAAGGTATACATGAAAAACTTGATGAAGTAGTGAAGAGGCATTTAACTCATGCTTCTAAAAAGCCCTACCAAGCGCATACCCAAGAAGCTTTTGCGAAAATGGATGCTTTGGTAAATACGTTTTTAGCCGCTAACCCTAACGGTGAAATCATCTTGGATGCTTGTTGTGGTGTTGGTCAAAGCACGCGTATTTTAGCCAAGCAAAACCCACAAGCGCTCGTCATTGGCGTAGACAAGTCAGATCATAGAATTAATCGTAATGTGGAAGGTTTCGATATCGATGATGGTTTTAGTGCAGAAAATTATCATTTAGTTCGTGCAGATTTAAACGACTTTTATCGATTAGTAAAAACAGCTAATTGGCCGGTGTCAAAACATTACATTTTATACCCAAACCCATGGCCGAAGTCTAAACATTTACAGCGACGTTGGCATGGTAGTGCTGTTTTCCCACAAATGACCAGTATTGGTCAGCAACTTATTTTGCGTAGTAATTGGCGTATTTATTTAGCTGAATTTCAACAAGCAGCTAAATTGGTTGATTTGCCAGGTAAAATTGACTCTTTGCCTACGGTTGATTCTTCGTTGGCATTAACGCCGTTCGAAGCCAAATATCAAGCCAGTGGCCAGATTTGTTGGCAATTAATATTGAACAGATAACAAAGATTGTGGTTTTGTCGACGAAATCACAAGACTTTTGCGTTATTTTTTATTAAAGTTTGTTTTTCGTCTTGGTTACAAATAGACAATAATTATAAAACTTGCATGTATGTACAACACTCGTTGGCCAAGCAAGTAAGTAAAGTGAATAACTATGAGAGCAAGTAAGCGCATTGCAGAAGCAACGCAAGAATCTTTACATCGAATTTTTACCATTGCTGAAGCCCCAGATTCTACCTTGGGACGTCTTGAGCAAGAGATGTCACAAAACTTGGTGGGTTTTTTAAACAATCATATTGTAGCGAGTAAAAATGCCTTAACGGATATTGAGCAAGACTTTATTAATGCACATATCCCTGAGGAGCCTGAATTTGTTTCAGATCACATGCACCATTTGCTTGATAAATTAGTCGCACAATCAGTACACACTTCAAGTCCAAGCTTTATCGGTCATATGACCTCAGCGTTACCCTCTTTTATTTTGCCGCTGTCAAAGCTGATGGTCGGTTTAAATCAAAATTTAGTTAAAGTTGAAACTTCAAAAGCCTTTACACCCTTAGAACGTCAAGTTTTAGGCATGATGCATAATTTGGTGTATCAACAGGATGATGTGTTTTACCAAAACTGGATGCATAGCGCTGAACATTCCCTTGGCGCCTTCTGCTCAGGTGGTACTGTCGCGAATATTACTGCCTTGTGGGTTGCACGAAATAAGCTATTAAAACCTGAAGGTAATTTTAAGGGCGTGGCGCGAGAGGGATTACATCGTGCTATGCGACATTATGGTTATCAGGATTTAGCTATTTTAGTGTCTGATCGTGGTCACTACTCATTGAAAAAATCGGCGGATATTTTAGGTATTGGTCAAGAAAATGTTATTGCGATTCCTACCGATGAGAATAACAAAATAGATTGTCAAAAGCTGGCAGAAAAATGCCAGCAACTTGCTGAAGAAAATATTAAAGTACTTGCTATCGTTGGTGTGGCCGGAACCACTGAAACGGGAAATATTGACCCGCTTGATAAGATAGCTGAGATTGCTCAGCAGAATCAGTGTCACTTTCATGTTGATGCCGCTTGGGGCGGAGCAACATTATTATCGAATAAATATAGACCTTTACTTAAAGGTATAGAGCAAGCCGACTCTGTGACTATTGATGCTCATAAGCAGATGTATGTTCCTATGGGCGCAGGTTTAGTCATTTTTAAAGACCCTGCTTCAGTAAGTGCGATTGAGCATCATGCGGAATACATATTACGTAAAGGCTCGAAAGATTTAGGTAGCCATACTTTAGAGGGATCTCGTCCAGGGATGGCAATGCTAGTTTATGCGAGCTTGCATATTATTAGCCGTCCAGGTTATGAAATGCTTATTAACCAGGCCATTGAAAAGGCGGAGCATTTTGCTGAGCTGATTAATAAACATGATGACTTTGAATTAATTACTCGTCCGGAATTATGTCTTTTAACATATCGCTATGCGCCTAAGTCAGTGCAAGCACTTTTAGCTAGAAATGATAATGAAGCTAATAAGTCGGTAAATGTATTACTTGGGAAATTGACTAAGTTTATTCAAAAACGTCAACGTGAAGATGGGCGATCTTTTGTCTCTCGAACTCGCATTGAAGTAAGCCGATATGGCGGCGAGAAAATCATCGTATTTAGAGTGGTATTAGCCAATCCACTAACGACTGAAGAAATTCTACAAGGTATTTTACAGCAGCAATGTCAATTAGCGCAGGAAAGTGAAAACTTTTTACCTGAGTTACTTCAAGCAGCGAAATAAACGGTAAACTTATTATATCTGGACTAATTAGTTCAAATAAAAAGCTCAACTGATCTTAATTATATAGATTAGTTTGAGCTTCTTACTTTTAATATTAACGTTATGATTAAAAGTAAAAAGGCTCACTTTCTTATATTACGTATTGCATTAGAGCTTGTTCACACACTCTACTAATTTAATAATTATGGTATAAGCCAAACTGTTTATTTATCGTAACATTTTGCTTATCGGCCCAAATGTAATAGTCTTGATCTTCTAATTCGCTCGCTGCTTCTTTGTCGAGCAGTACAATGGCATTCTCATGTAGTTGCAAAGATGATGCGGGACAAACTGCAGATAATGGCCCTGTAACCATATCTTTTACAGCTTTTGCTTTGTTTTTTCCTGTTGCCATGAGTAGTACATATCTAGCATCTAAAATGGTAGCAATACCCATAGTCATAGCTAATGTTGGTTGGAATTCATCAGCAGCGAATAAACGACTATTATCATCGAGTGTTTGTTGCGTTAATGTCTTAATACGAGTGCGAGAAGCTAAGCTTGAGGTCGGTTCATTAAAGCCAATATGTCCGTTAGCACCAATGCCTAATATTTGTAGATCGACACCACCAGCTTGGTTAATTCTATCTTCGTAATCTAAGCCTTGTTCTCTAGGGTTCTCACCTTGATTACAGGTAGGTAAAAAAGTTTTAGATTGGTTGATATCAACATGATTGAACAGGTTTTCATTCATGAAGTGACGATAACTTTGTACATTTTTTTCATCTATACCTAAATATTCGTCTAAATTAAAACTTGTGGTGTTACTAAAACTAAGTTCGCCAGCTTTATGTTTATTGACCAATTCTTGATAAAGACTAATTGGCGTACTACCAGTCGCTAAACCTAAAACAGGGTTTGATTTTTTATTGATTAGCTCTGCAACCCATTCAGCTGCATTCTCTGCAACTTGTTGTGCGTTATCAAAAATAATAACTTGCATGTTATTTCCTTAGGAAAATGAAAAGCACTATATGCTTATACAGAGAGTGATAAACTTTATAGTATGATGAATATACTATTACTTTAGTAATTAATGACAGCGCTGTCAATTATTAATGATACTCATTGTTACATCTATTTTAGATTAAGGATTTTTACTAAAAAGGTGTAACTTGCCTATGAATAAAATTGGTGCTGACAGTAATACATATAATCTTGAAACGATTTTACGCATTAAATAATTGTTTTAGTGCGTTAAAAATTACTTTTAACTCTCTATCGAGTGACACTGATGATTACAATAATATGCCCCTACTAGGATTGATTGTAGTTAAATTTTGTTCATCATGAGGCCACTAGGTATTGTAAATGTAGATACAATTAGTTACTCGTTTTATCAAGTCTTCTGATAAACTAGCGATAATTTTATTTGTTAATGCACGTCTGTGCCGATACTCCCAATGACCCAAACTAGTTCATATACAGCCAGCTTTACTTTAGATAAAGCCCACTATAGCGAGTGCTACACTCAATCTAGTACGTTATCCCATGATAAAAAAACGTATTTTAAAGCAAATGTTCTTACTGTTTTTGGCTTGATCATTTTGTTAGCTACACCAGTAAATCCTTATGCTGCTTGGTTTGTGATTGCTCTAGGACTTATTGAAACGATTAGCGTCTATTATCATAAACCTTGGTGGGTGATGAGACAGATGCTAAGTAAGGCGTCTAATAGTGAAGTAAAACTCACAATTGATGAGCAAGGTATTTTGACGGAATCTTTTCATATCAATAATCGAATTTTGTGGACTGATGTTACTCGCGTTACTGAAACGGAATTAGGTTTTCTGATTTATTTTAGTTTAGGTAAAACAGCGATGGGCAAAGATATTGCTAGTAAAAGTTATATCTCTAAAAGTTGTTTGTCAGATGATGCTAATACTTTTATTAATCAAAAAAATCTAACTGCCGCATAGATCAAAGCGAGTCTAATAAAATATTTCGAAGTAAAAATACCTATGGCTAATATTACCAAACAAGCATTTATGCGGTTATCGAACCCTAAGTTTATAATGCTTTTTTTAATGTTATGGGTAGGTTTACTCTTGAGCTCTAACTATACATTGAGCGAATTAACTAATTACATATTCTTTACCTTTTTAGGTACTTTAGGTGCCATTTTTGCCAACTCAACGGGAGCTGGTGGTGGTGTGGTATTTATACCCATGTTTACCCAACTTAACTTTACTGAGCAACAATCAATTGCCACAAGTTTTGCTATCCAATGTTTTGGTATGACCGCAGGCGCTGTAACTTGGTGGCACCATTATAAAACTGAAAAAACTGAGCTACGTTTATGGCAAGGGTTTAAACGTATTATATGTGTGACGACTATCGCTTCGATAATCGGTCTCAATACTATCTTTTTTTATCAGGTAAATTCACCTGCTGCTTTGCATATCAGTTTTAGCTGGTTTTCATTACTGTTAGGCTTTTTTATTATATTAACAGTTTATTTATTGCAACCGCATCGTGAACGCAGCCAATTATATTATCCCGATTACGTTGCTCTGGTACTCATTGGTTTATTTGGGGGGGCCGTTACCGCTTGGTTGAGTGTAGGCGTAGGTGAGTTATTAGTTATCTACCTATTACTACGTCATTTTGATATTAGTATGGCTGTAGCTGCTGCTGTAATCGTTTCTGCAATCAGTGTTTGGGCCGCAATTGCACAAGTTAACAGCGATGTTTATTGGCAGGTTGTATTATTTGCGGGACCTGGTGCTGTACTGGGAGGGATATTTGCTAAAACCTTAGTAACCCATTTATCAGCAACTAAGTTGAAATTGTTTTTTGCCTGCTGGTTATTGTTAAGTGGGGTAGTAGGATTAAGTTAACCCACCTTAATCTTAATGGGAATGATTCGTAAAAGCCTTGACAGTTATTGTTCTCCTTGTACAATTCGCTCATCATATTTCATTGAGATAAATCTTATGTTGAGAAAATCGTTTATTAGCTTGTTTATAGCACTGTTTTTTATAGCCGCTTTTAGTGCCAAAGCTAATGACATAGTTAATGTTTACTCTTACCGACAACCATTTCTTGTTGAACCCTTGTTTGATAAATTTACTAAACAATCAGGCATCAAAGTGAATGTGGTCTTTGCTAAGAAGGGCATGGCAGAACGTTTAGCGCGAGAAGGCAAGTATAGTCCCGCAGATATTTTACTGACTACAGATATTAGTCGTTTGATTGAGTTACGTGATAAAAATTTAATACAACCAGTTAATTCGGCAGTATTAAGTAGCGCGATCCCAAAACAATACCAAGCACAAGACAATACGTGGTTTGCTTTAACTACTCGCGTGCGTAATATCTATTCGGCAAAACGTTTAGGTAAAATCGATCTAAATTATGAAGATTTAGCCGGTGAAAAATATAAGGGACGTGTTTGTACTCGCAGTGGTAAACATCCTTATAACGTCGCCTTAGTTGCCTCTATGATCAGTGAACATGGTGAAGCTTACACCTTAGACTGGTTGAAAAAAGTTAAGAGTAATTTAGCGCGTAAACCACAGGGCAGTGATCGCGGACAAGTACAAGCTATCCATCAAAAACTGTGTGATATTTCGTTAGGTAATAGTTACTATTTTGGCAAAATGCTAAAAGATGAAAAGCAAAAAGTTTGGGCTGATGAGGTGTATATTAATTTTCCTAACCAAAAAAATCGCGGTGCCCATATCAATATTTCAGGTGTTGCTATGGCTAAATATGCCCCAAACGCAAAGAATGCCCAAGCGTTAATGGAATTTTTAGTTTCTAAACCTGCACAAGCGTTATACGCGCAAACAAATATGGAATATCCTGTTCGAGAAGATGTTGCTGTATCTGAACTAGTTGCTTCTTGGGGAAGTTATAATGCAGATGCTTTAGCACTAGAAGAAATAGCCAAGAACCGAACCACAGCATTAAAGTTATTAGATCAAGCACAGTTTGATTTGTGATAGCGCTGTATAACAACAAAATATGGAAATTAGTTAGCTACGTAACTGCATTGGTATTGATAGTACCAATGCTAGTCATGTTACTCGGTGGTGTAAGTGCTTCAACGCAGCTTTTTTTACACTTATGGCAAACAGTACTACCAACTTATCTTGAGAACACCTTATTACTTGCCTTTTGGGTGGTGCTATTAGCATTACTTTTTGGCGTGTTAAGTGCCTCCATCATTACGCAAACTAACATTGTCTGTAAACAGCAACTACGCTGGTTGTTATTGTTACCCCTTGCGATGCCTGCGTATTTAGTTGCTTACCTTTATACTGACTTATTTGATTATGCTGGTCCTGTACAACGCAACCTAAGAATTTGGTTTGATTGGCAATCGCCAAATGAGTATTGGTTTTTTGATATTCGTACCTTACCAGGTGCTGCTTTAATGCTGGCACTGGTGTTATTTCCCTATATTTATATGTTAACGCGGGGGGCTTTTGAGCAACAAGATCAAAACTTAATTCGAGCAAGTCGATTACTTGGTTTAACCGCAAAGCAAAGTTTTTTTAAGGTCGCTTTACCTTTGGCAAGACCTGCTATTGCCGTTTCGGCGAGTCTTGTTTTGATGGAAACCTTAGCTGATTTTGCTACCGTGCAATATTTTGCAGTTAATACTTTAACAACTGCAATTTATGATACTTGGCTTGGTTATGGCGATCTTGGTGCGGCGAATGCGTTGGCTAGTATTTTGATGCTACTAATACTATTTGTCGTGTTAGCAGAACAACGCAGTAGGACAGGGCTGAGACATCAAAGCGCTAGACCTAATTTAAAACGGGAGTTGATACAACTATCTTTCGGACAGCAAATATTAGCGAGTCTATTTTGCTGGTCATTAGTCGTTTTTGGTTTTTTATTACCAATAATTTTGTTAATCATCATGGCGGTACAATACAGTGATATTACTCAATTATCAGCTCTTGTATCGACGGGGGTTAATTCACTAAAAGTGTCTGTCTTTGCGGCGACTATCGCTGTTTTTATTGCTTTATTATTAGGTTTATATCAACGTTTACATGCTGACAAATATCGTCATCTTCCTCTACAGATTTCAGGCTTTGGCTATGCAGTTCCAGGAACTGTACTCGCTATGGCGATGTTATCAACCTTAGGGCCAGTTGATCATTGGTTGAATGAAGCGGTCGAGTTTTTAGGCTTTGCTGCACCAGGATTAATGTTATCGGGCTCATTGTTTGCAGTTGTCTTTGCGCTGGTGGTTCGTTTTTCAGCGATAGCTAATGGCACTATTATAAGTGGTATAAAACAAATCCCACAGTCACTAGATTATGCACCTGCATCTTTAGGGGTGAATTTATTGGGAAGCTTAACTAAAGTGCATTTACCTATTTTAAAACCGACCATAATGATGGCGTGGTTATTGGTTTTTGTCGAAGCAATGAAAGAGTTACCAGCAGTATTATTACTGCGGCCTTTTAATTTTGAAACCTTAAGCAGTCAAGTCTATCAACTTATTTCTGATGAAATGCTCGAGCAGGGTGCTTTAGGCGCAATTCTTATTGTTTTGTTTGGTTTATTGCCTATAGTGCTGCTAAATAAGCATAGGGAAAAAGTATGAGTACATTGTTAACTATTGAGCAATTATCTATAACCCTTCAAGATAAAAGTATTTTATCAACCTTAGATTTGAGTCTTAATGAAGGAGATATATTAGGGCTGGTAGGTGCAAGTGGCTGTGGGAAAACAACCTTACTTAACGCCATCGCTGGTTTTATCAAGCCAAGTACAGGACGAATTGTCATTGATGATAATTTACTTAATGATGGTGAACATTGTCTGCCAGCGGAACAACGTCAAGTAGGTATGATCTTCCAAGACTATGCACTCTTTCCTCATTTAACGGTAAAAGAAAATATCGCCTTTGGACTAAGCAAGTTAAGTAAAGCTGATCAACTAGAACAAATTGATCACTTACTTACCTTATTAAAATTAAGCGATTATCGTGATAGTCATATTCATCAGCTTTCCGGTGGTCAGCAGCAGCGTGTCGCCATTGCAAGAGCGTTAGCGCCTAAGCCGAAGTTACTCCTGCTCGATGAACCTTTTTCAAATATTGATGCGCGTCTCAGAAATGAATTGATGGTAGAAATAAGGCTGTTGCTAAAGCAGTTTAAAACAACGGCTATTTTTGTAACCCATAACAAAGATGAAGTATTCACCTTTGCGGACAAAATGGCCGTAATGGCGCAAGGAAGATTATTACAGCTTGATGCACCCAGTATTATTTGTCAGCAACCAAATAGTTATCAAGTTGCTGATTTTTTACAGCTTGGCAGCTGGCTTCCTTGCCAAATCAATGCAACAAGTGCACAGAGTTTGTTAGGTAAGGTTAATTTAGAAACTAGCGATTCTAAACGAGAGAGTTTGCTGTATTTATTAGTAAAACCCTCGAATTTATTACTTAAGGTTTCCACTGATGCTAATAATCATATGAATGCACAAGTTGAATATATTAGTGTTACCGAACAAGGAAATCACTATTATTTAAGCAGCTTAGATGGCTCAACTGATGATGAGTCTTTGGCATTTTCTAAGCTCAGTGTATATAGTGATATTGTGCTTTCTCTAAAGCAAAAAGTGGCGTTAACTATTAGGCCGCATCATTATTTATTTTTTGATAAGCCTACCTAATATCATAGTAATTTTGCTTATTGCAAGGTGTTACAGTTTCATTACAAGCTATTACAGTCTCT
>OJGO01000381.1_pt1 | contig 16580 bp, 14 predicted proteins | sample 1594871 | NCBI WGS metagenome assembly OJGO01 (sample SAMN05416798, study PRJEB24817) | seawater metagenome | isolation source: Sea water | place: Canada:Atlantic | collected 2013-07 | reverse complement strand
GTGAAATGCCTTATTTCCAGCTTTCTGATCAAAAACCTATTAAGGGTGAAAAGCTTTTTGCCTTAGGCAACCCTCATGATCTAGGTATGATTGTGGTACCAGGCACTTATAACGGTTTAAAAAAAGAATCATTTAATGAACGTATCCACTTCACCGGCTCTATAAACTCAGGCATGAGTGGCGGGCCTGTAGTAAACAAGTCTGAAAAGGTAGTGGGTATTAATGTCGCTACATCAGGTAACCAAATTGGCTTTTTAGTACCTCATGATAAATTGGTAAAGCTTTTTAATAATTACAATAAACAAGCCCCTACCGATATTAAACAACAAATGGCTGAGCAGTTATTAGCTAACCAAAACAAGCTAATGAAGGCGTTGCTTAATAATACTTGGCAAAGCAAAGAGCTGGCAGGTAAAGCAATGATCCCCATTATCGAAGTCCCATTTATTCGCTGTTGGGGAGACTCCAATGCAGATAAAACCGATGCACTTATTTTAGCAGCCATTGCAAATTGCTCGCTCGATGAAAACACTTATCTCTCATCGCACTTTTTTACTGGCAGTGTCGAAATTGAATTTCGCTATATGCAGGCAAAAAACTTAAGTGATAATAAGTTTTATCACTTATACCAGCAACAGATTGCCCGAGCAGGTGCAGGTAACAGAGCAGGAAAAAACGATGTCAGTGAGTATCAATGTCATCATGATTTAGTTGCGCCTTCAAGTACTGCTAACACAGATAAAGCTATAAATAACAAGAGCGTATTCTGTACCCGTGCTTACAAAGATTTCTCTGGTTTATTTGATGTTTTGTATTTAGGGGCTAGTGTCGATAAGGATCAACAAGCGTTAGTGAGTCACTTTACCATTGCGGGAGTCAGCCAAGAAAATGCTATGGCATTTACCAGTAAATTTATGGAGGCTGTGTCATGGAAGTAACTCAACGTACTGAAGATTACATTACAGAAATAGAGCCAACGAAACAGATTAAAAACGATGATTTATCACTTGAGCAAGGTGAGATAATTATTGAAGAAATCAGCCGAAACCATAAACTCATACACCGTCATAAACTAAGCCGAAATAAAGTGTCTATTGGTCGGAACTACCAGAATGATATTATTTTAACTGACCCGCATATTTGTCCGGAGCATCTCTCATTAAAGTATTCTCAAGGCATTTGGTACCTTAATGACAACAACTCAGTTAATGGGACCTTATTAGAGAACAAGCAAGACAAACGGCAAGATGCTCATCAACAGGTGATTAATGACGGTGATGTCATCATTTTAGGGAAAAGCCAATTAAGAGTACTGTTTAGTGATCATCAGGTATCCGAGACTATTGCGCTCAGCCCGTTTGAGTCCCTTATTGATTTAATCCGACATCCTATTGCTGTCTTTATTAGCCTTGCTTTGTTTATGCTAATAGCCGGTAATATTTCCTATTTAAACCAACAAGTAGAAACAAATATAAGTCAGTTATTTGTTAGCGCTTTTAGTATGAGCTTATTATTTTCTCTATGGCCTGCTGGCGTTGCTTTGGTATCTCACCTCACTAAGAATGAACCGAGGATATTAGCTCAGTTTGGTATTAGCTTTGTCTTTTTCATACTGATGTGGTTCAGTGATTTACTAGAAGAGATTGTTGCCTTTAATTCGGCTAGTAACTCTGCTTTAGGTTTATTAACTGCGTTGCTACCAATTTTATTGGCTTTTAGCTTATTTTGGCTAAATAGTTATATTGGATTCCATATGAGTGCCAAACGTAGAGCTATCGTAGCAATCAGCATTACTGCATTACTATTCGGCGGCACCTATTTATTACAATACAGTAAAAAGCGAGAGTTTAATCCGCACCCTAATTATAATGCCACCATAATGGCACCTGTATTTTTAATAGCACCCAGCAATAGTGTTGACGATTTTGTTAAACAAAGTAATAACTTGTTTGAACAAGCCAGTAAAGCGGCATTAGAAGAAGACTAATATCAAATAATACATCGCTTATAAAAAGCTAATAAAAAAGCTTATTTTCTTTATGAAAATAAGCTTTTTTTGTTTGAAGTATTCTAACTACCAAGTAGTTCTGCGTTTTAACTATGGACGAGGAATAAAACCTACTGCTTCATATACCGAAGCAAGCACCTTGTTTGCTCGAGCAGACGCTTTTTCAGCACCATTACGCATTACTTGCTCTAAGAACTCTGTGTCTGCACGGTATTGATGGAACTTAGCTTGAATTGGCTCTAACAAGGCCACTACAGCATCTGCAACATCACCTTTTAAGTGACCATACATTTTATCTTCATACTCTGGCACTAGCTCAGCAACACTTTTACCTGTGGCACAAGATAATAATGACAATAAGTTAGACACACCCGGTTTTTCTTCAAGATTATAATATATACGGGCTTGTTCATCTGAGTCAGTTACTGCGCGCTTAATTTTTTTAGCTACTTTTTTAGGGTCTTCTAATAAGCCAATGAAGTTACCTGGGTTTGTATCTGATTTAGACATTTTTTTAGTTGGTTCAAGCAAACTCATTACACGAGCACCGTGCTCAGGAATGAACGGATCAGGTACTGTGAAAATATCGCCATAAAGGTTATTAAAGCGTGTAGCAATATCTCTTGCTAGTTCTAAATGTTGCTTTTGATCATCACCTACCGGTACACGATCAGCACCATAAAGCAGGATATCAGCAGCCATCAATACTGGATAAGTGAATAAACCTGAATTCATATTAGCTTCAGATTTTTGCGACTTATCCTTGTATTGGGTCATGCGATTTAACTCGCCCATTTGAGTATAACAATTTAGCACCCAGCTCAATTGTGCGTGTGCAGGAACATGCGATTGAATAAAGATAGTACTTTGCTCAGGATCAACTCCACAAGCCAAGTAGAGAGCTAAACCATCTAAAGTAGCATTGCGTAAATCTTCGGCCTTAGGACGAACGGTAATAGCATGCTGATCTACCAACATGTAATAACATTCGTGTGTTAATTGCATGTTAACCCATTGTTTTAATGCGCCTAAATAATTACCAATAGTTAACTCGCCTGACGGCTGACAGCCACTTAATACAATAGGTTTACTTGTCATTTTTTTTACCCTTTAAATTCTGAATGCTTTACTGGTTTGTACTTATGTATACCCGCTCCACTTGAAAATGCTCGTTTCAGGAAATCTGAGCGATTCATAATCAAGACGCATTTTTTTATTAAGGGTTATTCCCTTAAAAAGAAATGTAACGCAGAGTATGATTTGCTCAATCTTCCCCAAGGGGCTGGTTTAGAAACGCTTTATGCTGCGTTATTGATTTCAACAATAGAATAACTATTCTCTTCAATCAATACCTTGCCTAAAGGCATTTCTAATTCCAGCTGAAAGCTGCATCTTCAAGTAGTTTGGGTATCAATAAAAGGCTAAGCCAATTCAACTACAGACCATCTCACATCATAATTTTTAAAATTTTCATAAGCACTAACTGCTGATTTCACATTATGAAATGCAGGTGTGTAAAAAGGGTTGTGAATAAAGCCCCCCTTCTCTTAAAAAAGCACAAAAAAAAGACCAAGCTGAATTAATACCAAAAGGTATAGCTTGGTCTTTGCTGTCATAACCGTTATTAATGAAATAACGATCAGGTATGATTTTTTACCTTACTGATTCTCGCTATTTTACTCAGTTGCCTTAGTCTTATATTTTTCAAACCAAGCAAGGGTATGCTCGATTTTAGTAATCATCCTTGATGGTTTACCGGCAATACCGTGAGGAGAACCCGGTACTTTGACTAACACAGTATCAATTTTTCTCAATTTTAGCGCTTGATAGAATTGTTCAGTTTGTGCCATTGGGGTACGTAAATCTTCTTCACCCGTCATCAACATAGTTGGCGTTGTCACGTTACCGACTAATGACATCGGAGAACGTTTCCAATAATGTTCAACGTGCTCCCATGGCATTCCCGGAAATTGTGTCGGTATTTGCCCTAAACCACTATCTGCTGTGAGCACTTTACTTAACCAGTTAATAACTGGCTTAACGACAACAGCTGCTGAGAAACGATCGGTTAAACCAATAGCATACGCCGTTGCAATACCACCAGCAGAGCCGCCAGCGATGAACAAGTTATCTTCATCAATAAAGCCCAGATCCAACATAGCATCGACACCTGAGTTATGATCAGCAAAATCTTCTTTAGAGCTGTACTTATACTTTAATAACATGGCAAAACGCTCGCCGTAAGAGCTACTACCACGATGATTATCATAAAAGACTACATAACCTTGAGCCGCAAAACGTTGAAGTTCAGCAGAAAAATGTGGGCCGTAAGCTAAGTGTGGACCGCCGTGGATCTCTAAAATAAGAGGATACTTTTTCTTAGGATCAAAGTTCGGTGGGGTTACGTACCAACCTTGAATAGGCTCACCATCAAATGATGATTTATAATTAATTTCGGTGACTTTACCTAAGTTTTTATGTGCTAATAAGTCTTCATTTAATTGTGTTAATTTAACCGACTTTTTACGAGTATTAATCACTGCAACATCTGCTGGGCGTGTGCTACTACCTTGGGTAAAAGCCATATATCCTTCCGGTGAAGCAGTAAAACTACCACTGATATAAGGTCGACCAATACTACTTCCTACTAAGGTATCTGTTAAGTCTTTAACTTTACCTTTGGTGGAAATGGTCGCCAATTTACGCTTGCCAAAATCGTCATAACTCATGGCTAATAATGAGCTTGATAACCATTGTGGGTCTTGAATAGAACGGTCAAAATCGCTAGTAATCTCAGTTGATTTCTTAGTCTTCCAATCCATAATATTTAACTTGGCATTACGATAAGGGTTTAAAGCATTAGACGTCGACAAAAAGGCAAGCTTCTTACCATTTTCAGAAAACACGGGATTAAATTCATCACCTGGAGTAGAGGTTAACTGCGTCAGCTCACCCTCTTTTACCGTCACTTTAAATAAATCACCTTCAAGTGATTTATATTCCCAATCAGCTATACGATTTGCTGAAAAAACAATAGCATCACTTTTCTTAGTCCAAGCAAGGGTACCTCTATGATGGAAGTCCCCTTGAGTGATCTGACGAGGTGTACCGCCCTCACTGGGTAATACAAAAATATGCTTATAACCAGGTTTGAGCAAGCCGCGACCATCTGCTTGATAATATGCTTGGTCAATAACAACGACAGGTTTTGACCATTTCGCCCCTTTAGGCTTTTTAGGCATTTTGGCAATAACCGTTCTTTTGTCGGCAACAAGTTGTGTAAACGCCAGCCATTTTCCATCTGGTGACCAGGTTAAACTGCCAACACCACCTTGTACTTGGCTAACCAAAGCAGTGCGATTTTGTTTAAGGTAATGCACGTGTATTTGATAACTGCCAGTTAAATTACTGACAAAGGCAATTTTTTCACCATCAGCTGACCAACGTGGTTGTGAATATTGTTTGTCATCAGAAAAAAGTGGCAACTGCTTTTTACTATTAACATCAATCAACCATAAGTTTTTGTTTTTATCATCGGTCATAATATCGTTAGAGTTTCTGATATAAACAATTTTTTCGCCATCAGGAGATATTTGTGGCTCACTGGCATACTCCAGTGAAAAAATATCTTTAGCTTCAAAGAGATTACTAGCACCTGTACCACTAGCAACCGTGGTATTTGCCACCGTTATGAAGGGTGTCGTTAGTACACTAACAGCCAAAGCTAATCGACAAGAAAAGCGAGAAAAAGAACGCATTGGTTTACTCCAAGATAAAAGTGAGTATTAAGGTTGGCTCACCGAATGATAAATAACAGTCTATTATTGTATACAAAATATTTTAAATTCACAGGTCATTTACTGGCTTTTGTCTTATATCTTGGTGAGTTAGTCGCAAGTGATAAGTTAAATCTCTTTAAAGACACTATTAATAGTCAATTTTCATTGTGATACACTCTTTATAATTTGCTCATCTAACATTACGACTCATATTACTCCAAGGAAAACTCATGAAAAAATTTATGCTAGCCGTTGGTTTTTCAACACTGCTTATGGGCTGCTCAGATAATGAAGTCGGTGATGTATCATTAGGCATGTTTACCCTCAAGGATATTAAACTAAATACATTAGTTGACCCGATAGTGCCCGGTGTTACTTGTCATATAGCGAGTGTTGAAGCGAACTTGAGCTTATCTGATCCTAGTGATAGTTCAATTGCTTGTCGTCAAACGGGTGAAATCACCGCAGCAATGGTAGCTCAAATAGATAAAAGTAAATCTGGCGAAGTGGTCTTTAAAAAGTCAAAAAGTATCTTTTTTAAAACCATGAAAGTAAGACGTATTTATGACGCCCAAAATCAAACGTTAATGTATTTATCTTACGCGACCAAAGAAACCTCAGGAAGTTTTAAGCATAGCCTTTCCACAGTTCCTTTATGGGGAACTAAAGCCTATACCACTCCACAAATCACATTAAAGAATGACGATTAAGTTCGCTTTAAAATAAAGATGAATCGCCAAAAATAATGAGAATCCGTCACGTCATGAGAACATTTACGCTTAATTTCTAAATTGGTGTGATGACACACACAGGCAAGTTCCCCTCGAATTACACGACACCTATTTATCACTATTAAGTGATAAAGTGTCAGATTATTTTACACAGTAACCACTCACTTTTTCTGTGTATTATTTAACCACATAATAAATAGGGTAAAAAAATAATCGGTATATAATTTGCTTCTTTACAGCTTATGCCATAGGGACTACAAGGAGTTTATGGCTAAGTATACTTTTTAACAATAACGTGAGAATAATCTCTTTTGAATTTACATATTGGGATTGTTAATAAGGAATCAATTATGCGAACACTTACAAGATTCACTAGCGCTTTGCTCATTGCACTTGCTAGCTTTTCCTATGCAGCCAATGCCACTCTTATCTTAGAGTGGAATAGCAACAGCGTGTCATCCAACAACCCAGCCACCGGCGTATCAGCCAAAGCAACGCTTAATTTTTTTGATGATATGAGTGGGTTGGTTCGGATTGATATGGTGATCAGGAACACAACGGGTGAAATAGCGAGCTTTGGCGAGGGAGCAACAATGTCAAAACTGACCGGAATAGCGTTTGACCTGATTGAGCCCAACAGTGGACTAGACCAAGCTAACTTCACTGGTGGTACTTTTTTAACTACTATGATAATTTCTGCCGATGCTCAGCCATTTGGTACGCTAGATTTCGCAGCCGCAGATAATAGTAATTACAACGGAGGAAACGCTAATAACGCATTGTCTGAGGCAATGGAAGATTCTGTAAGCGTAAAAGTTGGCTTCAATGGCCTTACTGCGCTTGAAGTAGAGGCTGCGTTCAAGGTCGGTTTTTTGGATAATTCGCTTAACTATGTAGCGCGCTTTCAGCAGGTCAATACTGCCACTGGCAGCGACAAACTTAACGGCGGAGAATGTTGTGGAGATGATGGTGGTGGTAATCCCAACATAGTGGTTCCTGAACCCAGTACGTTGTTTCTACTTGGTAGCACTTTTATTGTCTTAAGCTTACGTAAAAAACGTATTAACAATAAATAAAATAAGCCCCAAAAAAAAGACACTGCCATGGCAGTGTCTTTTTAATTTTTTATTAAAATTTAGCTTTGTTTAAATGTGCTATTTACGGCCTTTTTTTCTTGCCTGAACATTTACTTGAATACTGGTTTGATTTTGGTTGCCAGCCGCATCAAATGCCTTTGTTAGAATAGTATGATATCCGTTAGACACTTTACGGGTGTTCCAACTATAAGACAGTGTTGATTCAGTCGTTTGGTTTTTTAACTGACCGTCAATATACAATTCAATTTTAGTCACCGCAGTATTGTCTGTTGCACTAACTTTAATCGCTTGATTCCCGCTTATGCTACCGCCATTAACGAGGTTAGTAATACTCACACTCGGTGCTATGGTGTCTGCAACATCAGCGATGTTGTCTATTGTTAGCCAATAAGTTGAGGAGTTACCTTGATTTCCTGTTGCATCATACGCCTGAGCGGTGAAAGCTACACTACCATCAGCAATATTAGTACTGTTAAAACTAGCACTATATGGTGCGACAGTATCTGTACCAATTAATACGCCATTGGCATATAGACTAACAGAGCTCACCGCCATATTGTCTTGTGCATTAGCTGTGACATTAAAGGTGCCTGTTTGCACGCTATTTTCTGTTGGAGAGGTTATAACAACCGTTGGTGCTTGTTGATCAATAGTAGGTGTATTTACTACCATTGCAACTGCAGCCGCGGCATCAACTCTGCCATGACCATAATAGCTATTAAATACACCGCCATTTTTAGACTTATCTGCACTAGCCTCTAAAATATTTTCAAGTTCATCATTACTGAGGTTTAGATTAGCTGACTTTATTAGTGCTAATGTTGCTGCCGTTGCTGGGCTGGCAAAAGAAGTACCATTTACAGCACTATATCCACCACTTTTGGTCGTGGTCCAAATCCCTGCACCTGGCGCAGATACATCGACACAATTTCCGTAATCTGACCAACTGGTCTTATTATCGGCACTGTCTGTGGCTGATACTGTGATAATACTTGGATTATCTGTACAGTTTAGGTCTGCGCCACCGTTACCTGCTGAAGCTACAACTAAACCACCTTTATTACGCATGTATTGTGCTGCATTTGTTACTGAAGAGCTTGTGGTTACTGAATAACTGATATTGGCAATGTCGGCACCATTGTCGGCTGCCCAAGTTAAGCCATTGGCTATATCGCTCCAATAAGCATAACCTGAGCTATCGTTAGTGATTCGTATAGGCATAATTGATGCGTGCCAAGCGATAGAGGTTACGCCGTTATTATTATCACTGATAGCCGCGACAACACCAGCAACCATTGTGCCGTGACCATAGATGTCACTCGTTTCGTTGTTACGACTAACACTGTTCCAACCAGCAATCATATTGGCTGATAAATCGGTGTGATTACTATTAACACCAGTATCTAGAATAGCTACTACCACGCCATCACCCTTTGCTGTTTCCCAAGCCGTAGATAATTGCATGGTATTAAGGTGCCAAGCATTGTTGTAATATGGGTCGTTGGCTATAATTTCGCTTGGTTTAACAAGTGAATCAACCTCCGCAAATTCAATGTTTGGATTATTAGATAACGCTTTGACAATCGCTTGTTCTGCATTTGCAGGTACATTGATGATGTGGGTACGTAATTGGTTGATCTTACCTTTTGAGCTTGCTTTGTGCTTGCCCAAGATCTTTTGGAAGTTTTGCTCAGATAAGCCAGGTTGTGGTTGTACTAAAATTTGACCTTTCGCAAAAGCTGCTGAATGTTCAGGAGGATTCGCCATTGCGAAATTGCTGAAAATTGTAAGTAATAATAACGAGCCTAGAGATAAACTTTTATTTTGGCGCTTTATTAGTGAGTTGATTTCGATTTGATTGTTACTAACGTACTTCATTTTGTGACTCCACAATGTGTGAAATCTACAGAAAACCTATTACTTCTTAATGCCTGTCATTGCACATTATTATTGGCACAATAATGCTGGTAGTTGGCAGTTCCGCTATCGTAGAATTATTTCCGTAGACCGGTGACTTTGCGCCACTTTCTTTCGAAAGTTTTGCTCTTTTCAATTACAGCTACTTAGTAATTTATAATATAAATTGCTAAGTGGTTGGTCATTTTAAACTCAAGGTTAATTTGACCTGATTGTGCTGTTCGCCGCAATTCTAGTACATTCTTAAGAAGATATCCAAACATAATCGATCAAAAAACACACAAAAATTAACTTGTAATTATAAGCCATTCATTAACATGAAAATTAATTTTAAAAAAAATTATTCGAGTTTAGATGCGCTAACAAATCCTATTTATACAGATATCTCACTCGTTTTAGTACTTTGTAATTAACAAATTATCAATATATGTTTGTAACCTTTTGCTAAATAAAATTTTTTTGATTCTTGAGCACAGTATCTGAATACAATGTATCCAAATAAGACTGGTGAAATATTTTTTGATAAAGAAAATAAGAAGCAATGATGCCAATAGGCCTAATTTATTGATCATTTACACTTAGCGAGATTTAACAGGTTTAGAGGTAAGGCATTAATTGAAGAGAATGCTTATTCAGGAGAAGTTTCTCCCGCATTTTCTAATAAGTTGCATCCATGTTGAAATCAATATCACCATATGCAAGTCTTTTAAAATAGTTTTTGAGGAGTTCATTAGCTATTAGCAAACTAATAACATTACAAAATGAATGAAATATAGAATAACTTAGTTAACTCATTTTGTTTGTTTTAAGCTCACTAATGACTGGTAGAGTGAACAAGAAGCGACTGAACTAAGTCTGTATTAATTAGTACATTTGATAAAATCACATGCCTATGCCGCTAGCTCAGGTAAAACTATGAAGTGGGCATAAACATCACATTTCATTATTTTATAGCTACTTATTCATCATCTTTCTAACTCAGTCAATAACCGCTTTAGGTAAGGTCACACTAAATTGAGCACCATGTAACTCTGGTGAATTTTTAATAGTTATCTCGCCGTGGTGCCACTCAACAATACGCTTAACAATAGCAAGGCCCATGCCGTAACCTTTCACTTTATTCTCTGTGATTTTTCCGCGAATAAAAGGTTTAAGCATTGTTTCTCTTTGCTCTTCAGGGATCCCAGGTCCATTGTCAGCAACGGTTACAACAATATTATTGCCTTTCGTTATGACTTCAACCGCTATTTTACCTTTACAATATTGATGAGCATTTTGTAATAAGTTGCTCATCAAAATCATCAAATAAGACAGATCACCATCAACGAATACCGCTTGCTTTGGTGCATCAAAACTTAGTTGCACATCTTCCTGACTTTTGTTTTTAATACAAGTTGACATCAGTGCTGTAAAGTCAACGGGCGCTTTGTTTATAGTAATTAAGGTTTGGTCTAAACGCGCATAACTCAATAAACTTTCTACCAAATCAACCATTTCATCTACATTATCACTAATACGCTGCTCAAAACGCTTTCGCATGATAGGGTCATCTTCTTCTTGAATGGTATCAATACCAAAACGGATACGCGCAAGCGGTGTACGTAAGTCATGAGAAACGGCACTACTGAGCAGCTTTATATCAGTCACTAAATCATCGATACGCTGCGCCATACGATTAAACTCTAATTCTAAATCACGAATATACGAAATAGAGCCAACATCAATACGCTGGTTTAAATTACCCTCACCAAATGACTTAGCCGTTTGACGTAAAGTCATTAACCTTCTCAAAAGCGGATAGAGCCAAAGCAACATTAATAACAGTACAGCGAGATAAAATAGACTAGTCAGTAAAATAGGTAAAAATGAGTTACTTTGCTGAACCGCTAGTGGCGGAGTTGTTAATACTAAGAGTTCATCCGTAGCTGACAGGTAAAAATGCATGTCGATACTATCATCAGTTTCAAGTAATAACGGCTGCCCTGCCACTAAATCAGTTAATAAAGGTTGGGGTAAAGGGAAGTTGCTTAACGGTTTTAAGCGTAACATCAATGGTCCTTCACTCGGCCATTTTTTAATGAATTCTTGACGATTTTCAATGCCAGAGAGTGTGATTGCTAAGTGAGTACCTACTTGCTCTAACGTATCAATAACACTCTGCTGACCACTCGTTTCTTGATTAGACTGAGCAGTACTTTGCTCGGGACTTTGGCTAAGGTATTGGTTATAAATAACATCAAACATCCAACCTAAACCTATGGTTGCGATAAGTACCACGGCAACTAGTGAAAGTGTCAAATTACGCATGAGTTAACCTATTTAATGTGAAGGAGCTAACGTTGAAGGCTTAAAATTCAAAGTAAACTTTTGTCAGTTTTGAAGAGAGAATGGCGACGAGCTTACCAGACATCATTCGCAAATAAATAACCTTTGCCCCAAATGGTTTTAATACGAAAAGGCTCTGATGAGTCATCCTTTAACTTTTTACGTAACCTTGAAATGCGTAAATCAATTGAGCGATCAAAACCATCATAATCAAAGCCACGAAAGTGGCTGACCAGCTCTTTTCGTGACACTACCTGCCCTGCTTTTGTGGCCAGAAACCATAAGACATCAAATTCATTAGAGGATATTTTGATTACTTCGCCATCAAGCGTAACGCTTCGGGCTTGCTCGCTAATGATCAAACCGCTAAATTTTAATACACCTTTAGATTCAAGTTCATCATCCGTGAACTGCACAGTATTACTTTTATCTGCTGATCGAGATTTATCTTCTCGGCGAAGTAATCCTCGAATACGGGCTAGTAATACTCTGGCTCTTACGGGTTTAGTAATATAATCATCCGCGCCCATTTCAAGTCCAAGCACTTCATCAATTTCTTCATCACGTGCGGTGATCATAATAATAGGATTATCAAAGGTTGCTCGCACTGTTTTACAAACATCGAGCCCATCCATGCCTGGTAACATACCATCAAGTAAGACAATATCTGGGTTGAGTGACTGAATAAGATCAACCGCTTCATCACCGCGATGACAAGTAGTAACTTTGAATTCACGTCCTATTAAGTAATCAGCTATCCACTCAGCGAGATCAATATCATCCTCTACCAATAAAATATGCGGCCTCGCTAGTACTGTCATTAACGCATTCCTCTACTCAATTTCTTCACTATTCTCGCCATAGCTTCTATCATTTGAAGCTATGGCGAAAAGTAAGCTTACAAGGTAAGACTAAAAGATACGCCACGACTTTCTTGGCTGACCTTTTTTCTTATGAACCCATGCCATTTTCACCACCGCAGTGGCAACGGATACCGTTTCATTCTGACGCCTTAATGAAAACTCCAAATTGACCTTGCTATCAAATGACTTTTTCATTTCTCCTACTGAACTATTTATCCAACAATTAAGTGCTTTTGGCTCTCCAGTGGTATATAAGCAATAATTGCCTGGCGTATCAACTTGCCAACTTAACTCGACAGAAACATAACAGGCCTGACCTTGGCGCATTGCAACACATTGCTCAGGACTTACTTTCATGCTGGCTTGAATATCGGTTGCATTCGCCACTGAACTTATCATAAGTAATAACATTAATAAGCATGACGTTTTTATTTGTAAAAGCAGTCGTTTTATCTGCTTGTTAATTTTATTAAGCTTTTTAGCGTGCATAATGATGCCCCCTAAAAAACAAAAGTTAATAGAAAACCGCCTCTAACACCGTCTTCAACGGTATCTTGGCGACTAGCTATGCTACGATCTGACAGTGCGTTATATCCGACGTAACTACCAATAACCCAATCAGTTGTTAACGGGTATTCAATACCAATCTCTGCCGAGTAACTGATACCTGCCTTTGTTGACAAGTCATCTTCAACCCAAGTTTGTACGCCATAAGGAGTGACTTCTTTTGAACGGTATTGTAACCCTAAGTTAGTGTACAAATTCCAGTTTCTAACTTGCCAATCGTAGCTATATGAAATAGAAGCCTCGATACCATCACTGCCTTCATCATTGCGACTAACAGGAGAGTATATGAATTGCAATTGACTGTTTTCATAAAAGCCGGTCATTCTCAGGCCCGCACGTTCATCTTCATTACGTGTTTGAATGCCTTCTAAACCTTCAATTCCTCGCGTACTGTATTGATAAAACAAATCAAAAGAATAATCATCACTATTGTAGAAGTTTACTCCCCAAGCTGGCATAGAGTACATTCCTTGAATGCGTCTAGTGCTTATTCCTGGTGATTCCATAAATAGTCCGAGTAACTGAACTCGGTAACTTATAGCTACATCAAACTCTGAATCAGTATCTTCATTCGCAGCAAAAGCATAATCATCGCCAAAACTGCTTATAGCACTGACATCAACATAAAAGCCATCACGACGATTATGAATGAGGCGATGAACTTTCTCACATTTTTCATCATCTTCATCACAGTTTCGAGACTTATGGTTTTCACATTCACCAAAACAAACAGAAAATTCATCATCCTCTTTTGATTCAGTTGTTTCGACAACCACCTTTGCTTTAGTAGTCTCGGTTATTTCATCATTTTTATCACTAGTATTTTTATTGCTTATTTCCTTTGAAGTAGCTTCAATAGGTTTCTCTTGCATATCAGAATTTGCACTCGCAGCAAAAGAAGTCAAAATGACACTGGAGGCAATTAGGCTAACGACGGTTATTTTTGTTATGTGTTTCATATATTCCCTGTGAACGTCTGTTTCTGTTAACCGTAATACTAACGAGACTTTGTCAAAATAGACGTAACACAAATTAAGCTAATGTATCAGTTTGTATCATATTTTTACGCAATAATAACATTGCTTTACATTATGAGGAATCAAGATAACAGCAATTATATTAATTAGAATGACACAGTTCATTCGAAATAGAGGGACAAAATTCAGGGTGCGAATAAATTAATGCTGCCAATAGATGCACAGATCTTGAGTTATGTTGTATCGATAGCCCATGCAAAGCACTATCTTATTTAGCTACAAGGGTTTAAGCCGATTACAGCTGAGAAGTTTTCAAAAAAGGATGTTTTGGTCTTTGGGAAATGTTGATCTAACGTACCTAGAAATCAGATCAACAGTGTAACCTACTATAAAAGGGACAATAGAGAGTCCAACAAGCGCTAATAGGAATATTGCTCAAAGTCGGTAATTTCTCTTCGTAAACGACGTTGCTCTTTAATTGATTCAATTTCACGCCATTTACGTTTTCGATCACTGCCCTTACTTTTGCCTTTTTTATCAGGCCTTGTCAGTTCATCTTCATCAAAATCATCTGCTTCTTGCCAGTATTCGTTATTCATATCAATCTCCTTTCACTAACGTTAAAAGCAATTTAAGGGAGTTAGATGAAAGTAATATGAAACAAAGATGACATTTCGATGAATGCGCAGATTATATCGGTCAGGTTATTTTCGTTGCATTAAGCTGACTTAATTTTCAAACCTTTTAAAAATGCAGATAACACTTCATCAGAGCAGTCTTTATAGTGCTTATGATTTACATTTCTGAAAAAAGCACTTAACTCATACTTACCTAAACTTAAATCAGCTAATTCAAGGGTAGCAATGACCTCTTCCGCTTTTAATGACAAAGCGATTTTTACTTTGTTAAAAATCATATTGTTGGTTAATTCAAACTCAGCTTGACGCTCTGGCCCGTCACTAGGTCCTCTTTTAGCAATGATTAAACCATTTAAAAAACTAGCAAATTGCACATCTTCTACTGGCTGATAGGCAGCATCATCTTTTTCTTTAAAAAAGTTTGCAAGTTGCTCTGTGCTAATTTCACACTGAGTTAATGCAAAAGTAGTGATGATTGCTTCATCGGTTAAATCAAAGATAGTGCTAATGCGGCGAAGGAGGTCGTTATTAATCATTTAAAAGCCTAAAAGTTGTTTACATGAGCAGTGAATACATCATTGCTTGAGAAATATTTCTAAATATCGGCATAGTATAGCTGACTATTAGGCTATTAAGCTATTAAGCTATCAGCGTGTTTTGATTACAAAAATGAAGCGAACCCTAAATACGAGTTTAGCTAAGGAGCTAACTTTTTAATATTGATAGAAATTTTACTTCAAAAAAACTAGGATTTAAAAGACCAACTAATAACTCAATTGATACTGTTGCAGATAGAGATTTTGTTTTGGATTTTTTATATAGCGCTTCTGTTTGTTCAATGCATATTTCAAGAATAGCTGAAGAGCTTATTATTTGGAACTCTGATGGATTCAACTTAATTACACTTTCAGACAAGGTGGTAACTGGTTCTTCAATAATGCCTCAAAAAAAAAATCCTGATTTGTTGGAATACTTAAGAGGGAAAACTGGAATGGTTTATGGAAATTTATTTTCAATGCTGACAATTCTTAAAGGGCTTCCCATATCTTATTTTAAAGATCTTCAAGATGACAAAGAAATACTCTTCAAATCTAATGAAATTCTTAATAATAGTATTGCTATTCTTAATGAGGTTTTAAAAAATCTAAAACCTAATAAACAACAAATGTTAGACCTTGCTAACTCAGGCTATATTACGGCTACTGACTTAGCTGACTATCTTGTTAAAAATCACTCAATGCCATTTAGAAAAGCATACCAAACTACCGCTTCTATTGTGAATTACGCAGAAAAGAAAAAGAAAAAATTGAATGAATTAAATATTGATGAGCTAAAGAAAATTGAACCAAAGCTTACAATTGAAGTTTTAAAGATATTTAATGTAAAAAACTCTGTAAACTCTAAAAAATCTTACGGTGGAACGTCTTTTGATAATATCAAAAAAATGATAATGAAATATAAAAAAGCTTAAAATGATAAAAAAGTTAATTTTAATTTCTATAATTTGTTCTTTCTTATTTTCGTGTGGAAAAAAAGGAGATCCCCAATATGAGGGGAATGAAATGGTTTTTCCAAAGTCAGTAGATTAATGAAATATATAAATAAAAACTTAACAATTGAAAAAGTTAATGTTCAAAAAATAGCAAAAAAGTTCGGTACACCAGCTTATTGCTATTCA
>OJGO01000378.1_pt1 | contig 16644 bp, 8 predicted proteins | sample 1594871 | NCBI WGS metagenome assembly OJGO01 (sample SAMN05416798, study PRJEB24817) | seawater metagenome | isolation source: Sea water | place: Canada:Atlantic | collected 2013-07 | reverse complement strand
CACTAAGATATAAGCCACAAATAACTTGCTGACAAATCGCCACATCAAGTTGTTGAGCCTGATTACTTTCGCCCGTGTAAACAGTGCCATTGGTGATCAATAAATCAACCTTATTATCGGTAAGCTTTTGTTCTTCAGTCGAGCAGGCACTCAGAAATACCATGCTGATCGCTAAGCTGATTGCTGTTTTGTTAAATACATTCATAGCTTTTCCTATTCTTTCTCATGATCAACATCTGATAACATGTTAATCATCAGTATATTAGCGGATTTATATGCAATACGTTTTATTTTGGTACGGTCGGTGTTATCACCCATTTCATAAGTAATGGCATGAACGCCAAACTGATCAGAAAAATACTGTTTTGATACACCTAGATTTGGGTTATTCCCTGGTCTTAAGACCACATCGAAGTTCGGCATTTGTCTATCGAGTTCACCTAGCCAATGCTTAACGAAATAGGAGCTTTCAACGCCATAATCTACTGGCATAGTATAAAAAATATCATTTTTAGTAGAGTGAAAATCAATAGCAAACTTAATTTTTTGCCCTTGGCCGACTAATCCCTGCAAATAGTCGTTTATTAATCGTGTTTCAATCTGAGTAAAGTCATTCCAATCACGATTCAAATCCTTGCCATTAGCATTACTTCGCCAGTTACCTGCATGCACCCCATCAGGATTTATATTAGGAATAACAAGCACATTGTATTTTCTAAGAAAGTACTTACTGAGTTCACTGTTAGATAACAAGGTCTCGACAAACGGAAATAAAGCCAGAGCCCCCGTTATTTCAGGGGGATGTTGACGCCCTAAAATAACCACCCACTCATTGGTATTTTCACCTCGACTTTCTATTTTGTAGATTGGACGACCTTGAGTAGATGAGCCTAAAATGCTTTGAGTGAAAGCACTCTGCGCCGTTAGTTCTTCTGCCCAATCAACATAATACTGATTATTAATAATTTCTTGTGCGGAAATGGTAACTGGTTGAGGTGATGCTTTCACTTTCATGATTAAGCGTTCACCTTTTAGCTGATAATCTTGTAATTCCCACGACTTCCCGTCACGACTTATTTTAGGCGGGTAACGATGCTTATCACCCTTTACCTTCATCGTAATGATAATATCTGTAGTTTGCTCTGCCTGTATTTTAAAAGCATACCAAGGACTTGAGTTAATGGGGGTGTTTTCAGGAACTAGAGTAATTAAATATTCATTTTCCCCCGTCCTTTTACATTCATCCATACGACCGGCAGCAAAATCACTGGTTAGCTTAACCTGGCCGTTGTTACAGGACTGACTATGAGTTTTGATGTCCTTAATTACTGCAGGTAAAGATTCTTCTTTTAAAGAACTAGGAGCTTTTACTGAAAGATCTGTTTGTGTGTTGCTAGAGACAATTGGTGGTGTCTCTTCAACAATTTTTTGAGATGTGGAACAGGAAAATAGAAATAACAACGGTAATAGCAAAGTTGATGAATTAAGTGCATTTTTCATAATTGGTTCTTTATAAACTTGCAGGAGAAAGAAAATATGGCTTGACTACTTTGATTAGCCAAGCCATATGGTTTGTTACTAATTACCAGTTAAAAACTGAAATTAGCACTGGTATAGAAGTATCTTCCGCGGCTTGAATGTAATGAACCGTCATAACCAAAGGTAGTATCAGCTAATGGTGGTTCTTGATCAAAGATATTATTAATACCAAAACTTAGACTTACACCTTCATAGCCCATAAAGTCGTTACGAGTTATGTAAGTATTTGCTCTAGTTTGTGCTTTTGAGGTGTAGAATGTTGTCACACTATCAACGGTTTTTGATACGCTAGTATTATCAACTTCACCGACATATTTAACAAATACACCCGCGCCCCATAATGCATCGGTCGATTTCCATTTCAATGATGCTGTTGCCTGCCATTCGGGGATACTGTTTGTACCAACAATATCGCCTACTGCAGTACCTAATACTTCAGGATCAGCGCCTGCATCGACAATTAACGACGCATCACCACCAGCTTCTTGGTCAAATTTTAATGTTCTAGCTCCGTTTAACGTTAGATCAAAGTCACCAATAGAGGTATCCAAATTATAATTAACGGCAATATCGTACCCAGTAATGGTGCGGGTATTAAGGTTTTCATAGCGACGGTTAATTTGAACAATTTCTCCTAATGGGTTATCAGCGTCAACAGGACCTCGAATAACGTCAGGATTTGATGAACCTTCTCCTCTTGCTATCAAGTCTAAACGTGAAATATTTTCATCAGAAAGAACACCAACAGTACCTGTTGTCTCAATTTCCCACCAATCGTAGGTAAAGGTTAAATTATCCATAACTTGCAATGTTAAACCGACACTGATGTTTTCACTTTCTTCAGCTTCTAAATCTTTGTTACCTGATGTTGATAGATTATAGTTACCATTACCAGAGCCACCATCGGCTAACGTATCTGAATTTACAACAACGTTACCATTAGCATCCAAGGAATTTTCAGCATAATCATCTACCCCTGTAGTAAGGGTAGCGCCTGGCGAATTTAGCTGTATGAGGTTAGGTGCTCTAAAGCCTTTAGAAACAGCTCCTCTAAATTGCAGCATTTCAACTGGGAACCATGAAACGGCCATTTTAGGTCGGGTTATATTGCCTATATCACTGAAATCTTCATAACGAGCAGCAAGTTGTACATCTAAACTATGAACAGCAGGTAGATCCGCTAATAAAGGTAAAGCAAGCTCTACGTAAGCGGAAAACACTTTACGCTCTCCAGAAACATCAAGGCGAACACTACTACCTTGTAGGCTGCTTAGGTTAACAGGATCTGCATTGCCTTCAACAAACGGCTCTGAGCCATCAAAGTTTGAACTATTATCTTCATCTAAGGTTTCTTTACGGTATTCTAAACCAAAAGCTAACCCTGCTTCACCGCCTGGTAATTCGAACATAAACGGGTTTGATGCTTTAAAGTCTATCAGGGTTAATGAGGTTTTGGCACTACGTTGAGCGGTAGTTAAAAACGGATCAATACTCGATTGTGGATTAGGCGTTGAGTCAATAATACTCGCAGGGTTATCAGGATTAACCCCAGTAAACGGATTATAAGCGTCAGCGGTGTCTAAACTTAACTGGGCGAGTAGTAATGGCGAGCTTATACGATTACTCATGTTATCGTCAGTTTTTGCTTCACTGTACAATACACCAGTATCCCAATCCCAATCATCGTAGGTACCGCGCAAACCATTTAAAAAACGGTAACTAGTACTTTCGACTTCTACTTGACGTGGACCAACATCTGTTGGGCGAATACGTAAATTATAAGCAAGGCCTTCAACGGGCACTACAGCAGGATCTAGACCGGCGAGACGATTTGGGTTTACGCGGCCATCGGCAAAATTTACTGGGCCAAATGGATTGTAATAACTGTGTGCAGGTACATCAAAAGTACCATTACTTAAAATAGCGGATTGTTCCCATTGGCGTTTAGTTTTTGAGCGGTAATAAGTAGACTCGTTATAAAATTCTACACCATTTTCAAACTCATGACTTAGATTAGTAAAGAGGTTTAATCGATCAATGTCAGGTACTAAAGTACGTTCTTCATTACGGTTAGGACGTAATGCTCTATCGTGACTGCCTGCAGCGTCAAGACAAACATCGCCCATAACTCCGCCGCCGGAAGCTAAAGCACCGCCGCCACAACTACCCGCAGATTGTTGTTCACCGGCATTGTTAAGGTATGACGTTGGTCGAATAATGTAATCATCTATGCTGCTCGGTAAACCAATATAATGTAAATCGGCATAAGGCTCTAATGTTGAGCGATTATCAAAATCGGTATCTCCGGCAAACTCCTCTGGGGCTCTTGAGCGTAAATCCTGATTACTAGAGAAGCCATTTTCGGATGCTTGTAGCCCCGTTTTTTTAGCATAGTTTGCACTTATCATGAAAAACGTTTGACTGTTGTTAAACTCAAAACCTTTGTTACCTGATAAGGTAAAATCATTGCGGTCGGTACCTTGCTCTGCGCCATAGCGCACTTTAAAGTTACCCCCTTGATATTCTTCTTTGGTTACGTAGTTAACTACACCCGCTACGGCATCAGAGCCATACAATGCGCCAGCACCATCGCGTAACACTTCGACACGAGAAAGGCCTGATACGGGTAAAGTATTAGAGTTTACTGAGGTTACCGGTACGCCAAAGTTAGTTTGGGTAATAGGATGATTAACCATACGTCGGCCGTTAAGTAAAACTAAGGTGTTCCCTTCACCAATACTTCGTAAGTTAACTGAGCCAACATCACCACGAGCTGCGTTTGTTCCGGTATTGCCGCCTCGAGTACCTGTAAATCCAACGGCACCTATTTGAGGAATAGATCGTAAAAGTTCATCACCATCTAACGCACCCGTTGCGATGATGTCTTCAGCGCTAAGCTCAGTCACAGGTAAAACACTTGTCATAGTGCTGCCCTTGATATTTGAACCTACGATAGAAATTCTTTCGATTTCTTCTTCTTTTACTTCAGTTTCCTCTGCAGCAAAGGCAACTTGCGAAGTAAGTGCTGTTAGCACGCATAAACTTAAATGTGAGAGTTTAGACTTAAATATTGATCTATCTTTCATGACATCCACCATTGTAATTTCGCTTATTTTATAATTGTCAGGTTATTAGCTACCTGATCATTTAGTTACGTTTCATTCACCTTAACCATGAACTTAAATTATAGTTTTAACAATTGACCCTTTATTGCTGTCCTATAACCTAGGGTTATAGGTTGAGTTTTATCTGAGTGTATTAAAGCTATCTTTAGCGGAAAATTAGCCTTATTCAGCTAAATTATAGAAAACTATTATAAAATAGTTGAATGAGTTATTGATTTAACTAAGAAAGCGAAGAATTAAAGGTGACAGATAAAATCATTGTAGGGTGATCATTACCTATCACTGCCTGTAACAAGCAAATGATAGATAATTAAAGATGCTGCAGTTGTTAAAATTTAAGAGTTAAGCGATTAAAGCCTTTAGTTGGCGATTGGCGAAATAGAGTTTATCAATGTGTACAGTACCGGAAACCTTTAAATCATCCAATACTCTGTGTACTCTATTTAATTCTGTTTTCTTACCTGTTGCCCATAGTTCAATAGCAATAGCAGTCGTTGACTCTCGGTTATTCTTTAGCACCCTATGGACTAGTTTTTCCCTAAACTCTAACAAATCAAGCAACAAACTAAAACGCGCTAACCTTGACCAATGATCTTTTGCCTGCACTTTTTCCGTTTGCTCAATTAACCAAGCAAGACCAAGGAATTTACTTACTTGACAGTAACAAGGAAGAATTTCTGTCACCGATAAATTAAGCTCTGAAGCCGTTTTAACAATGTCGCAAAAAACCACACTCGATACTTTTAATTGATGAATAGTATCCACTAAGACTAGACCGTGCACTTCACTCTTAAGTTGATACAGTGATTCATCAACAGGCGAAAAGGGTAAGGTTATTTCGTCACCATTGAGTTGTTGTAGGGTGTTTATTCCAGGTGAATAACGCTGCACTATAGTAACAATACTATCACCTGAGCTGGAATGGTTGATAAACCAGATTGCCATCAAACGATAAAATCGTTGCACTTCTATCATCATCTTAATTTGTACTTGTGCCGATACATTCCCATGTAATGACTCAATTTCAGACCAAATATTATCGAGTGAAAATACTTCTTTCGCGATAATAAAAGCTTTAACAATTTCGGCTATAGTCGCACCTGTCTGCTCTCTTACTGCATGTATTCCACCGCGATTAAAGATTTCATTAGCGACACTGGTAGCAATAATTTGTTGTGCTAAAGGATGACTGAGAATGTCTTGAGTATATTTTTTAGCTAACACAACAGGAAACGCTGATAATAAATACTTCTGGAAATAATCATCCGTTAATAATTGTTTCTCTTCTAATAAAGCATCATGCACATCCATTTTTGAATACGCCATCAACACCGCTAACTCAGGCCTAGTTAACCCTTGTTGTGCCAAATTCCTCGATTGTAGTTCTTCATCATCAGGTAAGTATTCTAACTCACGATTTAACCCAACACTGTTAACCAAGTATTGGCTCAAACGGGTAAAACTATCAAAGTGAGACTGACTGTTCGCCTCATCAATACTTAACGCTTGCGCTTGATAATAATTATTACGCAGTACCATAGCGCCAACTTCGTCTGTCATTGTTGCTAATAAGCTATCGCGCTCAGCTTTAGTCATGCTTTGTTTGTTAACTAAACCATTAAGCAATATCTTAATGTTCACTTCACTGTCTGAACAATTAACACCTGCTGAGTTATCGACTGCATCGGTATTAATTTTACCACCGCCTTTTGAAAACTCTACTCGAGCAAGCTGGCTGCAACCTAAGTTACCACCTTCACCAATGACTTTACACCGTAATTCGTTGCCATTAATGCGTAATAGATCATTGGCCTTGTCCCCTACTTCAGTGTTAATTTCAATACTGGCTTTGACATAAGTTCCAATGCCACCAAACCAAAGTAAATCTGCCTGACAGCGTAAAATCTGGCGAATTAATTCATCTGGCGACAACTGTTTTATCTGGCTATCAATATTAAGTAATTGTTTTATCTCTGTCGTTAATTCAATATGTTTGACCGAGCGACTAAACACACCGCCTCCGTAAGAAATTAATGCTTTGTCGTAATCCTGCCACGATGAACGTTCAAGGTGGTAAAGCCTGTTTCGTTCAACATAACTCAAGGCACTATCAGGATTTGGATCGATAAATATATCGCGATGATCAAAAGCAGCCACCAGTTTTATCGTTTTTGAAGATAACATGCCATTGCCGAAGACATCTCCAGACATATCACCAATACCAATCACACTGATTTCATCTTGTTGGACATCAATATCCATCTCACTAAAATGCCGTTGTACTGATACCCAAGCTCCTTTGGCAGTGATACCCATCTTTTTATGGTCGTAGCCAACACTACCTCCTGAGGCAAACGCATCACCCAGCCAAAATCCATAATCATTAGCTATTTTGTTAGCAATATCAGAAAAAGTAGCCGTACCTTTATCTGCAGCGACAACGAGGTAACTATCATCATCGTCAAAACAAACAACATTTTGAGGCTTAACTATTCCGTTAGCAGTATTATTATCAGTGATGTCTAATAAAGCAGAGATAAATACCTTATAACAACTGATAGCTTCGGTCGTAACACTTTCCCGCGAGCCGTTAACGGGTAATTGCTTAGGTACAAAGCCCCCTTTAGCGCCTTGTGGCACGATAACAACATTTTTAACTTGCTGCGCTTTAACTAATCCTAATACTTCAGTTCTAAAGTCTTCTTGTCTATCGGACCATCGTAAACCACCACGTGAAACGGGAGCAAACCGTAAATGAACCCCTTCAACTTGAGGAGAATAGACAAAGGTTTCTACATAAGGTCTAGGTTGTGGTGCATCATCTATTTCGCCGCTACGTATTTTAAAGGAGCAATAAGTTTTTGGCTCACCCGTAGACGATTTTTGATAAAAGTTAGTTCTAACAGTTGCCGAGATAGCGGCGATAAAATTACGTAAAATTCTGTCATGATCTATTTTTGAGACGGTCGTTAAGCTTTGCAGTAGATCAGCTTTAATGAGCTCAGTTACTGTTTTTCGTTGTTCAATACCTTGGTCACTTAGTGCAAAACGTGCTTCAAATAAGTTGACTAAGCCATGTACGATACCAGGGTAACTAATCAAGGCTTGCTGGAAGTACTCTTCAGAGTAACCAAGACCTAATTGACGTAAATATTTACCGTATGCACGGATAACGACAATTTGTCTGATGTTAAGATTGGCACCAAGTAATAACTTGTTGTAACCATCACTTTCAATATTGCCCGTCCAAACTTGCGCCAATGCGTGCTCAATATTTATTTTTATAACGTCAATATTTGTATCTTCATTGGGGGACTCAAGGGTATAACTGTAAACTTTGCGACGAGTATCGCTATTTGAACAACTGACGTTGAAGCTAAATTCATCCACAGGTCTAAAACCAAACTGCTCTAGAATAGGAATAGAGTCACTTAACGCAATGGTTTTCTCTACGGTATATATATTTAAGGTAAGCTCACTTTTATTTTGTGTTGAACGATAAATTTGAAACTGATGAGTATTATCACCGTGTAAACACTCGATGTTATTTATCGCTTCGATGGCTTGTTTGGGAGAAAAGTGCTCTCGATAGCTTTTTGAAAAAGCACTACTATATTTCTTCAATAACAAACTTGCTTGTTCGCCCTGCCATAATTGCGAAATCATAGCGGTTAAATTTTCATTCCAACTTTGCGTTTTAGTTTCAATGCTAGCTATCAGCGCTGCGGTGTCTATTTCATGAGTAAGATTTCCACCTTTTTTAACAATAAAATGCCATTGCGCTAGATAATTATCATTAAGCATTGAACGACGAGATAAGATTTCACCTTGATAGGCTTTGGATAATTCGTCCTCAATTTCACCACGTAAATCGGTACAAAATGCATCCTTAGAAACAAAGACCAGTACGGAAATTTGTTCATTAAAGTCATTTTCTCTGATAAAAACACCGGAATTACTTCTTACGTTAAGGTTATGTATGCTCTTCGCTAAACCAAGTAGTTGTTCAACGCTGCTTTCATATAATTCTCTTTTAGGTAAGACCGCAAGAATATGGATGAAATTCCGATAATCATGGCTTTCCAATTTCAGGTTAAGCTGTTGTAAGACTCGTGCTAATTTAGCATTTAGAAAAGGGATTTTATTAGGGTGGAGGTTATTAGCAACTTGAGTAAATAAACCAGAAAACTGATGAATAACCGTTAGGTTTCCATCATTTGAAAATTCCTTAACACTGACCAAGTCAAGGTAGTCATGTCGATGAATAGTTGATTTTACTAATGACTTACTGACTTTCAGTGAACTTTTTATGGCAATAAATTGTTTAAATTCCGCACTAGTAAGCGTTAACGCGGGTTTACTTACTTCAGTATCATCATTTAATATACCTAGAGAACCCTTTTTTGGTATCGCGTTACCAAGAGGGTCTACAGTGATTGAATTATAACTAAGAAAAACAAAATGTTCCTGACAAAGCCATGTTAAAAAATTTGCGACATCAATACCATCCAATTCTAGCGACTGATGATTTATCCCTCTACTTTTGGCCATCATTAACGGCCAATCTTGAGTCACTTTAGCGATATCAGCCAACAATTGTTGAATTGTTTCGACAAGCTCACCTATCACTTTTGGTGCTAGTTGGTTAGTAAGCTCTATATATAAAATTGACTCGTCTGGGGAAACATAATCCGTTTGTTCTTTGCCTTGTAAAATTTGACTTCGATTGACTACTGGATGCAAAAACATATTAATTTTATAGCCATGTGCCATTAATAACGCTGAGATTGAATCAACAATAAAAGCCTTGTCATCAGTAATAATATATATGACTGCCCCATCGGCTAACGCATCTTGTTGTGTTCCATTTTCGATAACAACTTTATTGTCATTTGTACTACGACAACAAAAAGATTGCCATAATAACAAGGCTATTTGATAACGCTGTACCATTGAAAGCGTTTTTAAATCAGCACTGAGCGCGCTGTTAAACATTTGCTGAGAGAATCGTTCAAAAGCAATAATATCTGCTTTCTGGTAGCTTTCATTTATAAAACGACATAATTCTAAATCAGTAGTGACAGTCACAATAAATTGCCTTAATTGGTATAATAAGAGCCATTCTCATCAAGGAGAAGGTGTTACACCAAGTGGTTAATTATTGATTCCAAGTGGTGTAAGTAAAAGCGTAGCTATTGCCGCTTTTACAGGCAAATTCATTTCTTTGTTGAGGGTATAACCAAATGTTGTAGCAAAATTTTTAAGCCTTAGCAGCAACTTATGGTACTTAAACACCTACGACTTAAGCACATAACCCAAAGTTATTACCTAGCAAAGATTAACTATTATCCATTTACACCTTGCTACCTTATCTTAAAGGTATCGACAAAGAATCACCTGTTACCACAACAGCTGCATGTTTCCTTAATTTAAAAGATACCAATATGAACAGAAAGCAAAACATAATTAAAACAGCCATTAATGAACACGTAATTGATCACAATTTAACGGCTATTGGCGTGATGGATTTAGATGGGTTGAGAAACACTGTGGATGATGCCTATGCTGCTTTTCCTAGCAATTTTTTTCATACCTTCGCCGTTAAAGCTAATGCCTTAGTTAAAGTTCTAGAGCCTTTACGTGAATATGGCATGGGAGCTGAAGTAGCAAGTCCTGGAGAGCTATTAATAGCTCTTACCGCGGGTTTTACAGCTGAAAACATTATCTTTGATTCTCCAGCAAAAACACTGCAGGATTTACGAATCTGTATAAAAAAAGGAATCGCGCTAAATATAGATAACTTGCAGGAACTTGAGCGTATTGATGCACTAATGCTTGAATTTCCTGAAAGTACATCAGTAATAGGTTTTCGTGTTAATCCTCAAATTGGTGGTGGAAAAATAGGTTCAACAAGCACAGCAACGGCGACCTCTAAGTTTGGTTATGCCTTAGTAGATGGTGATAATCGTAATGAACTCATCAGTATTTATAAAAAACGTCCATGGTTAAAGAGCATTCATACACACTCAGGCTCTCAGGGATGTGAATTATCTTTAATGGCAAAGGGAATTAAAATAATTACTGAGCTCGCAGAGGAAATCAACTCTCTAGTCGGTGTTCAACAAATCACTCGATTAGATATTGGCGGCGGCTTACCTGTTAATTTTAGTTCGGAAATAATTAAGCCAAGTTTCAAAGATTATGCTGATATTTTAAAAGCCGAAGTCCCGTTATTATTTACCGATAAGTACCAAGTAAAAACTGAATTTGGACGTGCTATTGTTGCTAAAAATGGCGTTATTATCACTCGCGTTGAATATACAAAAAATTCTGGTGGACGCCATATTGCAACAACGCATGCGGGTGCACAAATCATTACCCGCACTGCTTTTTTACCTAAATCATGGCCTATAAGAGTGACTGGCTATACCACAAAGGGTGAAGAAAGAACCGCGCAAACATCAGAAGTGGTCACAACCGATGTGGCAGGTCCGTGTTGTTTTGCCGGTGATCTTATTTGTAGTAATCAACCTTTGCCAAAACTAGAGAGCAATGATTATGTCATGGTGCACGATACCGGCGGTTATTACTTTACCAATCATTTTGATTATAACAGCCTACCTAGAGTGGCAATCTATACCGTAGCTGGTCACGATGATGATCTAGCAATCGAATGTATCCGCCAAGGTGAATCTCTAGAGGATGTGCTAAACAAAATGTAACGATTCTTATTCGATAACAGCATAAAAATAAAACCTCAATTAAAAATACTCAATCAGGTTCACTTTGTTTTAATTTACAGCAAAGCAGAGCCTAACTTTTGAGTTACTAATAATAAAGTGAGCTTAGCTATGGAAATTAATATCAGTATTCTTGAAACGCTCGTAGTAGCACTCATCATTCTTTTTTCAGGGTATTATTGTAATAGTAAAGTTTCATTCTTACGAAATAATAACATTCCAGAGCCTGTTGTTGGTGGCATAATTTTCTCGATATTAGCTGCAATCGCCCACTCTATCTTTGACATTCATTTTAATTTTGACATGAGTTTTAAAAATCCACTCATGACTGTGTTTTTTACGACCGTCGGGTTAGGTGCTAGTTATTCACTGTTACTAAAAGGCGGCCCAAAAGTTGTTTTGTTTCTTGGTGTGGCAACCGTGTATTTACTTGTACAAAATGCTATTGGTGTATCGATCGCAATCGGCGCAGGAATGGATCCCTTAATGGGGTTAATTGGGGGATCAGTAACCTTGTCAGGTGGTCACGGTAATGGTGCAACTTACGCTGATTTATTCATTACAGAATATAATATGCCGGCAAATATTTTCGAATTGGCTATGGCTGCCGCAACGATGGGTTTAGTTTTAGGGGGATTAGTTGGCGGTCCAGTAAGTAAAAGACTCATCACTCGTTACAACCTTAAAGCGGATGAATATCATGAGGAACTCGATGACACAGTAACATTTAATCCTGAAGATCATGATTTAGTTACCCCAAAAAAAATGATGGAAACCTTATTTATCATTTTATTGTGTATGACGGTTGGTCAGGTCGTTTATCTTAATTTAAAAGCTGCTGATATTATATTGCCCGCTTTTTTAATGCCATTGTTATTTGGCGTAGTAGCAACCAACTTATGTGAAGTATCTAAGCGTTACAAAATCAGTAGAGCTTGTATCGACTTATGGGGAACGATGGCTCTTTCTATCTTCTTAGCCTTAGCATTAATGTCATTAAAAGTATGGCAATTAGCGAGCTTGGCTGGCCCTATGGTGATAATTATTTTGATTCAAACAGTGATGTTGATGATGTTTGCTTATTTCATTACCTTTAGAGTAATGGGCAAGAATTATAATGCTGCGATTATTGCAGGTGGCCATTGTGGCTTTGGTTTAGGAGCAACGCCTACAGCAGTAGCTAATATGGAATCTCTTGTTGCAAGACACGGCCCATCCCCACAAGCTTTCTTAGTCGTACCATTAGTTGGCGCATTCTTTATAGATATTACTAACGCTTTGGTTATTCAGCTTTACTTAAGCCTCCCTTTTGTTAGTTGATAAGTGGTTAACGTATAGCCATGGTACACAACACTTCAAGCTTTATAGAGCAATTAACATTGCTTTATAAACCTAAGAACACTTACTTTGCTTCAATAATTAATAAAATAAAAATCATTACTTCCTTTATCTACTCAAGTCTATCCTATAACCTTAGGTTATAGCTTAGATCTAAAAGAATAAAATTATAGTATTTATTTCTTAACTTTTATTCTTATAGATTATAAACCCGAAGAGGTTTCAAATGATTAACCAAAATTGAATCCTTATCATAGAGGAGTCCATTAATGAGTAACAATAATACTCTTGCCTTATTTATTATTATCTTAGGTCTGTTTACTGCAATTTTTGTTGGTAATAACATTAATAAAACATGGCTAGAGCAGTCTTATGTTTTTGATACTTACCAAACAGACTCAGGTAGTCATGCTTATAAATATAAGGGGAAAGAAGTTATTATTTCAGAGATTGTCCCTTACCAACAATCTCCGCTTAAACAAGCAAGCTTAAATAAACTAAACGAAGAACCTCTATTAAAAGAGCAATGGGTTGAAGATAAATCACAAAAATTAAAATTACTAAAGCCTGCTTTTCATTTTGGTTTTTGGTCGCTATTACCTGCTTTTATCACAATTATTTTATGCTTACTTACTCGGGAACCACTTACCTCGCTGTTTAGCGGTATAGTGGTAGGTTCATTAATGTTAGGTCAGTATGATTTAACTGATGCCGTTATCATTCCCAACTTAGCCAAAGAAGGCACCGCAGCGTTACTGTTACTCTATTTATGGTTATTAGGCGGATTATTAGGTATTTGGTCTAAAACCGGTGCCGCACAGGCCTTTGCTAACTATATGACACTGCACTTTGTCAGAGGACCGCGTTCAGCTAAAGTGATTTCTTGGTTGCTTGGTGTTTTATTTTTTCAAGGTGGCACTATGAGCACAGTACTCGTGGGTACTACCGTTCGTCCTTTAGCGGACAAAGCCAATGTAAGCCATGAAGAGATGAGCTACATTGTCGACTCTACTGCCTCCCCTATAGCCACTATAATTGCTTTCAATGCTTGGCCAGCTTATGTTCAAGCATTAATATTCGTTCCTGGCGTATCATTTTTAGCAACCGAATCGGATAGATTAAATTTCTTTTTTAGTAGTATCCCCTTTAGTTTTTATGCCATCTTTGCCGTTCTAGGTACCTTACTATTAAGCTTAAATATTACCACCTTCTCAGGTAAAAGAATTCGAAATGCTCATCAAAGAGCTTTGACAACAGGCCAACTAGACGCTAAAGGTGCGAGACCGTTAAGTGCTAAAGAGTTACAAAGCTGTGATGTACCTTCTGGATATAATCCTCATGTTTTAGAATTTATTTTACCGCTAGTCACCTTAATAACGATTGCTGTTTTCACTTTTATATTTTTAGGCTCACCGAAAATTAATTGGGCTTTTGGTGCTGCTTTATTGTTATCTGCAGGTATCGCATTAGCAAAAGGCATGTCATTAACGCACGTGGTTGATGGTTTTGGTAACGGTTTAAAAGGAGTGGTACTTGCTTCAGTAATACTCATGTTAGCCGTTATCATAGGCAGTATTAGTAAAGAAATAGGGGGTGGTTTATATTTGGTCTCACAACTTGGCGAGCAATTACCTTTTTGGCTACTACCACTGATTTTACAATTAATTACTATGGTAATTGCATTTTCTACAGGTACAAGTTGGGGAACTTATGCAATCGCATTTCCGTTAGCTATGCCTTTAGCCTGGGCAGTTTGCCAGTCTCAAGGGCTTGCTAATCCAGAAGTTTTTATGATGGTTTGTTTTGCTACCGTACTTAACGGGAGTGTATTTGGTGATCAATGCTCGCCAATTTCAGATACCACTATACTGAGTGCAATGACCACAGGTTGTGATTTAATGGATCACGTTAAATCACAGTTAGTTCCTGCAACGTTTGCCGCAACATGTGCCGCTAGCTTATGGACATTAACCGTTTATCTATTTGCCTAAGCTATAGCCATGATACTCAAGGTGCGAGTTTCATGGCTATATAATAAATGCCCCCTAACTAACTTAGGATATAAAAATGCGCTTAAGACATATTGAGATTTTTCATGCAATTTACACCACTGGCTCAATTACCAATGCGGCTAAAATTCTACACGTTTCACAGCCCTCTGTCAGTAAAGTGCTATCTCATGCTGAGATGCAACTTGGTTTTGACTTATTTGAACGGGTCAAAGGTCGTTTGACCCCAACCGACGAAGCAGAAATGCTTTTTGATGAAGTTGATAAGATATACCAACAGATGCGTTCAATAAAAAATACCGCAGAGAACATAAAGAAATCAGAGTACGGCCAAATAAATATTGCTGGTAGTCCGGCATTGGGCTTTGACGTTATTCCTAGTGCAATCGCAAAATACCACCATAAACATCATCAGGTGAACTTCAACGTGCAAACCGTGCATAACGATGCGGTAATGCAAACCTTGTTAGAACATAAATGTGACCTAGCAATATTATTTGCACCAAATATTATGCCTGGCGTAACCTCAATTGAATTAGCTCAGTCAGAATTAGTCATTGTGTATCCAAAAGTAAGCTTCCCTGATTGTCCTAAAGAATTGACCTTAAACCAACTAAAAGAGTTCGAATATATCGATATTGGTGACAGTGGACCTTTGGCAGATTTATTATGGACTAGAATGATGAAGGACAACATCAGCCTAGAAGCGTTAATAAAAGTACAAACCTATTTTATTGCTGCCAGGCTTGTCGCTCAAGGTGTTGGAATTTGCGTGGTAGATCGTTTTACCGCTGAAGGTAATTTATCGGACAATACGGCTATTGCATCTTTTAATCCACCATTAACATTTCCTGTTAAAGCTTTATATCTAGAAAATAAAAGTCTGTCTAAGGTAAGCCAAGAGTTTCTCTTTTATTTAACCACAGAGTTTTCGACCGATTCAAAATAATAATCAGGAGACAAAAAACACAGTACATTTAATGCTCATATTGGTACTGTGTTTATATCATCTGCTAATGAGATGACCTAATAAGCTTTGGCAACTGCTTCTTCCACTAAGTCGACAAGCTCTTCATAACCAAACACTACCAGAGGTTTACCATTAACAAAAAATTGCGGTGTCGCGCGTACTTTCAATGTTTGTCCGTCTAAAACATCTTGTGCAACAATTTTTTCTATTTTGCTGCTTTGCCAATCTTTATCAAGTTGCTCTTGGTCCACATTAAGCGTTTTTATACCCGCTAAAGCACTACTAGGATTTGATACGTGATGTTCTACCCAGCGCTGTTGATTGGCAAAGAGTAGTTCAAGTGCAGGCCAAAACTGTCCTTGAAGGTGTGCTGCCTCTAGCATTTTTACAACATCATCTGAGCCTTTGTGCAATGGAGCATAGCGCATAACAACGTTAACTTTCCCTTGATACTTCTTAACCAAGTTATTAATTAAGGGATAAAATTGACTACAAGTACCACAAGCAGGATCAAAAAATTCAACTATAGTCACTTTCGCTTGTTTACCACCTTTAGACGGTGCGTCGATACGCTCCAATGCCGGTAACTTGTCACTAGCAATCGTTGAGGGCTGCTGGCTTTTATATACTCCAACTGCTGCAATAAATATTATGCTGATAAATGCTGCAACGCTGATAAAAATAGTTTTATTATTCATGATTATTCCGAGTAATGATCCTAGTAAATTTATAGTTTATACCCAAGCCACTTGAAGATGCGTGTTTCAGGACGCTTGAGCAATTCATGATCAAGGCGCCTCATTTTATTAAGGGTTATTCCCTTAAAAAAGGAGACAACGAAGAACATGTTTTGCTCAGACGTCCCCGCAGGGCTGGTTTAGAAACGCTTTATGCTGCGTTATTGATTTCGACAATAGAATAAC
>OJGO01000371.1_pt1 | contig 16911 bp, 9 predicted proteins | sample 1594871 | NCBI WGS metagenome assembly OJGO01 (sample SAMN05416798, study PRJEB24817) | seawater metagenome | isolation source: Sea water | place: Canada:Atlantic | collected 2013-07 | reverse complement strand
TTGATGTTCAATTTGAAATAAACCGCCGTGTTGCCTTTATCAAAAAACAATTAGTGCATTCTGGTCTAAGTAATTTAGTGCTAGGGATCAGCGGGGGGGTTGACTCATCAACCTGTGGACGTCTAGCTCAACTTGCAATAAACGAACTCAACGAGCAACAAAGTGAGAGTGATAATAAAACAAACTATCAATTTATTGCCGTGCGTTTACCTTACGGTATTCAAGCAGATGAAGATGACGCGCAACACGCCCTAGACTTTATTCAACCTAGCCACTGTTTAACCACCAACGTACTTAGTGCTGCAGATGGTATTCACCATGAGGTATTACAAGCAATGAGCAAAGCTGAAATTCTAACCGCTAGCGATGCTCAAATTGATTTTTCTAAAGGTAATGCAAAAGCTAGAATGCGTATGGCAAGCCAATATCACATTGCTGGAATTATTGGTGCTTTAGTTATAGGTACAGATCATAGCGCAGAAAACATCACAGGTTTTTTTACTAAGTGGGGTGATGGTGCTTGCGATTTAGCTCCCCTTTTTGGATTATCAAAAAGACAAGTTAGAGCGCTCGCTAAAGAGCTCGGGGCACCAAGTATATTAGTAGATAAAGCACCAACTGCTGATTTAGAAGAACTCGAGCCGGGTAAAACAGATGAAGATGCCTTAGGTATTAGCTACGAGCAATTAGATAATTTCTTGGAAGGTAAACAAGTCACTACTTCAGTTAGCGAACACATCATCAATATTTATAAAAAAACTCAACATAAAAGACAAGCAATACCAACAATCTACGATAAAACGTAAATTAAAAGACGTTCAATACTTCGCATAATCCATTTTTATTATCTATAACTGAATAACACAGGGCAGTTAATAAAAATGGATTTTTTATGCTTTATACTCACTCTAGTTGTGAAAAAAACACACCCAAAATAACATCTAAGACCTCTCATCAATTAATCGTAGGAATGACATTAATTGAACTGATGGTGAGTATAGGAGTAACCTCAATACTCACTACTATCGCTTTACCCAGTTTCAATGATTTCATTGTACAATTACGGGTCGATAATGAAATATCACGTCTCTCTCGTTTGTTGCTCGCGGCTCGAAATCACGCAATAAATAAGGAATATAATGTTATTATTTGTCCATTAAAGAGCGATGGTACTTGTTCTACTGATTGGCATGAAGAACTATCTGTCTTCGTTGACAATAACAACAACCAGATATTTGATAGCGCCAACAATGAGCTCTTGGTTGCGACAAAGAGCCCTATAAACACCGGCGATATATTAAAATACGCGACTAACAGAAACAAAATAACTTATCAGGCAACAGGTCACTTATTTGGTTTAAGTAATGGTACGCTAAGGTATTGTCCAAAGGGATATGAAGAAAAATCAAGAGCTATAGTAATAGCTCGGTCAGGTCGCTTTTATGCGACGAAAGATAACAATAACGATGGTCAAGATGAAACGCGTAGCAATCAAAAAATAGTCTGTGATTAATTCACTTGAATCATCGGTAATCTATAGCAATAGATAGGGTTATTTCCCCTTAATGCCTATCGAACTTATTCAAAAAAAAGCAAGACTAAATCCTAGACATAAAAAAACCAGCTAAGACGCTGGTTTTTGATTTTAACCATAACTCTACTGAGCTATTTTTACTCGGATCTTATTCTTAGCAACTCTTGTTTCATGCAAAGCAGTTAATGCCGCTTTTGCTTCTGCCTCATTAGGCATTTCAACAAAGCCAAAGCCTTTTGATTTAGCTGTAGCTTGATCTAAAACTAAGCTACATTCTGCGACTGTGCCGTGGGCGGAAAATAAAATACGAAGTTCTTGCTCGGTTGTTGAGCGAGAAAGGTTACGAACTAAAAGTTTCATAATGAACCATTGGATTGTGATAGCAATCTAAATTGTCTCATATATTCGTCATAGACCAAGCTATATTATGCATTTAAAACAAAATAACTTATTGTTATGGCTCTAACCATCAACAATCATCCCTAACAAGTAGAAATAGTAACGCCTCACTTTAGAATAGGCTGCTCACAAACCATCTTATAACCTCATAAAGAAGCGTATCCCCCTGACAGATTCACCTTGTTAACATTTCAAAAGAAGTATTTAATGAAGGTGATATCGAAGGCCGATCAACAGAAACAATGGCAGACTTGTCTAAGCTGAAAGTAAATATACTTAGCGCTATATTTTTGATGTTACCCATATAGCGATGAACATTAGTGGCTTTGACAAAGGTATTTATTGTCATGGTCCAAGCGGCTATAAGTTGTATGGATATTTACGCTAATTTACTACAGTTAAAAGGTAACTGCCTTTACCATTATTTTTTACTTGGTACAGTGCTGCATCTGCTCGTTTTATAATATCTTCAGATGAGCATTCGCAAGAAGAGGATATAGCAATACCAATACTGATTCCTATAGTGAAACTATTATTATCAATAATAAAAGGTTCAACAAACTCAGCTAATATTTTATTAGCGAGTAATCTTAATGACTCTGTAGAAGAAATGTTCTCTAGTATGACAGAGAATTCATCGCCACCAACCCTAGCAATAACGTCGCTTTCTCGGAAATGATTCTTTAACTTCTTAGCAACAGCGATTAACAGAGCATCCCCTACAGGGTGTCCATAGCTATCATTAATCTGTTTAAATCCATCTAAATCTAACATCAAGAATGCTAATGTAAAGTTTTCTCGATGCTGGCGTAACAACGAATGCTTGAGACTTTTCATTAACGAATACCGATTATCTAACCCTGTTAAACTATCAGTTAATGCAAGTTGCTCTAATCGCTTTTCAGCTTTTTTTCGCTCCGTAATATCAAGTATTGAGCCTACAACGCCTTCGACACCTTCAGCATGAAAATATGCTTTGTGAAACATCACATCATGAATTGAACCGTCAGCATACTCCACCTTAGCTTCATAAATTTGCGTACCTTTTCTTTCAAATAAGGCATTATCTGCTTTGAAGTAAGTACTAGCTAGATCGTCATCAAAAAGTTCGAAGACGCTTTTACCGATTAATTCACCACGGGTTAAACCTATATATTCTTCAAAAGCTTTATTACATCCCAAATATCGACCTTTTGCATCTTTATAAAAAATAGGCGTTGGCGCAGCATTAATAACTGCTTGCATAAAGTCCGTTTTATTATCTCTAGGTGATTCCATGAAATACCTCATCCTTTTGAATTAAAACCGTATTGAATTAATCGATCCACTAGAACTGAATTACTCATAAATACTTACTAAAGCATCAGTAACTTGACTATTAACCATTAATACTCACAGCTAGCATTTACATTCACCTCTAAATCACAAGAGTTTCGAGCCAATAGCTGCAAAAATTCATCTGCAGGTATCGGCCTTGAGAAGTAATACCCTTGACCATAATCACAGCCAGCATTAATGAGTAAGTCTTTTTGCTCTTCTGTTTCGATACCTTCAGCTATCACTTTCAAACCTAACTTTTGAGCCATAGTGATAATAGCTTCAGACAAAATCATATCTTCAGAGCCTGACGTTATATTTCTCGTAAACGACTGATCTATCTTCAAATAATCAAGCGAAAACTTTTTCAAGTACGATAGTGATGAATACCCCGTACCGAAGTCATCCATAGACAGCCCTATACCGGCAGATCTTAACTTGGAAAGCTGCTCCATGGTGCTGATATTATTATTCATTAACAAACCTTCGGTTATTTCAATAACAATATTTTCCCCCGGCAGTTCGTTCGCAGCAAGATAGGATAACCAATCCAGCTGGTCTATTGATTCTCTAAATTGTACGGGTGATTTATTGACACTGATTTGTATATCTAAACCAAGCTGTTCTTTACATTTATTAATATGTTGAACTGTTTGTTTGAATACCCAATCGCCGATCTCGACAATTAATCCAGACTCTTCAGCAAGAGGAATAAACTCAGCAGGACTTACCATACCTCTAACAGGATGTTTCCAACGTAAAAGGGCTTCAGCTTTACGAATAACTCCCGTTTTTAAGTCAATTATGGGTTGATAAAACACAGCAAGTTGATTCAAAATAATAGCTTCACGCAAGTCATTCATTAACTCTAAATGATCTAGTGCTTGCTCTTGCATTGAAGCGGTAAAATAACAAAACCTATTTCGGCCAAGGTTCTTAGCCAGATACATTGCTTGGTCAGCATTTTTTAATAATTCCAAAGTGCTGCTTGCATCATCCGGATAAATGGTAACCCCTAAGCTAGCAGAAATATAAGTATACATTTTGGAAATATAAAACGGTTCACTTAAAGCTAATAAGACTTTCTGACAAATTGATTCGACATTATGTATATCGGCAATGTCAGACAAAAGAATAGTAAATTCATCTCCCCCTAGTCGCGCCACAGTATCTACTTCTCGTATACAATGCGTAATTCGTTTTCCTGCTTCGATAAGTAGTGCATCACCATAAACGTGACCCCGCGTATCATTTATTTTTTTGAAATTATCTAGATCAATAAAAATCAAAGCAAACTTTTGCATCTTACGGTGAGAGACTTTTATTTCTTGTTCCAACCGATCGATAAACATTATTCTATTGGGTAAGTTGGTAAGGCTGTCATATTTCGCTTGCCTTAATATCAATGCATCTTTCTTTTTCTTTTCTGTGATATCTGAGAATAGCGCAATCCGTCTGAAAACGTTGCCATAATCATCGTAAATGGTATTGATTGAAAGCCATTCTGGAAACTCCCCACCATTCTTTTTAGTGTTCCAAATTTCGCCTTGCCATGTGCCGGTTAGTTTTATTTCTTCCCACATTGACTGATAGAATTCGGCACTTTGCTTGCCTGAACTAAATATACTAGGATTTTTACCAATTAATTCACTGGCGCTATAACCCGTAATTTCAGATAAAGCTGGGTTAATTGCGATAATTTCATTATTACTATCGGTGATCATCATCGCTTCCGAGCTATTTTGATACACGATATCTGCCAGTTTTAAATCTTCTTCCTGCTGACGTTTATTGGTAATATCTTTGCTGATGCCAATCAAACCAACCACTTCACCTCGTGCATTTTTCAATTTCACTTTTGTGATTTCAAGAATATATGGTTTGGCATTTAAGCGAGGGATTGTTTCATAAGAGACATGGGGAAAGTCCTGTGCTAAAGCAGCTCTATCGGAGTTTAAGCAATGATGAGCTATGTCCTCCCCCAATAATAGCGCTAGATTAGCAGCAGGGGTATTAAGCATATCCTCTTCTTCTATTCCCGCTAAGTTACAAAATGTCTTATTGACGAAATGATAACGACCGTCAATTCCTGTAAACCAAATTCCTATGGGAGAATTATCAATGATGGCACGAAGTCTTGAACTTATTTCTTCTTTATCAATCATTAGATTCTGAAACGATGTTGCCATTTCATTAAATCCGAGCGCTATATTATTTAGTTCATCATGAGTATCAAGGGTCACGCGAGCATCGAGATCACCACCGTAGAACTTACCCGTAACTTGGGTTAGGGAATTAATACTTCTAATTGTTGAAAAATGTAGTCCTATTATAAAGTACAGAACAATCAGAAATAATGCTGACGAAAAGCCTATGCTCACAATTAATTGAGTGTTTGCTTGTTTAACTCTGCTGTGAAGTAAAGTGCTTAGGGTAAAAGAAAGTGAATTATCTAAAAACTGATAACCGACATCAATAACGTAAGTAGATTGATTATAAAGTTCAAGAGAACTCAAAGACGTGGTGTTAGCTAAGATGCCATCTAAGGTAAATTTGATATGCCTCTCAATTTTTTGACTGAGTTCCTGTGCAGAAAGGCTTTCTCCATTAGAAATCAATTCTCTTTTAACCTTGCTCACATTCTCTTTAAAGACATCAAGCGGTATAACGGTATTTGATAGCAGTGATATCATTTCCTCTCTCGATTTTATGTCCTTATTTACCAGGTATGAAACACCAACCGCGCGTGCTTGCCCAAGTAGTTCTAAGGTGATGGGAATAGTGAATAAATAGCTATTTGTTAAGTAATACGAATCAAGATCATCCATTACCAATAAAAAGTAATAATCAGCGATTTGTAGTTGTAAAGAATTCAAATTATGAATGAGTTCTGTATGCAAATGAAAGCTTTCATCAAGTGCTAGCGTAATTCCTTTAGCGTCTAAGTATTGCCATTGCTCTTGTATACTAGACCATTTTTCTGCTTGCTTTAATTCTGAAGGTAACTCATTACCAACATTAAAAAAATTTTTATCGACTTGTTTATTAACCAACATCTGTTTATCAGCACTGTCATTAACTCCTGCAATAACAGCCGCTGACATTCCTCGGTGTTGCTGCAGCGTTTGAATAAGTCTTGATGTTTTTTGTGCCTGCTTCAAGCCTTCTAATTGCTGATTAGCGGTACTAATAGACCCGGATAAATAGACTAATAAGGAAATTGAAACAATCAATAAGGAAAGGAGAGAAAGTCCACCAAGTACAATTAATTTACGAGGGTAACTCAGATTGTTCATTAAATTTATAGCGGGGTTAAATAATTGCTTCACAAATTGACCTTGCAAAATTCATAAGCGTCTAAAATTGCACATTATACCTATTCATTTTCAAATAGCATGCTTTAGTCTTTTGAAAGTTGCCATCAATACTACTATTTATTATCCTAAGTAATATCGACCTAAGCGCATTTTTATCCCTCCTCATATTGATGTTCATGTGGCCAAAACTTGATATAAGATCTATAAAATCACCTAAAGTAATGGCCTTAACTAGTTAAATTTAAAAATAACGGTTGTAAATCATTACCCAAAACATTGATTTAATTATACTAACTGGAACTTACCTATTTTATCATTCAATTGACTTGCTAAAGACGAAAGCTGTTCAGAAGATGCTGATACTCGAGAAAAAGAATCAATATTCTCAGAGCTTAATTTACTGATCATTGCTGTATTTTTTGAAAGTTCCTGACTGGTACAAGATTGTTCTCCCGCTGCCGTAACAATTTGATTATTCATATCGTTAATATCTTCCATCGCCACTTGGATGTCTTCTATTTTATGATTCGACTCTAGCGTTGTCTGATGACTACTTTTGCCATGTTCAGAGTTAATTTGTATGGAGTGAACTGCTTGGGCAGTACCATGAGTAAATAAGTTAACCATTTCTTCAATTTCAACAGTCGAATCTTGTGTTCTCTTCGCCAGAGTTCTCACCTCATCAGCTACCACAGCAAAACCTCGGCCTTGTTCACCAGCGCGTGCAGCTTCAATAGCAGCATTTAAGGCAAGTAAGTTCGTTTGATCTGCAATATCTTTAATCACAGTTAAGACCGAACTTATATTGGCACTGTGCTGATCTAGCTCTTGTATATTTTGACTGCTTTGGTCCAAACTTTTGGTTAAATCTGACATAGCAGTCATTGCTTTGGCCGTAATATCTCGACTTTCATTCGCTTTCTCTGAAGCAAGTATTGTTAAGTTTTGCGTATTCTCAGCGTGTTGTGCTACCTCCAGGGAACTCGCTTCCATCTCAGTCATAGCAACTGAAACCAAATCAACCTCTTCGGCTTGCCGATTGACATTTTTCATGACGTTAATGCTTACTTCAGCTAATTCATTACTGGCTCCCATCAACTCATCTGCGCCACTTCTCACCATTAACATAGTGCTTTGTAAGTGTTGACGCATGATATTAATGCCAAACTCCTTACCTAGTTTTGAGCTAACTTTCGTTGATAAGTCACCTTCTGAAATTCTTTCAATATTAGCTTTTAAGTCATTTAAGTCTTCTTTTAAGTTAGTGGTAATCAATTTGGTCAACAAAATTGCCATCAACAAAGAAATAGTCACTAAAATGATACCCGCCAGTAAAGCATTATGGTCTTCTTCACTAAGCTCATGAATTGACTCTGAGGTATAACGTTCAATTTCAATTAAAATTTCGTGTACATCATTCTCTAACTCAGCCGCATGCCTTTCAGCTTGATCTGTTAACTTATCATAGTCATTATTTTCTAATAATTTAAAGGTATGATTAATTTCATCACTCCAGTCTTTATGACTACTTTTAAAACGTTCCAAGCGTTGTGTTAAGGCTAAAAACTGTTCTTTTATTTCTTTTTTATCAGCCTCTTTCGTATCATGCGCAAGCTCTTTCAAAGTATGCTTTATTTCATCATCAATTTTTTTTGATAAATGCTGGAATGCATTTTTTGTCTCAGTAAAGAGCCTAAAACTGTTATCGGCTTCATTGATTTCACGGGCAAAACGGTAGGCACGTTCAAATTCGATTTCTTGTTTTAACTGATATTCGCTTAATAGTGTTATTTTTTTAGTCAGTGGAATATATTGCGTCTCAATTTGCGTAATATGCTGGCCAATGCTATTGAGGTTATTATTAATTATCAGTCCGTAAATTCCTTGTAAGCTAAATAGAAAAGTTGATAAAAAAATAATAGTTTGACTAATTGAAAATTTTTTAAAGAATTTATTCATTTATTTAATACTGCCTTGTTCATGTGCTCATACATTTTATAAAGTAAAATTTATTAATAATAATGTTATTGATTATAAGTACTTCAATACTCAACGGTCATTTATTATATAACATATTAAATTCATTTAAATCAAAGAATTATTAAGATTTAAATACTTAACATTCATTAATAAATATGAAGTAATAAACAAAACGTAGCTAAAATTAGAGATACGAAAGGTAAGGTTTTGATGATTGATGTGGCCATCAGCAGCTTTAACTCATAGAGATAATGGTAATATTTTCAACGCGTAATCAACTCGATAAAATCGACTGAATGATAGATTAAAGATCGTGATATCTGATACTTTTCACTTATATCTATGATATTTTTTACTCTTATCGTTAGCTATTTCAATTTTATTTTAATGAATTAACGAATTTTTATTAAGTTCGTGCTAGTTTATTAAAAGAAAGTTAATAGCTGTATTTAAAGTTAATAGCTGTATTTTGAGTTATTCACTTATTAACTTATTAACTTATTAAGTTTTCTATATACCAAACGGATGAGGAATTATATAGGGCTCCTTCATTATTAAGGTATAAGCTTATATGCTCAAATTTAAAAAAATTAATCACAAGCTTGTTTTTACATTTCTATCTCTCTCTTTAACTCCACTCATTATTTTTGCCTACGTTAGTATCAACATGGCAAGTGACTCCATTCAAGCACAAGCATTTAGTCAATTAGAGTCCGTACGTTCGATTAAAAAAGCACAAATATCGAACTATCTCTCATCATTAAAAGCCAGTTTGCAGGTATTAAATGATGATCCTTATGCTTCAGAAGCATTCAATGCGTTTGATAAAGCTATAACGTCTGATGGACTGAATGGTAATGCGTGGCGACTAGCCGAAAGTAAATATGCCGAGCGTTTCATTAAAATTAACAAAGTAAATGCTTGGTATGATCTCTTTTTTATAAATTTACAAGGTGACATCATATTTACTGCTGCAAAAGAGTCGGACTTGGGAAGTAATATTCCTCAATCCGGCATAAATCAAACCAGTTTAGGTGATGCATTTCAACGTTCACAACAAAATGGTTTAACTGAGATATCGGTTACTGACTTTAAACCATATCCACCTTCCAATGATGAACCAGCTGCGTTTATGATGACAAAACTCATCGATATAAGCGGAAAGCACATTGGTTATATTGCTTTACAATTTCCTTTAAATGAAGTGAATGAGATAATGCAACAACGTGATGGTATGGGAGCTACTGGAGAAACATACCTGGTAGGTGAAGACCGTAGAATGCGCTCAGATTCATATTTAGACCCAACAAATCATTCAGTTATTGCATCTTTTGCTGGTGATATTAGTAGAAATGGGGTTAATACTGATGCCGTGAAAGCTGCATTTACCGGTGAGACCGCAAGCCGTATTATTATTGACTATAACGGTAACAGTGTACTCTCTTCATTTAGCACTGTGGACCTAGGAGATTTTAAATGGGCCCTTATTGCTGAGATTGACGAAGCAGAAGCTTTTGAAACATCCAATACCCTTATAAATATTACTGCAATCATTGTCGCTCTTGTCTCAGTGGTTATTGCTTTTATAGCTATTGTAATTGCTAGAAATATTAGTGGCCCTATCGTGCAAGCAGTAGCTATAGCGCAGCGAGTATCTTCAGGCGACTTAACCGCAGATATTGACATTGATCAAAATGATGAGCTTGGGTTATTACAACAAGCTATGCATGACATGATAGTCAAATTAAAAGATATGGTTGAACATATTTCTAGCTCTGCCGATCAACAAGCGACTGCTTCTCAAGAACTATCCAGCATTACAGAACTAACCGATGCAAATGTTTCTCGACAACATCAAGCAACAGAACAAGTAGCAACCGCAATAAACGAAATGAGTGTTTCAATTGATGAAGTCACACAAAACACCTCTGAAGCTTCGACTGCTGCCGATACTTCAACTAAATTAGTACATATTAGCTCTATTGCAGTTAATGAAACCATAGCGCAAATCCTGCAATTATCTGATGACATCACTAAATCTAAAAACTTAATTGATGATGTTCAAACAGGCACCAAAGATATTGCGAATATCTTAGTCACGATTAAAGGTATTGCCGATCAAACAAACTTGCTCGCGTTAAACGCAGCAATAGAAGCAGCAAGAGCAGGAGAACAAGGGCGTGGTTTTGCAGTGGTCGCTGATGAAGTGAGAAATTTGGCACAAAACACCCAAAACTCAACTGTAGAAATAGAAAAAATGATTAAGTCATTAGAAATAAACGTCAGTGCTGCAACAAACTCTATGGTGGCAGGTACCGATCAGGCGCAATTAATTGTTGAAAAAACAAATGAGGTAACACAATCGTTAGCTGAAGTTGAATCATCCGTATCGATGATTTCTGATATGAACATTCAAATATCTACCGCCACTCAACAACAAAGTGAAGTTGCCAGAGATATTAACCAGCAAGCAACAGAAATAAGTAACATTTCCATTGAAACAGGTGAAAGCACTAAAGAAATATCTGCTGCAAGCGACGAGTTAGCAGCTCTAGCAGTAGAGTTAACAGAGCAAGTTAAAGCTTTTAAAGTATAATACTAATTTGATTAAATTTATTCCCTACTCAAAGCTACATTAGCAAGCTTAGAACAAGCAAAATTTTTTAAACATAGTTATTCTATATTTCATTAATTCTGTGATGTTATTAGTTTGCTAATGAGCTCCCAAAGGGCGAGTACCTAATAAAAGGTAAAGGCTCACATGCTGCGTTATTGATTTTGACAATAGAATAACTATTCTCTTCAATCAATGCCTTACCTTTGAGCCTTTTAACTCTCGCTGAGTGGGAAATAACTTAATCAACTTGGTATAAGTTTCAATCACAAATATTAATTATTGAAACTAGCCATTGATAGTAATCAGTTGATATTAGCGGTTCAATAATCAATAGCATTTTGACAAAGCGCGTTCACAACAGTATCGACGCACACATAAAAAAGCCCTAGCAGACGAGAGTCACTAGGGCTTTTTAATTTACATATAGATTTACTTACTAAATATCATGAATAACTAGTTATTAACTAATACCTATCTAATACTTAGCTAGGTCAATTATATCTAAAGACTAGATTCTGACACGCCTAGTTGCTCTGCCTTTTCAATTTCATTGGCAATAGCTTGCGGTGAACCGGTATTACGACATAACCAATAATAGGCACCAGGCACTATGAACAAGGTAAATATACTTGCTAATGATACGCCAGCAAAAATAACTACACCAATAACCATACGACTTTCAGCGCCGGGGCCAACGGCCAACACTAAAGGTATGGCACTCGTGACCGTAGTAAATGTAGTCATAACTATTGGACGTAATCTTTGCTGTGCAGCACTAATTAACGCCTCTTCAAAAGCAATACCTCTATCACGTAATTGATTTGCAAATTCAACAATTAGAATACCATTTTTTGCAGCTAAACCAATTAACATTACAATACCAATTTGGCTATAAATATTTAAGCTCATACCCATAAGCTCTAAACCAGCAAGGGCTCCAACCAGCGCCAAGGGTACGGTAAGTAATATAACAAAAGGATGAATAAAACTTTCGAACTGCGCCGCTAACACCAAGTAGGTGATTAATAGCGCCAGTAAGAATACGAACAAGATAGAATTACCTGACTCTTTAAGTAATAACGACTCACCTTTATAATCAACTTGCACATGTTCCGGCAGTTTATTTTTAGTGACATCAACCAAAAAATCTAACGCATCACCTAGGGCATAACCGTCGGCTAAGTTTGCCGTAACCGTTATGCTACGTAAGCGATTATAACGATTCAGTCTAGAGGAAGTCGCATTTTCACCAATATTTAGCAGGTTAGCTAATGGAATTAGTTTGTCTGTCGTTCTAGAGCGAACATAGAGATTATCGATATCCGTTGGGCTCTGGAATTGCTTTTCATCTCCTTCAACAATCACATCGTATTCTTCACCGCGATCTACAAATGATGTAACACGACGCTGCCCTAACATGGTCTCTAAAGTCTGCGCTATGTCACCTACAGGCACGCCTAAATCATAAGCTCGTTCACGATCTATTTGCACTAATAGCTGCGGATAGGTTTCTTTATAATCACTATTAATATTTGACAGGTTAGGATTTTTTTGTGCTTCTGTGATCAAAATATCACGCCATTGCGCTAGCTCTTCAAAAGTATTGCCCTGTAAAACAAATGACACAGGGGCGTTACTGCCACCGCCACCACCAATACCACGGCGCATAATAGCAAAAGCACGTACATCGGTAACACTTTGCACATCACGGTTTATTTTATTGATAAAACTAAAGGTATCAATACTACGTTTATCCCACTCAGGTAAACCAACAATGGCAATACCACCACTACCACCAAAGCCAGGAACACGGACTAATACTCGATCTAATTCCCCTTCAGCTTGGTAACCTAGAAGCTTTTCTTCAATTTTATGCATATTTTTAACGTTACTCTCATAACTAGCACCCTCAGCGCCTTGCATGATTAAAAAGAAATTCCCGCGATCTTCCTTGGGTGTGTATTCAGAAGGTAATTTATTAAATAATAAAAATACTGCCGCTAACGATAAACCCAATACCAGAACAATTAACAATGGCTGATGAATACTACTTGCTAAAGCTCGACCATAAGCCGCTTCAAAGCGAGCAAAAGCACGATCAAGCTTTTGACCAAATGAAGAGCTTCGCTCTCTATGTTTTAGCATTTTTGAGCACATCATGGGGGTAAGTGATAAAGCTGTCAGACTTGAAAAAACCACAGCAGCAGCAATAGCAATGGCAAATTCGGTAAATAACCGTCCCATATTGCCAGATAAAAAGACCAAAGGTACGAATACAGCAACTAATACTAACGTGGTGGCAATAACCGCAAAGGCTACTTCCCTACCCCCTTCGTAAGCAGCCATTAATGGCGTTTGACCTTTTTCAATTCGACGATAAATATTTTCAAGTACCACAATAGCATCATCAACAACAAGACCAATGGCTAACACTAAAGCTAATAACGTGAGCAAGTTAATGGAAAAACCGAACCAAGAGAGTGCCATCATTGAACCAACTAAGGCAACAGGCACAGTAACAGCAGGAATTAAGGTGGCGCGAACATTACCAAGGAATAAAAAGATAACTAACACTACCATTAACATGGCAATAATTAAGGTGTTATACACCTCATCGATAGAACCTTGAATAAAGACCGAACTATCATAACTATTAGTGATCGTTGTTCCCACAGGGAGAGAATCACGAATAGCGATCATTTCTTTTCTAGCTGTTTTGACCACGTCCAACGTATTGGCTTTTGATTGTTTGATTACGCCCAATCCCACCATATTTCTACCATTACCACGAAACATGTTTTCATCATCTTGCGCACCAATGAAAACTTCAGCAACATCGCCTAATCGTACCACTGATTTACTCTCAGAATGATCAACAACCATATTGGCAAAGTCTTGCTCAGTTAAATAACTGCGTTCAACGCGAATGGAGAAATCTCTATCAATCGACTCTATGCGCCCTGCTGGCAACTCAACATTCTCATCGCGTAAGGTTCTTTCAATATCTTGTACGGTAATATCTCGCGCAGCCATAGAAGCACGGTTCAGGCGAATTTTCATGGCGTAGGTTCGGCCACCACCAACACGTACACGAGCAACACCATCAACTACAGCAAAACGGTCAACAATATAACGATTAGCGTAATCAGTAAGCGCTAACGTACTCATAGTTTCACTTTGTAAAACGAACCAAACAATCACGCTTTCATCGTCATTCGCTTTAGAGACTTCTGGCGGATCAGACTGCTCAGGTAAATTATTCAATGCTCGAGAGATACGATCGCGCACATCATTGGTAGCAGCATCAATGTCACGGTCTAAATTAAACTCAATGGTAATACTTGAGCGACCAACACGACTATTAGAGTTAATAGTTTTAACCCCTTCAATGCCGCTAATTCTATCTTCCAATAATTGAGTGATTTTTGTTTCAACAATAGCAGCAGAAGCCCCTGGATATGAGGTACTTATATTCACTATCGGCGGGTCAATGTCCGGGTATTCCCGTAACGGCAACATTAAAAAAGCAACAATGCCAAACGTTATAATCAGTAAATTTAATACCGTAGCAAAAACAGGTCTTTTAACCGATAAATCAGAGAGGATCACTAGGTTTTGCTCCCGTTTTCAGCGGGTGTTTTCTTGGTGTTTTCGCTAGCTGACTTAGTTTGCTTTTCTGCTTCATCAGCAATTTGGTCAATAATACTTACCGCAGATCCATCGCGTAGTTTAAGTGCACCTTCAACCACAACATGTTCACCTTCAACTAAACCTGATAGAACTTCCACTACTCCGGGGTGGCGTCGGCCAATTTTGATTGCTTTTCGTATTGCTTTCCCTTCACTTTCCACAAAAACATAATGGGTATCTTCAATTGGAATGATACTGCTCTCAGGTAACTGTAATATATTCTCTACCTGTAATAACACACTAATATTGAGCAGCATGCCTGGGTGAAGTTTCAAGGCTTTATTACTAATAGTCGCACGCGCTTTGATACTTCGTGTACTTGAGTCAATTCGACTATCTATAGCAGTAATTTTACCAATAAACTCTTTATCCCCATAAGCGGTATTCACTGCACTCACTTGTTGGCCAACATGGATGTCAGTTAGTAAACGTTCCGGTAAGTAAAAATCTACTTTAATAACACTCAAATCATCTAAACTAGTAATGACATCACCGGCATCGATATAAGCACCTTTACTCGCCTCACGAAAACCCAAAACACCCGCAAATGGTGCGCGAATAGTTAAATCATTTAATTTAGTGCGCGCACTCATAAGCTGCGCTTCAATTGCCTTAGTTTTTGCTTCTTGTTGCTCAACGAGAGACTTTGAAGTAGCTCGACTAGAAAGTAGCTCAGTTAGTCGCTTTAAATGCGCCTTTGATTCTGACAAGTTAGCTTCTAATTCACTGACTTTTGCCAGTTCTTCTTGATTATTCAACTTAACTAACACAGCACCTTTGTTAACTCGCTGACCATCATCAAAATAGATTTCATCGACAAGATCTGAATATTTACTGGTAATGACAACTTGCTCATTTGCTCTGGCTGTACCAACAGCTTCTACACTTTCAATAAATTCAGTCAGTAATACCGGCACCATTTTCACCGCCACTACACGCTTGAATGTACTTTTTTCTTTCGTAGCTTCTGGCCATTGCAAATAAGCAATTAAGGCTACTAGAATCGCAACGATAACGAATAAGGGTAAACGGCTGGTGAAGGATGGAGTACTTGCAGGCGCTGTAGGCACAGACTTATTTGGCATAAAATTCTCTAATAGCATATTGATAGCGAAGTATGAAGCGTATATACCCAAACTACACTAAGATGTAGCTTCATGTGGTTTGAGTATATTTGTACACAATTACTATAACCTATAGCCTAGTTAATAGCATTTACCTAGACGGTAACTTAGCTTAAAATATTAACCACTTAACGCAAATTAATGCAAATGAGATAACCCCTTGAACAAATTAGCCGTACTAGCCTTTGCCTTATTATTATTTTTTAGCACCATGTTATGGTATCTCGCCAATAGCTCTTTAAATGATTACCTCAAAAGCCAAGTGATATTGCAGAGTCACTACTATAGTTCTCAAGAAGCAAAACTACTCAGTGCTGATTACTCCGATAATACCGGCATCACTAACTTCACTGACTTTTCTCTGAGCAATATTGATGGCTTAATCCAGCCTTTACTTTTTAAAGCAGATACTATTAGTGCACAACTGGCAAAAGTACCTACCCGCCAGCTTGATTCGCCCAGCATACAGAAAAAAACAACCACTATTGTTCACATTGAAGAACTTCGCCTAGGCAGTTTACAGGCTTGGTCTGAGATTTCTAAAACAAGTGAAACAGGTAAAACTAATTTAGAAGTTTTGTTTGATCGCATTAATGCCCAGCTAGCCACTGATTACCCCGCTTTATATCCACAAATCAGTGCAGGACTTTATGCAAAAATGTACCCTGAACGAAGCGAAAAATTGGCCTTAGAGGAGTTAGACACCAAGCCACAAGTACAAACGGTTGAAACCAACCAAGCGATAATCGCCTCCAATGAAGCTAAGCAGAAAAAACGCTTATTAGGAAAAGCATTAACACGAGTAAAAATAAGTTCAGTGATTATTGATGACTTGACCCTAACCGTTATTAATGAAAATAAAACGCAAACCAAGCAGTTTAAAAACTGTCTCTTATACACATCTCCGAGCCCACGAGACTAAGGCGAATCTCG
>OJGO01000369.1_pt1 | contig 16946 bp, 8 predicted proteins | sample 1594871 | NCBI WGS metagenome assembly OJGO01 (sample SAMN05416798, study PRJEB24817) | seawater metagenome | isolation source: Sea water | place: Canada:Atlantic | collected 2013-07 | reverse complement strand
GCTTACATATGGGTCATGCTTTTCAGCAAACCATCATGGATACGCTTATTCGTTATCAACGTATGCAAGGTAAAAATACCTTATGGCAAACAGGTTGTGACCATGCTGGTATCGCAACACAAATGGTTGTTGAACGAAAAATTGCAGCCGAAGAAGATAAAACACGTCATGACTACGGTCGCGAAGGTTTTATCGATAAAATTTGGGAATGGAAAGAAGAGTCAGGCGGCACCATAGGTAAACAAATGCGTCGCTTAGGCAACTCAATAGATTGGACTCGTGAACGTTTTACTATGGATGACGGCATGTCTGAGGCCGTACAAGAAGTCTTTGTTCGCTTATTTGAAGACGACCTTATTTATCGTGGTAAGCGTTTAGTCAACTGGGATCCTAAATTTCATACGGCTATTTCTGATTTAGAAGTTGAGAACAAAGATAAAAAAGGCCACATGTGGCACTTGCGCTACCCTCTAGCTGATGGTGAAAAAACAGCTGAAGGCTTAGATTACTTAGTCGTTGCGACAACACGTCCAGAAACCATGCTAGGTGATACGGGTGTTGCAGTGAACCCTGAAGATCCTCGTTATAAAGATTTAATTGGTAAAAAAGTATTATTACCTTTAGTTAATCGTTTAATTCCCATTGTTGGCGACGACCATGCCGATATGGAAAAAGGCACAGGTTGTGTGAAAATAACACCTGCGCATGACTTTAACGATAATGAAGTTGGTAAACGACATGCATTGCCACAAATCAATATTTTGGATCAAGATGCTGCTATTTTAGCTGCCGCTGAAGTCTATGATACTAAAGGTGAAGCTTCTGATGCTTACGGCACTGAATTACCGGCTGAATTTGCCGGTATGGACCGTTTTGTTGCCCGTAAAGCTATCGTTGCTAAGTTTGATGAACTCGGTTTATTAGTTGAAGTTAAAGAGCATGATTTAGTTGCACCTTACGGCGATCGCTCTGGCGTGATTATTGAGCCATTGCTAACAGACCAATGGTACGTGCGTGTTGAGAAATTAGCTGGACCAGCAGTAGATGCGGTAAAAGATGGTCAAATAGAATTTGTACCTAAGCAGTATGAAAACATGTATTTTGCTTGGATGAATAACATTCAAGATTGGTGTATTTCACGCCAACTATGGTGGGGTCATAGAATCCCAGCTTGGTATGATGAAAACAATAAAGTATATGTTGGTCGCACCGAAGAAGAAGTACGTGCTAACAACGCAATTAACGATGACATGAAACTACGTCAAGATGACGACGTATTAGATACGTGGTTCTCATCCGCTTTATGGACTTTCTCAACACTAGGTTGGCCAAAAAACACTGATGATTTAAAAACTTTTCACCCTACCGATGTACTGGTAACAGGTTTTGATATTATTTTCTTCTGGGTTGCTCGCATGATCATGATGACTATGCATTTTAACAAAGATGAAAATGGTAAATCACAAATCCCTTTCAAGAAAGTTTACATGACAGGCCTAATTCGCGATGAAAATGGCGATAAGATGAGTAAATCAAAGGGTAATGTTGTTGATCCATTAGACATGATTGATGGTATTTCTCTTGAAGATCTATTGCAAAAACGTACCGGTAATATGATGCAGCCTAAACTGGCGGCTAAAATTACAAAGCTTACCAAGAAAGAATATCCAAATGGTATCGAAGCGCACGGTACTGATGCACTACGTTTCACGTTAACCTCTGTTGCTACCACAGGTCGCGATATTAGCTGGGATATGAAGCGTCTTGAGGGTTACCGTAACTTTACCAATAAATTATGGAACGCTAGTCGTTATGTAATGATGAATACTGAAGAGTTTGACTGCGGGCAATCTTCAGTACAAGGTGAAGCTGGTGAGATGGAATTATCACTTGCCGATCGTTGGATCATAGGTCAATTTGAACAAACAGTAAAAACTGTACATGAAGCGTTTGATACCTATCGCTTTGATCTTGCCTCGCAAGCTTTGTATGAATTTACCTGGAACCAATTCTGTGATTGGTATTTAGAATTAACTAAACCTGTCTTGTTTAAAGGTAACGAAGCTCAGCAACGCGGTACTCGTCATACCTTAGTAAATATATTAGAAAATTTATTACGCTTAATGCATCCAATTATGCCATTTATTACTGAAACTATTTGGCAGCGAGTTCAGCCATTAAGCAACTTTAGTAAAAATGGTGATTCAATAATGGTGCAAGCTTTCCCACAATTTAACGAAGATAATTGTGACCAGAAAGCCATCGACGATTTAGAGTGGGTTAAACAATTTATCATTGCCATTCGTAACATCCGTGGTGAAATGGACATCTCGCCAAGTAAAGAGTTACCTGTATTGCTTAAAAACGTTAATGAAAATGATCAACGTCGCTTGGATGAAAACGAGCAGTTCTTAAGCTCACTAGCCAAATTAGAAAGCATCACGGTATTATCCGACGATGAACAAGGTCCTGCTTCAGCATCTGCTGTTGTTGGTGATTTATCAGTACTTATCCCGATGGCAGGGTTAATTGATAAAGCAGCTGAGCTGGCTCGTTTGGATAAAGCGATAGATAAGCTTGAAAAAGACGCCGCGAAGACGCGCGGCAAGTTAGCTAATGAGAATTTTGTCGGTAAAGCACCTGCAGCAGTTATCGAGAAGGAAAAAGCAAAATTAGCTGACGCTGAATCGGTACTTGCTAAAATGCAAGAGCAAAAAGAGCAAATAGCAGCACTGTAATCTCACTATAAAATATGACGGTTTGCTTCAAGAACCGTCATATTTTTGTTAATCCCTCTTATTAAACCTAACGTATGTCGCTATAAACACTGGCTTTGATAGCTACTCTCATTTAAATAAAGAAAACTTGAACTAATCTAATTTTTTATAAAGCAAATTAAAAATAACTATGCTAGACTACTTTTGCGTTGAGTTCTTGCGTTGCAGATGAAGGTTTATACTGACTTTTGTTGTAGGTTATCTATCTGATATACTTTTAGTGTTCAGATATACTTGATTATTCTACACAGACGGATTTAAACAATGCAAACTATTGTTTGAAGCAATGATTGTGTCGAATATGGTTTGTTTCCTTCCTCTTCCTGTACTTTTTGGTAGAGGGCACTTACTCGGGTGAAAACGGTTTCTACCTATTTTGGGATAGAGCCACAATATTATTTTATGATTACAGGAAAATGTTAGTATGTCTGATACAGTTACTGGTAAAGTTAAATTTTTCAACGAAACTAAAGGTTTCGGTTTTATAGAGCAAGAAAATGGTCCTGACGTGTTTGTTCACTTCAGCGCTATCTCTGGAGACGGCTTCCGTACTCTAGCTGACGGTCAAGCGGTAACGTTCACTGTTAAACAAGGTCAAAAAGGCCCTGAAGCAGAAAACGTTCTAGCTGTATAAGTTTACCTTATAAGCTAAGCTAAAAGAGCGAAGTATGAGTTTAACTCGTCCTTCGCTTTTTTGTTTCTGACACTTAATCTAATGCCCTTCTGAACTCCTAATAGAATGTTCTAGTTCAAACCCCAGCTAGACCCTCCTAGTTCATATCCCTAATGTATATCCCTAATCTACTCAAAATACGCTTTTAGAAGTCGACTAGCTGCTAAATATATCTATCTATAAACACCTTATCTAATTTTATAGCGACCTTTTATCAATAACTCCAAAGTCCAAATCAATCCCGTCAAACAAAACAGCAAAGTTAATAAAGCAAAGAAAATAATTTGGCCATTATTGAAACCACCGACTGACCCTTTACCAAGAAAAGCATAATCCATGAAGTGCAACATAAAGAAGAGGTCAACAAATCGTTTATCGTCATTACTGTGTCCAATCAAACGACCTGAGCTAGCGTCGATATAAACACTGGTATTTAAATTATCTGAAAAATTTACCTGCCATGCGATATTTCTTTCCTTGAGCATATCTTTAATGGGGGGCTTAACCTTTAGCACCGCACTGACCTCTCCTATGCCCTTATAACTTGCTTGAGCCAGTTTACTGGCAACATCATCATCGATAATAAACTCATCTCCAACGTAAGCGTCTACTAGGCTGTAATCACTTTTAAAATGACTGTATAAGCCTTTTTCATGAGTTAATAAATAATAAGGTTTTCCTAATCGCTGTATCAAGGCAACCTCAGTTAACGGTTTACTATTTTTGTTCATGATGAAATCAAGATTGAGTAAACGTTTATGCTCCACTTCTTTTACTGTTATCGCTTTCTTATTTTGATTTCCTCGAGCTTTGTCGTGGTCCATTAAATTAAAAAACAATCCAGTACCCAGCCAAATCAATAACTGAATAAAAACGAGAAGTGATAACCATTTATGGAGTTTCTTAACAGTAGAGAGCTTAATAAGTGATGGCTTAGGGGTATTACGCTTTTTCATTTGCAATGCCTTTATCCAACTTATCATCGAGGGGGCGGTTTCTTTTGTTCTTCTGAGGCATAAGACGAAAATAAGTTAATACTAAGCCACAAATACTGGCAATAAAGGCGAAAAAAGTGAAAACCAGTAGTAACTTATTGTCTGCCTCTTCGTCGATATAATCCATAACATGAAAAGCAAACATCCAATCAAAAATTCGCCAATAACTATGACGCTTAGTGACCAATTGCCCTGAGTTAGCACTTATATAAAAACTAGGGCTAGCAAAGTCATCAAAATCAATTCGCCACGCAGGTAAATGACGGCGACTCAATTCTCTTGGTGGGTTATCCGTAATCAACTGAACACGTGTTACCACGGCTTTGCTATTTGTATACATATTTTGGGCTATTGATATTGCTAATTTTTCATCAATGGGGGATATCTGACGACCATCATAGGCCGAAAGCATAACTTTCTGATCGCCATTGTTAAAACGATAAACTGTTTGATTTAACAACAAACTAAGCTCAACATCTACTGCGGCACTATGATCTTCCATTAACTGTCTCAAGGAATACTTAACATCATCAAAGTCGATTGTTTTTTTCTTAGTCGCTACTAATGAATCCCCATGAATATAATGTATATCCATCACCACCATATAAGCTCCCGTTATAGACCAAACTAACAGCTGTACACCAACAAATAACATCAACCACTTGTGATACTTTCTACTCTTCCTATGCAACGACACTACCGGTATTCCTCTATAAATCTGCTAATGCTTGTATCAACATGGCTTCAATTTGGCTAATGATTTTTTGGTTAGTGCTAGCATCAAAACCGCTGATACGAGGTGTATGAATATGGCCAGTAGGGATTATTGAGCCTAATTTATTTCGCAAGGCAATACTGCGATAGGAGATCTCATTTGATAAATAACCTCCCCCGCCACCTTGTACCGCAATTTTATCAGTAAGCTCAGCTAAGCTATTTGCTGTAATATCTTTTGCTGCGCCGGCCTCAAGTATCGTTACCCCACGGTTATCATGAATTTTGTAAGGTCCTTTAGCTTTCATCATCGCTTGATACGGTAAACTAAAGAGCACAAATTCATCACCTTCAAGCGGTACTTTAAGCAAACTTGGTACTAAAGGATTATTCTTATTAGCGCCCGTATACACATTGACGTTATCTGGTGCTGTCGCGCTACGTCTTAACCCTGGAAAATGCTCTAAATCAAAGTCACTTCGTCCCATTGAAATAGTCGCAATCAAGTCAACACTGTTTAAGGCATAAAAAGGGGCTAATAAGCTTTCAACTTCACCTTGATCAAAATCAGCATAACGTACCGGTATCATAGCGGTATTTATTTCTGCCGTTATTGTTTTCCCGTTCTGCATGTATTCGATAACAATGCCATCAAGTAACAGCGCTGCTAAACCTGAAGGATTAGATTGCTTAATGTTTCTATCAAGCAAGAAGGGGTCAAAACCAGTTAACAGAATACGTTTATCTGTAGCTTGCTTGTAAGTTAAATCGTTGCGACCACGGGAAGCATTTTCAAAGGTTTCAACTAAGGCTGTCAATTCAGTTTGAGAATATTTATTTTCGGAAGATTTAACAAATGAAATGATAGCTAACCTTGTCCAATATAACGGCCTATCATCCACGACTTGGCCATTCTTTGCTTGTTCTTTACTGTATTGCCATAATTGCTCACCCAACAGTGATAATGATTGTCGCGCTAAAATGAAAGTAGTTTTTTTCGCCCAACTATTTTTAAAAGTAGACCAATCAAAATGTGCATTTACTCCAGACATCGCTTGTTGAGCATTAGTTACGCGCTGCTCTTCAATGGTTAATGGTGTCTTTGCATTGGAATATAAACTAATTGAACAGATACATAGGGTGCAGAGAAATAATGCGCGATTTAACTTCATGACATGCCTTGAATAAATGACTGGGGAGATAAAACTATAATGCCAATGAAAAATATCGAAGTAAACTTCATTGGCAATAATTGAGTTGGCACTTAACTAAAAATGGCGGTATATGTTTACAACATATACCGCCATTTCATTTTGTACTTTAAAGCTTAATGCTAGTGGGCAATATACTCAACGACTTTTAGCCCGAAATCTGACAATGAGTGGTATTTAGTTTGTAAGCTTAGTAAACGCATTTACTCACACTTAAGTGTGTTTAGCGTCACAAATTTTTTCAATTAATAATTATAAAACAGCAACTAAACGCTTACTCTTAATATATTGTAAGGGGGGTAAACCGTATTTTGCTTTAAAAGAATTAGAAAAATTACCTGAATTTGAGTAACCAAATTGTTCCGCCACATGCTGAATAGGCTCCCCTAATAACAGTAGCTGTTCTGCTTTATAGAGCCGAAAACTAATAACGTATTCTTGCGGGGTTATGTTGAAATATCGACTAATAAGGCTTTTAACTTTACTCTGGCTTTGTTGCATATAGTTAATAATATCGGTAAGTGAGTAATCAGTTTTTATATATTTATTAATGGCCTCATGCCATGAGTTAAATAAATGTAACTCACTTGAACTTAAGTTCAAACTATTGATGATTGTTCTTTCAGAAGTATTTGGGCTATTTATTGATTTAAGATTCAGCAAAGCTTTTATTTGCATTTCAAGTAATTCGTTATTGTCATTGTTCTTTTCAACAAAGCAGGTGGCATTTTTTAAAGCCCTTATTTGAGTTGTTGGTTGTGCAGAGCCCGTCATAAATAAAATAGGAACATATTGATCATATTTTTTTCGAACTTGACTAATAAAAGTTAGACCATCCATAGGCTGCATTAACCAATCGACAATTAATAGACTGGGCTTAATAGCGGTAAAGTTTTTTAATGCGTCTAATGGATTATTAAATGGGTGACAAACTATTTTGTGATCAAAACAAAATTCCGACAAATAATCTGTCATTGCATGATTGTCATCAACAATTAAAACAGTATGACTTTCAGGTTGGCTTAGTTCAAATTCGGTAAAAAATTTATCAAAGTCCATTTTGTTCTGCTAAGGGGATTTCTATTCTTACTATAGTGCCACAGGGGCTATTTTTTTCAAAACAAATTTCACCGTTGAGTTCATCAACAAGCTGTTTAGTTGTCGTTAACCCTACGCCAGTTCCACTATATTGTTCACTATTTTCACCACGATAATATAAGGTAAAAATGTTACTCAAATCTTTACTAGAAAATCCACAGCCATTATCACTAATTTCGATGACTAAATGGCCTGAAATTTTGCTACTTAAGATCTTTACACGACCATTCTGCTGAGAAAATTTTATTGCATTTGAGAGTACATTTTCTAAAATTAAATATAAGCACTTCTCACAGGCAAAAATATGATCAAGCTCTTTGAGACTTGCATCTTCTATGAAGTTTAGTGTCACATTTTTAGTGATTGCTAAATCTATCATCAGTGCATTAATTTTGACCAATGTCGCTAATATATATTGTTTTGACTTAACTTTTACCACAGGTTCTTTTTGAGTTAATACAATAAAATCATCAATAAGATTTGAAATATCATTTAAAGCTTTATATAGCTTGCTATTTTTTCGCTCAATGCTCGCTTTATCAATATCATTTTCACTGGTCAGCAGTGTATCTATTTGTTTTGATAACCCCCTGCAAGCGAACACGGGTGATTTAAAACTGTGTTGAATTTGTAAATACAAATTTTGCTTAAACTGCATGTGATTTTCAATTTCATTTTTCTGATTTGCAATAACTTCATGGTTTGTCAGTAATGCTTTATTAAACTTATGCATTAATCTAATACGAACTAAAAAAATTAACATAACTGAAAATAAAGCAACGTAACCTACTACTGCCCACCAACTCAATAGTGGATGTGCTTGCTTTGTAACATTGATAAAATTATTATTTTTTAATGATAAAGGTATGGAATTCGAGCCACTTTGTATATTGCTTAAATTGATATTTGTCAGAAAGTTGGTACTTTGTATTGGTGTAGCTATAGCAAAGTATGGATTATTCAACTGAAGAGTAATTTTTGTATCATGCCAGCCAATGGAGAAATCTTTAGCGAGAAAAATAGCATCATCATTAGTTAAGGGGACCTTATCCCATAAAGAGTAACGTTTATTATCAATAAACATACTAGACACTAATCGAGGTTTTAATACATATTTATTTTGACTAAAGTCTTCTGGCTTAAATATAACAAAACCATTAACGGTACCTAACAGCAATTCACCTTGGTTATTTTTTAAACTTGCATTTAGGTTATACTCATTACTAGCAAAGCCATTACTTTCAACAAATTTTTTATACTCCCTTGTAGATGCGTTGTATCGATATAAACCATTATTTGAAGTGACCCAAAAATAGCCTTGCTCGTCTTGTGTTAAACCATAGGCATTGCCTTGTGTAATACCAATATAATCAAAACTTTCATCTGTAGTATTAAACTCGTAAACGCCACCATCACTAGCAACTAAAAAACGATCACCTTCTAAATGATGTATATTAAAGATCCAATGAGATTCTAAGCTTGAGTTTTGTTGAGAGTAGTTTTTAAAACTATTTAAATGCAAATCTAAAACACTTAACCCTTTCGCGGTCCCAATCCATAGCTTGTTGTGGTGTGAATATAAGGTATAAATTTCAGAGTCACCTAAACCATCTTTTTTATACCAACTTTTCCACTGGTTACTTTCCAAATTTAATTGGTGTAACCCGGCTGTAGTGCCAAGCCAAATACTATCTCCAATACGGAGTAATTTATAAATGAAAGCTTCACCAAAAGGGGAGTTTTCGCTACTATAGTGCTGAGTAACCTCATGATTTTTTATATTTATTTTATATAAACCACTACGTGTTGCAGCCCAAAGATAATTAGAAGTTATCAAAGTATCATATACGGTGTCACTTTGTAGTTCAGGAAAAGAATAAGCCCTTTTATTATCAAAAATGTACAAACCTTCTTGTGTTCCAATCCAATACTTATTATCAGACTCTTCTGTAAAGCTTAAAATATAGTTATTAAAAACATTATTTTTTGCTGCTCGATAAATAGCTACTTTTTCCCTTTGAACATTAGTTACCGACAACCCCTTATTAGTACCTACCCATATACGACCTTCACTATCGGTCAATAAACTACGAATCCAATTGTCTGCCAAACTGTGCGCGCTAGTATTATGAGAATTAAAGTTTTGCCATTCATTAGTGAAATTGATATCTGTATCATCTGGTGAGTTTTTATGACGACTTAAACCTTTACTGGTTCCAACCAAAATATCACCATTATCATCTTGAGCAATAGCCAGAACTCTGTTACTCGCTAACGTATTTGGGAGATTTTTTTGGTGATAACTATGCTTAATTCTTCCTTGATAATTGGAGTTATCAAGGTTTAGATAATGCACACCATAATAAGAAGCTATCCATAATTTATGATAACTATCTAGAAATAATTTTCGTATGGAATTTCCTGCCAAATATCTGGCATCAACTTGATGGTATTGAAGGTAATCGTCTAGCTGCTTACTTGCATTAGATAGCTTACCTTCAAGGTTGAATTCAAACAGCCCTGTATTAGTACCAAGCCAAACAGTTTGTTTAATTTGATCAAAGACTAATGTACGAATCTCATTACTGCAACGTTTAGGTGCTGCTGATATTTGACAAAATGAATTATTAATTAAGTTATTTTGACCATAAAAATCAATAATTTCATGGTCAAAATTCAATATGATAAGGCCTGTTTCGCTGCCTAGCCAAACTTGTTCATTGACTTCAATAACACTGTAAATAACACTGTTATTCACATCTGGATAACGCTTTTTCCCCGTTAAGAGATTAATTACCACTAAGCCATCAGTTGTTGCCACATAAAGCTGATTGTTAATGACCTTAATATCTCGAATAAAGCGATATTTCGGTAGCAAAGTGGCACTCAAAGGTACTAATTCTATAACATGACCATCAAAACGATGTAAACCATCTTGTGTTCCTATCCAAGTAAACCCGAAAGAGTCCTTAGCTAAACTATAAATAGACCCTTGATTTAAACCTTGTTCAAGTAACAAGTTATTAAAATAAAGATCTCTTTGCACCGCAACACTATTAAGTGAAGCAACTAACAATAAAAAGCCAAAGATAAAAGGCGATAGACGCATGTTTTTATTCAGTTTATTTTATTAACAACAACTAAATACCATTATGCATAAAAAAGCATCGAATCGTAACTATTAAAGTTACACTTTTTTTTGTGTTGATTTGCCATTTATTGCTTATTTTAACCGCTATGCATGACTCGCATTGATGTAAGGGCTTCTTTGTGTTTTCCACTTTTAAAGATAATAATGCCGTTAACATTTGTATTACTTATGTATTTTCATTTTAAAGGATAAAAAGGATCGTAAAATGCAGCTTAAAAAATCGCTAATCGCTTTAGCACTAACTTCAACTCTTGCCGCTTGTGGCTCTGATAGTTCAACTCCAGAAGCAGATACTAAACAAACCCCAGTTACCGCTGTTGAAACAGTTATTAATGGTAAAGCTGTTAAGGGAGTATTAACGAATGCTGTTGTAACAATATACAAATTTGTTGATGGCACCCCCGTAGCCTTAACAGATACGGAGCTGAAAGATGCTAATGTTAGCACTGATGGTGAGGGTAACTATACCTTTACAGTACTAGATTACACGGGTCCAATAAAAGTTGAATTATCACCAAGCACAGATGCAGCCAATCCAACAAAGATGACCTGTGATGCACCTGCTGGTTGTGGTGATGTAGCATTTGCTCAAGAAATCAACTTAACCAGTGCGGATCCTAGTTTCAAGCTTGCTGCTATTTCGGTAGTTGATACTGATGCGGAAGTAAAAATAAACGTATCAGCGTTAACTCACTTAGCTTCAAAACTAATTGAAGCAGATGAAGATGGTATTAATACAACAACCGTAGCAGCACAGTCATCTAAAATAGCAAATACTTTTGGTATTACCGGTGATATTACCTTACTAGAGCCAACGGTAACAGATAACGCAGCAGCCGTTGCAGCCGAAGACAATAATGACGAACTAAAATATGGCTTAATCAATGCTGGAATTATGGCTGCATTATTCTCAGGTGAAACTGATGATGCTGGCATATTATCGGGTAAACTTGCAGAAGTTGCTGCTGATTTAGTTAAAAACGACGGTGCTTTTTTAGTTGCTCAAGATGAAGATGATGGCTTTGAATTAGCCTTGGCAGAAGTCCTAGAAGGTGCTGCTGAGTCAGCCAAAGCAGCAGCTGAGCAAATTGCTGCAGACGATACTTTAACAACAACGTTAAACTTAGCACAGCTAGAAACACAGCTTATCAATGAACAGGTTTATCAAGAAACTAACGTTGGTGACGATGGCCGTGCTGCAGTAGTTGTTGATGTACTTACTGACGGTGATGCGGTAGCAAAAGCTAAAGCAATGGTTGAGGATGTACGTTTATTTAGTCATTTATTTAATGATACAACAGAAGAAGGTGCTGGTATTAAAAGCCAAGGTGATGAATATGTCGCCTTGTTAGAAGCCGCTGGAACTATGGTTGAGGCTGAAGCCGACAGCTTTGAATTGCTTGCTAAAGTTAGTGATGCATTATCCAACATAAGTACTGCCTATGATGACGGCACAATCACCAAAGCAGCTGCAGCTGCAGGCATTAGCATTGCAGCCTATATAGACGGTGCTACCGGCATTGTTACTTTTGAGGAAGAAACAGCAGCAGGTGGTATTCTTTTTACCGTAGACGCAACTTCAGGCAGTGAAAAAGCTCAGTTGAATGTTTCGGCTGAATTTTCAGAAGATCAGAAAAGTATCACTTTAACGATCGATGGTTTAGTTGAATCTGCTGGTGCTAAGTTCACATTAAATGAAGGCAGTTTTGCAAAAGTTAACTTAGACACCCCAGCCTCACGTGCAGCTTTCGATGATGATACTTACGAAGGTGAAATCGTTTCTGGAGAGCTAGAGCTAGCACTATCATTAGCACAAAAAGCCACGGATGCAGTACCAAATCCGGTTACTTTTGAAGGTATGGTAAAAACTAAATTATTACCTGTTAGTGAACGAGTTATTGATGAAGATAGATACTGGGATGAAAATAGCGGACAAGAAATTGTAAACTACCAGCGCCCTGATCTTGAAACCTTTGCGCTACCTGAAACACTAAGTTTAAGTGGTGCCTTTAGTTCACTTGAAGGTAACTTAGTTAGCGCCAGCCTCACCGTTAACATTAATAATCTTGCTGATTATCAAGCTCCTGACTTTAAGTATATAGGTAAAGAAGTAGAGAATATTGTTAACTTCACATTTTCTGAAGACTTAAACAACATAGTTATTACAGAAGCCGCCAATGTATCAGATGAGCAGCAGACCACAGAAACACGTGTGTACACTCCGGGGCAAAAAACAGGCGAATGGATAGCCACAAGTTCAGTTATCGCGGCTAACCCTGATGAGCATTATTGGGGAACAGGTATTGAGAGGAAGATAATCAGTAAGCGTATACCTTCTCCTTCAGGTACTACCGAAGAAGCTACTCGCTATACTCGCGCTTATTTTACAGGTGAAGAAGAAATTAATTATGGCGCCAAATCAATACAGATAACACCTCTAGACAATGATGCCAATGGTACAATTGACGCCTTTAATTTTCATAGACTACTTATTTCAAATAATATTAAAGACACTAGTTACGGCGCTAGCTTTGACTCTATGATGGACGCTAACGGTAACTTATTAAACAGTGATGGCACCCAATTATCTTGGGATAACGCAGAGTACTTGGGTGAATATGCCAGCATTGATGAGTTTATGAAATATAATTCTTACCAGCTTATCGCTAATCCATTAACAGTCAGTAATGGAGCAGAGTTATTAGCTCAAACCATTACTAGTTGGTGGGGCAATCAAAGTAGTTTAAATATAGACGAACTTGGTAAAGTAACGGTCTTCTTCAGTGAAGAGGAGTTAGATGATATTACCGCAGGTAAGTTTACTGAACTTAATCCTACGGCTTATTTATTAGAGCCTTTAATTAAAGATGCATTCTCCATTGCGGTAAGTGCTGATAGTAATACGGTAACTGTTACCGATGAGTCTAATACCAGAACTTACAGCGTAGATTATACTAGCCCTGGCAACTTTGTCTTTGATAGAACAACACTTTATGGTGACGGATCTAGTTTCTCAGATAGTAGAACCTACGTTACTAAAGATATAAGCTTAGATGTAGAAGAAGTTACCATATTAAGGACTACCAATGCTGATGATGGCGACTTCCATCGACTCTATAGAATCACCCCTATTGACGGGAATGGTGATGGTATTGCCGACCAGCTGAATAGATCTATTACATATAGCGAGTACATCAATGCTGAAGGCATATTAACCGATGCCAATGGTGTTGCTCTTGCTGAAGGTGAGTCTTATTATTTTGCTGATTCCTATGCAGAGGTGCAATTAGACTGGCATAGCCCCTTTAACCCATTTACCGTTACAAATGCTTTAGATGCTTATAAAGGATGGGTAACCAATGCTCGTCAGTATCATTTATCTACCAATGTAGATGAGATAGGTATCATTAATGTTACCTTGTCAGCAGAGGACGTTACTGCATTGACAGCTGGTAGCACGACCTTATTTGATGGTTACAATACTGAGGCTGACTCTAGTGGCTCACTAGAAGATGAAGATACCTTCCTTGACATTAATGCAGCACTAACATTAGAAGCCATCTTAGGTGACTACCAAGTTAAACTACAACTATCAGGTGAGAGAAGCGCTCTTGAAGACGGTACTTTTGATCTTGATATGAGCTACCGCTTACCTGCTGCAGATACGCAGCGTTCATTTACTGCACATTACAATACCGAAGTAGAAGGCCGTTTAACGGCTAATAATGCTGATGGTGTTGTATTAGTACTTAATGAACCCGACGAAGATGCTTCAGGTACACAAGTACTAGGGCAAATCTTAGTGGGTCCAACAGCTATCGTTGCTGCAACTATTGAAGATAGAGATGGCGCTATTTTTATCGTTTATGCAGATATTGATAATGATGGTGTACAAGAAGAAGAAAGTTTATAAACTTTGCTTCGCTAATAACTACTAAACAATAGCCGTTTAGGTTAAATTAAAATGCCAGTCATCAATGACTGGCATTTTTTATAAGCTAACAAATGATCATTTTCTTCCAACAAGGAGTATTAGTGAAGATTACTTTACTTTGTGCCGTTACGTTAACTTTTTTATTTAGCACTATTTGGCCAAATAAAAGTTACGCTAATAATGAACAATTCAATAATAATATTTCTGCTTATGTACTGAGTGAATCTTATAGTAATATTTTACCAATAAAACAGCTTATTGATGACGAGTGGCAGCAAGCTCCTGCAACAGATTCAAGTATTGGCTTTACTCAAAATGAAACAGGTTTAAAAGCTTATTGGGGAAATATATCTTTTAATGTTGCCCACCGAATTGATTACTTTGTATTTACTAACCCCGATACCGCTCAAGCTTTTTATTTAGAGCGTACCGATCAACCACTAACCACACAAGACAGTTATCAACTTGCATTAAAGTTACATCACCAACGTAGTAATGGTTTTAGAGTTGGTTATCAATGGCAGTTTGACGGATTTTCCACTGAGATTAATCTAGGTTACTGGGATGTTAGTGCTAGCAGAGAGTCTCAAATTACCGGTGAAATTTTTGGTGATAGTAAGAATAACATTACTGGCGCTGCAGAAATTAGTGAGTCTTACAATGATAAAAACTTTTTAAAACACACCAATAACAATCAATGGGAAACTGATGGTTATGGTATAACACTTGATTTAGCTATCAATTGGCAAGTAACTGATAACTTTAATATAGACGTTGATATTAAAGATTTATATACACAATTTAGCATGAAAAGTTTAGGTTTTAGCCAGGGTAACGTCGATACAGATGGCACTTTTATCAATAGCCTTGGTGGCAAGTCATATTTACCTCTTTACCGTGGTGTTTTTGGTGCAAAAGATTTTGATTTCACCTTACCTGAACAAGTAAATTTAGTTGCGTATTACCAAGCAGAAAGTTTTATGAATGAGGATTTTTCTCTGGGTTATCTTGCACGGTATAAGCGACAAGGAGACGTTAACTTTTATTATGCCGGTGTCGAGCTGGAGTTTGAAAGTAGTGCACTTAGGTTTATGTTAGATTTAGAGCACCTTTCTCCTGAGATTCAATATAGTAACTCATGGTGTGCTGTTACGCTTGCTATTGATGATATTGATATAGATAAAGCAATGCAATTTTCTTTAGGACTGTCAGGTCACTATGCTTTTTAAAAAGTACTTTAGCTAACTATAAAAGTAAAAAAGGTGCTTATTACAAGCACCTTTTATAATTCATTGAGATAAAATCAAACAGCTAGTCAGCAATATACTCAACGACTTCTAGGCCAAAACCTGACAATGAGTGATATTTAGTTTGTGAGCTCAATAAGCGCATTTTACTCACACCTAAGTTCGCTAGAATTTGCGAGCCAACACCTACATTGCGAGAGCCAATGTGACGATTAGTCTCTTTTACCGTTTCACCAGCATCAACTTTAGCATATTTTTCTACCAAGTTTATCAACTCAGCTGCCGACTCGTGTTTGCCTAATAATACGAGTACGCCACCTTCTTTAGCGATTTTTTCTAATGCACTTGCCATAGGCCAAGTCGCAACGCTTTCACGCTGACTAAAGAGTAAATCTCTGAAGGTATTTTCTAAATGAACGCGAACTAATGTTGGCTCTTCGGCTTTGATCTCACCTTTAGTTAAGGCAAAGTGTGCTTGACCATCAATAGTGTCTTTAAACACAGTCAAATCAAACTCACCAAAAGCGGTAGGAAGTTTACACTGAGAAACTCGCTCGATAGTTGTTTCAGTCGCATTTCTAAATTCAATTAAATCGGCAATAGTGCCCATTTTTATATCGTGTTTTTGTGCAATGATTTCTAAGTCAGAGCGGCGCGCCATCGTGCCATCTTCATTTAAAATTTCAACAATAACAGCCGCTGACTCAAAACCGGCCATACGTGCTAAATCAACACTCGCTTCAGTATGACCTGCGCGATTTAACACACCACCATCTTTAGCGATTAGCGGAAAGATGTGACCTGGTTGAACGATACTAAGATGTGTTGCTTCTTTATTTGCCGCAGCAAGAACAGTCGTTGCACGATCGGCAGCAGATATACCTGTAGTTACACCAGTAGCCGCTTCAATTGATACGGTAAAGTTAGTACTAAACTGTGCTTCATTTTTATCTACCATTAAGGGTAACTTTAATGTTTCACACTTTTCACGGCTCATTGGCATACAAATCAAACCACGGCCATGGGTTGCCATAAAATTAATAGCATCAGGGGTCACTTTTTCAGCGGCCATGATGAAGTCACCTTCATTCTCTCTGTCTTCATCATCCATTAAAATAACCATCTTACCTAAGGCAATATCTGCGA
>OJGO01000359.1_pt1 | contig 17315 bp, 11 predicted proteins | sample 1594871 | NCBI WGS metagenome assembly OJGO01 (sample SAMN05416798, study PRJEB24817) | seawater metagenome | isolation source: Sea water | place: Canada:Atlantic | collected 2013-07 | reverse complement strand
GGCCATGAGCATGTGCATCAATTAAACCTGGCATCACGGTTTTACCCGTAATATCTATGATGGTCGCATCACTTGGAATATTTACCTGACCTTTAGTGCCTACCGCTTTGATTTTGTTGCCCTCTACAAGGACAACACCATTTTCAATGACCTGTTCGCCTTCCATTGTGATGACTTTACCGCCAACAAACGCAACATGACCAGACGGAATATCAACTTTTTGTTTATAGCTTAAGTTAACAACACTAATATCGTTGGTTACAGCCGATACATTAGTTTCATCCTGTGGTTTACCCTCTTCTTCCTCTGAAGTTTTGGCGGTAATATCAAATAACCCCTTTATTGATGCCTGATATAAATCAGCACCAAGGCTCCAATAAAGCTCATTTGATTTACCATTCCAATTAATACCTTCACCAGCACGCATTGATAATTGCTCTACCGGTAAGTTTTCAGCTTTAGGACCTATATCTATAACGTCACCACGCTCGACAAAAGGTGTGACAAAGACTTTAAAACGCTCGGCAAAAGCTAGGTAATTACCATCCGGTGATACCCGATATTCTGACGCAAACTTACCCTGATATAACTTGGTGTCATGTTGGCCATCAATATCTATGCGCGAAATATGCGGCGTTTCGCCATCACGTGTCACATAAATACGATCGTTTCGCGCGCCAAAGTGTGGTTTAACGCCCTCTTCAGTAACGAGTTTAGCCTTACCGCCTTTTACTGAAACAGCATAAACACCAGGATTCAAACCCCAAGTAGGATCAGTAATAAAACCACCCGTTACTTTGCGGTATACCACGGTTTTACCATCAGGTGAAAAGCTTGGTTCAACGTATTTCCCTGGTTCACGCGTTATCGTTTTACCTTTACCGCCTCGGCTAGAAACAACACGTACTTGGCCTAAATTTTTATCATCCCAGCTAACATAAACAATTTTTTTACCATCACGAGAAAAACTCGGGTTTAACTCAAACTGACTTTTTTGTTTAGTTAAGCGCTTAGGTTTCCCCTTAGGTAAGCTCTTAGTATAAAGGTGGCCCATTGATTCATAGACAACGAGTTTACCGTTAGGTGATACTTTGACATCTCGAAGCATTTTTGTATCAAAACTTTTTTGATCTAAATCTTGCGAAAAACGTACTGCTGTTTGTATCTTCTTGGTCGTTTTAACATGAAAATCAATCACTTTTGCTTGTTTAGAATCCAGTGATAACTTGTTGATTTTGCCCCCAGACCAAAAAACTAACCCATCACTATCAGGTGTCCACGCCATCGTAGGATACACTCCATGAATAGCCCACGTCTCTTGCATATCACGATCTAAACCATCGTAAACTTTGGTTTGCTCGCCGCTTTTAAGGTTATACACATATAGATTTGATTGAAAATCATCGCGACTAATAAAGGCTAAGTATTTTCCATCGGGTGAAAGTGTTGGTCGAATTGCTCCACCTTTACCCGATACGACGACTTTAATTTCGCCCGTTTCAAGTTCAAGGCGTTTAATTTTATAAATGCCCTTTTCAGAATCTTTAGAATAATGAAAGGTTTTACCTGGCGTTGCATCTTGTGAAAAGTAAACATATTTACCATCATGAGAAAAAGCTGGTTCGCCTAAATCTTTTTGCTCATTAGGGCGTTTAGTCAGCATTACGCCATTACCACCCGATTTGTGATACATCCACACTTCACCTGCCCCTAAAGAACGAGAGCCAGTGTAGTGTTTTCGGCCAACGATATAATTACCATCAGGTGACCATGCAGGACTATTTAAGAGGCGAAAGGTTTCAGTCGTTACCGCTTTTGCTTCGCTACCGTCAGCTTTCATTATCCATAAGTTGTCACCACCATCTTCATCAGAAGTAAAAGCGATATACTTACCATCAGGACTAAAGCGTGGTTGCATTTGCCAAGCAATATCAGTCATCAATGGTGTTGCTTCACCGCCTGAAGCTGGCATGGTATAAATATCACCTAATAAATCAAAAATAATGGTTTTGCCATCAGGACTTAAATCAACGTTCATCCAAGTACCAGAACGTACATCTATATCAGCCGTAGTGAAGTTACCTTGTGGCGCGTTGACCGACCATTTAGCTGTTGATTCTTCTATCGAGGGATCATTATCAGCAGGTGATTGTGCAAAAGCGGAGGGCAAAGCCAACATTACACTGAGTGCAACAGCTGAAAGTAAGTGTTTTTTAGCTAACATGTTTTTCGACGGCATAAATGCGTACCTTTGATGTTTGTTTCAATTAAATCCATTCATTTTAATGACAGGTACTTAATCACAACCATTCGAAATATGTAAGGGAATTACGTTGGTTAGTACAAATTGTAAGATACATTACCAAGGTAAAAACTGGCGTAGTGTACGCCTTTGCTGCCAATATGAATGTTTATTTCGCTGTGTGAGTTTAGCTTTGCTCTTTTTGGCTGAGGTGTTTTGCTCTTTAACTGCTTTTATGGTGTTTTTGATGAGTTTCTTATTAGTTCAGTATTGGCTTTCTGTAATCCAATACTCTGTGACTAGTAACATGTATAACGATGACATCGTATTCTAAAGGGTCACTTGCCAATATCCGACGTCTAACCAACGGTCAAACTTCAATCCTACTTCTTTAAAGTGAGCAACTTTTGCCATGCCAAATTTTTCATGTAAAGCGATACTTCCCTCATTCGGTAGCGTAATACCACCAATAGCACTGTGAATTTTTTTCCGCTTTAGTTCATCAAATAACACTTGATACAATTTTGTACCAAGTCCTTTTGAAATATGCTCGGGAGGCAAATACACAGTAACTTCAACAGAAAAGCGATAAGAAAATCTATCTCGCCATTTAGCCGCGTAGGCATAGCCTAAAATATTGCCCGATTCATCTTCAGCAACAAACCAAGGTAAATCATCGTCAGTAACTTTTGTTATACGTTTTAATATCTCTGACGCAGCAATAACTTCTTCTTCAAACGTGACAACCGTATTCTCAATGTAATGGTTATAAATAGTGCTGATACTGCTCGCGTCTTGTGCTTGTACTTCTCTAATCATTGAGCTGGGTTCCAATTTCATTATTCGCCGCTTTAATTTCAGCCTTACATTGTGCATTGTCTTTAGATGACCCCTGTGAACAAGGAGTCGATGAATCACCACTAATACCCAAGCCACTTCAAGATACAGGATTCAGCTGGAATTATAACAATATTACTGATTGGCTTTTCGCTATGGCCAAGGTCGCTGACTTTCTGCATCAATCCAAGCATTAACCCAATCAGGCACGTCAAAGTTAGGTGTCGGTTTACCATAGGCGGCTAACACTTCAGTAGCGGGCACTAAACCCTGCTTTGAGGTAAACGCTGCTTTAATTAATGCCGATGAACAAATTTTATCTTGAATATGGGTCTCTTGCAAAAAATAAAACCAGCGGCCATCATGACAAATGACTTGCGTAGTGACGGTAAATTTTTTCCAAAACGCAATTCTTCTACGATAGCGCACACTCGCGCCACCCACAGCAAAGGCCCATTTATTTTGTCTCATGAGACCAAGTAAACCAGTACGTTGAGCAAAATCCCAACGACCAAATTCCATATAGGTTAAATGGCGTGCATTATTGAGTTCAATAAATACATCAATATCAGTTAATCCAGCCCGGCAGTTCAGCACGCTTTTTTCATCCAAATTCATCTCAGGACTATTTTTGGCCCTAAATAGGGTTCTGATTAACTTAATATAAGGGTACATACTTTTTCTCTTGATTTTTATCATGTAAAACAAGAAGTAAGAGTACGCGTAAGTATTAAAGAAGGAAAGTAATAATATGGAAAGGATTAATTTATTGGCCAGCTTAGTACTTCAAAACCATTGGCAATGTTGATTGATTATGATAACCGGATAATGAGATAAATAGTGCAATAAGAAAAGGTAACGATAACACAGGGCTTGATTGGATAGTATTGTACTCACAACAAGTTAAGTTGTTGTAACTACTAATACACATAAGGTTAATTTTCAATGCTGGTTAAGGTCTGCAATGCTTTGGCCATGGTTTGTTCACCTTCTTCTGTCACTGTCATGTTATTAAGCATTCTTTGTTTAAATAAACACTGCTGTGTTGACGGCACTGGAGCTTGAACATTTTTTTGTTTGAGTTTCGGGCGATATGGTGAGCTTTTAACTAACGCCATCACTTCTGGAAAACGTTGTTTAAATAAAGACAATGTTTCGTTAAAGTCGGCTGCATTTTCTTTAGGACACGATGCTAACGCGCCATCGGTAAGTTGATATAAACCTTTCACAATTCTGCTTTTTTGTTGTTCTGTTTCAGATAAGTTCGCTGCGGTTACCGAGTAAGAGAGTAAAACTAGCATGAGTGTGACGTAGGTTTTCATTACAATATTCCAAATTTCTATCAAGTAAAATAAAAAATCAGTTTGCCTTATAGATAAGAAGCAAACTGATTTTTGTTAAGCCTTAGTGCTCAATGGTCTAGTTAACTATTAACAATAAATAGTCTTTAAACGCTCTATTAGTGGTAAGTCACTTTCAACAAGTGCTCCTAACATCAACCAATCAACGAGTAATTTACTTAAATCAATCTCAGTACCTGATTGCATTTGTTCTTGCATTAACTGCACTTGAACTTTCATACGCTGTTCAGCTAACTCAGTTGGAGAATCACTTTTACCCAATATTTCAATTTCTAATGTTTTGTCAAAGCGAGCGCCAGTTTGAGCTTCTTTTGTTAATTTAACATGCTCTTGGAAACGTTTTTGCCAAAAACCAGAGAGATTATTAAACATAGTTGAAGTTTGTAATGCTGCCAAATCTTGGTTGTTTTGCGCCTGTAAAAACATTAACTCAAATAAGTTCGACCACGTTTGTTGCTCTTTGGCTTCAGTCTTACTTTTGATCAATTGAACAATTTTCTTAATGGCTTTTTCAATGCGAGCAACGACAGGTTTAATTACCGGCCTATTTGAAATAACTTCTGTTAATAACTCTTGTGCTTGTTGTTCTATTGCTTGCAGTGCCTGCTGATCATCTTCAACTGTCACAGCATTTAAAGACTCTTCAATGATAATGACTTTGTCAGTAAATATTTGTTGTTGTGTCGATAGTACTGCTTGTTGCTCAGACTTAAACTGCTGTCTTTTACCAAATAACTCATCATTAACTTGACGGAATTTTTGCCACAACTGGTTTTCTTGATGATTGCCAGCAAAGCCAACTTTGCGCCATGATTGTTGCAATTGCTTAGCAGACTCAATGGCTGCTAAAACGTCTTCATTGTCTAATAAAGCTTCCGCTTCTACAATTAGCGTTTGTTTTGCTGCAGTATTACTTGAATGAAAAACACCTATGGCATTTTTAATAGGTGCAATGGCATTTTTAAACTTCACCTGCAACTTTTTGTATTGGTTACGATCAACTTCACCGGCGTTATTCCATTGCTGTTGCAAATTATTGAGTTGGCCGTCAAGTTGTTTAAAATCAGGTTTCTCTGTTTCTTGCGCATCGTTTAACTGTGTAACAAATAACTCGGCTTGTGCTAATATTTTTTGACGTTGCTCTAAATGCTGTAAGCGCATTTTATCTTGCTCGGCATAAAATAAACGACATGGAGCAAATGCTTGCTCGCAACACTGGTTAAACTGTTCATTTAATTGTTTGTCTACGTCTTCATCCGCATGACCTAACGAATTCCAAGTAGTACGATACGCTTTAACTTTAGCGGCTTGCTCATTGGGGTTATCCAATGGTGTGTCTACAAGTTCTTGAATAGCTAACAATAACTCTTGCTTACGTGGTGTCGCGATATAATGTTCCCAATCGCTCAGCTCGATCATTTTTTCACTTACTTGCTCAAAGTCACGTTGTAATTGTTGGTATTGTTGTGAAGATAGCTGATGAATACTTTCTTTCACGCCTTTAAATAAACCAAAACAAACTTTGTATTTACCATTGTTCAGTAAACGTTTTATGTCTTGCAGTTTTTTCTTGTGTTGAAAGAACAATTCTTTTTGCTGACTTTGCAACGCTTTTAATCCGCCCTGCCATGTCGTAACTATTTCTTTTTGAGCTTGCACAATTGATTCAGGCAAAATGCCGGCAGTTTTCTGCTCAATAACACGCCAAGATTTCAACCAATCATTATAGGTTTGATGACGATCGTTCAGTTCATCTAATGATTTAGGTAGGGTCAGTTGAGATATTTTAGAAATTAAGTGTGTCGCTTGACTAACTGATTCAGCTATTTCAGGAATTTCATTCAAGCGTTTTGTTAATTGCACCACTTGGACAATAAACACTTGTTGTTCATCTTTATTAAGAACAGAAGCTCTAATACTCGTTGTTAGCTTTCGCAATAATTCTTTAAAAGACTCCTCATCAAATTTGTCACTTGAAAATACGGCTGTCGTAATCGATTGGCTAATATGATTAAGCTGTTGGGTAAAATCTTTTTTGTCTTGTTGTTTATCATGAGCTAACTTATCAGCAATAATTTGCTGCTGATAGTTTTCTGCTTTAGCAATGAACAGCTTTTCTAAGTGCGCAATTATATTTTGATATTTTTCACTAAACGCTAAGCTTTTTTCTTCAGGAAAAATGTTTAAATCTGTTGCTAGTGTTTGCCATTCATTAATTAACTGTGCTTTACGGTTTTTATAAACGCCATAATCACCAATATCTTTTAGCGCTTGCAGTTTAGCTAACGTCAGTTGTATTTGTTTTTCTAATTTTTGAGGTTTCTCAACGGCGGCTTGTATAGCACTCAATTTATCTTGAATTTTTTGTGCTAAAACTTCATTGCATGCTTTTTTACTTAATTTTTCTAAAACTTTAGCATCATCAACTTGGTTGATTATGTAAGCTTGAAAATCTGGGTCTTGTTTTTGGCTAAAACTGTGGGTTAATAAGTGTGTTGTGGTTTTACGCGCACTAATTTGCTGGTAAAGGGAAATCATAATAGCGCTATCTTGTTCATGGGCTAGCCACGCTTCTAATAAAGCCGTTCCCAATAGCGGTGTGGATTCTTGTTGGGCTAAAAGCGTTTGTTTTTGCTGTGCACTGATCACGACATTATGATCGGTTGTTAATATGTCATGCACTTGTTTGCCAGCAAACTGTTTTACTTTTGTTTGGTCATTTTCTTGACTTGCTTCTAGGTAACACTCAAGTGTTCCTACTTTGATTAAAGCGGCGCGGCGTACTAAATCACTGGTGTCTTGCTTGATAAGATCCATTAAAATGGCAAGTTGTTCACTGTTATCAGCAGAAAGCTCATCATTAATTGCTGTAATACGTACTGTTGCGTCTTTATGTTGCCATTTAATTTTGGTTTTAAATAATTTGGAGAAGATCATAGTTTTTTAATTCATTCAGTTGGAGAATAACAAAAGCGATTTAAAGTCAGGACTACAGCTCATTGTTACTGAAATAAGCGATATCCGCTTGTGTTGGTTTGGTACAGCTTTTCAATTCTTCTTCAGCTTTGTAGCTCGAGAATTCAGATTTTAACTGACGTTTATTTTTTTCGACAACATGGCCGTCAGGACCGATAGTAAGCATTTCGTCATTTTTTAAATGTCTAGCTTGATAAGCCATACTTAATTGTAAAGCTGTGGCGCGTTGTGCTTCGTCGACAACGGTACCTTCAGGCCATTTTCCTGTTTCGGCAGCACATTTTAGGCGTAAGTACATGTCAGTTGACATCGCGTCTATTGTTTTGATTACATCCATTAGAATTCCGAGGTATAAGTTGTATGAAAATTAGGTATAAACATTTTATTCAATGCATCTAAATTTTGTGTCAGAAAGGTTATCGCGCTTTGCGTTTGGTAAAGAGCAACATAGCACGGATGACAATATACATAACAAATCCGATAATGGTACTAACCATGGCGACATTATGTTGCCAAGTACCTGGCTCAACACCCTCCCAAAACATAAAGAGAAATCCACCACAAAATAGTAACATGGCGATAAAAGAGTAGTTCATTAAGCGTTGCGTTTTATTGATTAAATTAACGCGGTTTAGGCTGGCAAGTTTATCGGCGTCGAGTTCAGATAAATCAAGATTACAGTGATTACAAATTTTTGCTTTATCGGAGATTTTCTTCTTACAACCCGGACAATTAGTAACGGCCATTTAGATACTCATGCAATGATAGTTAAACGTTTAAGCAAGTGCTTTACCTCTGCTTTTATATAGCAGTAAAAGTAAGGTCGCCTGATTTAATGTCGCTTAGTATACCTGACCTATTTTGCTATTTCACTAATCTAGCAATGAGAAATAGCTAAGAATGATTTATTACTGCATCGCTAAGTGGGTGAATAAGTTGTGCCATGAGGAAATAGCTCAAGATAAGCTGCGTAATTGAGCTAGTATGACCCTTAAGAAAAGAGCCATATTGACTTGTCCTATTTTAATGAGAGTAAGTGAACGATTTAACTATTTTCTTTCTACCTTAATAGAAAACAATACGGCGTACACTACAGGGATAACACCTAGTGTAAATACCGTTGAGAACAGTAAACCTCCCATGATAGCTATCGCCATAGGTTGCCAAAACTCACCACCGCCAAGGTATAACGGAATTAAGCCAAAAATGGTTGTAGCTGTGGTTAATACAATAGGTCTAAGCCTTTGCTGAGCAGCATTTATTATCGCTTGGCAAGGTTTATCAGGAAGCACTTGCTGCTCTATATTTATACGCTCTAATAATATTATAGCGTTATTAATAACAATACCAGCCAAAGAAATTATGCCTAGCAACGTCATAAACCCTATGAATGATTGCCCCACTAATAAGCCACTCGTGACCCCAATAAGTCCTAAGGGAATCGTTAATAAAATAATAAATGCTTTTCTAACCGAATTAAACTGGGCAATAAGTAATAACAGTATAATAAAGCCAGCAATTGGTAATTTATCCCCTATTGATTTATTCGCCTTGCCTGACGTTTCAAATTCACCACCCAGTTCATAAGTGTAGGTAATAGGCCAGTTTTTTTGCTGTTCTTCAAGCCAAGGTATTAATTCGTTAAAGGCTTGGTTTGCGGTAATCGTGTTATCAATTTGTCCACCAATAGTCATGGTTTTTAAACGGTCACGACGTAAAATTTGAGCAGGCTCCCACACCACCTTAATATCAGCAACTTGTGTTAAGGGCACTGAACTGCCATTCGCTTGAGAGTACACGGCCAGCGCTTGTAATTTACCAATATCTTGTCGATCACCTGCCTGAGTACGCATTGTAATAGGAATAACAATGTCCCCTTCCCTATATTGATTTAACTCTAAGCCAGACATGCCTGTTTGTAATGATACAGCGATATCTTTACTCGATATACCAGCACGACGAGCACGACTTTGGTTAATATTAACTTGCAACTTTTTAATCGGCATCCCCCAATTATCACTTATGCCTTTTAGTCCGTTAATATCACTCATTCTTTTTTTAACTTGTTCAACCAAATTATACAATTGCTCAGTATCTGTACCGTTAATGCGAACTTCTACTGGATTTTCAATGGGAGAGCCATTTTCAATTTTACGAAGCTTAACTAATAGGTCTGGAAAATTCTCTGCACTAAAGTGCTCCAACTTTGCCATGGTTAGATCCACTTGAGCATTGCTCGTTACATTGATAACCATTAAGGCATAATTGCTACTGGTTGGTTTAGGGTTATGGGTAAGCAAAAACCTTGGTCCACCATTTCCTATGTAGCTAACCCAGTTAGTGACGCCAACGTCATTTTTTGTGGTAGTTTTTAACTCCTCAGTAATAAAGCTTTCAATCTGTCGAGTAACACGCTCTGTCGCCGCTAACGTTGTGCCAATAGGCATTTCTAACTCCATTTTGAAAAAGGCACGGTCCGATGGCGGAAAAAATAACTTAGGGATGAATGAAAGTCCCCATACTGAGACAACAAACATGATAAGGGTTATGGATAATGTTACCCATCGAAAACGTAGTAAATTTTTTAAAATCGCCTGATATGCTAAAGATAAAGGACTATCAACCTTATCCGTTATCTTTTTTACTTTCATAAAGTTTACACAAAGCATCGGGATAACTGTCATCGTCAATAGCCAAGAGCACAATAAAGTAATGCTCACTACTTTAAATAACGACGCCGTGTATTCACCCGTTGCGGATTCAGCTAAAAATATTGGTAAAAAGGCTGCGGCAGTAGTCAGCGAAGAAGTTAATAGCGGTACCTTTAGTTCATTAGCAGAATCCACGGCCGCATCGATGGCTTTTTTGCCTTTTTCCATCGATACCATGATGTTTTCTGACATGACTATGCCGTTATCGACTAACATACCAAGGGCAATAATTAATGCAGCTAAAGAAATTTGGTCAATACCAATATTTAGCAGTGACATGATAAGTATCGCAAAAATCATACTCGCAGGGATCAGTACTGCAACGATGAGACCTGTTCTAAAACCTAAACTAAATAACATCACTAAGGTGACAACAATAACAGCTTGAATTAAGTTGCTAGAAAAATCATCAACCTTCTGCTCTACATCAAAAGGTAGAAAAGAGACTGCCTCAAAGTTTACGCCAATAGGATAGTTTTTATTCAAGGTAACCAGTAATTCATTTACTTGTTTCCCCAGTAAAATATTATTACCGCCATGCCTCATTGCAACAGCAATCGATAATCCTTGCTCTCCAGATAAACTAACTTTACTTTGCACAGGGTCAACATAACTTCGTTTGATCGTCACCAAGTCACTTAAATAAAGCAGACGGTCACTACCCGGGATTTGAATAATTGTTCTTTTTATTTCATCAACATTTTCAAAATTACCACTGGGTTCAAGGGTGATTTTTTCATCGTCAATAATAATACTGCCACCTGAGATAATAATATTTCGACTAGATAACTGATCGCTTAACTGGCTCGGAGAAATACCTAAGCTTGCTAGGTGCGCATTATCATATTCAAGGAAGATGTGTTCTTGCTGCTCGCCAAATACTTGTACTTTTGCCGTTTCAGATAAACGCAGCATGGCATCTCTGGTTTGATCAGCGATGACCTTCAATTCGCGGTAATCATAACCTTCAGCAGTTAAGCCAACAACAATGCCAAACACATCACCAAACTCATCGTTAACGACTGACGGTTGACTTTCTGCGGGTAACTCAACTTGAACCGCTTCAATTTTGCGACGTAAGTTATCCCAAATAGGACGTAAATCGCGGTAACTTTCTTTAATATTTACACTAATAATCGATATACCTGTGCGTGACTCACTTTTGACAAAGTCTAATTCCGGCAGCTCTTGAATGACGTGCTCTAATTTATCTGTCACCAACATTTCTACGCGCTGTGGGCTAGCCCCAGGAAATTGAGTAATAACTTGTGCGGTACGAATAATAAAACCAGGGTCATAATCTTTAGGCATTTGTTTAAAGGCATTAATGCCGAAGAATATAATCACCAGTAACAACATGTATGTTGTTCTGTTGTTAGTAATTGCCATTCGGGTAATATTCATAGCATGTCTCTGTTATTTTTCTTAATGGACGTTGTGGCTAACTCACTCGTTTGGGTAAATTTGACTAAGCCTCCAGAAAACACCTTACTCATCCCAGCAGTGATCACATGATCCCCTGACTGTAAGTCCGCATTTGTACCAGATGGTTCCGAAGAAGCGAAGCTGGTAAACACCTCAATACCTTGTGCAGTAATATTGCCAATAACCACTGATTTTCTTACTATTTTTCCAATACCCGCTTTGTGTTTATTCACTACATAAACATAATTTCCTTGACTGTCTTTGAGTACGGTATGGCTAGGTAAATAAAAGCTTGGATAAACCAGACTTTCACTTTGCTCACGGGCAACCTGGGCGCGAACTAATGCTGTCATGCCAGGTAAAATTGCATAACCATCAAGTGCTTTCATGGTAAAGATTACTTCGTAAGTTTTACTGTGTTCATCAGCGAGGGTGGCAACTTCACTAAACTGTAGGGGAAAGCTGTGGTTTTCAATTGAATTAAAGCTAGCGCTGACCTCTCCTTGCGCAGCATTCTTTTTCAGGTGGATCATGATGCTTTCAGGGATATTTACAATCAATTGAATTTCACTTAAGTCATGTAACCGAACAATAGGTTCTTTAGCATTGATTTCTTGATAATTTTTACTATAAACCTTAGCAATAACGCCATCAAATGAAGCACGTAATATACTATAATCAAGATTGTTATTAGCACTGGCTAACTGTGCTTTAGCAGATTGAGCCTTGGCTCTGATCTGATCAAATTCTGAGGCTGAAATATAATTTGTTTTTACCAAATTTTTGGCACGAGTTAAATCCGCCATTGCGGTATCAAAATGCGCTTGTGCTTCTGCTAAATATATTTTTAAGTCAGTGTCATCTAGTTTTGCAATAACGTCACCTTTGTTAACTTTATCGCCTTGTTTAACTAAAAAATGGGTTAAGTTGCCTGATATTTTAAATGCTAAATCAGCACGATTTACCGCATCAACCACAGCAGTAAATTCTAGAGCTTGGTTAACATCAACAGTCTCAACTAATAACGTTCTTACTGGCCTTAATTCTGGCTCTGCTTTTACTTTTGGTGCTTTATCACAAGCACTTAACAATGTAGTTGCCAAAATGACGATAACGAAAGGTTTTATAAATTGGTCCAAACTCATCACAGATAAACTTCCTGATTGATTAATTTTTTTGTATCTACTGAACTAAATGACGTGACTAGTGCTAGGCTTCACCATACTTGTCAGCACGTATCTCAACTAAGCGGTCAACAAACTTTGCTGCCCACATATCAAGCAACTCTTTAACTACAGTCATATTATCTTCACCTGAATTAGCGATGGTGGTATCAAGATACTTAGTGCTAATAGCAGCAAGAATCCTTTCTCGACGAATGCCTTTTAAAAATTCGATTTCAACAGAGACCTTGGTAGTAACATCGCTCTTATCAACAATTTGCAAATACGCCAAATTCCCTGCATTTATTACCATGCGAAATGGTACAAAATCAGTCGGCATTAATTCTGGAACCTCAAATTTCACCCCAGAAAAGGCACCTTGAATAATTAGTGTTCTTGGTCCAATCAGTTCAACTATTTCGTAATTATTGGCGATTAGTCGACTACGCATTTGTTGATGGAAATATTGTGACAATTCATTCAACTCTTCTGGACTGAACTTAGCATCAGCACGTGGCGTAACCCACATTTCAAAAGGTACTAATTTAACTCGTTGCATATCAGCGAGCATATCTATGGTGAAGTTTTTACTACGGTAAACTTTGGTGTAATCTGGGTCATAAACATCTTCGAAACCTTCATAATTTTTCAAAAATCCCGATTGTTGTTGATCAGTAATATTCATACAGCCACTAACCAATAAAATACCGGTCATCATTGGGATTATTTTTTGTACTTTTAATAACATTACAGTCCTAGATAAATGAATTATTTACTACGCTATAATGCTAGAATTCATTTAATCTAGCTGAACATCTTGTGCCATTTTCTGTGCAAAATAGGACAATCTACTGACATAGATTCATTTCTAGTACTGATTATTGGTAAAACATAATATTGCCCTATGTAATTAATTCAATTGAGAATTTATGAGCCAAACGACCCTTTCCACAATTCCTCGCCTTATCGCCCAAGTACTTTCTATTTATGATGTAGATCCTGAGCCAATATTTTCAGCGGCTAATATTGATATGACGAGTGATGCGCAAACGCGCGTACCGATGGCAAACATGGCAACGCTATGGAAACTAGCAGTACAAGAGACCAAAAATAATGAACTTGGCTTGGTCGCAGCGTCTTTATTTCAACCGGTTTACTTGAAAAGTATTGGCATGGCATGGCTTGCCAGTGCAAATTTAGAAGAAGGTTTAAAGCGTTTTATTGCCAGTAGTCAGCTGGTTAATACCGTCATGCAAATTGAGTTAACAGAGCGTGATGGTGCTGACGGTGAAGAAATATTAATTCAATACCAGCGTAGATTAACCACGAGCAATATAATTAAAACCCATCCTTGCGCAATTGAACTGGGCATTGGTTTTTTCTTAAAGATGTTCCGATTAGCCGCAGGTAAAAATATACCCGCTATTGGTGTATATTTTACTTTTCCCATTGAACAGAATAACAAAGCCTATGAAGATTATTTTCAATGCCCGGTATATGGCAATCAAGCGGTAAATGGTATTGCTTTTTCTAAAGCGTTACTCACTGAGACACTACCTACTCATGATGTAGAGTTAGTTGAAATGAACGAAGTTGTTATTAATAAACACCTAGAATCAATGGATAATGGCGAAACGAGCAGTAAAGTCATTAAAATGATTAATGATTTATTACCGTTAGGATGTCCAACAGAAGAAGTGATTGCCTATAAATTACATATGAGTAAACGTACTTTGCAAAGAAAATTGAGTAGCGAGAAAAAATCGTTTTTAGTCCTACTCACTTCTGTTCGCCTGATGCTAGCCAAGCAAAAGTTAGCGATAAAGACTGTATCGATTACTGAAATAACGTATCAACTTGGTTACAGCTCACCCAGTACCTTCGCCCGTGCTTTTAAAAAACACACCCAACTTTCTCCTCTTGAATATCGTACTCAAGTATCAAGCTAAACATTATTTATCAAACTGATTAAGCTCAAGTCGTGATCTGCGTCATCAAAAAAAGCCAATAAAAAAGCCGTTCATCATGAACGGCTTCTGTTAAGTCAAAGTGGTTAACTAACCAGCAGTGTCTTTGTTTGTAGCTTTATTTACTTCAGAGTTTTCTTTAGCAAAACGTTCTTCCCAAAAATCAGCATTTTTAATACCTAACGACTTAGGATCAAAAGTGAATTTTGTCACGCCTGCTTTTTGTTGCGCTTCATAATCTCTTAACGCCTTTATTGCAGGTTTTGCCATAAAGAAGATAATGATAATACCGATGATATTAAGCCATGCCATCAAACCAACACCAATATCGCCCATACCCCAAGCTGCACTTGGTTGTGCTACTGTGCCATAAAACACAGCGGCCATTAGAATGACTTTTAAAACAAATCGTAATGCAGGAATTTTAATAGTTCTGTTGATGTATGAAACATTATTTTCTGCAATAAAGTAGTAAGCAAGTACTGTAGTAAAGGCAAAGAAAAATAACGCAATAGCGATGAATGGTTTACCGAAACCAGACAATACACTGTCTACAGCAATCTGCGTAAAAGCAGGACCACTGATAACAACATCAGCCGCAAGGTTTTGCACTAAGAAAACACTGCTGCCTTCAGGCATTACGTTATAAGACTTAGTAATTAAAATCATAAACGCAGTTGCTGAACATACAAATAAGGTATCAATATATACAGAGAAAGCTTGCACTAAGCCTTGTTGTGCTGGATGCTCAACTTCTGCAGCAGCTGCAGCATGAGGTCCAGTACCTTGACCTGCTTCGTTTGAGTAAACACCACGTTTAACACCCCAACCTATTGCAGCACCAAAACCAGCCATAGGCGTAAAGGCATCAGTAATAATTGACATGAAAATCGCAGGTAAAATATCAATGTGCAAGGCGATAATAACGCAAGCAATAATGATATAAGCCAATGCCATAAAAGGAACCACAATTTGAGTGAAGTGAGCAATACGCTTTACGCCACCAAAAATGATAAAACCTAAGATTAAAACAATCATTGTTGCTGCATAAACCTTAGTTAATGGTAAATCACCTAAAAATGAAGAAACTGTGCCACCGTTACCAAAGACATTAACTAATGCGTCACCAATACCGTTAGATTGAACAACAGGTAATAACACACCACACGCAACTATCGTTGATATAGCAAATATCCAAGCATACCATTTTTGTCCCATGGCTTTTTCTATGTAATAAGCTGGACCACCACGGTAGATACCGTCTTCTTCTTCTTTATATATTTGTGCGTTAGTTGATTCAATATAAGCAGTTGCAGCGCCAAAAAAAGCTACAATCCACATCCAAAAAACCGCACCAGGGCCACCAAAACCGATAGCTGCAGCAACACCGGCAATATTACCAGTACCGACACGGCCTGATAATGAAACAGCTAATGCCTGAAACGACGAAATACCTTGATCTGAACTTTTACCCGAAAGTAATAAGCGAAACATTTCTCTAAAGTGACGTAATTGAGCAAAGCGCGTAACTACGGTAAAAAATAATCCCGTACCTAAACACAAATAAATGAGCGCAGGGCTCCAGATGACACCGTTAATACTATTGACTAATTCTTGCACAGTTAACTCCTGTTGATTGTTATTATTCTTATTGTTTTTTTATTTTAACTCGCGTTTAGCTTAAAACTGTACAAGCTTCATTAGTAATGAAAAAGCACAAAGTTAACCAAAGGAAATCAGTGCTTTTAATATATTAATTGGCCTATACAGTTATAAGCTCAATAACTAGCGTAAATCATCTACCATGTGATAAACACCTGTTAAGAAGTCTCTGCCTAATAAGCTACTACGCTCATCAGACCAACCCACACTATAATCTGGAAGTAAGTCATTATCTTTGAACGGCATTTCGATGGTGTAAGCTAAACATTTGAATTGGTTACCAACCCAGTTAGTACCAACAGTAGTATTTGCTTTACCAGGCTCGTCTTTGTCATAACCACGATCATCTTGGAATTCAGGCGTGATAGCGATCATTATTTCTTTAAACTTATCTTCAAGTGCTTTATGACGAGCATCGTAAGCAACAACACCTTCACAACCGGCAACAAAGTTTACTGGTAAAGCTTCATCGCCATGAACATCTAGGAACATATCAACACCCGTTGCTAGCATCTTTTCGCGAACAAGAAACACTTCAGGGCTTCGTTCCATCGTAGGCTCTAACCACTCACGATTTAAGTTTGCGCCAACAGCATTAGTACGTAAATGTCCACGAGCACTACCATCTGGGTTCATATTAGGCACAATATAGAATACTGTTTTGTTTAATAAAGCACGGGCAACGCCATCATCTTCATCAAGTAAACGGTCTAACATTCCTTCAACAAACCATTCTGCCATTGTTTCACCTGGATGTTGGCGAGCAGTAATCCAAACTTTACGTTTACCTTCGCCTTCTTCACCAATTTTAAGCAATGTCATATCACGGCCATCAAGTGTTTGACCTAATACTTGTAACTGACAATCAAGGTGCATTTGCGCGTTATGAATCAAATCTTGATGACGTTCATAGCTGTAAGGTGCAAAGTAAGCGAAATATACTGAGTCGTATTCAGGCGTTAATGTGATAG
>OJGO01000355.1_pt1 | contig 17552 bp, 15 predicted proteins | sample 1594871 | NCBI WGS metagenome assembly OJGO01 (sample SAMN05416798, study PRJEB24817) | seawater metagenome | isolation source: Sea water | place: Canada:Atlantic | collected 2013-07 | reverse complement strand
TGCATATCGTCGGCAGCGTCAGATGTGTATAAGAGACAGAGCTGGGCCAACTTTCCTACAGCATTGCCGCCAACTACCAGAACCACCCCACCACGGTGATGGCCGCCTATCTGGCACCGGGGGCCAATGCATTGGCCACCGGCGATGCCCTCAAGCAGGCCCTGGAAGAGCAGAGCAAAACCTTCCCCGACGGGCTCGAATACGCCATCGGCTACGACACCACCCGTTATGTGGAAGTGGCGATTCAGCAGGTCACCACCTCGCTGCTGATGGCGGTGGGCCTGGTAATCCTGATCACCTTTATTTTCCTGGGTGACTGGCGCCCGACCCTGGTCCCCACGGTAGTGATTCCCGTGTCCCTGATCGGGACGCTGGCGATCATGCTGGTGGCGGACATGTCCATCAACACCATTACCCTGTTTGGCCTGATCCTGGCCATCGGCATCGTGGTGGATGATGCCATCCTGGTGGTGGAAAACACCGACCGGCACCTGCTTGAAGACCCGGACATTTCCACCCGTGACGCGGTCACCCGCACCATGGAAGAGGTGACAGGGCCGATCATCGCCACCACCCTGGTGTTGCTGGCCGTGTTTGTGCCGGTGGCGCTGATGCCCGGCATCACCGGCATCATGTACAACCAGTTCGCAGTCACCATCTGCGTGGCCGTGGTGATTTCCTCCATCTGTGCATTAAGCCTGAGTCCGGCCGTGGCCAGCCTGGTGCTGCGCCGCAAAGACAGTGAGCCCGCCTGGTATCGCGCTTTCAACAAGGGCTTTGCCAAAATCACCCTGGGCTATTCCCGGGTGGTCGGTGGCCTGCTGGGCCGACGCGGCCTGACTCTGGTGCTGTATGCGCTGATCATGGTGGGCCTGTTCTTTGGCGCCCGCGCCGTGCCCACCGGTTTTGTGCCCATGGAAGACAAGGGCTTGCTGCTGGTGAATGTGCAGCTGCCGGATGCGGCGTCCATCAACCGCACCGAAGCCGTTATCGAGCAGGTGCAGCGCATGCTCGACAATGATCCTGCGGTGGAATCGGCCACCATGATTGCCGGCTTCTCCATGCTCACCGGCGGGGTGCAGAGTAATGGCGGTACCGGCTTCGTGGTACTCAAGCACTGGGATGAAAGACCGGATTTCAAGGACATCTCCCTGGCCGTCTCGGCGCGGGTGACCCAGCAGGCTTACCAGACCATTCCCGAAGCCCAGATCCAGTCCTTCCCGCCGCCCTCCGTACCGGGCATGGGCGCCGTGGGCGGCCTGGAACTGGTGCTGGAAGACACCCTGGGCCGCAGCCATGCGGACCTGGCCGGGGCCATGCAGATCCTGACGGCGGCAGCCAACCAGTCGCCATTGATTGGCAGCGCCTCCACCAGCTTCCGGGCCAACGTGCCCATGTACCGCATCGATATTGACCGCAACAAGGCCAAGACCTTGCAGGTACCGCTGACCAACATCTTCTCTGCCTTGCAGAGCCAGCTGGGCTCCAGCTACATCAATGACTTCTCCCTGTTCGGGCGCACCTTCCGGGTGATGATGCAGGCCGACCCGGCCTACCGCTCCGACCTCAAGGATATCGAACGGCTTTATGCCCGCAGCAGCAACGGCAACATGGTGCCGCTGTCCACCCTGCTCACCACCGAACCGGTGCTGGGTGCAGACATCACCAACCGCTTCAATCTGTACCGCTCCGCCATTCTCCGCGCCCAGCCCGGCGAGGGCGTCTCCAGCGGCGATGCCATGGCCGAACTGGAACGCGTGGCCGCCGAGGTATTACCGGAGGGCTATCAGGTGGAATGGACCGGACAGAGCTATCAGGAGCGCAAGGCCGGCAACCAGATCGGAATCGCCTTCGCCCTGGCCATGGTCTTCATCTACCTGTTCCTGGTGGCGCAATACGAGAGCTGGTCGGTGCCGGCGGCGATTATCCTGGTGGTACCCATCGCCGTGGCTGGCGCCATCGGCGGGCTGTTGATGGTGGGACAGATCGGCATCCCGCAGCTGGGCGCGCTGGACCTGTTTGCCCAGGTGGGGCTGGTGTTATTGATCGGCCTGGCAGCCAAAAACGCCATCCTGATTGTGGAGTTCGCCCGTGAACGGCGCGAGCAGGAGGGGCTGTCCATTCTGGAAGCCGCCGCCGAAGCCGGGCGCCTGCGTTTCCGCGCCGTGTGCATGACCGCCCTGTCCTTTGTGCTCGGTATTCTGCCGCTGGCCTTTGCCTCCGGTGCGGGCATGTTCAGCCAGCTTTCACTGGGGCATACGGTGATGTGGGGCATGCTCGCCGCGCTTCTGATCGGCACGCCAATGATTCCCGCCTTCTACGCCATGGTGCAAAGCACCCGGGAGTATCTGAAGCAGAAATTGTTGAAATAAATCAGTGGCGAATTGCGAGAAAACGACAAGGCTAGCGTAGGAGCGCCGCTCGCGGCGCGAACCTGAGCCTTGGCGAGGAAAACATTTCCGGTGCGAAATATTTTCTGAAACCTGTCGCACGCTGAAATGCCTGATCGCCCTTCGGTCGATGCCGTGCTGCGCACGGTTCGCCCCCTGGAAGGGGGCTCCCACAGCGGCACGCGCGTGTTGCGTGTTGCGTGTTTCAGGTGTTTGAGATCTTCAATGGCCGTGCTGATTTCAATGTAGGCCTCGAAGGGCGGGCGGCCAATATCCGCATGCAGGGCGTCCTGAATCTGACCCTGATACTGCGCAATGGCCTCTTTCAGCTTTTTCAGCTGACGCAGCCGAAATGCATAACTGCGGGTCGCCCCGGATTCAAAGTAGTTACGTTGACGGGCGACGGCACTGGCCGCCCATCCCTGTGCTTCATTCAAATTGCTGTTATCCAGAACCGCACCCATGGCTAATCTCCGTGTGAATACCTTATTCAGGGGCACGAGTGTTCCACGGGGCCACCGCACCCACCATGAGAAAAGTGCGCAAAACCTGACATAAAAAACCAACCGGGGTCATTTACCTCCACAAAGTAAACAAGCCCTTACTTATTGTTTTCCTTACAGAAAATTGACCATCCATAGATTCGCACCGAGCGTCTACCTGGAGACTGTCGATGAGCGCACCAGCGTCAGGCTGGAACAGGGACTGTTGGCTCTGTCACACCCACTCGCATTACGTGGCAGCGCAGGTGGTAGGCCTGTACATTTTCTCCTAGTATCGAACAAGACCGATCCAGTGAATCCGGTACCGATAAAAAAATCAGGGGAGTTCATCATGAATAGGGATATTCTCGGCAAGCTTTCAGCAGCCGTTGTGTCACCGCGTTTCCGTCAATCTCTTGTCGCCCTTCCTGTAGCCGTGCTGATCACCGGTTGCGCCACCACCGCGACCCAGACCCGCACAGCCAATGAGCGGACGCTGGAATCCCTGCAACAGCCCAGCGAACAACAAGCCTGCTACGACCGGGAAAAAGAACCCTACACCCCGCTGGTGGATGCCCACTTTCACCCCCGCCCCTTCGGTGGCGCTGCCATTCCACCGGAAAAGCTGCACACCATGCTGGAAGACCAGGGTGTTCGCGTTGTGAATTATTTCGGCATCGGCCAGATACTGGAGCTGGATTCCGGCTGTAACTACTACCTGGACTGCCCCGGCGTTACTGCCGAGCCGAGCATCAAGAACGATTTCGTCAATGGCATGGAAGCCGTGGCCTACCCCAACGACAATTTGCACATCACCCTGTCCATGACCTTCATGGACCTGGCGCATCCGGAAAACGTGGTGGAGCTGATCGAACTGTATGACCGGGAGTATCCGGGCATGTTCAGCTGGAGCGGCGAGCTGAATGTGGTGAAACAGGCGCTACTGAAAAACAATCACGAACCGGCCACCATGCAGAGCATCGATCAATGGGCGCCATTCATGGCGGTGCTGCAGGAACGCGGCATTCCCGTTACCTTCCACTCCGACCTCGGTAACGACGCCAACCCCACCGAACACTTGCCCTTGATGAAACATATCCTCGCCACCTACCCGGATAACAAGATCGTGTGGGCGCACATGGGGCTCTCCAAGGAATTGGGCAAGATGAACCCGGTGCAGCATGTCACCATCCTCAAGGGGCTGCTCGACAAGTACCCCAACCTGATGCTGGATATCTCCTGGGACGTGCTTTACAACGAGTATCACCAGTGGGGTGATATCTACATTCCCTTCTTTAACGAATACTCCACCCGCATCCTGCCAGGCACCGACTTTGTGGCGGCTGGCTACAAGGCAGATGACCAATATGGCAAGGAGCTGGAAGTCACCAGCCGTGCCCTGAAAGCCCTGGACGACGAGGCATTCCATAACATCGCACTGGGCGCCAACTACTTCCGTCTGATGGACCTGGATTACAACGCACCCAACGTTTGCCCTGCAGATGACACCAGCAAAAGCGGATAATAAAGGACTCGGGAATGCGAAAAATCACCTCTTCTTCGGCAGCGCTCTGCGCGGCCTTGCTTGCCAATCCGGTACAAGCTGAAACCACCGACCCGGCGGTAGAAAAACAGCTTCAGGAACTGCGCTCCCTGCGCCAGAACCTGGAGCAACAGAACCAGGAGTTCGATCAGCGCATCCAGCAGCTGGAAACCGAACTGTACGGGGAAAGCACACCGGCCCCCCAGCGCCCTGCCGATAATCCTGGCAGCAGTTTGGGCTACCGGCCGGGCAAAGGCTTTAACCTGTTCAACTCGGACATGGGTGAAGTCAACTTCGGGGTTTTCAGTTACACCCGCTATTTGAATCAAAAGGATTTCGAGCGCAGCTATACCGATGATTTCGGGCGCACCTCGAGTGTCGATCCGCGTAATGACTTCCAGTTTCAGAAGGTGAACATCAGCTTCAGGGGCTGGATCTTTGATCCCAAGCTGCATTACCTCTTCTACACGTGGACGTCCAACACCAGCCAGGGCGACCCGGCACAGGTGGTCGTGGCCGGTAACCTGGGGTACCACTTCAACCCGGCGTTCAAACTCTATGCCGGTATCGGTGCCTTGCCGTCCACGCGCTCCACCAACTACACCTTCCCGAACTGGCTGAAGAACGATCATCGCACCATTGCGGATGAATTCTTCCGCGGCTCATACACCACCGGTATCTGGGCGGAAGGTGAAATTGCCGAAGGGCTGATGTACCGCGCCATGCTCGGTAACAACCTGAGCCAACTGGGGGTCAGCGGCAGTCAGCTGGATGACGGACTCAACACCGCATCGGGTGCCCTGTGGTGGATGCCCACCACCGGTGAGTATGGCCCCGGTGAAGGCCTGGGGGACTACGAGTTCCACGAACAGCTGGCCACCCGTTTCGGCATTCATTTCACCCACAGCCGAGAAGATGCCCAGGCGCAGCCCGGTACAAACTCGTTCGAAAATTCCCAGATTCGGCTGTCCGACGGCACTCTGATTTTCCAGGCGGATCCGTTCAACAACGGCACCGCCATCGACCAGGCCACCTACCAGATGGCCGCCGCCAATGCGGGCCTGAAATACCGGGGCTGGTTCCTGGAGGCCGAGTTCTACCATCGCTGGGTGGACAAGTTTGATGCCAACGGGCCACTGCCGGTGGACGAGCTGGACGACAAGGGTTACCAGGTACAGGCGTCGATGATGGCCATCCCGAAAACCCTGCAACCCTATGTGGCCTATTCCGAGATCCAGGGTGAGTACGGCACGCCCCACGACCTGAGCGTGGGCTTCAACTGGTTCCCGTTCAAACGCAAGGAGTTCCGCTTCAACGTGCAGGGCCTCTACCTGAAGGATTCACCGGTGGGGTACAGCAGCGTGCCGTTCCAGCTGGGCGGTAACGGCTGGGCCTTCACCACCGATATGGTGCTGGCATTCTAAAACCACCCGGCAGGCCTCTCGGTTCGAGGCCTGCCCGCTTCTCCCTTCTTAACCTTCCGACACCCACTCGCCAAAGACGCCTTGACCCAGCATGCGGTTATTGCGCGTCAGCCTCACGCGCCGCTTTTGCCGCAGAGACTGGCGCAGAGAGCTTGTCCGTATGGCGCGGCGTCGCTCGCGCAAAGTGCGAGTAGATCTGCTGAAGATCCGCTTCCATATCATCGCCGGGATAAATCACCACGGGGAACGAAAAGGTCTTTGCCTTGTAGTCCGCCAACGCCAGAATAATCGGCACGTTGGCCTGGCGGGCAATGTGATAGAACCCCAGCTTCCATTGGTCTGCATTGCTGCGGGTGCCTTCCGGGGTCACCGCGATCAGCAGTTTCTCACGCTCTGCAAACGCCGCCACAGTTTGCTCAACCATACCGCCGGCCTTGCCCCGTTCAATCGGCATGGCCCCCAACGCGTGCAACAGCGCCCCCAACGGCCCCTTGAACAGGCTGCTTTTGATCATCACGTTGACGTCTTTCTGCAGCGCGGAGCGGCTCACCAACGCCAGCACACCATCCCAGTTGGAGGTATGCGGGCCGCCGGCAATCACTGCACGGTCGATATCCGGGAAGGGGCCGGCTGTCCAGCCGGTGAGCCGTAGCAGAGCCTGGCCGATTCGCTGCCCCAATGGCACACGGGATGGCCCGCCTGTGGACTGGTTCTGCATACCCTACCCTCAAATGGTTGTTATCTTTCGTCCTGCGGACCGGGCCGCAGCGTAACAGAGCACCGCAGTATATCGGATAGCCCACCGCACCCGCATTGACGACAACCACCCCGACTTGCCCTGTCACCGGTCTGCCTCTGTATAATTGCCCATCAAGACACGCTCATTACTGCCGACAGGACCCCTTATGCCGTCTTTCGATATTGTTTCCGAGATTGATGAAGTCGCCCTTCGCCACGCGGTGGATAACGCCAACCGCGAGCTTTCCACCCGGTTCGATTTCCGCGGCGTCGAGGCCAGCATCGAGCAGAACGGCCTGGCCGTTACCCTAAAAACCGAATCCGATTTTCAGGTTCGCCAGCTGGAAGAACTGTTCGGCAAAGCCTGCCTGAAACAAAACATCAGCGCCGCCGGCGCCGACAAACCGGAAGAGCCTGAACACAGCGGCAAAACCTTCTCGCTGACCCTGACCTTCCGCCAGGGCATCGATCAACCCGTTGCCAAGCAGATTGTGAAGCAAATAAAGGAAAGCAAGATCAAGGTGCAGGCCTCGATCCAGGGTGATCAGGTACGGGTGAACGGCAAGAAGCGCGATGACCTGCAGGCAGTAATGACATTGCTGCGGGAATCAAAAATCGAAACGCCGCTGCAGTTCAATAATTTCAGGGACTAAACCACACCGTTCTATTCAACCGCTCAAGCGCCAGTAACCGATTACAGGAATCACTTATGTCCGCGTCCACCTCCGCCGTACAGCGGCTTAATATGTTCTGGTTTCTGGTGCTCTCCGCCCCCATGCTGATCGGGATCACCATCGCCGGACTGGTCTGGTTTGGTAACTACACTGCCTCCGTTGATCTGCTGCCACAGGAGACCCTGCGCATGGGGGCTATGGGTGCCATGGGCTTGATGCTGGTGGTAGCACGACCACTGCGTAATGTGCTGCTATCCCCCTCAGCCATCGCCGGCCGCCAGGCCCAGACCGTTACCCCCGCCGACCCTTCCGACGATCAGGCGGTTGCCAAAGTGCAGGCCAGCATGTTCATGCTGCTGGGCATGCTGGATGCGGTTTCCATGGGGGTGATCGCCCTCAGCCTGATGCAGGCGGATGTGCTGCTCGCGTTGCTCAACGGCGTCTACACTTTGGTGCTGGCCGTCATTGCCCGCCCGGATTTCGCTGCATTAGTCGATGCCACACGTAAACAACTGATCCATAACGGGTAATACCCACATTCGCGTTCTATTGAACACCTTGCGACATGTCTTGTTAATGAACACTGTTTAACAAAAGAGACGCCAGCGCGTACAACGTAGCCCATGACCGATAACAAGGAGAATCCTCATGGGTTTCAGGAATCGATTCCAACGTCTTCTCGCCACGGTGGCGCTGACACTCAGCGCCCTGACCGCCACTCAGCACAGCATCGCCGCCGGGCTGATGGCCCCCGTCGACAGCAACTTGCCACCGCTACAGATCCGCGAACAGCATGTCACTGTGGATGTGGAAGACGGCTATGCCATCACCGAAGTCGAGCAAGTGTTCCACAACCCCAATGATCAGGATCTGGAAGCCTACTACCGCTTTCCAGTTCCCGAAAAAGGCACCGTGGCCGAATTCACCGTATGGATCGACGACAAACCGGTGATCGGTGAAGTGCTGGAAAAAGAGCAGGCCCGCCAGGTATACGAGCAGGAAAAAGCCGCCGGCCGTGAAGCCGGGCTCACCGAGAAAGACAGCTACAAGGCGTTTGATGTGAAGGTGCAGCCTGTGCGCGCCGGTCAGGATACCCGGGTGCGGCTGGTCTACATGCAGCCTGCCTCCGTGGATACCGGCATCGGCCGTTATGTGTACCCGCTGGAGGAAGGCGGCGTGGACGAGAAGAAGCTGGCCTTCTGGACCGCCAACGACAGCGTTGAAGAACACTTCAGTTTTACCCTGAACCTGCGCAGCGGCTACCCGGTGGATGCACTGCGGCTGCCCAAACATCCCCAGGCACAGATCCAGCAGCTGGGCCCACAACAATGGCAGGTAACACTGGACAACCGCACGGCCACCGCCAGCAGTGAAGAAGAAACAAACAACGAGAACCCCAACTTCGCCCCACCGGCTGCCAACGGCCAACCGGCCAATGCCTTCGCCCTGGACCAGGACATCGTGGTCTACTGGCGTCACCAGCAGGACCTGCCCGGCAGCGTGGATCTGGTGGCCTACAAGGCGCCGGGGAAAGACCGCGGCACCTTCATGCTCAGCATCACCCCCGGTGATGATCTGCCCCCGATCACCACCGGTAGCGACTGGGTGTTCGTACTGGATATTTCCGGCTCCATGAGCGCCAAACTGGCCACCCTGGGCGACGGCGTCAGCCAGGCGCTGGGCAAACTGCGCGGCGGCGATCGCTTCCGTATCGTGCTGTTCGATGACCGTGCCGAAGAACTCACCAGTGGCTTTGTAGACGCCACCCCGAACAATATTCGCCAGTACACCAAAAAGGTCATGCAGCTCCAGTCACGGGGAGGTACCAACCTGTTCGGCGGCCTGAGCCTGGCCCTGAACCCACTGGACGCAGACCGCCCCACCGGCATCGTGCTGGTCACCGACGGTGTGGCCAACGTGGGCAAAACCCAGCAAAAAGATTTTATCGACTTGCTGGAAAACCACGACGTTCGTCTGTTCACTTTTGTCATGGGTAACAGCGCCAACCGGCCCATGCTTACCGCCATGACCAATGCCAGCAACGGCTTTGCCATCAGTGTCTCCAACAGCGATGACATCGCCGGGCAGATTCTCAACGCCACTGCCAAGCTCACCCACCAGGCCATGAATGACGTTGAAATCGATATCGACGGGGTACGTACCGCAGATCTCCAGCCCCAGCGCATCGGCAGCATTTACCACGGCCGTCAAATCGTGCTGCTCGGCCATTACTGGGGCGACGGCCCGGCAAAAGTCACCCTGCGTGCCAACGTGGCGGGCCAAAACAAGCAGTACAAAACCCGCTTCAATTTCCCCGCCCAGGGCGGTGACAACCCGGAGCTGGAACGCCTGTGGGCCTATGCCACCATCCAGGACATGCAGCAGGAGATTAATTATTTCGGGGAGGAAAAGGACCTGCAACAGGGCATCGTGGATCTGGGCCTGGAATACGGCCTGGTTACCAACTACACCTCCATGGTGGTGTTGCGCGACGAAGTGTTCGCCGAATACGGTATCGACCGCCGCAACGCCAAACGCCGGGAAATCGAAAAACTGGCCAAGGCCCAGCGTCAGGCTAACGCCCCCACCAGCAACCGTGCGGACACCGCCCAGCCCATGTACACCAGCAACCGGCCGTCCTATAGCAGCGGTGGTGGTGGAGGCGGTGGCGCCTTCGGTATCGGAGCGCTGCTGCCCTTCCTTATCCTGCTGATCGGCGGCGGGTTGCGTCGCCGCCGCTGATCCTGCCAACGACAACAAACCTTCCCGGACAGGTAGCCCTGTCCGGTTTTTTTCGTCTTAGCCCCGAGGCTTCGGCAAAGGGCAGGCAGCCCCCTGTCGTGTCACTCCTGCCGGCCTTCGATAGCTGACATCAACACCCCGGCAGCAATCCCCAAGCGCTTGTCCAGCCGGCCCTCACGATCGGCACTGAAATCCACATCCAGCTTCAGAATGAAGGGATTGAAGCGCTGGCGATACTCGGCTACGGGGCTCTCCCCCACGGTGGCGTGGTAGTGCTGCGGAAAGAAAAAAGCCAACGCTTCGATATAGCGGCGCACCAGTGCCTTGAGCATGGAGTCTTCCTGCAGGGTACCGATTTCCTGGCCACCACTATCCAGAAAGGTCCAGTGATCGCGCAGAAACGACGACTTGAAGCCCGACCGCCGCAGCGTCCCCACATGCTCATCGCTTTGCGAATCATGTACGTCATAGGCGCCAGCGAAATCGAAAATGCTGCGAGTGGAAATTCGCAGCAACTCCTGGTCCTGACTTTCGTCCGCGTAAAGCCGGATGTCTTCGCGGATGCGGAAGCGCTTCATGTTGGAGTAAAGCGCCAGTTCCCCATCATCCGTATAAAGGTGGAACGCATCACCGAAGAACCGGAAGAACTTGCGGCGAATGGTGTAGCGTGGATGTTGAAAGCGCACAGCGTGCGTCATGAGTTGTTCTCCATCGGCATTCGGTGAAACCCTCTTCTGTATTCAGGGAACGCAACCCCATCACCAAGGCAGCACGCTGCCATCGGAATGCCAAAAGGTCCCGCTGTTTTCCAGGGTCAGGGCGTCCATCCGCGCAATCAGATCGCTGGCCGCTTCTTCCACCGTCAGATTACCGCTCTGCCGGGTCATGTCAGTCTGCACCCAGCCCGGGTGCAGAATCGCCACCGCAATGCTGCGCGCCGCCAAATCCACCGCCAGGGACTTGCCAACCGCATTCAGGGCGGCCTTGCTGGCCCGGTAGCCGTATTTGGCCCCGGAGGTATTATCCGCCATGGACCCCATTCGCGAGGTCATCAGGCCCACCTTGCTGCCCGCATGCAGGTTGCCCAGCAAGGCCATGGTGACCCGCAGCGGCCCCAGCGTATTGACCTCAAACTGGTCGCGCATGGCGTCAAAATCCATGGCGTCCACCGTTTCACTGCACATGATGCCGGCGTTGTTATAGAGCACATCTACCGGGGTCTCGCCCAGCGCATTCTGCAGGTTCATCACCCCGTCCGCGGTGCTCACATCCACGCCATCGATCACTTTGGCGCCGCTTTCCAACAGCGCTGCAGAGGGCTGGCGGCAAGTGGCCAGCACAGTATCTCCTCTGGCACACCACGCCTGCGCCATGGCAAGGCCGATTCCGCGATTCGCTCCGGTAATGACTATTGTCTGACCCACAACTTTCTCCTTTTGCCTGATTCAACAGATAGTTACCCTGAACCTGTTTCGCATTCAACACCAGCGGACAAGCCACATTCACAGGCCCCTGTGGCGGTGGTTTGCCTCTCTGTCCGTAAACACCCTTTTTTGTCCGTGTCTCTTTGCTACAGTGAGTGTCCATTCTCAAGCCAAGGACGCGAATCATGAGCATTGCAGTTGGCGATACCCTTCCCTCCATCACCCTGAAAACCAACGGCCCAGACGGCCCGGAAGACCTCAACACCGGGGAATTTTTCAAAGGTCGCAAGGTGGTGCTGTTTGCCGTACCCGGCGCCTTCACGCCCGGCTGCTCCAACACCCACATGCCCGGCTTTGTCGTGAATGCCGACGCCCTGCTGGACAAGGTGGATGCCATTGCCTGCATGGCCGTTAACGACGCTTTCGTGCTGGATGCCTGGCAGAAAGACCAGAACGCCGAGCGCCTGACCATGCTGGCAGACGGCAATGCCGAGTTTGCCAAGGCGCTGGAGCTGGAACTGGACGCCACCGGTGGCGGCATGGGGATTCGCAGCAAGCGTTTCGCCCTGATCGCCAACGATGGCGTGGTGGAATACATCGGTGTGGACGCCAAAGGCGTGGACAAAAGCAGCGCCGACACGGTGCTGGGCCAGCTTTAATTTTACCGGTACAAAGGATGCCTGTAGCCAGCCTGGCTGCAGGCAGCCTGCCACAGACAACACTCTCTCTATTTTGCGGTTTTGAATGAACGGAGAAGACGCCAGGCATTCGGCGTCGCGCACCGTCACCTCACCACTTATATCTCCAGGGCAAGCCCCAGGGTAACGGTAAAGTCGTCTTTTTCCGGGGTAATGCCGTCGCTGTCTGGTTGCGGGCTTTCAATTCGCTTCCAGGTACCCGCCAGCCTCAGGTCCAGACGGCTGGTCAGATCCACATCCAGCGCCATATAGAAGTCATGCTTGGCACGGCCCGCGTCCTCTTCCGTCAGGGTCACCTGGTAATCAATCTGGAAATCGATATTGTCGGTAATATCCTGATCGTAATAAGTGCCCAACAGCAATGCAGGCGTAGACACGGTACGGTCTTCGCCGGGCGCCACGTCCACGTACTCGGTACGCTGATAACCGGGACCGGCCGAGACCGTCCAATCCAGCTTCGGCGTATCAAAAATCTGGTACCCCGCACCAAAACCTACCGTCCATTCTGCTTCACGGTTCTGGAACGGATCACGGTAATATTCCGCCTGAATCGGCCTGAAAAACCACTTATGGCTGATCCGATAATCATGAGTCAGGCTCGCCGTGTGGTTATTGGCCAGCTGCTCGGAGTCCGATTCCGAATAGTTACCGGTATAACTCATCTTGGTATTATTTTTTACTGTGCGGCGTTTCAGTGAAACCTTGGTGTTCAGGTCTTTCTGTTCCACGTTACCACTGCGGAAATTCAGGCCCACAGAAATATCCGCGGTCCACAAATCAAACTCTCTGGGTGAAGCCGAGGCAATACCCACGACCTGCGGAAACTCAACCGGTTCACCGCCCACCAGCAGTTTGCCCCGCTCCGTAGTTAAACTCCCCAGAATCACTTCACCGCCATCCAGCAGCACCGACATGACGCGCCCCGTGCGGATATAGGCCACGTCTTCCCAGTCAATCGAAATCAGATCGAAATGATCACTGTCGATTTCCACCGACTCTTCATGCAAGACCTTTATACGGCCCTTCACCCACTCGCCAGTATCCAGCTGAATCCAGTCCCATTGCTGCACATCAAAGCTGGGCGGTTGCCAGATCTCCGGCGGGGTACTGGCCGTGTCAAAGGTTTGGTCCGCTGCAAAGGCGACGGCAGGAAAGGTGCCGACAACCAAACAGGCAGCCCAGAAGGCTGCCTGTTTGGTTGTCTGGCAAGAAGCACTGTCAGACGAGAAAGGTCGGCCGGCCATTACCGGCCAGCCATTAACAACGACTTTTTTCATTACTTACCATAAGGTGCGGCTTCGTACGGGTTGCCCCCCAGCGCTGCGGAGATATCAGCAATGGCTTTCTGGGCACGTACGCTGTTACCGGCCGCATCCAGCGGCGGGGAAATAGCCGCGATGCCGAACTTGCCCGGGGAAACGGCAATAATACCACCGCCCACACCACTCTTGGCAGGCAGGCCGGTTTTGTACAACCACTTGCCCGCATCGTCATACAACCCGGCCGTCGCCATCACCGCCAGAATTTCCGGCATGTCTTCCGGTTTAACCAAAGCCTTGCCGGTTACCGGGTTGGTCCCTGCGTTGGCCAGCGTCGCCGCCATGGTGCCCAGGTCCTTGGCATTCACACCCACAGAGCATTGACGGGTATAAATGTCGGTGGCCTGCAGCGGGTCGCCTTCGATATGGCCATAGGCATACATCAGGTGAGCAATCGCCTGGTTACGCTGGTTGGTGGCAGCTTCCGACTTGTAGATATCTTCCAGCACGGTCAGATCCCGACCAGCAAAATCACTGTAATAACCGAGAATCTTGTTCCAGATTTCGTTGTAGCTCTTGCCCTGCACCATGCTGGTGGTGGTAATCGCACCGGCGTTCACCAGCGGGTTCATTTCATGGCCCTGGTTCTGCTCGATGGCATAGATGGAATTGAATACCTGGCCGGTGGCGTCTACACCCACATTCTTGGGCAGGGCATCAATGCCTTTTTCCTCTGTCACCTTGGCCATGGTGAAGACCTTGGAGATGGACTGAATGGACACTTCCGATTCGATGTCGCCCACGCTGTAGACCTTGCCGTCCACCGTCACCAACACAATACCGAAGATATTGGAATCCACCTTGTCCAGCGCCGGGATGTAGTTGGCGTTAGCGCCTTCCTTCAATCCCTTGTACTTGTCATAGGCTTTTTTCAACGCATCATTGATGTTTTTTTCGGTGAGCTTGCTGTCCACCGGAGACGCCGCTGGCGCCTCGTTTTCTGCTGAACAGCTGGCGCTTGCCACCGCCAGCATGCCGGCAAAAAACAGGCTGAAGAACTTACGTGAATATTGCATTACTCATGCTCCCTCTGAGAGATTCCGGCTTTCGCTTAAAGCAGATTGCCACTGGAAAAGCTGTATTTGACGCTGAACTGGACGCGGCGGTCGTAGCCGGTAGTGCCGTCGTTAGCCGTACGTTTCCCAAACAAATACTCCATGCCCATCAGCACTTTATCGTTGGGAGTGTGCAGCAAGTTGACAGAGGCGTACTCGCCCTTGTTGAAAGCGTCTGCTGTCTGGAAATCCATATTATCGATTTCTGTGGAGCTATAGCCTACCGAACTGCTGTAGGCATCATTCCAGTAGTGATCGTAGTAAGCGATAAGGCCTGTGAGTGGCACAGCCTTGTAGTCCGGGTCGGCCGCATTACCATCCGGAGCCATATCCACTCCACCATCATTCATGTAGTTAGAAATACCGTTACCGTGGACCACACCCAGGATGATGCGATCCTTTTCAAACATGTTGACTGTGGATGTCAGGTTTACACCCCAGCCCAGTTCACTGTCATCCGGGCTACCATCCGGCCCACCGGGCGTGTCGTAACCCACCTGACGCAGGATACCGGCCACCTGAAAGTGACCCCAGTCTCCCACCTGACGGAAGTGGGCAGTGATATCCGGATATTCGTCATCGCCGGCAGTACCAGGATCAAGGCCACTATCCACGCCACTACCCGGATTTTCGATGGCCACCGCGACGGTAGAATCACCCTTCACCGGCGTCCAGCGAATCTGTGGATTACGGAGGAAAACCATGCCCGACGGACCCCAGTAATCGATCACATTGGGGAATACATCACCGTCCATGAACACACTATTAGTCTGCCCCGCCAAGATGGACTTCCATTCACCGTAGGCATGGCGCAAACGAATCGTTGTCTGACCTTCGTCCGGACCGACGCCAAACATGTCAAATTCAAATTTGGTTGTCAGCTCACTGTCACCGGCCATGGTGCTGGCATTCACACCCAAACGGCTCTGGCGGACACCAATGACAGCTTGGCCATCACTGCCTACCGTGTCTTGGTCATAAGGAATTCGTCCGGGGCGCAAGGTATCTTCCCATTCGGGAGTTACCCGATCGAAACCCTGTACATAATCCACCATCCCGAAGCCGTAAACTTCGAAAGAGGAATCCGCCAGACAAGTGAGAGGAGCAAGAAGCAGCGCTGTACCGAGGGTGCGCCTGGAAGCGAGAGTACCCATGATCATCATCCCTGTTCATTGTTTTGTTAATCGCCGCCATTCCCGGGCAGAACTGTTGAGCACCCCGAGCTGCAACGTTAAACCAGTGATCCGCCTCCGATAGAAGCACAAATTTTACAGAGTGTCACGATAGTCCCACCCAAAGCTTTTCAAAATGGTGACACGTCTTACAGAGCCTTAAAAAACACACGCGATTGTCTATACTGGTGGTTAAGCTTAACGGCATGGCGACACGCCAATGTGACCAGGATATAACCCACTACTCACAACCCACGGGCAACCTCATAATGAGCATCCTTCAACTGCCCCATGCGCGTCCCGATGTCATTCTGATCGACTGGCACGCCACCCTGGTGGATACCCATGACGCCATGTATCACGCCGTGGATGACATCCTTCCCCAACTAGAAAATCTCGACCTGTGGGACCGGCTGCTGGACCCGGATGAATCCAAAACCATTGAAGACGCCAAGCTGCTGATTTATGTGAAAGATCACCATCGGCTGCACCCGAAAATCGTGTCTCAACGGAAGATTTCCCGCACCGATATTTTCGAAGTGCTGTTCGGCAGTGATCAGGATGCCAAAGGGCGCGCCCACCAGGCGTTTGACCAGGCCTACCGAAAATACGTGGCCGAGGTGCATCCACTGGAACCGGACATTCGACCGCAACTGGAACACCTGCGTGAGCTGGGCGTAAAAACCGGGCTGATCTCCAACCGTAAACGGGAATTTCTGGAGCATGAACTGGCGCTGGTAGACGGCACCGGCTGGGAAGACCTGTTCGATGTCGTGGTATGCGGCAGCGATGTGGAAAAACGCAAACCCTCACCACAGATGCTGTTGAAGGCCATGGAGATTCTCAACAGGCCTCCCGCCGAAAGCTGCTGGTACGTGGGCGACAGCACCACCGACGTGATTGCCGCCAAGGAAGCCGGCGTCACCTCCATTTTCTACAATGGCGCGGGCTGGGATCAGGCCTGGCTGGACAAGATTTTTCCGCACACGGTCAAACACCCCCACCGCCCGGATGCCGTGGTCGGCAGCATTGCCGAACTGACCACCCTGGCCCGCCACTTGCTGGCCCAGCACAAGCGCGTGGAACGGGCCCGCCCCTGAAAGCCTCTGCCGCCAACCCGATTGGCCCGATCCGCCCCTGCCTGGCTCGCGTCAAATTGGTACATTCGTGCAAAATAACAACCTGCCCGTGAGAGACCATGACACAGCACACGCTTCACGCCTTTACCGATGACGCCCTGGGCACCGATGATGCCACCGCCCTGGCAGAACGCCTGCAGCGCGGCGACATAAGCACAACCGACGCCACCGAGGCCGCCATCGCCCGCTTGCAGCAGGTCAATCCCACCCTCAACGGGCTGGTGCTGGACACCTATGCAGAAGCGCGAGAACGAGCAAACAACAAGCATTTTGAGGGCTTTTTTGCCGGCGTTCCCAGCTTGATCAAGGACAATATCGACCTGCGCGGCCTGCCCACCCGCCACGGCAGTGCCGCCGTGGGCGGCAAACCCATGAAGAAAACCAGCGTGCTGGCGAAGCAGTATCTGGCTCAGGGTTTTAACCTGCTGGGCAAGACCACCCTGCCCGCCTTCGGCTTCACCGCCTCCACCGAGATGGCTCACGCCCCGGCCACCCGCAACCCCTGGCACCTGAACCACTCCGCCGGCGGCTCCTCCGGCGGCAGCGCCGCACTGGTGGCCGCAGGCGCCGTGCCCATTGCCCACGGCAACGACGGCGGCGGCTCCATTCGCATCCCCGCAGCGGTCTGTGGCTTGGTGGGCCTGAAAAGTACCCGTGGGCGCCTTGTCACCCAGGAAGCCGCCAAAGCCTTGCCGGTCAATATCATCAGCGATGGCGTGCTCACCCTGTCTCTTATACACATCTCCGAGCCC
>OJGO01000350.1_pt1 | contig 17688 bp, 12 predicted proteins | sample 1594871 | NCBI WGS metagenome assembly OJGO01 (sample SAMN05416798, study PRJEB24817) | seawater metagenome | isolation source: Sea water | place: Canada:Atlantic | collected 2013-07 | reverse complement strand
GCCGTTTAATTGGCTAAAGTTGTAAAATGAGTCCTAAAATAGAATTATTAGCCCCAGGTGGTGATATCGACGCGATCAAAGCTGCCATTATTGCTGGCGCAGATGCGGTGTACTGCGGTTTAGATACCTTTAATGCTCGAAATAGAGCGGCTAATATTTCTTTTGATGAACTGGTCGGTATTATCAGACTTGCCCACGAGTACGACTGCCAAATATTCTTAACGCTTAATATCATTATTCTAGAGCGAGAATTTAAAACCCTTGCTAAGTTATTAAGTAAATTAGCAAACACCACACTTGATGGTGTTATTGTGCAAGATTTGGGCATGCTTTATATCTTAAATAAGCACTTCCCTACCCTAGATATTCATGCTTCAACACAATTAACAACCCATAATATTGGTCAAATTCCCTTTTTGAAAAAATTGGGTGCATCACGTGTTAATTTATCTCGTGAATTGAATTTGAAAGAAATAACTGCAATTACTGCCGTATCGCAAAAAGAAGACGTGCTCACTGAAGTATTTGTGCATGGCTCGTTGTGTGTGGCTTTCTCTGGTTTATGTTACTCCACTTCAGCAAGTGTCGGTAACTCTGGTAACAGAGGCAGATGTAGCCAAGCGTGTCGTGAAGAATATAAACCTACCGAATCAGGTAATAAATTTCCCTTAAACATTAAAGACAACTCTGCCTTTTTTGATTTACCGGCATTGATCGACGCAGGCGTTCACTCTTTTAAGGTTGAAGGACGCATTAAAGGGGCAAGCTATGTACACACAGTTATTGATAGCTTCCGTAAACAAATAGATGGTTTTGTAAATACGGGAGAATTACTTGAAGATGGCGAGCGACTTTACAAAGTATTTAATCGTGATTTTTCCAATGCTTTCTTACGTGGTGATTTAAACCAATCCATGTTTATTGAAAACCCTCGAGATAATTCTAAATATCATGCTATTGATAAAAGTAACGCTATTTCTGTCGTACAAATTCAAGACGTTGAACAAAGTTTAAATAATGAAAAAGAAGAAATACACGCCGATGTATTTGACAAAATAAAGTACCTAAGCATTGATAAACGTCAGCTTTCTTTAGCGTTCTCAGGTGAGATAGGCGAGCCATTAACAGTAACCATAAAAATTAATGAAGCCCATAGCCAGAAAATAAGCCATGAACTTAGCGACACTGCAGTACAAGAACATGTGCATGTAATGCAATCTGAACGCGCACTGCTCGCCAGTGATAAAAATTGTATTGATCATAGTGCCATTGAAAAGCGCTTTAAAAGCTTTAATAACTCAGAATTTAACTTAACTGAGCTAAGCACTGATGATATTCCGGCCAGTGTAACCATTCCTTTTAAAGAGCTTACTGCGCTTAAAAATAAGATTGCTGCCTTACTCAATGACGGAAAATCAGTCTTACCTGAAGTAGAATTACCCAAACTAGTCCGCCACGCTAAACAAGAAACTGGGGCGAAATTGTCGTTATTAATATGTGATGAAAATGACATCAATCTTGGCGATGTCACCGATGCCGATATTTATTTCAAACTGCCTGATGCCTATAAACGTGGCTGTACTAAATACGTTGATTTTTTCCAAGAAAACCCTCGCCTTATTCCATGGTTCCCGTCAGTATTAATTGGTAAAGACTACGATGTTGCGCTCAATATCTTAGAGCAAGTAAAACCCAAATTAATTGTGACTAATAACACGGGTATCGCCAACAGGGCCTTTGAATTAGGTATCGAGTGGATTGCGGGTCCTTTCTTAAATACCACCAATTCATACGCATTGTTAGCGATGAAAGAAGGTTTTAACTGTAGCGGCGCATTTATTTCAAACGAAATAAACCGTCAACAAATGAAAACTATCGCGCGCCCAGACAACTTCAAGATGTTTTACAGTGTTTATCACCCTATTTTATTAATGACCAGCAGACAGTGTTTCTTCCAGCAGAGTGTTGGTTGTGAAAAACCACGTATTGATAATGGTTGTATGCTGTCGTGTGATAAATCAACGAGCATTACTAACCTTAAAGGGGTTTCTTTTGCTATTGATAAGCAAAAAGCAGGTTACCCAAGTATTTATAATAATGATCAATTTTTAAATACCGAAATTATTCAAGACTTATCGCCGTTATTTGATGGTTTCATGATTGATTTAACTAATATAGGTGCTGGTGATAAAGAGTCCCCTGATAAAACCATGCTCATCAAGCAATTTGAACAATTACTTAACGATGACAAGTCAGCTAGTTACTCGAACACACTGTCAAATGTGCAAAAAGAAGCACAAGAAACGCTAAACTCACTCGTGCCAGATTCAACTAATGTGCAATACCATAATGGTCTGTAATTAACTCTGCTGTAAACAATTGAGTTTGAGATAAATTGAACAAAAAAAGCCGCTAACATATGCCTGTTAGCGGCTTTTATTTTATAAAAGGTGTGAGCAGTATAAGTTCATTTCTACGATACTTAGCTGAGCCAGTACATCTAACCCAGACTAGCCGTATAATACCATTTTCACTAAATTTATTCCCACCTCTGAGCTATGCTAGAAGAGTTATAACAAACAAAATTTGTGCTGCAATAGTCATTCTATATCTCACAAATTTGTGCAGTTATTGCTTTTCTGACAAGCTCCCAAGAGCGAGTACTGAATAAAAAGTAAAGGCTTACATGCTGTGCCTTTGATTTTGACTTTGACTTTGACTTTGACAAGGACGCTGCATGGAAGCAGCTTATTAGAGAATGCAAAAGCATATTCTCCTGAATAACCATTCTCTTCAATCAATGCCTTGCCTTCAAGCCTTTTAATTATCTCTGAGGGGAAATAACTTAATGAACTTGGTATAAAATCAAATCATAAAAATATCACCTCATAACAGCAATTTTTTTATAAAAAGCTGATAATTGATGGTATCTGATTTTAGTTTAAAACTTTAAAATGGATTCAGTGGTGCTGAATATTTAGTGATAATAGCAAGGGTCTTGTCTTCACATGAAAGAGTAAATGATTGGTTATTTTACAACAGTTATTTACGGTTATAAAAAGGTGTCCTTGAGTTTAACAACTACCTCCATTTTCTATATGGAAAGGGATTAAGACAGAGTCAGTCGCTCTATTAATAAAAAGTTCCGCTGCTTTTATGCCCTTTTGTTCACTATTTTGATGTACCGTTGTTAAAGGAGGAGTTGAACGCAAAGCCTCATCAATACCATCAAAACCAACCACTCTTATATCTTCAGGTACCTTTAGGCCCATCAAATTAATTTCTTTTATCGCAGCTAAAGCAATAAGGTCACTCATACAAAGTAAAACATTAGGTCGAGGCGTAGATGTAAGCGCCTCTTTAGCGGCAATCAACGCTGAGTGATGTGTACTTTCAGGTATATTCCACACTCTATCTGCTCTTAGGTTAATATCTGACTCTTCAATAGCTCTGTGGTAGCCATTTAAACGTTGATGAGCAATTGAACACTGAAAGTCTAAATTCGGTATATCGTACACACGGCAAGTTACGTTGGATTCGAGTAATCTTAAACCAAGAATGGCAATAGCGTCGTCTTTAGAGTTTATTGCAAGTTTAGCGATTTCATAAGCAGCCTGTTCATTATCAATCCCAACCGACGCTTTACGATCGATATCAAAATCTGCAGTAACAACTTTTTTTGCCGTCACTCTTAATTGGTCAATCAACTTGCTATTACGCGGACTACCATAACAAATAAAGCCATCAACAAAATCAGACACTGCGTTGATATTTTCTGAGGTGCCAGAAAACAATAATAAATTGACCTTACTTTTTTCCAAAATAGACGAAACACCTTTAACAAAATTACTTGCTACAGGGTCTGTTATCATATATTCGACACTGTCAGGTAGTACCAAAGCAACAATATTAAACTGACCTTTTCTTAAAGATTGAGCTGCTTTGTTGGGACCTGTGTAGCCCATTTTTTCGCATGACTCGAGAATATCATCTCTACGCTTTTTAGAAAGTTGATCCGGCCTGTTAAATGCGTTAGAGACCGTTGCATTTGAAACACCGAGTTCTTTAGCAACACTTTTAAGTGTCCAAACTTTATTATCTGTCATGTATACCTTTTATCTTTATTACTCTGAAATGCTTAGGGTTAATCCATTTGTCTCATCGGTAACGTTACCTTAGTTAACAGATTATTTAAAACCTGTTAATTGTATATGTTAATGCAGTATTAAATTAAGCTTTATTTAATAAGCTATTCAAACTTATAATACGTACATCATCTTGTTCCGTTACTTCAATTAACGCATTCCTAGCAACTAAATCTACCATTAATGTTGCACTATGTTCATTATGCTTCCATGACATTTTCAATGTAGATAGCTCACTAGTCACCATAAAATCACCATTGAAAGCGTCACAGCTATTACGAAACTTTATTAACTCAATCATGGCTTGAGTGAATGGCTTTGCCAAGGACTTTTCTATACGGTCACTATCTAGGTAAGGACGATTTATGTCCCTACCAACATTCGTTTTAGATAACAATGCTATGTCATTTTTTTCAGCCAGTAAACCAGCATAATAAACTTGTGGTACGCCTGGCGAAAAAAATTGAATTGCTCTTGAGATCAAATAATTAAAATCATTTTGTCCAAGCGCATCATAATATGAACAATTCACTTGGTATAAATCAACATTACTTGCGGCATCGCCCGTCGCTTTTTTACTTTCGCCAGCACTATTTAGATGAATTTTTTCAACCAGATTGTCTATTTCAATCTCGTCAAGTAAGCCCTGTTTTCCATCCATAGGCCCTACATCAACGATACCAATGCCATCATGTGTATCTAAAACCGTAATACAATTTCTTGGCGAGATTGTTAACCACTTTGCTAGGGCCGTAAAGTTTTGACTAAAAATACTGTGTAAAACTAAAGGAGGTAAAGCAAAATCATAAACGCGGTCAACGCGTTTAGCAATTTCTATTTGAGTTTGATAATAGGAATGAATCTCCACAAGCGTTTCAATACCCAGTTTATTGGCGATACTACTCAGTTCATCAATAAATTCAAAGGTTTCGTCTAACATAAAGCAACTCGTACCCGCTTTTTTTAGCGCATAACCCGCGGCATCCAAACGGATCATCTTAATATTATTCTCAGCAAACGTTGTTAAAATACGTGATAAATACGCTTGTCCAATCTTGGATCTGACATCTATATCTATTTGATTATCGGTAAATGTGGTCCAAAAATCTGCGCTTTCATTATTAGGTAATGAAAAATTAGTGAAGCAACTGCCCGGTCTCGGACGATATATTTTTTCTTGTTGTGCAAAATTCAAACCGTTAGGGAAAACTTTGTTTTTTGTTAAAAACAAATCCCAAAAAGGTGAGTTTTTACCGTTAGTTAATACATCTTTAAATTCTTTAGACTCCGCTGACATATGGTTTACGATGAGATCAGCCATCAATTCATACTCTTTGCCCAACTCTTTTACATCATTCCAGTCGCCTAGTCTGCTATCAACTTGGGTATGATCTATAGGGTCGAAACCTGCATCACTACCATCTATTGGATAATAAAAGGGTAACAAATGAACGCCGGAAAACATATCTGCAAGTTGCTCATTTAACAAGTTGTTTAACGTTTGGGTATCTGCCCCAGTGAGTCTATCAATATAGGTGATTAGCTGAACATTGTTTTTCATAAGTTTACCATCTAATTTTAAGTTGCATCTTAATCGATTAAGCTCTATCTTTATATACAATGTAGCTTTAATCAAGAATAATTTAATTTTTATTTAAGATGCTAAGACATTAATAATTAAATAACGTATAAACTTTTTAGTTATTAGTAACTGAAAAGTTTTGCTAACTGGGGAAAAATAATGAACCAAACGAGTAACTTAATGCTAAGTCCTTCACACTCTGAAGAAGCGTCGGTAAATAGAATTAAACTTCTAACATATATGATGTTTTTCGTATTTGCGATGACCTCTGATGCAGTCGGGGTTATCATTCCACAATTAATAACAACCTATGAATTGAACTTAACCCAAGCCAGTGCATTTCATTATATTCCTATGATTTTCATAGCACTTAGCGGTTTATTCTTAGGGTACTTGGCTGATAAATGGGGCAGAAAATCAACGATCGTCATTGGATTATTCCTTTTTTCTATCGCATGTTTTCTTTTTTCTTTGGGGAGCTCTTTCCTGTATTTTTTATCGCTACTCGCGTTAATTGGTATCGCTATTGGTTTATTTAAAACGGGTGCATTAGCACTCATTGGTGATATCTCTTCATCAAATAAAGAGCATACTTCTACCATGAATAAGGTTGAAGGTTTTTTTGGTATAGGCGCTATGGTAGGTCCAGCTATCGTAAGCTACTTACTTGTTACAGGTGTCTCATGGAAGTACCTGTACATAAGCGCAGGAGTATTATGTGTATTGTTATGCTTAGCCGCGATGAAAACTAAATATCCCGTCAGCAAACAAAGTGTTGAAGGACAAATAAATTTAAAAAGCTCCCTAAAAGTAATGAAAGACCCTTATGCTATGGGCTTTTCATTAGCAATAGCCTTATATGTTGCCACCGAGGTTGCTATCTACGTTTGGATGCCAACACTCTTAGCTGACTATACTGGTTCCCTCGTTTGGCTAGCCACATATTCACTCACTATTTTCTTTGCTTTACGAGCGGGTGGCCGATTTTTAGGGGTATGGATGCTAAAGCATTTTAACTGGCAAACCGTTATGTTTTGGTTCTCGTTTGCTGTATTTCTTTGCTATTTAGGCACGGCAATAATGGGGGTAGAAGCCGCTGTTGTACTATTACCAATTTCGGGTTTATTCATGTCCATGATTTATCCAACCCTTAATTCTAAAGGCATTAGTTGTTTCGCCCCATCAAAACATGGTGCTGTAGCCGGTGTGATTTTATTCTTTACCGCCGTATCAGCAGCGGTGTCTCCTCTGCTTATGGGGATTACCAGTGATTTATTCGGGCATGTTTCCTATGGGTTTTATCTAGCAACATTTTTCTCAGCAATTTTAGCGTTAGCTGCCATTTATAACCTAATAGTAGATCCAACCCAGCATAATCCTCAAAAATAAATCAGCTTAGTTATCAGTTAATTAAGGAAAAAACTAAATTAAATGAAAAATAACACTTGCAAAGTGACTTCATTTCTACAAATAATCAACTTAATCGATTAAGTTGATTATTTGTAGAATAATTATCCTTAGGTTATAAAAATATACTATAAAGAAAAATGGGGAATACACATGAAAAAAGTTATCTATAAGAAATTAATACTAAGTACATTGGCTATGGCTATATGCTCTAGCTTGAGCGCAGCAGAAACAAGTGAAGCGAATACTGATAAAAAAGGCTTAGACTTTGAACGAATCGTCGTAACTGGTGTTTCTGGTAAAGGTACTACTGTGATGGCATCAAGTGTTTCGGTAAGTAATTTGTCCGCTGACGAACTTGAAATAGCAACGCCTAGAAGTACAGCAGAAGCTTTTAGATCAATTCCTGGTATCCGTGCAGAATCATCTGGTGGTGAAGGCAATGCAAACATTGCTGTTCGCGGCCTTCCTGTAGCGGCTGGTGGCGCAAAATTCTTACAACTTCAAGAAGATGGTTTACCTATTTTACAATTTGGAGACATTGCTTTTGGTAACGCTGATATATTCCTTAGACTTGACAGTACAGTGGAGTCAATCGAATCTATTCGAGGGGGTTCATCATCGACCTTAGCGACAAATGCTCCTGGTGGCATCATTAACATGATCAGTAAAACGGGTATCTCTGAATCTGGCAGTATCGCCACAACCATTGGTTTAGATTACGATACGCTCCGCACAGATTTTGATTTTGGTGGTGAAATTAACGATACGATGTATTTCCATATGGGTGGTTTTTTCCGACAAGGTGAAGGCCCAAGAAATACTGGCTATACCGGTGATAATGGCGGACAAATCAAAGCTAACTTAACCAAAGAATTTGATAATGGTTATGTCCGTGTTTACTATAAGCACTTAGAGGATAAAACAACTGGTTACTTGCCAATGCCAATGTACTCAGACGGCTCATCATTGCCGGGGTTTGACTCTCAGGCTGACACAACTCACTCTGCAAATTTCACCTCATTATTAACAACGGATGGTGATGGTAATCGTCGTCGAGCAGACATGCGTGATGGTATGAATCCTTCCGTGAATTCATTAGGTTTAGAAGCCGTATTTGATCTAGGCAATGATTGGTCGATTGAAAATAGATTCAGAACATCAAAGACAAAAGGAAGCTTTAGCTCTCCATTTCCAGAAAGTATTCAAAGTAGCCAAGAGCTTGCTGATAGCATCGCAGGTCCAGGTGCAACATTAGCTTACGCTGCAGGCCCTCAACAAGGTCAAGCCTATACGAGTGACAATTTAATGCGTATTCATACGTTTGATGTTGAAATGAGCAACTTGGACTTTATGGTTAATGATTTAAAAATATTAAAAACATTTGATAATACCAATATTACTTTTGGTTACTACAAGTCTTTACAAAACATCGAACAATCATGGCTTTGGAACTCTTATTTATCAGAGATTAAAGGTGATAACGCATCACTTGTTGATGTAACAGCTGCTGACGGTACAAGCTTCTCTGACAATGGTTTAATTGCTTATGGTGTACCAGCTTGGGGCAACTGTTGTACCAGAAACTATGATCTACAATATGAGGTCACTGCTCCTTATCTGGCGATTAACTCAACGTTTGATCGCTTAACCCTTGATGCAAGTGTTCGTTATGATAGTGGCTCAGCTACAGGAACATATGCTGGTGCAGTTCAATCTACAATTGACATGAATAGAGACGGTTTGATTTCAAAACCTGAAGAAAGTGTGTCTTCAGTAAATAATAGCGCTATGTCTGTCGCTAATTATGATTGGAGTTACACATCATATTCGCTGGGTGCTAACTACATTCTAAATGATGACTTAGCTATTTTTGGTAATCTTAGTCATGGTGGCACAACCAATGCTGATCGCTTAGCTTTTGGTAAAATTGCAAGTGATGGTTCAGTAGCCGAAGAAGACGCTGTTGATGAAGTTGATCAATATGAACTAGGTGTTAAGTATCGACAAGATGACCTATCTTTATTTGCCACCGCGTTCTTTGCTGAAACCCAAGAGCAAAACTTTGAAGCAACTAGTCAAAAATTCTTTGACCGTATATATGAATCACAAGGTATTGAACTAGAAGGTTCTTACTTCATTGGTGATTTTGATATCAGTGGTAACTTGACTTGGACAGATGCAGAAATTACACATGATGCCTTAAACCCCGCTGCTGTTGGTAATAAGCCAAGAAGACAAGCTGATTTAATATATTCACTGACAGCTCGCTATAACTTCGAAAAAGGTTCTACTGGCCTTAACATTATTGGCACAACAGAAGCTTACGCTCAAGATGGTGGTGATCAAGATGCTGCAAACGCGCTTAAATTTGATGGCTACACCCAAGTAAATGCTTTCGCACAGTATTATTTATCAGATACATTCAGCATTGCTCTAAATGTTAACAACCTGTTTGACGTAGTGGGTATAACAGAAGCTGAAGAAGGCAACATTCCTGCAAACAATATCATTAGAGCAAGAACGATTAATGGTAGAACAACAAGTATGACGCTTAAATACGATTTCTAATCGATAGCAACAATAATACATGTAACAACAAGCCCATTTTACATGGGCTTTTTTTTCAAGGTGAATCTATGCTTTCTTTACTCAGTTATGGCGAAGTTTTGGTCGATTTCCTACCAACTTCAATCAATGATCCAAGTTATATTCCGTTAGCTGGAGGTGCTCCTGCCAATGTGGCAGTAGCCTATGCTAAGTTAGGGGGAACAGCATACTTTGCTGGTGGTATTAGCGAAGATAATTTTGGTAACATGCTCATGCAAGAGCTAGAAAATGAAGGGGTTAATACCGCTTTCGTTAAACGAATAAAAGACGCAAATACCGCACTCGTCTTAGTCAGTTTAGATCCTTGCGGTGAGAGAACATTTAATTTCTATCGACATAATACCGCCGACATGCAATATGGCATATCTCAAGTTGATAAAATTAACTGGCAAAATATAGGCGTTTTTCACTTTTGTTCAAACACTTTAACTAGCCAACCAATGTATAGCGATACCCTTTACGCGTTAAGGAATGCTAAAAAAAATAACGTATTAGTTAGCTTCGATGTAAATTTACGTCAGCAGCTCTGGCAAGATTTATCCGTATTAATCTACCGCGTTGAAGCATGTGCCGAAGAAAGCGATATCGTAAAACTAAGCAAAGATGAAGCCGAATATTTAGCAAAATTAAAGCAGGTTGATGTCGATGTCTATGTACAATATTTACTATTACTGGGCGCTAAACTCATCGTCATCACTGACGGTTCCAATGCTGTCCAAGCCACTTGTGCTCTTTTTTCCACAATGCTGGACGTACCTACAATATCTCCTGTTGACACTACAGGAGCTGGAGATAGCTTTATTGCAGGATTCCTATTTTCACTAGCTAAATCAGTTGAAAGTAATGAAAACATAAAAACAGTATTTGAAGCAATTGAGCAATGTGAGCTCGTTGATGCCGCTGTTTTATTTGGCGCTAAATGTGGCGCATTTACCTGTCAGAAAAAAGGTGCTTTCACAGCATTACCTCAGCTAACTGAGCTTTAGTACTTAACCTGAACTTTGTTTAAGAGATAGTTAATGCTTTGAAATATATACCTTAGATTATTTCAATATCGATAGCTTGATAGTTTTTCTTAATTCAAAGTAAATTTACGAGTCAATAGCTAGCCTATTGCAAGTAAATTTAACGCAGAACTCAGTAAAAATAGCTGCTAGTGAAACATTTATTATGCAGAGTTCAGATTACTGATCATAACTTACTCATATTTATTTAACTTAGGATCTATATGAAATCTAGAGAAAATCTTAATAGTTGGCAGCAATTAACAAAGCATGCACAACAAATGAAACATAAACATATGAAAGACTTATTCGCTAAAGATAGTCAACGATTTAGTCAATTTTCAATAAAACTGCCTTCTATACTTTTAGATTATTCTAAAAATATAATCACAGAAGAAACCATTTCTCTATTAACTGAGCTGGCCAAAGAATGTCAAGTAGAAGCATGGCGTGAAAAAATGTTCACTGGCGCACGAATTAACAAAACTGAAGACCGTGCTGTTTTACATACCGCATTACGAAATCCTTCACCAACACCACTTTGGGTAGACGGTAAAAACATTTCAGAAAATATTGACAGAACACTTGCTCAAGTTAAAAAGTTTAGTGAAGACATTCGTCACGGGATATGGAGAGGTTATTCAGGAGAGCGTATCACAGATATTGTCAATATTGGTGTTGGTGGTTCTAACCTAGGACCTCAAATGGTTACCGAAGCATTGAAAAGGTTTAGTGATAGCTGCGTTAACGTACATTATGTGTCGAATGTTGATGGTACCCAAATAGCTGAAGTCCTTCGGCCATTAAACCCAGAAAAAGTGCTATTTATTGTATCGAGTAAAACATTTACCACGACAGAAACCATGTTAAACGCTAAAACAGCGATCAAATGGCTAAGCGCTTCATCATTTGATCAATCTGCCATCGAAAAACACTTTATTGCCGTTACGGCTAATAAAGAAAACGCCATGAAGTATGGCATATCTGAAGCAAGCATCTTTGATATGTGGGATTGGGTTGGTGGACGATTTTCATTATGGTCTGCTATCGGGCTGCCTATTGCTATTAATCTTGGTTTTGATTGTTTTAGGGAACTGCTTGATGGTGCTTATGAAATGGATTGCCACTTTTGTAATACCCCGATAGAAAATAATATTCCGGTGATATTAGCGTTATTAAGTATATGGAATTGCACTTTCTTAGGCGCTCAATCTCAAGCCATTTTACCTTATGATCAATCTTTACATATGTTATCGGCTTACCTGCAACAAGCTGAGATGGAAAGTAATGGTAAATCGGTGAATTGGGATGGTGAAACTATCAATTATCCAAGCGTTCCGTCAATTTGGGGTGAGTTGGGTATTAATGGTCAACATGCTTTTTATCAATATTTACATCAAAGTAATAATATTGTTCCCGCCGACTTTATTGGCTCTGTAGAAAGTATTACTCCTATAGAAGGACACCACGAAGCGCTAATGTCTAATTTCTTCGCGCAAACTCAAGCGTTAATGCAAGGGGTGGATGAACAGCAAGTTAGGGACGATTTAACAGCAAAAGGACGAACTCCTAATTACATCGATAAAGTAGCCCCCCATAAAGTTCATAAAGGTAACAGGCCTACAAACACCTTATTAATGAATAAGATTTCACCATTTACCCTCGGCAGTTTAATTGCCATTTACGAGCACAAAATATTTGTTCAGGGCATTATTTTACAAATATGCTCTTTCGACCAATGGGGCGTAGAACTGGGTAAAGGTTTAGCAAGCAGAATTGAAAACGAGCTTAATAACAACTCGATTACTCTAACTCACGATAGTTCGACCTATAATCTTATGAAGCATTTTGAAGAAATAAAAAATCGCCCCCAATAAAAACACCTAATGATCCCCACAACAATATGAGTTTTACACTGAAGTATTATGAATAAACACCCCTACTACTCGATAGACATAGAAAATGGTGCACGAATTATTTTAACACCATGCCCAGGAACAAAAAACGTTGAACTTAAAGAGTCGATAAAAAACCTAAAAAAAGCAGGTTCAATGATGTTGTTAACACTCATGTTTGATGAAGAGATGACAGAGAACCACATAGAATTAATTCCTCAATTGTGCAAACAACAAGAAATTGTTTGGTTACAATTACCTATATCAGATGACGATGTTCCAAATAGAGTATTTGAATACAAATGGAAGCAATATCAAGCATCAATATTAACCACTATTATTAATGGTGGTTGTGTCACAATTCACTGTAAAGGTGGCAAAGGAAGGACAGGATTAGTGGCTGCAATGATTTTAACTTACTACGGATGGCCAATTGAAAAGGTGATTAGCTGTATTCAAAAGGTTCGACCGGAAGCCTTAAAAGTCAAAAAACAATTAGCTTACCTCAGCTCATTCTCAGATCAGAAAGTACGTGGCCTGTAGAAAATAATGCCTTCGATCTTTCTTTGAATTTTTCACCACTTCTAATTGAAATAATGTGGTATATAATTAGCTCGCATTCCAAATTAAGGGCCAGTATTATAAATCAATCTAACTGGTCATATTTCACTGAAAGTGGTCATATTTCACTGAAAGTGGTCAAGAATATTATTAAAGCCTCTATTAAAGTAGTTATCAAATAGGGTAGGTGTTAGTAACCTCAACTGACCAAATACCTTCGTAGATTAAATGCGTTTTCTAATTACGACAATAACGGTTAATTTTTTAATTAACCGAATTCCCTTTAAATTCGTTACAAATAAGGTCAGAAAATTGACCTTTAACTAACATTAGGAGTAAAACTCTCCCTCCCAACTAATTAATGACTACACGTACCGCGAGTAACAGTAAAACTACGCCAGTAATTTTATCAATAATATGACTATTGGCTTTCAACTTTGCCAACACAGCTCCTCTTGTTAAACCAAAGACTACAAGGCAATACCATAGTGTATCGAGCCCACCGACAGTAAAAATCATAATTAACTTATGAGTTAAGCTGGCATTAACATCAACAAATTGGCTAAATAGGGCTAAAAAGAATATTGCTAACTTAGGGTTTAAAAAAGCTAATAAAAAGCCATCACGCCAGCCATTTATACGCTTACCGTTTTGCTCATCTTTAACATCAAGGTCAATATTGCTGCCATTGCTTTTTAGTGCATTGAACGCTAAATAAAGTAAAAAAGCAGCACCTGTGTACTGAATAATTTGAAATATTAACGGTGACTGAACAATCACAAGGCCAATGCCAGTTACCGCAATAGCCGCATACAAGCCGACACCAAAACCATGACTAATGGCGGTAGCTAACCCCGGATTATAGCCTCCCAACATAGTATTACGCACAACTAATGCCAATGAAGGACCGGGAGATAAAGCCCCTAACACACAGATGACAACTAACGATAACCACAACTCTAACGTCATAACTCATTCTACTATTTGATTAAAATTTACAGAAAATTTAATTAGTACCAATTTGCTTAATTAAATGAGCTACGTTTTTATAAGAAAAATGAGCAGATAGTTGTGCAGCTTGGTACTGATACGGATATTTGTTCATCTAAACATAAAAATCGGTAATAAAAAACTGGCAACTTATTATATTTTATCGATGGTAATTACCAATCCAGCCCTTTTTGCGCCTTTACCCCTGCTTTAAATGCATGTTTGATTGGTTGTACTTCAGAAACCGTATCAGCCAGCTCTACCAGTCGACGGTGACAAGCACGTCCCGTAATGATTACGTGCTGCATTTTTGGTCTGTTATTTAGCGCATCGATAATATCATCTAGCTCAATATAACCGTACTTCACCATGTAGGTCATTTCGTCCAGTAACACGATATCTAGGCTTTCATCCTTCAACATTTCTTTACTTTTTTGCCACGCAACTTTGGCTGCAATAGTATCTGTTTCGGTATTTTGAGTTTCCCAAGTAAACCCCGTACCCATAACATAATGCTGAACATCGAATTGCTTTAAAATATTCATTTCGCCACATTCCCACTTTGTGCCTTTAATAAATTGCACCACACCTGCTTTTTGTCCGTGACCAATAGCGCGTAATACCGTACCAAAACCAGAGGTACTTTTACCTTTACCATTACCTGTTATTACTACGAATACACCGCGCTCTTCTGTGGCTTGCGCAACGCGTTGATCAACATTCGCTTTTATCTTCTTTTGGCGTTCAATGTGTTTTTGTTCTTTCGCTTTAGCTAATGCTTGCTGTTTTTCATTTTCAGCGTCATTTTTATTCTCATCCATCACTTACTCACTTATTTAATTTATTCATAGTGATTTGAAAACACACCATGGTTTTATTACTTTGATTACTTTTCATTGCTGATCAATATTAACTTGCCTGTTTCAGGCTCGCGATACACTTGCCCCATAGACTGATAGCCATCTTGGCTTTGCAGTTTATTTTTTAACGCTTCTGGCGTTGACGTTAGCTCTTTCCCAACCGAGTCTACAGGCTGAATTTTTGCCGATGACTCTCTATTTGCTGAAGACTCTTTATTTACTACAGACTGCGGACTGACCTGAAAGTGCTTTTCTAAATCAGGGCTTAACGCAACAAGTGCCGCAATCAAACCGCAGGAGAAAACTAACATGATATCAATTAAATTTGCCAGCGGACCTAAAGGCTCTTGCTCTTGACTGTCAAACTGGCTGCTGCGCCATTCATTACTCATTTCGTCACCCTATTACAGCTGCTTTTCATCGCATTTTATAGCCAATGAACATGAAGCTAAGCACTTTTTGCTAAAACGTTTTTACTGCCTAGTTCGTGATTGGCAACAGATAAAAGTTCAACCGCTTCATCATCTAAACGTTGCATCGCATTATCGTACCAACGTCTGCGCATACGCCCCAAAACAAAACCGATAACACCGGCAAGTAAACCAATAATGGTGGTATCAAAGGCCACTGTCATCGCCGTGGTCAATATACTTATATCTCCCGTGCCTAATGCTGACAATCCTGGCCCTAAAGGAATTAAAGTCCCCATTAAACCTAACATTGGCGCGATACGCGTAATGAAATCAGCTCGCTCTATTCGTTTTTTACCTTGCTCAATGAGTTGTCGCCTTTGCTTGGCCCTCACTAATGCAGGGATAACAGAAAATCGTTCTCCCGCAGCAATACCTAATTCATAAATGGCTAAAGCTGTAAAAAATAGTAGTCCCCAAACAACAGGTTGTAATAGCCATGAGGTAATTAAATGCATCAACTCTAATGAAAATCCATACAACATATTAGTTCTCCAACTTAACTAACTGACGACGAGAGCGAAAATATCCTGCCAACATTAACAGTACGATGGCAAAAATTAATCCTAGAAATAAGTAGTCTTTTTCCATAGAGCTTTCATCTGAATTCTCTGTCGCACTTTCTTGTAAACTTTCCTGTGTAGCATCTTTTAAAGCATTGTCATTTTGCTGTGCTACCTCAATGGATATTTCTTGAATATGTTGCACACCAGAGCCAAGCTCACCTGTTGGCGTATGATTAGCCGTTGCTAACACGACTGCCAATTGAGCATTTAATTCTGCAGATAACAGTGGTTTAATAAAATTATAAATTGGATGATTAGCATGAGTATGACCACTACCGGGAATACCATTTTCAACTATATTTTTAGCAAACTTTTCTGCAAGCTCGGTTTGGGTTTGCTGATCTGCCTGCCAAAAACCTTTTTCAATGGCAACCAGCATGACCGCTAAAATATTGCTTTGCACATGGACATTATGTTTCTGCTGCAAAAACTCATCCAAACCTATCGCTAAGCTATCATCAATATAAATGGCTTTTAAATCTTGCCAGACCCATGAACGAATAATCTCAGGGCTAGTGGCCTGCCATCCCCACAAATTTTCAATGAATTCACTGCCCATGGTTCTTGCGCCAGCGTAACCCTGTTTCATTAACGGTTGAATCCACTGTCGATTAAGAAAGCGCCCGCGTAATTCTGACAATAAGGCTGTTTGTAGTGGATCTATTGACAATTGTTTGTTGTTAGCATGAGAAATAACAAAGCTCTGTGGTTGCTCTCCTGTAATCGTTTCTATCGCTAAATTTAAACCACCCAAATAATCATAGGCGTCATTATTATCAATTAAGCCGTAAAGGTTACTTGCTCGACCTAAATAAGTGCTATTAACATGCGCTAACTGTTGGCGGAATAATGCTTGTACATTACTACCCATTTCAACATTTTTACTTGGCACCCCATAGGCATGACTCATACGTTTAATATACGCTTCACCTAATTGCTTGCGCTCTTGCCAAGCGCCAGAACGTTCAGCTAAACGGTTAATGCCTGCGCCATAAGCGCCTGGCGCAGTACCAAAAATACGATAACTTGCCTGACGACCCAATAATTCAGGACTTATTTTTCCATTTTCCCGTAATAATGCTTGCGCTTCACGTAGCCAATTACTGGCAACCATATTACTGGTTAGGCTTTCATTAAAGTCATGTTTTTGCTGTTCAAGCATATGCTCAACCGGTTGTAATGCTGCGTGTAAGGCACTCATTAATGCCGGATGATCACGTTCAATAACTTGTTTACTCGCGGCAAGTGCCAGTAGCACGGAACGATCAAGCCAAGCTAATTGCTGAGCATATAAATCTCTGAATAGACCTGAGGTGGTAAAAACAATATCACGACGTTCACTGCGTGCATCATCGAGCGGAACAAGCTGTAGAGACTTCAAAATGCCGCGACGATTCCACACAGGTGTCACGCCCAGCATGTCCATACCAAAGGCAATCATGGCTCCTTCATCACGTACTGCATCGGATGCCCATAAAATAACAGCTTCTTTGTGATTTTTATCGATAATAGGGTTTTCTTGTCGCGCTTTACTTGCTAATTTTTGCCCGGTACTAAAACCAAGTTGAGACGGGATCAAGCTGCCATCAAGGGCATAA
>OJGO01000348.1_pt1 | contig 18083 bp, 13 predicted proteins | sample 1594871 | NCBI WGS metagenome assembly OJGO01 (sample SAMN05416798, study PRJEB24817) | seawater metagenome | isolation source: Sea water | place: Canada:Atlantic | collected 2013-07 | reverse complement strand
TACCGCTTGCCCAACCAACATGTAATAAATGGTTAAAGGTCATGTAGTAATACATGGTATAAAATTTGTTGGTGTTGGTTTCAATGCCTTGATCTACATTCCAATGATATTCCCAAACTTTAATAGCTAGATAAAGACAGCCACAGAACACTGCTCGCCATAGCCACTTTATACTTTGTTCAGGATCATCCATGCGAATAGACGCCAGTGCTTTGGCAACAAAAAAGCTACTAGTGATTAAGGCAAAGGTATTTAAGGTGCCTGCTAACGTGTTTAACTGTTGTGGCCCTTGATTAAATTGTTCTGGGTAGTGTGCCTTGGCAATAAAGTACACTAAAAAAAACAGTGCAAACTCAGTCAATTCGGCAAATATACCTACCCAAATAGCCCGGTTACCCGGTATTTTATTTAGCGTTTCCGGCTCTTTAGTGACTGAGCCACTGCCGTTTAAATTAAAATCTGTTGCTGTAATAGTCATGTAATTCCTTACTCGTAGACAGTTGGCTAACTAAGCCATTACTTGTCTTTCGGAGTGAAGTTAATAATTTAGAGTTACTTACAAAAAGCGACTTGTCTGAGCCGCTTTTTGTCATTCCATCAGTTAGTTCCGAAAGAACACTGTATTCTTCTGAACTAAAATATTTGGTTGCTCTACTGCTTGAATAATGAAATCAAAGTTAGTGATTTTCTTATCAAGCTGATAACCATCTAAAGCAATGGTGACAGGGATTTCTTCCATAACTCCTGCAGCAATACGTACATTTTTAGGCAAGTTTAATTTCGTGTCGCTTAAGTTCTTAACCTTGATATCAAAGTGCAAAGGTTGCTGCGTTTTATTTAGAATTTTTAAGGTATAGGTGTTTTCAACTATGCCTTCATAATTAACGCGGAAAAGGGCGGTTCTATCGCGGATAATATTCGCTTCTAACGGAATTCTGCTATCGATCCAAATACCTAACAAGAGGATAAACATTAAGGTTAAACCTGCGTAAGAAACGAGTTTCAAATTAAAGCGACTACTTTCTTTGCCTGCGAGTTGTTGCTCGCTGGTATATCTAATCAAACCTTTCGGATAGTCAAATTTCTCCATGGTTTGATCACATGCATCAATGCATAGACCACAGTTAATGCACTCGTACTGAATCCCGTTACGAATATCTATTCCCGCAGGGCAAACATCAACACACAAATTACAGTCAACACAGTCACCTAAACCAAGGGCTTTGGGATCATCTTTGCGTTTACGGGGTGCTCTATTTTCACCACGTTTAGCATCATAGGCAACCAAGAGTGTATTTTTATCAAACATTGCCGACTGAAAGCGTGAATAAGGACATAAATGAATGCAGACATGTTCTCTCATCCAACCGGCATTACCATAAGTCGCTAAGGCAAAAAATAGTACCCAAAAAGTGACGGCACCGCTCCAGTCGAAAGTTAGCATTGTGCTATACAATTCACTGACAGGAACGAAATATGAGATAAAGGTTGTCGCAGTAAATAACGACATTAATTGCCAAATGATATGCTTGAGTGTCTTTTTGTAAGCTTTACTCAGGGTCCAAGGGGCTTTATCTAACGCCATTCGTTTGTTACGAGTACCTTCAATTCTGTGCTCAACCCAAACATAGGCGAGTGTCCAAACAGTTTGTGGACAAACATAACCACACCAAACGCGTCCCAGCCAAGTGGTAACAAAAAATAGTGCAAAAGCAGCCACCATAAAGATACCAGCCAGTAAGATAAAATCTTGTGGCCAGAAAGTGAGATTGAAAATTCTGAACTCTTGTTTCACTACATCAAGTAAAACGGCTTGTTGGTCGTTAAATTGCACAAAAGGTAAGGCAATAAAAGCAAACATAAGTAGCCAATTAATATAGCGACGTATTTTCTGATAAAAGCCTTTTTGCTCTCTCACATATACAGATGTTTGAGATTTATATGGCTTAATGATGAGGTGCTCTTCTTTGATATCAAACTTCATAAATTACTACAGGGTCATAATTAAGTAATTACTCTATATCAATAATCACGCCAGAACGTAGAACAATTAAGTTGTTGTATTTATTTGATAAAATTGTGAAGGGATTTATGCTACAGCACGATATATCGTGTTGGCGCGATATATCGTGTATTTTGAACGGCTATTCATAAGGGAAATAGGATCAACTTCGCTGTATTTTTAGCTTTATCATCCGTGATCGTAAGGTACTATCAGGTAAGCCAAGTATTTTTGCCGCGCCATTTTTACCGCCAATGCGCCAGTTACAGTCATTGAGCACTTCAATTATGTAAGCTTTTTCAATATCAGCCAAAGGTTTGTTAAATGTTCGTACAACCGATTGAGATTTATCAAATTTTTGTTGGATATGCAAAGTTGTGGAAGTGGTTAGAATAACTTCCCGCTCGAGAATATTTTGTAGCTCTCTGATATTTCCTGGCCAATGATAACTCGCCAACTTATTTAAACTATGTTTACTTATGCTTTTGATCTCTTTATTAAGTTTAGTATTCAGTTGCGCTAAAATGCTGTGACAAAGTAAGGGAATATCTTCTATTCGCTCTCTTAATGCAGGCATAACAATCGGAAATACATTCAAGCGGTAATACAAGTCCATTCGAAACTTACCTTGCTCAACCATGGCAAGTAAATCTTGGTTGGTAGCGGCAATTATACGAATATCAACCTTGATTGTTTTACTGCCCCCAACACGCTCAAATTCACGCTCCTGTAAAACACGTAATAATTTACTTTGTGCGTCGGGGGAAAGTTCACCTATTTCATCTAAAAATAAGGTGCCTTTATCGGCGAGTTCAAAACGGCCTCGCCTTTTTTCACTCGCGCCAGTAAAAGCACCTTTTTCGTGTCCAAAAAGTTCAGATTCTAGTAAGTTTGATGAAAATGCAGCGCAGTTTACCTTTACTAAAGGGGTGTTGTGGCGCTGGCTCAATTGATGCAAATTGCGCGCTACCAGCTCTTTACCTGTGCCGTTTTCACCTAAAATAAGTACGGTGCTATCTGTTTGAGCAACCAACTTTATTTGCTGCAACATGGCAATAAATTTCGGGCTGTTGCCTTCTAGTCCAGAACCATGCCAATTTTCATTTATTTCTTCTTGCAGATAGCTGTTCTCTGCTTGCAGCTTTTCCGTGAGATCTTGTACTTTTTTCAAAGCAGCTCTTAGATTACTATCGGCTAGTCTTTGCTGGCTAACATCACGGAAAACAGCAACTGCACCTATGAGCTCACCATCTTTAAAAACAGGGGTTGAGGTATATTCTACTGGAAAACTAGTACCGTCTTTGCGCCAAAATACTTCATCGGTAATTTTACGTTCTAAACCGTCACGCATGGTATTATAAATATTGCACTCTTCACTAGGGTAGATCTCACCATTGGCATGAGTATGGTGATGGTATTTATGAATGTTTTTACCGAGCAGCTCTTCAGATTTCCAACCGGTCATTTGTTCAGAGGCGGGATTGACAAATACAGCGTTACCGTCTCTATCAAAACCATAAACCCCTTCGCCAACGGCATTGAGAAGTAGTTGTGAGTCAGCTAAGAATTCTTTTATATTTACGGGCATAGCTTGTTTTCTCTTGGTAAAAATCACATGCACGACATATCGTGGCGTGATGATAGTTTATCAGGTATAGGGGGAGAAATCTGGCGGGAGATCAATAAAGTGGTCTTATAAAAGCGCTTCTTTAAGAAGAGCTAGTGCACTTTTTCTTTTTCGATGTACATATAAATTACAGCACAAATAATATGTGCTTAGTAAAAACATAGTAATTGGAATATTAATATTCTGTTGACTAATTGTTTCATCGACATTAATTTGATTTCAATCAATCATTTGTTAATTCATGCATTTATATTACATATATCAGACGCGCTGTGATTTTTTAATAATATTTTATGAGCAAGCATTCCCAGTACTTAGCTAGCTAAATTGATGAACATCCTTTGATGACACTAATTTTGCCGTTGTTGATATTCTTATTAGGTTTTACCGCGACAAAGGTTTAGATACGATTCTCTTTATGTATGAATTACCCATAGGTAATTGCGATGAAAGCATTAGAGTACAAGTACTTCACCTTCCATTATTAAATAGATAAAAAGATGACTAATAATAAACAAAATTCAATAGACAGTTTTAGTAATAATGTGGAAGCTATTGTTAAAAGTCCAAAGACTCAAGAGCAAGGTCATAAGGGCTCAAACAGTGACGAGCGAAGAAAAAGTTCAAAAGATTCAACCTTATTCACTTCGTATTTTACCTTAGACAGGCATGTGCTAAGTGATTTGCTCTCAACAAAATTACACTCAGATGACTTTATTGCCACGCGCACTAGTTACATAACTATTCGCCTCTGGTTTATGTGTATGTTTTTTGCTTTGTCTGTACCCATATTTTCAGGGTTTGATTTTGTACTCTTTCCAAATGCTGAAGCGTCAGCACTTCTTGCTGCGCGAATTCTCTTATCGTTATCATTATTTTCTTTAGCGCACCTGTTAAAAATTCGTGCTCAGGTGAATACTGTTCGTTTAGTTATGCCACTGGCTTTTCTAGCTCCTATGATTTTTTATGTTGCCAGCATGATGATTGTAAGTGATCTACCTAAAGATGAGATACCGAGTATTTTTGCCATGCTGCCTTATTTTATATTGGCTATGTTAGGTTTGTTTCCTTTAACAATTAGTGGTGGAGTTATTGTTATTGTTTGTATTTTAATTCCTTTTATTGGCTATGAAATATTCTTTGTTCAGCAATCCATTTGGTTACTTGTTAATAGTATATGGCTATTTTTGTTGTTTGCAGGCATAAGTTTATGGTTACAAGTTGGTCAATTATCTATGTTGATGAAGCTTTATAGAGAGTCGACAGTTGATCCTTTAACTAAGTTAATTAATCGACGGGTATTGTTAAGGTTGGCGCAACGAAGTAATGAAGGTCGGCAAGTATACTCACTTATTATGTTTGATTTAGACCGTTTTAAGCGAATTAATGATAATTATGGTCATGCGGTCGGTGATAAGGTACTTGTTAATGTGGCTAGAATTATTCAAGAGGAGTTACGGACAACAGATATTGTGGCACGCTTTGGTGGTGAAGAATTTGTCGCAGTTTTACCTAATATTGAACTTAGCGACGCTAAAAATATTGCTAATAGGGTAGCGTTAAGTATTAGCCGCCAATCAGTCATTCTAGATGATAGTTCAGAGCTTAAGGTCACCTCAAGTGTAGGAGTGACCCAAAGAAAACAAGGTGAAACATTAGATGAAACATTAAAACGTGCTGATGACTTACTTTATTTTGCAAAAAATAATGGCCGAGACCAAGTGATTTGTGATGATGATTTCAGCCAAGCTATTCAAATTTAAATACTGTGATGGCGAACTATAAGAATTGCAAAGAACCCAACAACGTGTTGAGTTCTTTTAGTCGCTATTACTGTTTATTTAAAGCCGATAATTCTTTTTTAGCTAGGAAGTTATCCATTTTTGAACGTAATAGTTTGTATAACAAAATAGAACCGTCTATTTCTTCCTTACGATTAGTTAGGCTCTCAATGTTTAAACCTAATGGTAAATCATAGGGAAGTACCGCATCTAAGATTTGTTGTAAGCTATTGACACAGAATTGAATTGATTCATATAAAGGGCTCTGTGCGTTAAGAATACGTAAGCTGGTCGCTTCAGGAACATTAACGCCTAACCACTCAATAAATTCTAAGGTTTTTTCACTGCCACAAGGAGAGAATGTTAAGATCAATCGTTGTGGTTTTACACCTTGTTTTTGGCACTCAATAGCATAGCGAGTAAGTAAGTCTATCGTTGCCTGTGGGTTGTATATCGCTTGCGAAATAAAAAAACTACAGCCTTGCTGGTGTTTTGCCATTAAGCGCTCATGCTCATTTTTATTACTCGCATGGCGCTCAGCAATTGTTACGCCACCAATAAAGAAGTCATGCGGATTATCTACTAGGGTTTTATAAGCATCAGCCAAAGATAAAGATATTTTATTATCCTTTGATGGGCTGCCAACCAAGACTACATCTTTTACACCATACTTTTGCCATGCTTCGTTTGCCCACTCATTAAAGTCATCGCTATTCGATTGAACAACACTTTTATAAGTAATGACAGGGCGAGTTGATTTTTTATTCAATAAAGAAGAATAAAGCCGAGTATCATGAGTTGACTTAAACGGGAAAGGTCGAGGTTTGCTAATACGTGAATTTTCATCTTGTATGTCATAAACAATTAAACCATCAAAGTCGATATCACTGACGCGATCAAGCAGCTTTTCAGCAATTTCGGTTACTTTATCAAGTGGAGTATCACTTTTAGGTGGTGTAGTACCAATAAAGTAGACGCCTCGATTTATATCATTGTACCTGGCTTGAAGCTCTGATTGTGTGTTCAAAATGTTTCTTCTTACTTTCTTTAGACGTTTAGATGGCTATATGTTCATTCAATTAACTTCTTTTGTCAACCACTGAGTGCAGAATAAGTTGAAATTTTATTCACTTTGTTGAAAAACTGGGTGTTTTTTAGATTATATAAATGCTATTTTGTTATGGTTGTGTTGTTATAAACCCTTTTATTTCAGTTGTTTATGGTGTTCTGTTAGCTAGTTCCATATTAATACTTACTGCAATCCTGAGCTTAAAAGTTAGAGGATATAACGATCGGATCTATATAGAGGTACGCAATAAGGAGTTTATTGATTTTGAGCATAAAGGTATTAATTGAACTTTGTTGACCCCTCTCAGGGTAACAACAATAGCGCTTATACAAGAAGTTGCGTATCTACATCAGTAAATATAACTAAAGCGAGGCTGGCTTAATTACGATGAGAGGCTCAAGTGAGCTTAAGGATTTTGCTAGCGGCTCGTTATTAATTCGAGGTAATGATTATGGTGGCAGATTGCTTGCGTGATTACTTTCACTAAACCATCGCAACCTATACTGAGTTACTAGGCGAACACTCATTTATTGGTCGATCACTTAAAAGCAAATTAAGATAACCTTAAATGAGTAATTCGCCCAATTAAACTATTGCAGGCAAATAGTTAACATTTAACTTATTAATCGTTAAGGACAATTTTGGGTTGCCACTCTAACCAGTCTTTATCGAGGTCTTGATGTAACATAAAGCTTGTAGGTAACGGCTTAGTTTCATCACTTTCATCAATGCTAGGTGTTGCAAAAGCAATGCCGCCCGCAATTAAGGTTTCTATTGATTCAGAGTCAATATTAATACCAGAGAAAATACCTGCTTCTATATTAATACCGCTGGTATTCCAAAACTGACTTTTCTCGCTAACAAGCGGTGCATAACGTTTGGCTATATTAATAAATATGTTTACTTGGTCAGCCGTAGCAGATAAATCGATACCAATGACTTTACCGACTTTGATTTGGCGATACAGCACAGGATTACCAACGCGAACAGAGCCTAGGCGTGATGCGGTCAGTTTAATATTTAAACCATAATTCAGTTGCTCAATTGTCGGGGCCAACTCAAGGGCTTCGAATTCATTCTTCATGGTTGCTTTAACATTATAGGAAGGCAGTAAACCAATAAAAGCACCATCAAGCAACGCCGCAACATTTTTCGAGCCTACGAGTCCTATTTGTGGTTCAACTTTCCAAAACTTGGTTCCTTGGCGAGCGAATTGACTGCCTAAATCATTTAATAGCACTAAAGCGGTTACGCCAATTTTGTCTTCAGTAAATATTAAGCGCTCAATTGCACCTAAGGTTTGCTCTTGGTAAATCACTTTTGTATTTACCTTCAAGCCTGAGATGTCGTTAAAATGAATGCTAATTGTTTGCCCAGCATCTTTGGCATGCTCTTCATGTTTAAATAAGGTGAAGTTTGATAGTTCAGCAACTCGGTTATTTGTTGATGATGTGCTTGTTAGGGAGACTTCTGGATTATAAAAGCTAATGCCACCTTTTAAAATTGCATCAAGTGATTCTGTTTTTACCACAAAGTCACTTAAACCGCCGGAAATTGTCAGACCGCCAGCATTATAAAAACGGCTAGTGCTTTGCAATAAATCTCGGTGTTCTTCGTCAATTGTTATGTTGACTTTAATTTCGTCATCTTTTTTATTTAGGCTAACGTTATCTACTTGACCAATAGTAATGCCACGATAGCTAATAGCACTACCAGGTGTTGCAACATTGGCGTGTTCCGTTGATAAAGATAGTTGCAAGCCAGGTGCACTAGCTAGTTTGACTGGTGGCTGACTGAACAAAGTAAATTGACTCTTATCTTTACCTTGGCCAAGATTAAAGGTGATGTAGGCGCCACCGAATAAAGCATCGGTATCACTAGCTCCAGAAAGACTTAAATTTGGCTTAACCAAGTAGAATTGTGTATCAGCTTTTAATATATGTTGATACTCAGGTAATAACCCTAGCTGTAATTGCTGTTTGTTACCTAGAGTTGTGGTGTGATGAATTGCACCAATTTCTGCACCGCGATATAACAGCCGAGTATCAACACTGATTTGCTCACTAGCCATATAATCTAAGGTAAAGCTTATATTTTGTTCGGCGAGTTTGTTATTAGCATAGAGTGAAAAACTATCACCATTTTTGACTGATTTCTTTTGTGTCTCTTGTGTATTATCTTGGCTAGTAAAAGCAATGCCACCCGTTAAGACACTTTGTAATGACTGAGCCTGGATATCTACGCCTAATAAGCTCGCAGATATTTTAATGCCAGAATTATTGTAAAAACGACTGCTGTAATTTACGTAATGGCTAAATTTTGGTTGGACATGGATATGAATTAAATGGCGCTCTGGCGGAGTTGTTTCAATGGCTTGTATATTACCAACGACTTGCTGTTTGTAATATACATTACTACCCACTTGTAATGAACTTCGATCATTACTGGTTAACATTAAATGTAAACCTGGTTCAGTATATTTATAAGGGGGTTTGCTGCTAAATACGGAAAATTTATTACTGGGGTTACCTGCTAAAGATGGCCTTATACTGAGATAGTTTCCTGTTAATAAAGTCTTAGCATTTGATAAACCTGAAAGACCAATTTGAGGTGCAACAATATAGAATTGTGATTGGTCCGTTAAATACGGTACAACGCGCGGGTTAACTTTAGCGATTGCGGTAATTTTTCGACTTACAGGGTCTATTTTGCTGAATGATTCAATAACGCCTATGGTTAAGCCCTGATATAAAATGGCGGCGTTGTGATCTATGCCAGAATTCCATTCTAACGTTAATTCAACTTCATGACCCATTTCAGCTGATTGAAAGTCGGCATGTAAGGGGAAAGTTTGACCATTTTTAGCGGGTGCTAATTCTGTTTGATAACTTAAGTTATCAACGGATATTCCACCGGCCATGATGGAGGCCAATGACTCTGTATTCACTTTTACTCCACCAGAAAGTGAAGCCGTTACTTGTACACCGCTAGTATTATAAAATAATGAGTTTTCTTTTACTAAGTGGGCGAATTCAGGTTTGATATATATATTAATACCAATTTTTTTACTGCTTTCTTTATAGTGGTAACCCGTAACATGACCAATAGGGATTTGCTTGAAACTAATGGGAGAATTTTCGCTGATAGACCCTAAAACATCGGTGTGCAAGGTAAGGTGTAAACCAGGGGTAGACATATCTAAGGTTGGGGCTTCGGTTAACGCAACGAAGTGATCTTGGCTGTCAGCCTCTTGCTCGGTATCTGGCATAATCGTGATATAACTGCCCGAAATAAGCGTATCTAGCCCAGAAACGCCTTGCAGTGAAATATCAGCACTGACTAACCAAAAACGTGTATTTTCAGTGAGGTAGTCGGTAAAGTTTTTAGAAATCTCAACTTCGGCAATAACACGCTGTAAATCTTCTGATGGCACCACATTTTTCACTAAACCTGTGACTAGACCCTTATAACGAATTTCTGTTTTATTGGGCACTATGCCGGAGCCATTATCAAATTCTATCGTGATAAAGGTTCCTTGTTCAGACACTACTTTTACGGTGAGCCACAAGCCAAAAATTAGGGCAATAAAAGGCACAAACCAAATAATAGATATGCCTTGACGAGGCACAACTTCTGCGTGGATATTTTTATCATGCTCAGAGGCAGCACTATCTTTTTTATTGGTCATTTCTATCCTTAGTTCCTTGGTGTTTCGCCTGGCAAGTTATCTGATAATAATGGCGTTTGTATTGCGGTATTCTTATCTGCTTTTTTATCCCATAATAACCGCGGGTCAAAACTGTTTGCGGCAAACATAGTAAAAATTACCGTAATGGTAAAATAATTGATAGCAGGGCCTGCGGCTACCGAGGTGACAAAACCCAGTTCAACCACTGTAACCATTAAAGCAACAACGAAGACATCAAGCATTGACCATGGACCTAAAATTTCAAGTATATGGTAAATTTTGCTATGTTTGTCTGGTTTTAAACGGATCCCTGTATGTGCTTTATAAACTAACACAAATAAACCAATAATTTTTAATAAAGGTACTATGATGCTGGCGGTAAAGATAATAACAGCTATTGGATATAAACCGTGGTCAATAAACTCGCCGATACCAGATAAAATAGTTGCCTCATCACCAATACCAAGCTGATAAACAATCATTATCGGGTAAAGGTTTGCAGGAATAAAGGCTAATAAGGCAGCAAGATTCCATGCCAAAGTGTACTGTAAACTGTTACGCTTTCGTTGATAAAACTTGCCATTACAGCGGCTACATTGCTGAGGCTCTGCTTTTAAACGATTAAGCTTATGGCACTTAGGGCATAATGTTAGGTCAAGTTGTTTAGCTGTTCTCATCTTGTCCCTCAGCTTTTGCAAAAGCTTTTTCAAGCTTGTCCCAAATGTAGTCTTGATCAAGGGCCACAGCCGACATGGTTGAACATATTAACCACAAAATAAAAGCCAATAAGCCAAGATTCACTGATAGCTCAGTATCATCAATTAACTTATACATAGACACGACAATACCTAGCATAAAGACATTGAGCATGGCCCAGTTATCAAGATGATGATAAGCACGAAAGAAGTTTAATAAGGATGGTCTTAACTTATTGAATTTAAAACTATAGGAAATATACAGCGCCCCGGCTAAGCGGACGATTGGTACAGCGATAGCGAATAGAAAAACTAAGCAGGCGATCATAAAAAACCCGCGGTCAATTAACACTAAAATACAGTCAAATAAAGATGCCTGATGAAATTGACCCGCCAAAGTCACCCCCATAATAGGCAATAAAATTGCGGGTAGCATTAGCATTAAACCGGCTAGAGACCAGTTAAAACTGCGCTCAATAGAATCGACCTTTCGTTCTATCAACGTGCTGCCACAACGATTGCATTTGGCAAGTTGTCCTTGTTTTAATTGAGGTTTGTCATATAGTGCATCACATTGCTGACAAGCGACAAATAATGAGGTGTTAAGTTTATTGTTCATTCGGCTACTAGTTATCCATCTACTTAACCTGAACTCTGTTTAAAAGATAGTTAATGCTTTGAAATATATAACTTAAGTTATTTCAATATCGATAGCTTGATCGTTTTTCTTAATTCAAGGTATATTTGCGCGTCAATAGCTAGCCTATTGCAAGTGAATTTAACGCAGAAGTCAGTAAAAATATCTGCTAGTGAAACATTTATTAAGCAGAGCTCAGGTTATTTATTTTTTATGTACAAATTAGTAAACTCTTTGATTGCTTCAGGTAACAGTTTTTCTATCACATCTATTTGTTTACTCTTTTTATCATAGCGGGCATAGAGCTTTTTATGAATGCCTGTAGCTCCTAAGCGCATGCAACGAAATAACGACTGCTTGGTTACACTTGATACTAACCAGTCAGGTAACGTGGCTACACCCATGTTGGCGGAGACCATTTGCAACATTACATGACTATTAGTTACTTGCTTTATCTTACTTGGTTTACATTTGGCTGGCGCTAAAAATAATTTAAAAATGTCCAACTGCTCATGAGGCAAAGGATAGGTTAACAAAGTCAATTGCCTAAAATGCTCAGGCAATAAATAGGGGGGTGTTGCCTCACTACCTTGAGAAAAATTATCGATTTGTTCTGAGAATTGCAATTTGCTAGCTTGTTGATTAGCAAGAACAGCCATCACCTCAAACTGACCAATCTCTTGGTAAATAACATTTTCTTCTGCCAATTTCTCGTCAGTAAACAGAATATCAGCTTTGCCTTCACTTTGATTTTTGTGCTTATGCATTTCAAATGAGTCATCAATAAACTCGAGTTCAACCTTATTGTTTTGTTGTGAAAAATGAGCTGTTACTGGCAATAGCCACTGAAAACACGCATGGCAAGCGATGGCTATTTTTAAGGTACTAGGGGTTAAGGAGGGTGACTTTAAGGTGTTATTTGCTGCTCTAATTTTTGGCAATAACTCTTCGCCAAGGTTAAGTAATACCTTTCCTGCTTCCGTAAATTCAACAGGTGAAGTATTACGAATAAACAAAGGAGCATTTAAACGTTGCTCAAGATCTTTAATTTGATGTGACAAGGCCGACTGGCTGCTAAATAATTCTTCAGCAGCTTTGCGAATATTTCCTGTATTGGCAAGGCTTGTCAGAGTTTTTAAATGCTTTATTTCGAACATAATGAGTTTATTTCAACTATTTGATAAATTTATTGCGCTTGTCTTGAATCTTCCTTTTTTAGAGTATAACCACTTAAACGTCTAGACGTCTATTTGTTTTTTTGTAAAGAATGACAACCAGCCAGTTAATAAAGCTATACCTTTTATTAGCCGAACAAATAAACATATTGGAGTAGGCGTGAAAATGCATAATTTAGGTTTCCCACGCATAGGTGCAAAACGCGAACTAAAATTCTCTTTATAAAAATACTGGCGTGGTGACTTATCACAAACTGATTTTTTAACTGAGTGTCAAAGTCGTTGTCAACAAAATGGGCAAAGCACAAAATCATATAGCGACAGAGCGTTTATGGCTGAATCCTGATTGCGCTTTGAAAACACGTGCAGGCCAGAGACCAAACTTGCGTTAGAGAACATGGTTAGTGCTGTGAAGCAATTACGAAAAGAATATGATGCGTAATTATGGCAGGTATTGGGTGTTGTTAAGCTCTAACAACTAAAGAAAAAGCACCGTAGTAATTAACTAGGGTGCTTTTTAGTTTTACCTATGATGATAAAGCGTAAGTCTGACAAGTAAAATTAATCTTGCTCGTGTAACCAAGCAGCATGACGCGGCGCACGCTTAGTCACAGACCATTCTTCAATCATTTCATGAGCAACGTTGTTAAGTTCTTTATATTGTTCTTCTGTACCAGTATCAGCAGCAAGCTCTAAACGGTGACCGTTTGGATCAAAGAAATAGATAGACTTAAATACGCCATGATTTACCGGACCTAAAATTTCCACCCCTTTACTTTCAAGTTCTTCTTTAGCTGATAGTAAAGCATCATAGTTCGCTACTCGTAGGGCAATGTGTTGAACCCAAGCAGGAGTATTTTGATCTCTGTCCATGGCTGGTGAGTTAGGTAACTCAAAAAATGCTAAGACATTTTCATTACCCGCATCGAGGAAAATATGCATATAGGGATCTGGCGCTTTTGTTGATGGCACTTCATTTTCAGCAATAGCGAGCACTAAATCCATGTTGAGCTTGTCTTTGTACCAATTGGTAGTTTCTTTGGCGTCTTTGCAGCGATAAGCAACGTGATGAATTTTTTCTATATTAATCATGATCAGGACTTTTTATTAAAATAGGTTATGACTAATTTTAATCACAAAGCGGACTCTTAGGCCAATTTTAACCATATTTAGCAAATCACTAGCCGTCAGGGGGAGTTGACGGCTGTACAAAATTACTTACAGGGAAATATTTCAAATGTTCTGCACATACTCAAAGCAATACAGACTAAGTTAAAACTAAGCCAGAATGACAGTTTTATCGCCGTTTACACAAACGCGTTGTTCAGCATGAATCCTTACGGCGTGGCTTAAGGCAGTCGCTTCTAAATCATGACCCATATGAACCATTTGCTCTATGGTAAAGGTATGATTGATAGGTTTAACTTCCTGAGCAATAATTGGCCCTTCATCGAGGTTTGCTGTTACATAGTGGGCCGTTGCCCCTATAACTTTAACGCCGCGTGCATGGGCTTGGTGATAAGGGCGAGCACCTTTAAAGCTAGGTAAAAATGAGTGATGGATATTAATAGCCTTGCCTTGTAATTGTTGGCATAAATCATCAGAAAGTATTTGCATATAACGCGCTAAGACTAATAAGTCGACGTTCAGCTCTTTCATTAAACCAGTAATTTGAGCTTCTTGTTCACGTTTAGTCTCAGCTGTGACAGGTAAATGATAGAATGGCACATTATGCCATTCACTGAGATCCTGACAATCTTGATGGTTAGAGATAACACCCACTATATTGATGGGTAAAGCACCAGCTCGCCACTTAGTTAACAGAGATACTAAGCAGTGATCGTCTTTTGATACGGCAATTAGAACGTTGGGTACATCTGCACGTTTACGTAATTGATATTGCATAGCAAGTGGTTTGGCTAATTCATCTAATGCTTTGACAAATTCACTACTAGAAACCGTTAAGTTACGGTCGTCAAAGGCAATGCGTGAAAAAAAGGTTTCACTGTAAGGGTCACTATATTGAGATGTTTCGGTAATAAATGCACCGTGAGAATAGAGGCTTTGCGATACTTGGGCCAGTACACCACTATTGTCAGGGCACTGCCAAGTTAGAATATAATGTGTTGCTAAAGACATAAGTTATTTATTTTTTTAATGAATATTGAAGACATCATTAGATATTTTTCTAAATATTACTAGTGCTTTGATAGCATGTCTGACTACATGTCATAGAATAAATAGTTTGCAGAGAAAATTTTTTAGTCTAAGAGATGATTTGTTGAGCTTTCAGAGGAAATTGTATTCAATTTACGGCAGTATAAATTGAGATAAAACAAAACTATAAGTGAATTTGCTATTGCGGAATCATCTAGCCACCTCACTTCATTAGCTTTATTTTATTTAAAGCTCAAACAACTGCAGTAAAGCGATATAAAAATCAAAACGATGCTCGTATCCGTTAACTTTGTATTTTATTTTTGTTTTTAATGTAAAGCTGCTCAACTTTCTCCCTAGCCCAAGGCGTTTTACGCAAAAACTTCAAGCTAGATTGAATGCTTGGATTATCAGTAAAACATTTAATTTTAATATGTTTACCTAACGTTTCAAAGCCAAAATAGGCTTCTAATTCAGTGACTATTGTCTTTAGTGTTAGACCATGAAGCGGGTTGTAAGGCTGGTTATCCATAATTAATTCCAATAAGTAACATCAGTACTAGTTTTCGAAAACTAGTTGTGGCGTATAAACAAAAAACACAATAACGATAGTATATCATTATTGTGTTTTTATTGGGGTATAGCTTGGTGTTTTAACCGCCTCTTAGTATCAGGCTACAAGTTATTAGCTAAAATACTTTGTTAGCTCATCATTCCCGCCAATATGCTTACCATCGATAAATATCTGTGGCGTAGTATCAGCATGTGAAATAGCACGCATTGCCGTAATGGTTGTATCTTCACCCAATACTAACTCTTCGTACTGTAAACCTTGTTCAGCTAATAATGCTTTAGCTTTTGTACAGTGTGAACAACCGTGTTTAGTGAATATCGCTACTTCAGTCTTTTGCACTGCTTCAGGGTTAATGAAGTTAAGCATAGTGTCTGCATCTGATACTTCAAACGGGTCGCCAGGTAAATCTGGCTCAATGAACATTTTTTCAATCACGCCATTTTTTACTAACATGGCATAACGCCAGCTGCGCTTGCCAAAGCCTATCGCCGCTTTATCAACTAATAAGCCCATGCCTTGGGTAAATTCACCATTACCATCAGGAATGAAACTAATGTTATCGGCGTCTTGATCTTTTGCCCAAGCATTCATTACAAAGGTATCATTTACAGAAATACAAATAATTTCATCAACGCCGTTGGCTGAGAATTTAGTCGCTAATTCGTTATATCGTGGCAGGTGAGATGATGAACACGTTGGTGTAAATGCACCAGGTAATGAAAAAACTACTACGGTTTTGTTGGCAAAAATTTCCTCAGAATTGCGAGTAGTCCATGTGTCATCAGCTATAATTGGAAAGGTAACTGAAGGGACTTTTTGGCCGGTAATATCAGTAAACATAATGAAATCCTTTAGGGTTAGTTGTCATTCTTTGCCAAGTAACTACTTGACTCAATTCGTTAAGATGCAGCTATTATGATAGCTCAACTATTTTAAGTAAAATCTATTAAACCTATCAATGTAATAGGTAACACCTATTACAAAGGTGAATTAACAACATATCAAAATTCTCAGATTAAAACGAGCAAAAGAAAAGAATTCCATCTGTCCTTGCTCAGAGTAACTAACGCGTGATAAATTAGAGCTTACAAGTTGTATATACAATTTGGGTGGTAGCCAATTATAGGGGATAGTATGAATACAAGTTATGACTTGAGCACGGGTAATATTGCTATGTTGATTAGCATGCCGCATAACGGGCAATTAATTCCTGACAACATAGCCAGTAAGATGACAAGAACTGGACATCAGGTTCCAGATACCGATTGGTACATGGATAGGCTCTATGATTTTGCTCAAGACCTTGGCATCTCAATTATTAAACCTAAATACAGTCGTTATGTCATCGATTTAAATAGAAATATTGACGGCGTAAATTTATACCCTGGAGCAAATAGCACTGAGCTTTGCCCGACAACGGCCTTTGATTTGTCACCATTATATAATAAGGGTGAAGAGCCTGATGAAGCTGAGATTAAACGAAGAATTGAATGCTACTGGCAGCCTTATCACCAAGCATTAGAAAATACCCTAGCCGACATGAAAGCACAGTATGGCAAAGTTATCTTACTTGATGCCCATTCAATATTGTCGCAGGTTCCTCGTTTTTTTGAAGGTCAATTACCTGATTTTAATTTTGGAAATGCTAGTGGAGCAAGTTGTAGCTCGGAACTGATTGATAGAATTGAGCAACTGGATCTATCTCCCTATTCTACTGTGGTTAATGGTCGCTTCAAGGGCGGATACATTACCCGTGGATATGGTCGACCAGCAGATAATATTCATGCCATTCAGTTAGAGCTATCGCAGCGAACCTATATGGATGAATCAAGTGAACAATATAATGAGTTGAAGGCGGAGCAAGTGAAAGAGAAGTTGCTCGCATTTGTGCAGTGTTTAGCAGATTTTATTCAACAAAAATAAGTGATATTGCGAGATTGTTTCGCCTCATTGGTAAATGACTCAGGCAAGTCTAAATAACAAATTCAGTAGAACAAATTAGTAGAGCAATATGAAATTATACGCAGAGAACATTTTATTAAACGATGGTTGGGCAAGTAAACAAACTATCACCATTGAGCAGGGGCTTATTACTGCAATCGAGACTGGCATGATTGAAGGCGCAGAAATTGCTAATGGTGCAGTGATCCCTGGTATGATTAATTGTCATTCACATGCTTTTCAGCGTGCATTTGCTGGTTTTAGTGAACAAGGTAGTGAAGGACAAGACAGTTTTTGGACCTGGCGAAAAATTATGTATCAGTTCTTGGCACAACTAACCGATGTTGATGCTAAAAATATTGCCAAGCAGTTATACATTGAAATGCTAAAAATGGGCTACACCCGTGTCGCGGAATTTCATTATTTACATCATGATCTTGATGGCAATACTTATGAGTCAAGTGCTAAAACAGAAAAGTCAGTTAGTTTGGCAACCATGGCACAAGCAATTTTCGAAGCAGCACAAGAGTCAGGTATTGGCTTAACTTTGTTGCCGGTACTTTATCAACACAGCGGTTTTGGTGAGAAATTGCCAAGTGAAGGGCAAAAACGATTTATTAATTCAACCGAACAATTTAATCAATTAGTTAGTGATTGTTTTACGTTAAGTGAACAATACACTAATACGAATGTGGGGATCGCGCCACACTCGTTGCGTGCTGTTGATAAAACATCAT
>OJGO01000347.1_pt1 | contig 18109 bp, 17 predicted proteins | sample 1594871 | NCBI WGS metagenome assembly OJGO01 (sample SAMN05416798, study PRJEB24817) | seawater metagenome | isolation source: Sea water | place: Canada:Atlantic | collected 2013-07 | reverse complement strand
TATATTAGGGAATTTATATGTACAGCTTTAGTCAAAAATTATGCGTGATTGTCAGTCTTATCGCGTTAACGTCATGTTCGAGCGCCTATTACTCTGCTATGGAAAAGGTAGGTATTCATAAAAGAGATATCATGGTTGATCGCGTTGCTGATGCCAAAGAATCTCAGCAGGAAGCGCAACAGCAGTTTAAGTCAGCTCTAGAAGAAATGACTGCTCTGACTAATTTTGAAGGCGGCGAACTTGAAGCACAATATAATGTTATTCAAGAGCAATATGAAAACTCGAAAGAAGCGGCAGCCCTTGTTAGCTCACGGATTGAAAAAGTTGAAGATGTCTCTGAAGCATTATTTGATGAGTGGGAAGATGAAATCGGTCAAATCTCAAGTGCCAATCTTAGCCGACAGAGTTCAGTTAAGTTGAAGGAAACACAGCGTCGCTATCAAACATTGATCAAATCAATGCACAAAGCCGAAAGCAAAATGGCTCCAGTGTTAACTGCATTGAAAGATAATAGCCTTTTTTTGAAGCATAACTTAAATGCTAAAGCGGTTGGTGCTTTGCAGGGGGAAATGCTGTCTATTAAAAAGGATGTTAGCGTGCTAATTAAAGATATGAATGTTGCTATTGAACAATCACAAAAATTTATAGATATGTTGGAGAAATAAGTCGAATGACTATAGAAAGACAAGAAACGAAACAAAGAATGAGCCGAATTGTAAAACATAACGGCACGATTTATTTATGTGGTCAAGTTGCAGCAGATGCGACTAAAGATATCACCGAACAAACGCAAACCATGCTTGATAAAGTAGATACATTGCTAACGCAAGCGGGTAGTGATAGAAAGCACATCTTATCGGCAACCATTTATGTTAAAGACATGAGTTATTTTGCTGATATGAATGCTGTATGGGATGCTTGGGTACCAGAAGGTCATGCACCAGCACGTGCCTGTGTTGCAGCCAAAATGGCGAGAGAAGCATTATTAGTGGAAATATCTGTGGTTGCAGCAGAAATATAGCATTGTAAATAAACGTGTTAAATAAGGTGAAATTGAACAGCTAACAACGTTAGCAATAAATAAAATCCCTTTACTTTAATACTTGTTAAAAAAGACCAATACAGATACTGTGTAAGTATACAGTTCTGTTGGTCTTTTTTTGTTTCAGTATTAGTAAGGGTTAGTGATGATTACACTTTATGGGTTTGGTAAGTGCTTTAATGTGATGGATGCGAGTCCGTTTGTTGTTAAGGTCGAGCTTTTCATGCGTATGGCAAACATTCCTTACCAAATTAAATATGGTGCTAAATATTTAAAAAAAGCGCCAAAAGGCAAATTACCTTTTATAGATGATGACGGTATTGTGATTGCTGATTCTGAAGCAATTATGGGCTATTTAACAGACAAGTATCAGATAACATTAGATGCGGAGTTAACGGCAGAGCAAAAAGCACAAGCTCATTTAATTACTAAGTCATTAGATGAAGGTCTTTATTGGTGTTTGGTTTATTCTCGATGGATAATGGATGAAAGCTGGCCGTTAACCAATGAAGCTTTCTTTGGTTCTTTATCTGTACCAATGCGTTGGTTTTTACCTAATATTATTCGAAAATCAGTAAAGAAAAACCTCCATGGTCAAGGTATTGGTCGACACTCATCAGAAGAAATATTAGCTATTTCAGATAAGAGCTTAGCGTCATTATCGACGCTTCTGGCAGATAAAAACTTCTTTTTTGGTGATACTCATACCTCATTTGATGCCATCGTTTATTCTCATTTATGTGAATTTATTTCGGTACGTTTTGATAATGGTTTTGAAAGTAAATTTACTAAAAATGCCAAAAGATATCAAAATCTAGTACAATTTTGTCAACGTATTGAAGATAAATTTTACCCTGAGAAATAAATGTCTATTAGCCTTTCAAATAATTACCAAGCGCTTGGTGATAGTTTTTCACAACAAATATTGCCTACGCCTGTCGCTCAGCCTTCCCTATTATTGTGGAACGCACCATTAGCCAAAACGTTGAATATTTCCTTAACTCAAGACAAGGATACTGACCGACTCGCACAATACTTCTCAGGAAATCAATTGATTGAGGGCAGTAAACCTATTGCTCAGGCTTATTCTGGTCATCAATTTGCTCACTTTAACCCACAATTAGGTGATGGTCGTGCTCATTTATTAGGGGATATTGCTGATAATCAGGGACAGCGCTGGGATATTCAGTTGAAGGGGTCAGGCACCAGTAATTTTTCACGTCAAGGCGATGGGCGCTGTGCGCTGGGTCCAGCACTACGTGAATACATTATGAGTGAAGCTATGTTTGCACTTGGTGTCCCCACTACACGTTGTTTAGCAGTAGTTACTACCGGTGAAAGTGTTTATCGCGAGCGGCCGTATGATGGTGCAGTGGTTACACGGGTAGCAGCAAGCCATATCAGAGTTGGGACTTTCCAGTATTTTGCGGCGCGCGGTGATACAGACTCGCTTAAAAAGTTAACAAATTATGCCATCAAGCGTCACTTTCCCGAGTTAATAGCTAAATCACCAGAAAGTACCAATGATCATGGTGATGCTAATAAACCTGACAATGAAATTAGTAGTGAACAAGTGCTTAATTTTTTCTCGGCTGTTTTAACCAAGCAACTTCCGCTCGTATTCTCATGGTTAAGAGTGGGTTTTATTCACGGTGTATTAAATACCGATAATACGACTATCTCAGGTGAAACTCTAGATTATGGTCCTTGTGCCATGATGAATGCCTATCATCCAGAAACTGTGTTTAGCTCAATTGATCGTAATAGTCGTTATGCTTTTGGTAAACAGATCAGCATTATTCAGTGGAATATGACTCGATTAGCCGAAACGTTATTACCGTTAGTTGATAGCGATGAAGATGATGCGGTAGAAAAAATTGAGCCATTATTAACTCAATTTCATCAAGACCTTCAGCAAGGTTATTTGGCTATGATGGCGGCTAAAATAGGTATTGATGAACCAGCGGAAGGTGATGGTAAGTTGATCAATGACTTAATTACCTTGATGAAAGATAACAAATTAGATTACACACAAACTTTTGTCTCATTAACGGCTTCATTAGTTCATAATTCAACTGACTCAGACAATGGGATTGAAGCTTCTTTAGCTGAAGTGCTTAACGATTGGTTACCTGGTTGGAACACTCGCATTGAGTCGTTTAAAGCCGCCGCACATAGCTTAATGGTCGCTAGCAACCCTGTTGTTATTCCAAGAAATCATCATGTTGAAGCGCTATTAGAAAGCTGCCAAGAAACGGGTGACTTAACATCACTGAATAAATTCCTAGCCGTAATGCGACAACCCTATACAGAAATGACGGATACTAAAAGCTATCAAGATGCGCCAGTGGATGGTGATAAAGACTATCATACCTATTGCGGAACCTAATTAGTAGTAAGGCTAAATTATGAATAACCAACAGGATTACTCTGCTAAAGAATGTCTTAAAGCATCCCTTTTAGAGTCGTTTGGCTTCGATGGTTTTCGTCCCGGACAAGAACAAACCATTACACAACTGCTTAATGGCCAATCAAGTTTGTCTATATTCCCGACAGGCTCAGGCAAATCGCTATGTTATCAGTTAACGGCATTGCATTTACCGCACTTAACTTTAGTGGTATCGCCTTTATTAGCGTTAATGAAAGATCAACTGGGATTTCTTGCTAGCAAAGGCATTAGGGCAGCAAGTATTGATTCAACTTTAAAAGGCAACGAAGCACAAACCGTTATGGCAGCTGTACGCGATGGCGATATTAAAGTATTGATGGTATCAGTTGAGCGCTTTAAAAATGAACGCTTCAGACAGTTTATTGAATCTGTACCTGTCTCTATGCTGGTGGTTGATGAAGCGCATTGTATTTCTGAGTGGGGTCATAACTTTAGACCCGATTATTTAAAGCTACCGAGTTATTGTAAAGCATTGAATATTTCATTGGTGTTGTTACTTACTGCGACGGCAACACGCAAAGTAAAACAGGATATGGCAGCTAAGTTTGCTATTCGAGATGAACATATTGTGCAAACAGGGTTTTACCGATCTAACCTTGATTTAAGCGTGCTACCTGTTACTCAAACACATAAAAATAAACAGCTTGAACACATTATTATGGCGCAACAAGGTGCAGGTATTGTGTATGTTACTTTGCAACACTCGGCTGAAACAGTGGCGCAATATTTACAGCAACAGGGCATTAATGCTTGTGCATATCATGCTGGATTTGACAGCGAAACTCGTAGTCAAATTCAGCAAGACTTTATGGTAGGTAAAATACAGGTGATTGTCGCGACCATTGCCTTTGGCATGGGGATTGATAAAAGTGATATCCGCTTTGTCATTCATTATGACTTACCAAAATCAATAGAAAATTATAGTCAAGAAATTGGCCGGGCAGGGCGAGATGGCATGCCCTCGCAGTGTTTTACTTTAGCAAACCTTGACGGATTAAATACCGTTGAAAATTTTGTCTATGGCGATACGCCAGAGTTTGCTGGTATTGAAATGTTATTAGATACGATAAAATCAGAAGTCATAACAAATACATATAACAGACAATCTGAAGGGAAATGGGAGTTACAAATATTACAGCTATCGAATGCAGTTAATATTAAACAATTACCACTGAAAACGCTTTTAGTCCAATTAGAATTAGCAGGCGTGATTGAGCCACTATATGCTTACTTTGCTGACTTTAAAATTAAGCTGTTAAAGCCCAAAGATGAAATTATTAATAGTTTTAATGAGCAACGTAAAGACTTCTTGCAACGGATATTTAACGCGACTGACTTTAAAAAAGTCTGGGGCAGCTTGAATTTTGATACCTTGTTGAAAGATAAGAGTATCGAACGAAATCGCGTTATTGCTGCCCTTGAATACCTGCAAGAACAACAATTGATTGTACTTGAAACTAAAGGCATGACAGAGGTCTTTAAAATAAATTTGGATGAATTATCAGACCCTAATTTGTGCCAAGCACTCAGTAATTATTTTAAAGAGAATGAAGAAAAAGAAATTAAGCGCATCGCCACCTTAGTACGTTTTTTTCAGCTCGACTCGTGTTTGACGGTAAACTTAGCGCGTTATTTTGATGATAGAAGTTTTGATGACAAAAGGCTTGATTCTGATGATAAGTTAAGCACTACTCCACAATGTGGTCATTGTAGTGTTTGTCGCGGTCAAGTGGCTGTACTAGAGCATTCTCAAGCACAAATACCATGGCCGAGTGATGAGACTTTAAAACAAGGTATGGCGGAACTAGCCGAGCGACTTAGTGGCAAAATAAATCAGCCATTGTCTATTGAAAGTTATTGCCGCTTTTTTGCTGGCATGTCAGTGCCATTGTTTGGCCGTAACAAAGTGAGACAACTCTCTGGATTTGCTTTATGTGAGCAGCAACGATATCAAGCTATTCGTGAAAAGCTAGCCAATTTAAAGTAAATAAAGGTGTGATAAGAAAAAAAGCCACAGCTAAATCCGCTAATATTTAGCTGTAGCTTTGTCGTTTTTATAGACAAACACGGGTAGAGAGATTAAAAAATAAGATACTAAGCATCAAACTCGTCAGCACCTAACTCAACCAGATAATCTCGGTACTTTGTATCAGATTCTTGAATATGATTAATTAACCAGTAGGTAAGTAAGTTAGTGACTTGTTTAAGTGAGTTATGGCCTTCTATATTATAGATATCAACATATTCTTCGACCTTATCAATCATCGCTTGATGTTCTTCTTGATGTTCAGGTAACTCAGGGTAGCCATAATCTTCCATCAGTTTTTCTTCGCGCTTAAAGTGATATTTGGTATAACTTACTAACTCTTCTAAGGCTTCACGTTCAAATTCTTCGCACTGAGCGTAATCGTATGCGATGCTGAATTGGTTTAATAAGTGCAGCAGTTTTTTATGGTCCTGATCTATATACTCAATACCTATACTGTATTCTTTGCTCCATTTTATTTGCTTAATGTGTCTCTGTTTTATTAGTGGCATCATGCACAATGCTGCGATTAAGACCCAAGGTGTCGGGCTTACAGGATTAGTTAAAAAGCTAAGAATAACCGCCAGTAATATGAGAGTAGATATAATGATAAAGCTAACAGATTTAGCACGATTATTAATAATCATGAGGGTAACCTTATAGTTTGTAGGGAATTGAATAGAGTAGCTACTCTACTCTTTATTCGTGATACTTTGCACTTAACTGATACTTTTGTTGATGTTAGTCAAATTTACTATTTATTAATTTGATTTCGATTTGTTTGTTGATCTATCTCATTGTTTTATAATTGCTTTAAAGTTAGTGGCAGAGCCCACTCAGTGTGTACCTTTTCAACCAGCTTTATGGTGAATTTATGACAAGCTACTCTGATAGAAATGACTAATCATAAAGATGTGAGTAATAATCTGTTCAAGCTAGTTCACCCCAACAGTAAATAAGATAGAATAGCGCCTGTTCATCAAACTGATCGGTTTGGTATAACTTTCCTTCTTCTTTATTCGAGTAAAACAGTAAATGTTCACGACTATAAAAAATTCAATGCCAATGAGTGTTTGGTATATGTTGATCTCGGCGTTGGGTTTTGCCTTAATGGCTGCTTGTGTAAAAGAAGTCAGCGGCTTAGGTATTCCAGTATTGGAAATTGTTGCAGCAAGAGCGATTGTGTCGGGAATTATTAGTTACGCTGATATTAAACGTAAAAAAATCTGGTTATGGGGGCATAATAAAACGCTGCTAATTGCACGCGGCACGGTTGGAACGTTTGCCCTGATGTTCGTATATTATGCCGTAACAACGTTACCTCTAGCAGAAGCGACTGTATTACAATATTTGCACCCTGTGTTTACTGCTGTGCTGGCGTTGTTTTTTCTAAAAGAAACCATACAGCGGTCTACGATCACTTGTATTATTGTTAGCTTACTTGGGTTATTTGTTATTATTCAGCCTAATTTACAGCTCGATACTGCTGTGCATTACCCATGGATTAGTATTGTCTCTGGCGTCATGGGGGCACTAGGTAGTGCTGTTGCTTATGTTATTATCAAAAAACTTACAAAAACAGATGACAGCTCGGTCATTATTTTTTACTTCCCTTTAGTCGCCTTTCCTATTTCAATGATCATGTTAGGTAGTGACTTTGTTGTGCCTAGTTTAGCAGCTACAGGTTTACTGATTTTAGTCGGTATATTCACCCAAGTAGGTCAGGTAGGATTAACCAAGGCACTCAATAGTGCAGACGCCAACAAAGCAACGGCGTATGCTTATGTACAAGTTCTGTTTTCTGTCTTTATTGGTTGGGCGTACTTTAGCGAAGTACCTATGACCACCACTATTATAGGTGGTGGTTTGATCATGCTCGGTGCGCTAATAAATGTAATGTGGAAGCGATAGTGATTTTTCTATTTTTCTCTGTATCAGCCAATCAGTATTGATAGCCCTAATAAAAATGGCGTGACTATGGTTGCTGCTACATTTGCCCCTAAATGTGGGGGATATTTCCCGATATTCTCTTTATGCTTAATCGCGCCACTCCACGCATACACGGATAGTGGCATGGGAATAAGTGCTATATAAGCTATCGTTGGTAGGATATCTGTCAAAACATACAATAAAATCAACGAATAAGTTAGTAACATGAATATCCCATACACTTGATTACTACGCTTAATACCAAAAGCTAAAGGGAAGGTTTTACGCCCAACACTCGCATCGGCTTGCATGTCAGGATATTGATTTAACAAAAGTAAGTTATTGATCAGAAAAAATGGTATTAGCGATACTAACCAAACCAGTAGTGAATAATCTAAGGTCAAAACAATATGCGTGCCAACCACCATTAATAGCCCAAATCCCATGCCAGGAGCCATTAAGCATAATCGCGGCATTCGATTTAGCCATTGGGTATAGGTGACAATAATCACCAGCCCAACTAGGCCAATTGGAAGAATTTTTGCGCCAATAGTACTAATAAAATAGATGCCAATAACTATAGTGATAAACAGTGTTAATAGCCCAAAAAATAATACGAGATTAGCAACCTTTGGGTTATTAGGTAGTGCACCGCTACCACCACTAAAGGGGGTTTTTATCGTTTTGAAATCTAAACCGCTTTTGAAATCATGATACTCATTTAGCATATTTACACTGATATGAGCAGACATTGCACCAATGAATATTAGCACAAATAGTAAAGTGTCTATCGATACTCCCGTAGCTAATGATGTACAAAGTCCTAAAAATACACAGGCTAGTGTTAACACTAGAAAGGAAGGGCGCATTGTTTGTAAGATAGTATTTATCATGATCTTCTACTTTATCAATCTGAGGTTGGTTTAGCGGAGCATATACGATAACCGACTAAATACAGCAAGCCAGTTACTAGCCAAACAATACCAACATAAAAAACGGTATCGCTTACTTTTTCTGGGTGGCGAAGCCAGAGTTGTAATGGCAATACGCCACGAATAATACACAGTGTTGCTATGGTATATATTGCATAGTTTACCAAGGGCAGCTTATCTATCAACATGCCGGTAAAACCAGCGCCAGATAAGGCATAAAGTCCTAAAACAACAAAAATACCCGAAGCGAATACTGTTCCTACTGGCGCTAAATAGGTCCCAATAATAGCTGACTCGACAATTTGTTGGGGAGCCATTTGAGCGGCATAACACTCTGGGCCTAAATAGATACAAGATAAATGTGCCGCTGCTGTTCCCATGGCAACTAGGGCTGCTAGCACTAAAAATACAACGCCAACTTGTCGTATCACATTAACTCCATTTAAGTGAATAGCCTGTTTTTTGTCTTCATCATAGTTATGACTACGACTGTTTTAATGGTTAATTTACCTCAAACATCACTGAATTCACACTGTTAAATTTGTTCCAAAATTGATATCGAATTAACAAGACGAGTCGCCATTAATTAAGTGAATCAATGGCCTTGTATCAACTGTTTTAATGGTATCACTTTGTCTTGGATGTCATCGTTTATTTTGGGTACAGAGAGGAGGGAGAATGAATTTAATCGATTTTCTAGATAAAGAAATAACAGGTGCTATAATTTTTATTGTATTTTAGGCATTTGAGGATTTTATAAAAACTTCTTAGCGGTTTACTTAGACTACAAGCCAATTTCTATCATTGAAGATACTCAATCAATATTGGATGTTATGCTTAGACTACTGATTTTTATAATGATTGTTTTCAAGGTTCACTCTGTAAGTGCAGAGTCTGCATCAGAAAGTTTATTGAGTAAGTTATCTGAAGCAAAAGACTATCTACGAATACAGCCCTCAGTTTCATCAAGGATACTCAAAAAACACCTTCCCAATATTGCTCAGCTGACTATAAATGAGCAATTAAGCTGGCATCAAAACTTATTAAGAGCTTCTATTGCGCTAAATGATTTAAATCAGGTTGAACAAACGGTAAAAGTCATGCTCTCCTACCCAGAGCTAGAGAAAGAAACAGATAAATTTGTCTCTTTGTTGAGCAGCTTAGGCATCTTTTTACGTCGAAAGGGTCATCCTCATGAATCTATTTTGCTGTTTAATTGCGGACTTGAACAACCGATTAAAAACGAAAAACAACGAATAAGCTTATTGATTAGTAAGGGGAGTAGTTTAAGTTCTCTTAATCAACATAGTCAGGCAAAAGCAACGTATGCTCAAGCGTTGCAATTAGCTAAACAGCTAAATGCTGAAGTATTAATTAGCGCTACTTATAATACCTTAGGAATAATGTCTCTAAAAGAGGGCGATTATACACTGGCCAAAGAATACTTGATAAATGCTTTACAGCTATCACAAAACATTTCGAGGCGTTCGGGGCAAATTGTTGCAGGACTGCAGTTACTTAGGTTATCGATATTAAACAATGAACCTATGTTATACGATAGACTCCATTACCGTATCAGTAGACTCACTTTAGTGAGTGAAAGTGAAGTTAGACATGCTTATCTTTTTTGGATAGAGAAAGCGCATAAGGTCTCTAAGGGAAATAAACTGTCTGCACAAGAGCAAGATGAGTTACTAAATAAAATCAATCAGATTAAACCCATCAGTGTTAGCTTATACAACCAGTTGGTTGAAACACTTGCAGAGCCAATGGGTATTAGCACTTTAGCTGTTATAGCAGAATCCAATGTTTACCATGGGGACTTATTAAAAGGCATACATCATTGTAAAAATATAGAGTAAGAAAGTGTAGATTAAGTAAATATGCTATTAACACTAAACTTAACCGTTATCTGTGATTAGTCGAGTATGGCTTGGGTTAGTGGTCTGTTGTAAATACAATGAAATTTCTTTATAGGCTTGGCGAAATGGCTTATTTAAGTGAGACTTTAGCGCTTTTTTTATCGGTTTAATGTCAACCGCTTTTATTACGCAAAATAACGCCAAAGCATAAACTGTTTCTAACTCAGGTAACGCCGCTTGTCGGTTCAGATTTTGGTTGTTACAGGAGCCACAACCGCCTTTAAATTGATAAGCAGTATTTGCAAAAATAACACCAAAGCCCATAAAACACGCGACTAAATCTATTGTTTGCGGTAATACCTCTTTGCCGCCAGGGGGAAGTATGCCGTGTTGGTTAACTAGAATACCTGCTTGTACTTGTACTAAATAGGCAATTAAATCTTGTGGCTGATTAAGCTGACTTGAGTGAAAAGCAATGTCTATCGTAGGTACTGCAGGTACTGACGTAAATTCTGAAGATACTAGAGCTTCACCTTCTACTTTATAACTGATGTTAGAACTCACCTCAGAATTTATATTAGCAGCGACTTTAGTACCAATCTTTGCGCTCTCACCACGAAGCCTCGATTCAAAAGATAACTGAGGCATTGGCTTTTGCTTGAAATCCTCACTCGACACAAGTTTTAATGGCCATGAGGTCATGCCCGTGTAATTAAGGGTATTAGAGAAAATCTTATCCGCCATTGCTGCTACGCTGCTGGCACTTCCAGGATAAAACGAATTATTGGGTAATATCAATTCACTATTTTTTTTAAAAAATTCTCCGTCAAGTTGCTCTATACACCACGCAAAGGTATCAAAAATCCACTCTTTGCTTGCTTCATCAACGACGGGTTTTGTTTTAAAAAAAGTAGAGAACATGAATGGTTAGCCTTGATTTATATTTCAGTGAAGGTAGAGATTATTAAGTGGTCGTTTATCGACTCATGATGACGAAGCTTTACTATTTATAAGGCTACGTTAATTAAGAACCAACCAAGAGCAAATTAATTTCAACATAGTAACAATATCTCCATTCATATGACAAACAATAGCGCTCACTGGATTAGATCTTAGAAGGTATAAAAAAGCCCGTAACATATGATGTTAGGGGCTTTAAAATGAAAGCTACTTGCTGAACTAGGCAATATTAATGACTTGTGCCTCGTTCATAATTAATTTTGTTGTAAACATTGTATTTACCTGACGGTTTTTTCATTGGCATACGTTTTACTATTTCCAATGTTTGGGCATCGTACACAATGAGTTCACCCTCCATATCCCACACGCTTAACAGTACGAATTTACCATCTTTAGTAAACTCAACATGAGCGGCATTTTTACCAGGTGATGGTGATAAGGTCTTCACTATTTTCAATGTACTCTTGTCAATAACATGTACTTTGTCATTGTTCGGACCAAAAAAGACGTCGGTCCATGCATAACGTGACTTGCTGTGGCTGCGCATAAAGAAACCTGGGCCTTCAGTTTTAATCTCTTTAATGATGTTCCAGTTCTCCATATCGATAACGGTAATTTTACCTTCTTTGATATTGGGGGAAGCAAATACTTCTTTACCTTGATAATTCCAGGTTATACCTGAGCCTAAATGTGGCATACCAGTTAAACCGATAGAGGCAATTTTCTTTTTAGTGTCTAGGTTAATTACTTGACCATTGTGGCTGTTACGCGCAGTACCAATTAAATTAATGTAATCAGGGTCGAAGAAAAAGTCATTCAAGTAATCGTCAGTTTTTATACGGCGAACTGGGAATTTCTCACTTTTTTTAGATAAGTCGGCCTTCCAACCTTCCGCTTTGGCTTCTACTCTATAGTCATGTGCCCAACCTTTATATACTTCAACGCCGCCTTCATCACTGTAAGGTATTTCCCATACTTCTTTCACGTCTTTTAAGGCGACAATAAAGCTGTGGCGAGGTGGCGCATTATAAACGGCGCTTACACGCGAGCTATTACCATCACTGTCTATAGCATCAATCACTTTAATTGGCGATAAGTCAGAGGTGTTGAGTATCACAACATTGTTAGGTAGGTAGTTGCCAACAATTAAATATTCACCATCATTTGAGATGGCAATATTTCGGGTATTAATCGCTGCGCGTACCTCATTAACGGTTTTGCGATTGTAAATATCGTATTTACTGATCCAGCCATCACGTGAGGCAAAAAAGACAAAACGGCCATCAGGAGAGTATTTGGGACCACCGTGTAAAGCGAAGCGAGTTTTAAAGCGATCTAATCGCTCGAAAGTATCGCCGTTTAATAAGGTCGCGCTGTGGTCGCCTAACTCAACCACGATAAATAAGTTCATTAAGTCAGCGTCAAACTGAGCTTCATTAGGCAATTTACTTTGATCAAAATGTTGTACTTTTGACGCACTAATATCGGCAGCAGTCCATTTTAATGAGGCCTTTGATGGCGTATAAATATAGTTTGCTAAGCTGGCAATCTCAGACTCAGTTAATGTTTTATTGAAAGCGGGCATTTGTGTTGCCGCACGACCGGTATTGATAACTTTAATCGCTTTGTTTTTACGAAAACGAGCAAGGTTTTCTGGTAATAATGCTGGCCCCATAGCGCCTAATCTATCAATGCCATGACAACTTTGACAATTGTCTTGATAAAGCTTTTTTGCAGCAACTTTTTCAGATGCTGACATAGTAGTCTTTTTGGCTGGCGCTGCATTGCCGGCAAAAGAACCACAAAGAAGAGCGACAGAAATAGACAGTAAAAAAGGGAATTTAGTCATGGGGTAACCTTTTGAATTCGTGATATTCAGTCGTCACCCTCGCGGTGTTTTAAGTGAGGGTGCAGTTTACCGCTATAGATTTAGGACAATATGCATCGTGCATAGTCTAATAAGTAGCATTTATGCCACATCCGAGCGGTAACCTCTTAAATGACGACTGTTAGCTGGCAGTATCGTTAATTGTGCTTAAGCTATTTTTACAGATACGGGTTGAACATAGTCATTTGCATCTAAAAAACCTGGCGTTTTCAATTGTTGTTCAGTGAGTTGATTAACTACATCCCCAATAACGATAAGTGTTGGCGGGGTGATATTGTGTTTTTCAACAAGCTCAGCCAAGTTACCGATAGTGCCACGATATGTTTTTTGCTCGGGTTGTGTTCCTTTGCGAATTAATGCTGCAGGCGTATTGATATCTCGGCCATGCTCTACTAATTTTTCTGCAATTTTAGGTAGGGTGTTGATGCCCATGTAAAAAACAACAGTTTGAGTCGGGCAGCTTAGACTCTGCCATGGCAAATTAAGTTGACCATTATTTTGAATATGTCCAGTTATGAATGTACAACCTTGTGCAACTCCACGATGTGTTAATGGAATACCTGCATAGGTTGTGCAACCAGAAGCAGCCGTTATGCCGGGGCAGATGTGACAGCTAACACCGTGTTGCAACATGTATTCTGCTTCTTCACCGCCACGACCAAAAATGAATGGGTCACCACCTTTTAAGCGTAATACTTTTTTACCTAACCGAGCTTCATGTACTAATATTTCATTAATTTTGTCTTGTGGTACGCAATGCTTAGCTTGCTCTTTACCGACATAAAATCGTTCACAATTATCAGGTAGTAACGCTAAGATTTCATCACTGACTAAACGGTCATAAATTGCAATTTCGGCTTGCTCAATAAAGCGCATAGCACGAATTGTTAATAATTCAGCATCACCTGGACCAGAGCCTACTAAGGCAACTTCTCCTTGGTTTAATACTGATTTCCCTCTCGCTGATATTTTACCATTATCTGCTGAGCTTAGGCTGTTTGACTGGTCTGTTGATGGTGTGTTCATGCTCTCGCCTTATTGCTAATGAGCCCTTTTCAGGAAGGACTCCGTTGCTTAATTAGTTACGTGTCAATGTGTGCTTTAAAAAGAATTTTTTATTACTTTTATACTTCTACAAATTGAATCGGGTTTTCTTTATTGGTTAACTCGTCGGCAAATTTTGATGGTGATGGAACAAAGCCAATTTCATCATCATTTAAATAACAGCCAGGATCTTCAGCCCATGCATCTCCCGATTGAGCAAAAGCACGGGTTCGGGTGTTGCCACCACAAATATTTAAATATTTACATTCACCACAGCGACCTTTTACAGGACGAGGGCTTTCTCTAAAACCAAGCATTAATGGGTCTTGGGTGTTTTTCCACACGTCAGAGAATTTTTCAGTTTTTACATTACCAATGGGGTGATTCCACCAGTAGGTGTCAGGATGAATGGTGCCTGTATTATCTATATTTGCGACATTAACGCCACTGGCATTGCCGCCCCAATTGATTAAGCGTTGTTTTAAATTAGCAATACATTCAGGGTGACTCTCACCAAAGTTTTTGCTAGCCCATTTTAATAAGAAAGGGCCATCAGCATCGTTATTACCAGTAACAAAGTCGGTTTCTATGCCTTGATTGATATGTGACCACGCACGTTCAAATAATAATTCCATGGCATCTTTGGTCATTTTAAACATGGCGTCATTTTCAGCGTTACGTTTTCCGCGACCTGAATAATTTAAGTGAGATAAATAGAATTTATCGACATTATTCTCTTCCATTAAATCGAGCATTGCGGGTAAGTCTTTGTTGTTGTCTTTAGTTAAACAAAGACGCATACCAATTTTAATTCCCGCTTCTTTACATAACTTGATGGCGTGCATAGAGGTTTTAAAGCTACCTTTTTGACGGCGAAATTCATCATGGAACTCTTCTAGACCATCAATACTTATACCAACATATTGGTAGTCAGACGCTTTTATTTGGGCGATATTTGACTCGTCAATTAAGGTGCCATTCGTTGACAGAGCCACGTAAAAGCCTTTTTCTTTAGCGTAAGCGGTAATTTCATAGATGTCAGGACGCATTAGAGGTTCACCGCCTGAAAGAATTAGTACCGGTACGTGCGCAACTTTTAAATCATCAATGGTAGCTTTAACTTGTTCAGTTGATAATTCGTCTTTAAAGTCGATATCTAAAGAGGTAGCATAACAATGTTTGCAGCGTAGGTTACAGCGGCGAATGAGGTTCCAGATAACCACAGGACCAGGCATCTTTCTCGCTGCTTTTACAGGCTTAAATTCAGCCATGTCATCATGAAGTGTTTTTAATAACTGTGAAATTCTAAACATAATCTTATACCAATTCTATTAAATTTATTCCCAGTTCAGAGCTACTATTAGCGAGCTTAGAACAAGTGAAATTGATTAAATATAGTTATTCTATATTTTACCAATTTTGCGAAGTAATCAGTTTGCTAATAAGCTCCCCAAGGGCGAGTACCTAATAAAAGGCAAAGGCTTATATGCTGCATTATTCATTTTGATAAGGGAAAAACCATTACCTTTAATTAAAGCCTTGCCTCTAAGCCGTTTAATTCTCGCTGGGCGAGAAATAACTTAATAGACTTGGTATTACATACCTTGCCCTAGGGCGTTGCTCTCGGTTTGATTAATTTACTTCTTTAATCGCAAACCTGTTTTTTTCAGTATTGCTGTGCTGGTTAACATATCATTACTTTTGGTAATAATGTCTTGACTTGAATCATGGTTGCGGGTGACCAATACTTCTTTTAACAATTCTTTGATCTGGCCCCGATACTTGGCGATTGACTCTTCTGTTTTTCCATGCACCATGGCGAATAAATTGTAATTCCACTCAGGTAAAAAGCGCGGTCTTAAATAACAATGACTCACAAAAGGTAATCGGCCAACAGCATCACCAAACTTCTCAGCTTGTTCATCATCAATATCCCATACCGTCATACCGTTAAATTGATAACCTAATTTGTAGTGATTTGGCACAGCGGCAATACGTCTGATAACGCCACGTTCTTGCATGTTTTTTGTTAGGGAGAGTACTTGCTCAACACTAATATTCATTTGCTCTGCAATGGCGTGGTAAGGCTCTTGGATAATAGGCAAGCCGTTTTGGGTTAATAAAATGTATTGTCTTTCTTGATCAGTAAGCTTTTCTTGTTCTTGAGTGATTGTGGACATAATGTAAACTCTTTTGTATGTGGCGTTTTAATTTGATGATTAACAAGCTGTTGGTGTAAATTTTAGATACCTAATTTCTTCAACAAATAGCTTGGTTAAACTGGCAGATATAAGCTCACATAGAACTCTTTCAATTTCGGCACGTTCAGTACTTTTAAACCTGTTTTTCTTTCAATGGCTTGCGCGACTTTTTCAATCTCTTCAGCCGATTCAGTGGCGATAACGAACCACATATTAAAGTCATGATCTCGGCGGTAGTTATGAGCAATTTGCTCAAAGCTATTGACTTGTTCGGTAACAAAGTCAAAGTCTGCTTCAGGTACGGCTAAAGCGGCTAAGGTAAAGGCACCGCCTAAGCTCGCTGCATCAAACATAGGACCAAAGCGTGTCAGTACTTTTTCACTGCGTAATTTAGTTAAACATTCAATTACGGCTTGTTCAGTACTTGATATCTCTTCGGCAATTTGCGCAAAAGGGCGTTCACAAACGGGCAGGCCATGTTGCAATAAGTTGATTAATTGCTTCTCTAGTGCCGACAGTTCAACTGTTTGGCATTTTCGGCTTTTGCTGAGGTTTTTTGTTGTCGATGGACTGCTGCTATTATCCATGGGCTTGTCCTTGTTTTTTTATGTCGTTGCTGTTATCTGTTTTACCGACATTAATTTTGCTAGTTTTTGTTCGACAGTAACGCGCACCATGCTGTTTATAAGCTTTAAAGCTAAACAGCACATCTTTTTCGATTGATTCAAGGCCAAGCTGTTCGGTAATTTGACTTATTTGCTGTAAAACTAAACTTCTATCCGTACCATGGATCATGCAAAATAAATTGTACGGCCAATCAGGTAAGCGTCGAGGACGTTGGTAACACAGTGAAACTGGAGCACACTTTGCTAATTTCTGAGCAACACTGTCCATATCGTCATTTGGGATATTCCAAACAACCATAGCATTGGCGTCATAACCTAACTTTCTATGTTTAATGACTAAACCAAAGCGGCGGATCAAACCATCTTCTTGCCAATTTGCAATTTGCATCATCACTTGTTGTTCGCTCAGTGCAAGCTGCTCAGCAATGACTTGATAAGGAGATAAGTGCGTTGGGAGGCCTTTTTCAATGGCGCCACGTAAGGTAACTTTTTCAGAATCGCTTAAGCTAATTTCATCATTTTGGCTCTCAGTCAAAGTACTTGACTGGTTCAGATGCTTATTCTCTGGACTGTAAAAAGGGCTTTCTACACCGGTAACGTTAATGCTGAATGCTAAATCAATGTGATATGAAGCTTCCATCGGTAAGACTAAAACAGGTAATCCAGTCAGTAATTCAATATTCACTATGGTACTTTTTAGAGCGACCATATCGCTAGCCGTGACCACAAACCAAAGATTATAAGTATGCTCTCTGCCGTAGTTATGATTCACTTGATCAAATTGATTAACAATACCGGCGACTTTATCTAAGTCTTTTGCTGGCACAGCAAGGGCTGCTAATGTGCTTGCTCCTGCTTTTTTGTGATCAAACACGGGTCCAACACGCGATAGTACTTGCTGACTGTCAAGATCATCAATCGCTGCAAACACTTCTTGCTCATTAGTGACGACATTGACGCGAGCTAGTTGTTCAGCAATCGTTTTATAAGGCTTACTGGTAAGTGGAAAACCCTTTTGGCTATTATTGATAATATCTTGTTGTAATTGACTAATGGTTGCGGTTTCTTTAGTCATGATTATAAGCCTATTTTGTTTGCGCGATTATTTGGAGTGATGAAGAAAATATCACTTGGTATTTTTATTAACCTG
>OJGO01000341.1_pt1 | contig 18409 bp, 20 predicted proteins | sample 1594871 | NCBI WGS metagenome assembly OJGO01 (sample SAMN05416798, study PRJEB24817) | seawater metagenome | isolation source: Sea water | place: Canada:Atlantic | collected 2013-07 | reverse complement strand
AATCTCCTGTTGCCACACGCGTAGTGGTACCATTCATTGTTAATAGTAATTCACCACGAGTAATAACCCCATGATTATCAGTATCATGAGTATGCGATGAAATTGAGGTTCCTGCAGGGTATGAAGCAAATAAGACTTCACTCTCTTTTGCTTCCAGTTTATAGGCATCAAACCTACCATCATATAACGGTAAGCTCTTTATTCTACTTGGATAATTACCAGACATGAATTGTATCCTCCTTGTAACACTGATACCAACGCCTCGTTAAGAGACAAAAAATTGTAGGCTAAAATGTTGATAAACGAAAATAGCCATCTATTTTTTGTCATTTTTAACGACTTGTCATATGAATTATTTTTGATATTTAGAATTGTAACCTGGGTTATCTTCTGGTCTTAATTTATTCGGGTAACTAATATCCGATTTAATATCTATCGCGATAGACTTCATTTTTTTATATGTCTCATATGGGAATGGAATACAGCATATATTATGAGCAACGTTAGTTCCGTTGTGGTCTCTTTGTCCACTAAAAACCTGAATAGTGCCTACACGAAAGATTTTTTCCAAAGGGTTAACATTGACCGCAGCGTTTTGTATTGAATCATAATCTATGGAAGCATAATCTACACCAAAGAATCCTCCTCGGAACATGACCCTTCGATTAGTCAGAGCATAGAAAGTATTAGGGTACACAGCAATTAGATAAATAATAGGAGCAAAGAGATAAATCAACAATATGAAATGCACAATATCATTTAAAATCTTTATCTCATCTGAACCAAAAATAAGATATAACGATAAAGCCCCGAAGCCAGTCAATAAGTGGCTGAAATTAAATACAAATAAAAGGAAATAAGGCTTTTCTTGCCAAAGAATCTTCTCATCATCATCAAGAACATGAGTAAACACACTATCCATAGTAGAACCTCTGATTCACATAATGCCCGAATAACGAGCTAAGTAATGGTTGGCTAAAATTGTGTAGCGAAGCGAAACGTAGCCAACGGTTACGTGCCCTTCTTGATTTTTTTGTTATATTTTAAAGCTTAATAACAGCCAGCATATCTTCGTCGTCTTTATCCATACCAACTTCAGAAAAACCAAAGCTAGAATAAAACGCTTTAGCAACAGGGTTTTTAGGGCTATAACAAATTTCGATTTCTTTTAAACCTGAAACTTCTTTTATCTCTGCCAAGGCTAGGTTAAGTGAAACACGTCCTATTGATTTTTGTTGATGCTTTTTATCAACCATAAACCGCCAAATAGAAACCTTAAACTCAGACTCTTTTACCCACATAAAAAAGCCCACTGGCTCCTCTTTCATGTAAATAGCTCTCGTTTCATACCCGTCATTATACTTAGACTCAACTATTGACCACATATTACAAGCTACATAATCTTCTTGCTCGTTTGTGACATCGAGCTCACAAACTTCTTCATAATTCTCTTTTGTTACTTGACGAAGTGATATTTCCACAGAATTTCCTTAAAATATAACGGCCCAATAAAGGGCTAAAAATTGTTAGCAAAAATGTTGATGAACGAAAACAGTCAACTGTAATTTTTCCGACTTGAAACCCCTTGTTAGCAGTGCATTACTTTTCTGTGCTAGTTTTATTGGAACCAAAATAACTAGACATTACTAATGTAAAGCATAAAACGAATATAGGCTTGTACCAGTCAATATCTTGCTCGCTATGAATTAGAAGGTCATATAAGAAAACGGCTGCAGTGGCAATTACACTACTTATAATATTACGAAACATACTGGTACTTCCTTGTACTGCTAACACTCAAATACTAGGCAAATGCTAGTTGGTTAAAATAAGCGACGAAGGAACAAAAACCAACTGTTAATTGTCCTATTAATTACTTGATAGCTATACTTTGCCACCTATGGCTTCCATTTAGCTTGAACATGAAACCTTTTAATTAAGTCCTGTATTTTAGGGCTATTACAACTTTCAGTTTCAATAACGTTATATACTGCCGCTGTAACTTTATTACTACCTATTACAATGGCTTTATTTATTTGCTCTTTGTTAAAGTCAGGTTTTCTTTTTCTTATTTCCTGATACATCAAAGTAGTGATCATTTTGTAATTGGCTAAAAATGAATTGAGTTCTTTTTTTGAAGGCGTTAAGCATTTACCAGATGCTGCGCTAACAGCAGTAAATTGATTATAGATTTTTAATATATCAGTATCTTTTCCGTGACTAGCTAAACTAGTAAATAAAACTAGGGTAATTATAACTCTGATGAAATGTAGCATCGTGACATCCTTGTATAGCTAACGTTTATCGCCGATTCTCAGTAAACAGAATGAACAGCCGCATTAATTTTCCAGCCACTTTCAGTGTTAACCAAAAGCATACTTTGCTTTCCCCAGAATGAACTTATATCGCCATGATAAACCGCGTAATCAAAATATATACTGGCTATCTCACCATCTTGTTGTATTTTAACATTTTTAAACACTATTTTTGTTAAATCTTTGTCTGGTGCAATCATAACGTCAAAAAAGTGGACATGATCACCTGGAAAGGTTTTCATAGGCTTCGTAATGGGCCACCATTTACTCTTGCTATGTCTGCCTTACTCTTTTCTCGATCAAAATCATCACTTGAAAACACACCGACCCAAGAGACTGTTCCTTCAAAAAACAAATTAAAATATTTAGATCTATCTTTAGTGGTAATTGCACTCTCAAAATCTTTCACTATTTGATGCAACGCTTCATTATCTGAGGCCGTATTCGCAAAAGACACTTGCGTGAACAATACAATAGATACTACTAATAAAATTATCTTCATAACAACTCCCTGTTGAATTCTTTAGTTAGCTAACGCCCACGCTAAGGGGCTTTTTATTAGTTTACTAAAATGTGGAACGCAGCCAATTTTTAAGCGTCCTTGTTGATTTTTTTGTTATATTGCGAGTTTAAACTGTTCGTATTTTACAATGTGTTCTGAGCGATCCATTAAGATCGCAGCCTTAATCATATGATCCCAAAACAGTTCACCTGGAGTAATGTTATTTACCATTACTCCATCTAATTCTTCCATAGCTAAACGAAGTTCATTTATAGATAAATACTGTAAAAAATCTTCTTTACTGTAACCAAAATCTGACTCTAGGATAGTACTAGGTAAAATATTATATGCTGCTAGTAACTCATCTGAAATTAGTTTCCATTTCTGAGTAATACTCATAACTCTCCTAGCGACATAACGCCCTCGTTAAGGTGCTGAATTTATTTGAATAAATTGTTGAGGAACTAAGCGCAGCCAACTGTTAGCCGTTCGTTTTAACAACTATCTTTTTTTGTACCCTTCACATGGAATACCGTCATTATCACCATCCATTTTTGTATTTGGGCAATGCTTAATGAAGTATTTAGCTTCTTTGAAGCTTCTCATTTGAGAACAATGCTGCCTGCCATCACATTTAAATTCTAATGGCTTTTTGGATTTATTCACCGCGTACTTTTTGGAGGTATTATTCTTACTCTCCTTAGCAAAGCTACTTGAGGGGATGAGCAAAAATGACAATATTAAAATTGAGAATAAAACTTTCAAAATACACAATCCTTATGAAACCTATAACAGTTTATTATGAGGAAAAATTCCTTCTTTCTTCAAGGTAGGAAAAATCGTCCATAATTTTATAATGGACAGAGGTTACTCGATTGTTATAGATAGATCAATGAGTTAAAAACATTTAACTGAGTGGTTGATGTGTAAAAAAAGGCATTGTTACCGCTTTTTTGTTGAAAGGAGGAATGACACCAAACGGTGTTTATACAAACATATAACGTCACTATCAGTTCGATTCAACATTCAACATTCAGCATTGAAACAACCCACTTTTGCAGCGTATCCTCATTATAACGAGGGTGCCAAGCAGCAATAACGTCAAAGGAGTCAGGAGATTGATCCAATGGTATTTCAATCAAATTTAAACCATTAATTGCTCGAGAAGGTAAAAACGCAATTGAATCCGTGGTATCAAGGTACATTGGCACAATTGAAAAACATGGAGCTGAAACAACAACATTACGCTTTAATCCAAACTGTTTGAACCAGTCATCAATAGAGCCTTTGAAATTAGGCCGTGACGGCGATGCAATTATCGAGGGGTAAGCGGCAATATCTTTTAAGGATGGTTTTGAATCTATTAACATCGAATTGGGGGATGTCACACAAACATGATGCTCTTCAAACAGTTTAATAACTGGGTAACTATCTGGAATGTAATCTGGAAAGGCAATGGCGAGATTTACTTTACCACTTTCCATTAATTCATGAAGTTTATCTATTTCAAAGTCCCTAACGATTAACTTTAAATTAGGTGATTGTTTTCTTAAGGTTGCAATAAATTGAGGTAAAACCACTTGTTGTGCGTAGTCTGTCGCCGCAATAACAAATGTCCCGCTAACCGTTTTGGGATCAAAGACTTTGGGAGAGAGTAGTTTTTTAAAATCACCCAATAATTGCTCAACTTCTATTGAGAGTTCTTCAGCAAACGGCGTAGGTATAAAGCCATCGGTTTTTCTTAAAAAAAGCCTATCGTCAAAAACATCTCTAAGCTTTTTCAAGTGTTCACTCACTGCTTGTTGCGTTATACCAATATGACTGGCCGCTCTTGAAGCATTCTTCTCTTGAATGAGTGCTTGAAATGTTCTTAATTGCTTAATGTCTAACCGATCTATTTTACTCAAAGCATTACTCCAATGCGTCTAATTTTTAAATCACAACCTGAACCATAATCAAAATATATTGTATCACTAACAGTTTTTCATTGTTTTTATTTGTTCTCATCTTTATTTATTATTGCATTCATCAAGTCAAACTAACGAACGGAGAGACAAATGAAAACAGTAATTTTAATTGGCGCATTAGGAAAAATGGGACAAGCAGCATTAACAGGTTTAGGTAAACATAAAATAATTACCGCAGGTCGCTCTGGTGATGTTGATCATATTGTTGATATCACCAATGAGCAATCAATCAGGGGCTTATATGAAAAAGTAGGACATTTTGATGCCGTAGTTAATACCGTAGGTTTTTGCGAATATGCCAACTTCTCTGATATGTCAGAAGCGCAATGGATGACAACAATTATGAGTAAAATGATGGGGCAAATTAACCTTGTACGCATTGGCCAGGAATACATTGCTGATAGTGGTTCATTTACCTTAATCAGTGGCATTTTAAATGTGAAACCAATCCCGTTTGCTATTGCCGATGCAACAACAAGTGGCGCAATTGATACCTTTGTGAAGTGTGTTTCATTAGAGATGCCTAGAAATACGCGTATTAATGTTGTTAACCCTACTGTATTGGAAGAAGCGTGGCACGTTTATGGTGAAATGATGCCTGGTTTTCAACCTGTACCGGGAAAATTAGTCGGTAAAGCGTTTGAACGCTCTGTTGATGGATTTATTACCGGTGAAGTCATCTTTGTAGACGCTTAATAGCACTTAAGGTCGATATTCAAAAATCAGTGTTCTAAGCATAAACATTAGAACACTCTATTTTATAAATCCATTTAATAAGAAGTACATAATGAAAAAATATATGCTCATACTAGTCACAATCTTTATTTCAGGTTGTAGCAATTTTCAAAATTTTGATGAAGATAAATTAGTGACAAAAAAATCTGATGACAATCAAGTGTGCAAAAGAGTAACTAGACATAAAAGCGTCATAACAAAATGTCTCCCACGCACTGCTCCTTGATTACAATCGACTAAAGCCGTTTCTTAATTTATTCCCGTCCCTGAGTCACTGTTAAATAAATTGTGTTGGAAAAGCTGCTGTTCGTCTTTGCATCATTGAAGGCGGCTTAGAGACATTTATGTTTCCTTGAACTTTAACAATTTTGTTTCAATACTTTGTTAATAGTGCTCTGCTCTGTCTGTCTGAGTGCATTTAAGAAGCAAAGCTCAACAGCTTTTATTCAAACACTGTTTCTTTAAAACTTAAACGTTTACTGATGTTGCTACGCCAGTCCTCCAACTTTTTATAGGTATTTGATATACCAAGTTCGGGTAACCTAAACGCTAGGTATTCTAAGGCTACGGCAACAGCAATATCACCAATAGAAATGCTTTTAATTGATAGAGAACACTCTACATTGTTTTCTAAATGTTCAAGTGTACGTTGAATTGCTCTCAAACGTCGTTGACTTAAAATAGAATCATTGGCCTCGTTATTTAAGTATTTAGCTGAAATTACCGTAGAAAAAGCAGCATCCATTAACCCAACACCCAAACCTGCAACATGAAGAGTCTCCTCTTTACGATCAGCTGAAATGAGCGGTCGAACTGAACATTGTTCATCTAGATAAAGCGCAATGAGAAGAGATTCAGGTATTGCCATACCAACCTCAGTCACTAGCGTTGGTATTCGCCCAATAGGGTTTTCTCTAAGGAGCGCTTCATCATCACTCCATGGATCGCACCAACACAGTTCAACGTTACCTTCTAATTGTTTTTCTAACATAATAATGCGCACCATACGAGCGTATGGCGAAGTTGCATTTAGATATAATTTCATCATAGTTTCATCTCATTAAGTGTTGTGGATTTATTTTGTTTTGATTTGTTTGTTACGATGACTATTTCTCCTATAAAGAGAAGAAAAAAACCACAAACTATCGCTGTGCTGCCTATGTAAAATAGATAAATATAACTTTCCCAAAGGTTATAAATTAACGACATTCCATAGCCTGAAATCGCTTGCGCTATAGCGAAAGTAGCCGTAGCTAATCCCCAATATTGCTTGTGTTTTCGCGCTCCAACTAATTCGGCTATTCGACCTGAAGCAAGTGCAACAACTCCAGGCACCAAAGCGCCAACAATAAAAGAGGATATTGTTAAGATAATTAAACTATCTGATAAAGTGGGAAGGAATACGGCAATGGCTTTAAATAAAAAAGCAATAAGAAGTGCATAGCTTAGTCCGACTTTATGTGCAGTAATACCAACAAAAATGGGACCTAACATTGCGCCTATGCCAAAAATCAACCATTGTGTAGACGCAATATTAATTCCTAATCCTAACTCTCGTGCTAGATAGTCAGCCCAAAATACTGTGTGTGGGATAAAGCCTACGGCATCAAGCGCATAAGCAGCTATCAACAAAAACACGATAGTTTTAGTTTTATGATTAGCGGTGGTTGGTTCAGAAGTTACCTCTTTTTTAAATGCTTTATTAGGCAATTTTTTAAGAGCAAAATGACAGAGTATGCCAATAAAAATTATGATCCCCCCAAGAGAAATCCATGTAATAAATAAATTAATCTGTAAGAGCAAAGGCACAGTTATCGCTGATATTACAGCGCCTAGTCCGATGCCAATAAAAACTAAGGAACCTACACTTGTACGGCGAGAAAGAGGTGTACAAGCCAGAGCTTCTGCAGGGCCAACAACCATAAGAATAGCGCCAGCTATCCCAGCTATAAATCGCCAGATAAAAAACCATTCGAAGCTATTTGGCTGAGCACAAAAAATGAAACTCAAACATATACTAACTAAACAAAGCCTTATCACTGATGAAGGAGCAAACGACTCTGATAGTCGAAAAGCAGAGAGAGCACCAATCAAATAACCTAACAAATTTGCTGCACCCAAATAAGCAGCTTGACCACCACTGAACCAGCCCTGTTGTACTAACTCTGGCAATAAAGGGGTGTAAGCAAAACGAGCGATGCCAATCCCTGCAAGCGTTGCCATAATGCCAACAATTATTGCAGGGTGGTCTTCTTTTTTAATCATTTTTATAACTCACTATGATAGATGAAGATTATTGTTCTAATTGAAATCACAGAAAACAACTTACTGCACTTCAATTCACTAAATTCGACGACTCTTACCACATTATTGTATTACGCCAACACCAAGCTTTAAAAGTGATTTGAAATGAACTCAAGTATCATATATTGTGATAACAAAAGTTAATAAAGAAAGATCAGATGCAAATAAAATCACTTCGCCTTTTTATGGATGTAGCAGAGACTGGAAGTTTTGTTGCCGCAGCAGAGCGTCAACACACTGTTCAATCGAATGTAACAGCTCATATTAAGAAGCTAGAAGAAGAATTAGGTACTCAACTATTTCACCGTAAAGGTGGTGCTCGTTTGACTACAGCCGGTAGAGATGTTGTTACTTATGCAAAACAAATACTCAAATCTCATGATGATATTTTAGGGTTATTTAATGGTGATGAATCCATACCAAGTCGACTGCGAATTGGCGCAATGGAAACAACAACAGCATTACGTCTACCCCCTGTATTAGCTGCCTTTCATGCCCGTTATGCTCAAATAGATCTTACCGTTGAAACAGCGCCAACAGCTCAATTGCTAACTCGGTTGATAGAAGGTGATGTAGATGGTGTTTTTATTGCTGGAAAACCAGAGCACAAGCGCTTGGAAGTTATAAAAGCATTCTCTGAAGAATTGGTACTTGTCGGCCCTAAAACATTACAAAAATTCCCTACCGCTGAACAATTCTTAGAAACAACTTTTCTCGCGTTTCGTCAGGGGTGTAGTTACCGCCAACGTATTGAACAATTACTGTCAACTTGTGGGGTCAATGCAACGCGCATTTTTGAGTTCGGTAGCATAGATGGCATATTGGGTTGTGTGGCTTCAGGCATGGGTTATTCAATTATGCCCTTGTCCACAGTAGAGGCTCATCGCCATCGGTTCGACATTGGTTATCTCAAGCTCCCCCCCACTATCGCTGATATAGATACCTATTTTGTCACAGCTAAACAGTCAACTTGGACACCTTCCCTTACCCGTTTTGTAGATATTTTGAAAACAATCCAGTCCGATGTTAAACAATAACTAAATAGTGTTTAGATACCTATAATGAAAGGGGGTCGCTATTGTTTTAGCAATGCGTGAGATTTTCTCTGTGCTAAAACCGTATCTAAAAGATACGGTTATTCCCCTATGTTTATATAGTTAATCTGCTCGTTATCAGTCAACAATCTCAATTGAAATATGAGAAAGTTGGGGCAAGAATGTTTTCAGGATCTCTTTGTATTCATCTGAATCTAGAGGCTCGTGTGATGAAACAGAAAGAATAGCTGCTTGGTGAGAATTTGCTATTTTCCATACATGGATATCTTTAATTACAGAGTTTTTCTCTTTCATTGCTAAAGATATTTTATTTAGCATTGAAATATCTACGGACTTATCTAAAAGCACAGCACTTGACTCTTTAATTAAACCAAATGACCAGTGAAAAATAACCACTGCACCTACTATTCCCATCATAGGATCTAACCAAATTAAGCCCATATATTTGCCAACTAATAACGCAATGATAGCAAGTACAGAAGTTAAGGTATCAGCCAAAACATGAAGGTAAGCCGCTTTCATGTTGTGGTCATGATGGTGGTGATTATTTGAACTTTCTTCATTGTGGTGGTGATGATGATGGTGATCATCCTTCAAAATAAATGCAGAAATCACATTTACCACAAGTCCAATAAATGCCACGATTATTGCTTCATTGAATTGTATGTTATGTGGTTCAACTAATCGCTGCATTGATTCCAATACCATCATTATGGCAACAATGGCGAGGGCTATAGCACTTGCAAATCCACCAAGATAATTAACCTTTCCAGTACCAAAACTAAATGACTTGTTATTTGAATGCTTTTTGGCATATGAATAAGCAAAAATGGTAATAAGAAATGCGGCTGAATGTGTTCCCATGTGCCAGCCATCAGCGAGTAATGCCATAGAGCCAGACCATGTTCCTGCCCCTATTTCAAGTATCATAATAACCGTTGTTAGCCAAAAAACGATTTTTACCTTGCTAGTATTCTTTTCACTATCTATGCCGAAGTTATGGGAGTGATCCCACTTTATGCTTGAGTTACTCACTGCTGTTATTCCTGAAATAAATATATTTATTTTTAAAAGTTCCAATTAATTATATACTACCCCCCAGTATAATTAAAATAGAAATATAGTCATGGCACATACTCAAGTAGGAAAAAAGAAGTTAGTAGCTCGAATCAGACGCATCAAAGGGCAAGCTATTGCTGTAGAAAGCTCATTGGAATCCAGTAACGATTGCATGGCTGTTTTGCAGCAAATAGCTGCTTTAAAAGGGGCAGTAAATGGCTTGATGAAAGAGGTATTAGAAGGTCATTTAAGGGAACATTTAGGTGATGAAGATATTACCCCAGAACAACGCCAGAATGAGATAGAGCAAGTGATTACTATCCTTAAAAGTTACTTAAAGTAAACTTTAAGTATGAATATACAAGGTTAGTAACTATTTACATTCGTATAACGGCTTGAAACTCATCAGGGCAAAAAAACGAAGCGAGACTTGTGGTGATTAATACAGTTGTCAGAGCAGCAAGCTTCTTTGCCCATAAAGTGAAAATAGTAATAACTCAACGCAAAAAGTATTGGCGCAATTGAACAGCATGGAGTTGAAACAACGACATTACGCGTTAAGCAAATTTGCTTGAACTAGTCATCAATAAAGCCTTTAAAATTAAACCGTGTCAAAAATGTAATAATCGAAAGGTAAGCAGCCATAGCCTTAAGAGATGCTTTTGAATTTATTAACATTGAATTGGGAGATGCCACACTAGCATGATGCTCTTCAAACTGTTTAATAACCACTTGATAACTTCTTAACTATCAACAATATAACCTAGAAATACAATAAAGGAATTTACTTTACCAATTTCCATTAATGCACGAAGTCTATCAATTGCAAAGTCTAGAACGATTAACTTTAAATTAGGTGACTGCTTTCTTAAGGCTGCAATAAATTTAGGTAAAATCACTTCTTCAACGACTTAAGCCTATCACTTTTGAACACTGTAATAAGGCCTAAAAGGTATTAATACTATTGCCCACATACTCACCAAGGCTTCTGGTTAAAGCATCCAAGGTGCCTTTGGTGAGATTTTTTCAATAACATGATCAATAAAAAGTCTGATGGATTTCGTCATGTATTTATGAGATTGATAAATCAAAAACATATTTGAATCGGGTGTCTCATAATCTGTCAAAATCTGTACCAGTAGCCCTGATTCAAAGTGATCTTTGACTAATGCAATAGGAACGTAAGCCACTCCTAGTCCATTAAGAGCCGAATCTATAATTAAATGCATACTGGTAGTAGCGTATCTTCCTGAAACAGTTGCTGGATACTGCTTTTTATTTTTAATGAATTGCCAATGGTTTTGAGACAATGACTTTCCCATGATAAGGCAGTTTACCTCTGTAAGGTCATCTGGCTGCTTTATTTTTTCTACCGTTTCTAAAAACTCAGGACTTGCACAGCAAACACTATGCTTCGGGCCTATTCTTCGAGCAATTAATGAAGAATCTTGTAACTGACCCGAACGAAATGCCACATCCATACGATTTTCTACCATATTGACATAACTATCAGAAGTATCTAACTCAATACTGATTTCAGGGTATTCTTTTAAAAACTCTGTTATCCAAGGTTGGGCATACTGCATGGCAAAGTCAAAAGGCGATGAGATGCGAATTTTCCCTTTAGGCGTCGATTGTGCCTGCATCACAGCCTCATTAGCTTCCTCAAGCGCAACGAGGTGTTGTTGGCATAAGTGAAAATAATGACGCCCTTCTTCAGTCATTGAAAGTTTCCGTGTACTCCTATGTAGTAGTTTTACACCAAGACTAGCTTCTAATTGCACTACTTTACGGCTAACCGTAGTAGAAGGCATGGCTAAGTTTTTACCCGCTCCAGAAAAACTACCAGCCTCAACAACACTAATGAATACCTTAATATCATTAAGATCCATTTTATTACCTTCAAATATGGGATTAAAAAAACCAAATAAACCATCTAATAAAACAATACGTCTTGTATTAATATTTATCAATAGTAATTAACACAGGATTTAAAAAGATGACAAGACAAATTCAAGAAATCAGAAACGGCAATAGACATGGCCCAGTAAGTAGCTTTGTGAATTCTGCAAATGTTACAGAGCTCAACCCTTTTGTGCTATGGGATCACTTTTATCTTCCAAACGTAGAAGGTACAGCAGGATTTGATTTTCATGGGCACTCTGGCGTTGCCACAATAAGCTACCCACAAACAGGTGATATAGGCCATGAGGATACAGGTGGACACTCAGGTATGCTCAAAGCTGGCGGCGTTCAGGTAATGTCTTCGGGTGCAGGAGTTTTGCATAAAGAAATGGTATATCCCGATAAGCACATCGCTGATGCATTCCAGCTTTGGGTTGCTTTACCTGAAGATATTCAAGAAATGGGGCCAGTTACCTATTCTACTTTACAGCAGCAAGACATACCCGTTGTAGAGGCCGATGGTTCAAAAACCAAAATAGTTATCGGCCAGTTTCAACACAAAAAAAGCACCGCACAAGCACCAGTAGATATGACCTACCTTCATGTCAATCTTGAAGCCGAAAGTGAGTGGCAGCACTTAAGCCAAAAATCTCAAACCACAGCATTTATTTATGTACGACATGGCTCTGTTGATACAGGGGGCGTACATTTATCGGCAGGCGAATTGGGTATATTTGAAAAAGGAAACGAAGACTTGGTTGTTAATGCGTCAACCCAAGAGGCAGAGTTTTTATTGGTTTTAGGTGTGCCACTCAACCAAAAAATCATTAGTAATGGCGCATCGGTTCATAGCAACAGAACCAATTTAATCGCAGGAGTACAAAAAATACAGCAACTGCATACACATGGCATTAGCCAAATTTCTTAAATAAGAGGTCAATTATGAATACAACAACTTTTACACCCGAAAACTCAGTGATGTTACTTATCGACCATCAGGTTGGCACTATGGGCTGGGTTGGCTCACTAGCACTTGATGAAATTAAAAAGAATACCGTAGCTTTAGCCCGCGCAGCAAAAGAAACGGGGATGCCACTAATTTTAACTTCCAGCATGGAAGATCAAGCACAAGGGCCTCTTTTTGAAGAGTTGATTCAAGCTGTACCTGAAGCTTACGAAAACCGCATCCTTCGAGCTGGTGTTGTCGACAGCTTAAAAGATGAAAATTTTTCAGCAGCAGTCGAAGCTACGGGACGAAAAAACATTATCATTGCAGGTATCACAACCGATGTTTGTGTCGTTTATCCAGCAATTACTGCTATTAGCAATGGATATAATGTACAGGTTGTCGTTGATGGTTCTGGCTCTCCAACCACACTTGCAGATGAAACTGCATTAAGAAGAATGGAAAGTCATGGCGTGACGCTTACTTCGACAAACCAGTTAATTGCCGAATTAGCGCAAGACTGGAGTTCAGAGAACGGCGGTAAACTAATTCAAGTATTGTTTGAAGAAATTCTTTCAAAACTACATTAACGATCAAGATGCCGTAATGCTTACATATCAATAAAGGGCATTACGGCGTAGATAAACTTAGATGTTATCACTTATAACTCCGACTTCTAGCTTCCACTTATAGTTAAAAAGAGACATAGAGCGCGAGTTAAATTGCTCCCCGCTTCCTCCCCAAACCTACGACCACCTGATAACAAAATTTACCTAACAAAATTAACATCAGCCCACTGATGATTCAATCAATAACGAAACCATCAAAGTACGTCTACCATGATTGAGTTTTAAGATTTACTATCGCAATTTTCAATTGTTACAGGTAACACCCTTTCATAAAAATGCAGCTATAAAGTCACATTAAATATATAAGGTGTTTACACTTGTTGCTTTTTGTAATGTGATAATATAACATCTTCGAAATTGTTACATTATCACATTGGAATATAATCTTAACATGAATAAGTTTACATTACTGGCAAGTGCATTTGCCTTGGCTACTTCAAGTACTCAAGTACTTGCTGAGCAAATAACAGGTCTTATTACCAACGAAGAAGGCATGATTATTAGCGGTGCCACGGTTAAAGTTATGGGCACCAACATTGTAACCAGCACCGATAATACCGGTAGATTTAACCTAACGGTTGAACTAGGAAAGTATGAATTACATGTCGTTGCCAGCGCATACGTACATAAAAATATTCAAGTCGACTTAGCTAAAAATCAGAAGCCTGAACTCACGGTACAATTAGATAAATCAGCACTAGAAATTATTGATGTTAGCGCGACTCCTTTTCATAGCTCAAATATCGAATCAGCATTGCCTATCACTGTATTACACGGTGAAAGTTTACGTATGCGCCAAGCAAATACCTTGGGTGATACGTTAAGTAAAGAAGTGGGAGTTCATAGTAGTTTTCATGGTGGTGTAGCCAGTACCCCCATTATTCGTGGTTTAGACGGACCACGAGTATTAATTACACAAAACGGTTTAGATGCTGGCGATGCTTCACGTGTTGGTCCCGATCATGCTGTTTCTACAGAAACATCAACCAGTGAGCGTATTGAAGTTTTACGCGGCCCAGCAACCTTATTTTATGGCAGTGGGGCTATTGGTGGTGTGGTGAATATCGTTAATGACAGTATTCCTAAAAGTACAGAGACTTCAGGTGAATGGTTAACAGAATACAATAGTAATAATGAGCAGACATTAGCGTCTGGCTCGTTTACCAGTGGTACCGGTAATATTGCGGTACATGCGGATGGCTTTTATCGCGACAGCGAGAACTATCAAATACCTGAAAAAGATGGTGTTGACGAAGTCGCTAATTCAGCAGCGGAATCAAGTGGCTTCACTTTAGGTACCAGTTATTTATTAGATAACGGCTTTGTTGGCTTGTCTTATCAGAATTTAGAACAAGAATACGGTATACCAGGCCATAGTCATGGCGATGAAGACATAGAAGTTTCTGCCGACTTAACCCAAAATCGCTTTCAACTATTAAGCGAACTTAGCTTTAACAATAATGTTATAAAATCACTTAATACTAAGATTGGTTATACTGATTATCGCCATACAGAAGTAGAGCTGGGTTTGGTCGGTACTACCTTTGATAACGAGTCGATAGAAGCGAGAGTTGAACTATTGCATCAAGACTTCTTGGATTGGCGTGGTGGCTTAAGTCTTCACTATAAACAAAGTGATTTTACGGCGGTTGGCGAAGAGGCATTTACACCGCCATCAGAAACAAATTCACTCGGTTTAGCCTGGATAGAAGAACGTCATTTTGGTGACTTTTTAGTACAACTTGGTGCGCGTATTGAACGTACTGAAGTGACCGCGGCTAAAGTTCGTTTGCCAGAACTTGAACTCGTTGAGTCTGGCCATGATGATCACGACGCGGACGAAGAAGCAGGACACGACTCGCACGATCATGGAGCTCATGCACCACAAGGTTATACCCGCAACTTTACTGTCGAACATGTTTTTACTCCAATTAGTCTTTCTGCTGGACTAGTGTGGGATTTCACCGACGGTTATAATGTAGGTTTATCATTATCTCATTCAGAGCGTGCGCCATCTGCTGCTGAATTATTATCTTTTGGTCCTCATATTGGTACCGGCTCATATGAAGTAGGTGCTTTGTTTTCATTACATGATGACCACGGTGAAGCTGCTCACTTTGGTTTGGCTGAACATGATATTGTCATGGAAACCGCCAATAATATTGATCTAAGTTTACGTAAATTTAAAGGTGACTTTGGTTTTATCTTTAATGCTTTTTACAACCAAATCGATGATTACTACTATGAGCAAGCAACCGGTTTCTCAGCTGGTGATGGTCATGATCACAGCGGACATGACCACGGCGACGAAGTAGAAGAAGCCCATACGTTACCGCTTTATACCTTTACCGCTCAAGATGTATCCTTATATGGATTTGAAGCACAGCTTGTTTGGCAAGTGACTGATGAGTTTACTTGGCGAGTACAAGGTGATGTGCTTCGAGCACGTTTAGATGCGGGTGGAGAATTACCTCGAACACCACCTGCCCGTATTGCGACCGAGTTCAGTTATCAAGGCGACAGTGTTTCTGCCGACTTATTTGTCAGCCACTATTTTGAACAAACGCATACCGCCGAACTAGAAACCTCAACAGACAGTTATGTCATGGTTGATGCCAATGTTAATTATCACTTTTCTTTAGGACAGCACGACTTAGCTGTGTATCTAAAAGCAATAAACTTAACAGATGAATACGCACAAGTGCACACTTCATTCTTAAAAGATTTAACACCGCTAGCAGGACGTTCAGTGGCGCTGGGTTTACGCGGTTCATTTTAAATCAGCTAATCAATTCAATCTTACATTCAATTTAAATTTAGCGCTTTTCAATAGAGGGGCGCATCACTTTATATTTTAAAGGATATTCATGAAAATCATCTCGTTAAAAAGCTTATTATTGGCCTGTGCTGCTACAGCACTTGTTGGTTGTGGTGACAGTGAAACAACTATTACCGAACTAGATAAAACGCCAACACCTATCGATAATGACCATGACAATCACGAAGAGGAATTAGGTAAAGGTCGCTTAGCAATTGCTGATAAAGATCATGCCATTATTCATATTTTTAATTTAGAAGATAATAGCTTAGTGGAATCGTTGAGCATCACTAATCCCGCAACGGCACTATACGCAAGTCCTGAAAATCGCTATGCAGTGGCAATGCAAAAAGATCAAGGCACCGTAGAATTTGTTGATGGTGGTGTATGGCAAGAAGCACATGGTGATCATTATGATCAACATGTAGATGCACCAATCTTAACAAGTTTTAGCATGCAAGGGGCTAAACCCGCGCATTTCGTGTCTCGCGAAGAACAAGTAGCCTTATTTTTTGATGGTAATAAAGAAACCGGTGAAATGGCTTCAATAAATATATTAAGTGATGAAAGTATTGCTGCAGGGCAAGTTATGGCCCATCACGGCTTCACTACTTACATGCACGGAACAGCAGAAATACGCGGTAACTTAGCGCTAACGACACTTCGTCAACCTGAAGCTGAAGGAACTTTGCCTAGTCAAGTAGCAGTGTTTGAAATTCACGGCGATCATTTTCATCAAGAGCAAGTGTTTGATACTAAATGTGTTGATTTACATGGTAGTCATCAAACTGAAAACCATATAGCTTTTGCTTGTGATGATGGCATTTTAACTATTGCTCAAAACGGTTCAACTTTTACTGAAAGTAAAATTGCTTATCCAGCAGATGTACCAGAAAGTAAACGTATTTGGACCCTTAAAGCGAGTGAACATAACCCTAACTTTTTAGGTTTAACGCCGCGTGGTATTTTTATTATTGACCCAGTAAGTCAAAGTATTAGCCGCTTTGAGCGCCCTGTTGAAGAAAACACTTATTTTCCTCGTTATGCATTTGATGCTCATCATGAACATTTATTATTACTTGATAAAAATGGAGCTTTAAACACATACAGTGCGGAACATAACTGGGAACTTGAAAAAACTATTCCTGTATTTAAAATGCTTGCTGATGACGTTAGACCATTAATTATTAGCTCAAAAGCACATGAGCTTATTTATATAATTAACGGCCAAGAAGTAACAACGGTTGATTTACATGAAGGTGTCGTAGTTGGGCACTTTGATTTAACATTCACACCTAGTAAAGCAGCGTGGTTAGGTGTTGCTGGTGAAGAGGAGCACGATCACTAAAACTCAGATTTAACTTACTCACATTTTATTTGTTTTTTCTTTTAGCCACATTTTATGTGGCTTTTTTTTATTAATTCAACTTACATTGTTAAACATATGCTAACTATAGAAGGTGTCTACTAATTGTGGGTAACACTGAAACCTAATACAGTACTAATGGTCAAAAAATTGTTGGTTAAAATTTGCGAAGAAAAAGTAAAAAAACAACTGTCATTTGTCTGTTTAAACGCCTTGTCAGTGCTGTCATGCCTCCCAGCTAAATCCCTTTGGATACTGGTGTATTCCATCAAAATCACCTTTTGTAACTGAAATACCATTATTCTTTGTAATAGCATATACCATGCTAATATGAAAAAAGAAATTCGGAAGTACAAATGAAGAGACATATTCTGAAGCTGGCATAGATATTTCTTTAAACCCAGCAGTGTCTTGAACATTGAGGTTTAACTGCTCTAATGTTGGTTTAGATAATTTATTAATATAATCAATTGCGGTTACAACATACGCTTTAAGTCCGTAAAAACTATCAATATCACCCTCTAACTCTTTATATTCGCTACCTGAAAGAGGACAACATGCTCTTAACGCAAAATTTGTTGCGATTTTTACTTGTACATTAAATGGAAACATATCATCAACAAGTCTTGCATTAAGCAACTCTGACTCATATACAGAGTTATCTTCAACTTTTTCGATAAGTTTATGAAGAAGCCCTAAATGCTTCAAAAATATTTCTCGATGTTTAATATACAAATCAATTCTCGATAGCACTAGACACAATGACTCCCCACGAGGTGCTAGCCTCCGAACGTGGGTTAGTTTTACA
>OJGO01000340.1_pt1 | contig 18515 bp, 14 predicted proteins | sample 1594871 | NCBI WGS metagenome assembly OJGO01 (sample SAMN05416798, study PRJEB24817) | seawater metagenome | isolation source: Sea water | place: Canada:Atlantic | collected 2013-07 | reverse complement strand
AGGAGCCTAATATTACCGGGCTTGGCGCTATTTTGGTTAGATCGACAGGCATTGTCGATTACCAACTCATTACCATTAAAATGGCGCAAGAATTTCAATCTTTAGGTGGTGAATGTAGACTAAATACCAAAGTAACCCAGTTAAAGGAAACGGCGGAAGAGATTCGCGTGACTACAAATGCAGGTGAGTTTTCTAGTCGTTACTTAATTACCTGTTCAGGTTTAATGGCTGATCGCGTAGTTAAAATGTTAGATATTAACGTTGATTTTCAAATCGTGCCATTTCGTGGTGAGTACTATCAGTTGCCAGCAAATAAAAACGCCATTGTGAATCACTTAATATATCCTATTCCTGATCCAACATTACCATTTTTAGGTGTGCATTTAACACGGATGATAGATGGCAGTGTCACTGTTGGACCTAATGCCGTGTTGGGCTTTAAACGAGAAGGATATGGCAAGATTAATATTAACTTATGTGATATTAAAGAGATGATGCTGTTTGCTGGATTCTGGAAAGTACTGTGGAATAATTTAAGTTCCGGTATTACTGAATTTAAGAATTCACTTTTTAAAAATGGCTATTTAACTTTAGTACGAAAATATTGCCCCTCAATCGAGCTGTCAGATCTTAAGGCATATCCTGCGGGTATTCGTGCACAAGCAGTGATGAATGATGGCAGCTTAGTGCATGATTTCTTGTTTGCTAATAGCGAACGGACAATCAACGTTTGCAATGCGCCATCGCCAGCAGCGACTTCAGCCATCCCTATTGGTGGATATATTGTTGATAAAGTAGACGAACATTTTAGCTCTTAATCAAACTGACAAAGACCAACAAAACTGTGTGTTGGTCTTTTTACTTAAATGTTAAATCAATGAAAAGTTAACAACTCGCTTTTGATAAATATTTTTTCATTTCTAGAGGTGGAACCATACCGCCGCCTGTTGCCCAAACAAGGTGCGTAGCCCTTGCTAACTTTTCATTGCTCATGTTCATACGTTTAAGGTATTCATCATTATTGGCAAGGACAATCGGACCTAACATTCCAGCCAATGCAGATGGCTCTAATTGAATGGCTTCAACTTTATTTAATAAGCCAAGCAGATTATACATTCTCTGATCGCTGATGGTGTAAAAACCATCTAACAATCGTTCCATTGCTCGGCCGACAAAGCCAGACGCTCGTCCAACAGCAAGGCCATCAGCAGCGGTGATGTTATCAATACCGATATCTTGAACAGCAATGCCATCATGTAATCCAGTAAGAATGCCGAGTAACATGCAAGGGGAGTGTGTTGGTTCGGCAAAGACACAGTGTACGTTATCACCAAAAGCCATTTTCAACCCAAATGCTACGCCACCAGGGCCACCACCGACACCGCAGGGCAGGTAGACAAATAATGGATTTTTGTTATCTACCACAATGTCCAACTCATCAAACTGTTGTTTTAGTCTTTCACCTGCAACGGAGTAGCCTAAAAAAAGCGTTTGAGAATTTTCATCATCGATAAAGAAGCATTTTGGGTCACTTTCTGCTTCTTTACGGCCTTGCTCAACCGCCACACCATAGTCTTCACTGTACTCAACAACATTAACACCATGAGAACGTAGCTTTGCTTTTTTCCATTGGCGCGCATCTGCAGACATATGTACACTCACTGAAAAACCCAGTTTTGCACTGATAATACCAATAGACATACCAAGATTGCCCGTTGAACCAACAGCGATACTGTACTGGCTAAAAAAACACTTAAATTCTTCAGTAAAAAGCTTACTATAATCATCTTTAAGCTCAAGAAGCCCTGCTTTTATTGCTAGTTGTTCAGCATGTGTCAACACTTCATAAATGCCACCACGCGCTTTGATTGAACCTGAAATAGGCAGGTGACTGTCTTTTTTTAGCAGCAATTTACCTTTAATTTCCACCTCATATTGCTGCTCTAGTTGCGATTTCATTGCTGAAATTTCAACTATGTCAGATTCAATTATGCCATTGGTTGCCGCTGTTTCGGGAAATGCCTTTACCATGTAGGGGGCAAAGCGTGCTAACCGGTCACTGGCATCTTGAATATCATTGTTATCAAGTCCGACATAAGGAAGGCCTTCTTGCAGCGAAGTCGTATTAGGGTTAAACCAGCTTACTTCTTTTAGAGCGATCATTTTTTGGGTAAGGGGAAAATCAGCCATGAGCTGTGTAATGTTATCGTTGTTCATTATGATCTCTCAATCCGTTTTATGATGCTGTGCTTAATAGGGGCTGTTGATCTTTCGAGATTGTTTTTACAGCTGTTTGTTGGGTCTTTATACAAGGCAGAGCCTTTGCCATGTGGTTGTTCCACATAAAAAGGCGATAACGCCGTAAAAATGTCCAAGAAATGCTGTCCGAAGGATTCGGTTAAAAGCGTTTTACTCTTCGTTGAGTAGAATTTGCTTAGAATGACTAGGCTACACACTAATCGCCGGGATTAAAACGCTTTTATCTCGAATAAAATTTAACCGCGAAAGTTCAACAGACCCTAGTATTAAACAATAATTGACACTTGCTGACAAACGATGAAAATTCAACTTCACATGAGCCAAATTTAAACAAGAGGCGGTTAATCATTAAAAAAGAGTACCGTTATCCAATTTGAGTTAATTTATATTGTGCATAATGATATTGTGGTTGTCATAATTCGTCGAAAAGCGTCATTGGATGAGCCTGTGTTATGTACACTCAAGATAATGTTATTTCTAAAAATAAACGGTTAAGTAGTTTTCAACTTGCTAAAATGCATACCTTTGAAGTGGCAGCCAGGCATTGTTCTTTCTCTCTTGCCGCTGAAGAGCTATCGATAACGCCAAGTGCAATATCTCATCGGATAAATGCGTTAGAGAATGAATTAGGTATTTTGTTATTTAAACGCTCTCACCGAAAAATTGAATTAACCAAGGAGGGTGAACGCATTTATACTGCGGTAAACTCTTCGTTAACAAGTTTAAATCAGGAAATACTTGAGGTTAAAAGTAATGAAGTTTCCGGCGAGTTAACTGTCTATTCTCGGCCTTCTTTTGCGCAATGCTGGTTGGTGCCCAGAATTGCCGCTTTCCAAAAGCGATACCCTGCTATTTCACTCAATATCTTGACTGGCAATGAAAATATTAACTTTTATGGTCATGGTATTGATGCGGCAATTTATTTTGATGAAAAACAACCGAGTCAGTTATATTGCCAAGATATTATGAGCGAAGCTATAGTGCCGGTATGTAGTCCTGAGTACGCCAAAGAGTTTGATTTGATTGATAATATTAATAATCTGGCCCAATGCACTTTATTACACGATAACCAAGCATGGGGTTATGATTCTAACGCCGATGAATGGGAGCTGTGGGCAAATAATTTTAATATAAACAGCTTAGACGCTAGTGCGAGTATAAGCTTTGATCGATCAGACTTGGCGGTTGTCGCGGCTACGAATAATGCTGGTGTAGCGATGGGCAGGCAGAGTCTTATCCAGAGGCAAATCGATAAAGGGGAGTTGATTAAACCTTTTGTTGATAAAAAGTTAATATGTCCGCAGCGGTATTATGTTGCTACGCTATCGAATAATAAAAACACAAAAATAGAATTATTTATTGATTGGCTAAAAAGTGAAGTACGAAATGAAGAGAGTAAACTTGTGGCGTGAGTTATAAATACTCGTGGGTCTAATCATTAGATCAACTTGAAAGGGCTTACTGAATAGACATGTGAGCGCCTTTGTCTATTTAAATAAAAACTACTTGATAAGCTTCAACTGGGGATGATTGAAAACTTATCAGCATTATTATCTGAACTAGAGGTTAAATATTTCTTATGCGACTTTACCTACAGATAAAATACGATCACCGACTTTATTTAAAATGGTAATTTCACCCTCACAAACCGCAATAATTGATTTACCCTTTTTAAACTCTTCAGGTAAGATAACTCTTCCATGGTGGTTTTTTGGGAAGGATTTTACTTCATGTAGTAATTCAAGTGATTCTACTTGATAATAAATGATGGTTACTTGGATTAAATCTTGCTCCATAATGTACTCTTTTAGTTATTCCATGTTGAATTTATGTAGAAAATCGGTCACGTATTATCCCATATGAACGATCGTTTTGTTTAGATCTACATCAATAGTTATCGTAGTCCTTATTGATAGCGACTAATCATAACAAAAAAACACCAACTATTATCGCTGATGTTTTTATTATTTAGATATTATTACATTTTTTTTCGACGAAAAAAAAAGCACAAAACGCGCCAAGTTAATAATAGTCAATTATTTCAATATGATAATAAGCATTAACTAACGGACAAATATTTAACTGTAAAATAGTCTGACATTTTAATTCATCAATCACTGCTTTTATTGCAGCATTTTAATTTGAACTGGCCAAGGTAACTACCTGCAACGGTCACTATTGAACTTCATTTAGAACTCCATTTTAAAACTTAGCTGTCTGCGACAAAGTAGCTCTACATATTTTCCACACAATTTAGCCTATATGTAATTATTGTTAATAAAAACAACTATATAAAAAACAACCTCTCTTCATCTTTACCCTACATTTCTTCCATATACTAACAGTCAATAAAGAATGAAATCTTTCATCAACTAGCTGTAGAGTATTAATATGAAAAATCACTTAGCAAAAATAATTACTGTTTTGTTTAGTCTTACATTTGTGGCTTGTGGCTCAGATTCTAGCTCAACTGATGAGCTTGATACATCAGTTGAGTTAACCACGTCAGATAACAGCGCAGGAAATGAGTCAACAGATACTGAGTTTACACTCAGTAGTGACTCAATGGTAAACAATGGCAATCTCCCCGTAACGTTTACTTGTGATGGGGAGAGTATTTCTCCGCCTCTGGCTTGGAGTGGTACTCCTGAGAACACTAGTGAATTTGCCTTGGTTATGCACCATGTGCCAGGCCCAGATGAAGCTAAGTGGTATTGGATTATGTATGGTATTGACGCGGCTATAAACTCTGTTGATGCTGGCGAAATCGAAGGTGTGTTAGGTACAAATAGCGTTAACGGTTTAAATGAATATGCCGCACCTTGCTCTCAAGGGACTGGATCAAAAAGTTATACTTTTACCTTATATGCACTGTCTGACTCGCCAGAATTGAGTAATGTTTTAACTGTTGATAGAGAATCCCTGTTAACGGCGATTGCAGATATTACGTTAAACTCTGTAGAACTGTCGGTTAATTTTGATCGTTTCGCTGACATGGAGTTAACACGCTGTGAAACAATACAACAATCGGTCAGTGAAGCGGGATTTAACGAAAGTGTTGGCGTAACTTGTGATGATGAATATGCCTATATTAGCTCAGATACATACCCTGATCATGATTTGATGAATGGCATTACCGGTACTAATGAGCAACTTCCTGTTCCGGCAACAAATTATGCTGCACCAATAAAGTTAGCGCCGCAATTAGCGAATAATTTAACCACCATCGATGCCGCTGTTGGTGTGGCAGTAAATGGCGTACCTATTTATGATTATTCTTCACAAGGAGAACTCGATCTTTATAATTATGATGCTAATAGCGATACGGTGGCATTAGGACAATTAGATGACTGTGGTGGTCATGCTGGGCGGGGCGATGATTACCACTATCATGCTTCACCTAACTGTATGATCGACACCTTACCTAATAACGATGATGATACCATTATTGGTTGGGGTTACGATGGTTACCCTTTATATGGTAATAACAACCCTGATGGCAGTGCCATTGCAACAGATGACTTAGATGTCTGTAATGGTCAAATTGATGATGACTTTGGCTACCGTTACCATACCTCAAGCCAAGCACCTTATATTATTCAATGTCTTGTTGGTGAGGTTGATACCAGCATATTGCCTAGAGTCTCTCCATTAAGCGGTGATACTAATGGTGCTCGTGCAAACCTTACTCCACCTCAGGGTGGGGTGGAAAACTTACTGCATACTATTGACGATGATGGTACTCGCACCATGAGTTATAACTACAAAAATACTAGTTATTATGTCCGTTATACCCCATCGACAACACAAGCCGACTGTTATGATTTTGAGCAAAAAACGGTTAGCAATGGCGGCATTATAGAAACGGGAACTTTTTGTCGCGACACTCAAATTGAAGATAACCAATCAACACAATCACACACCTTTAAGCTAGAAGCTTGGTCTGATAATTGGTTTGCCGCTTATCTAGGTAATGATCTGATCATTGAAGATTCCGTTTCAATCACTACCGAACGATCTTTTAATGCTGAAAGCACGACTTTTTCAGCTGACTACCCGATGCAGCTAAACTTCATTTTAAAAGACTATAAAGAAAATGATACCGGCTTGGAATACATTGGACAAAGCAACCAACAAATGGGCGATGGTGGTTTTATTGCACAAATCACTGACACAGAAACTAACCAAGTTATTGCGGTTAGTAATGATGAATGGAAATGTGAAGTGCTGCATCAAGCACCATTAGATAAGTCTTGTGAAAGTGAAATTAACCCTATCGCCGGTGAAGGCTCGTGTACTTTTAATAGCAGTGAAGAACCCAGTGATTGGAAAGAAACGAGTTTCGATGACTCATTATGGGGTTACGCCACGCAGCATAGCGTAGCCGATGTTAGTCCAAAAGATGGCTATGATGACATTAGTTGGCATGAGACTGCCCAGCTTATATGGGGCTCAGACTTAGAAACAGACAACACATTAATTTGTCGTATAACGATAGAGCAGCCTTAAGGGGGAAAGCCATAATGAAAAAGATCATGACAATAATAGTAAATAACAATATTAAAGCTACAACAATGCTGCTGATATTTATGCTACTGGCAACGTTCTCAATGATAACAAGTGCGCATACCTTAAAAGAAACCACAGCGCGTATTAGCCTGCGAGATGGACAAGTTGAAGTTCGCCTTTGGCTAGATATGAATCGCTGGCAATCGCATTTACAAGATAGCCAGGCTTGGCTATTGGGTGATAATCCGCAGGTTATGTCTCTTGGATTAACCCCAAAAGAAACGAACTTATACCTTAAAAATGTATTGCATAAACAAATCTTACTAATGTTGAATAATCAATCAGTATCATTACAGTTAATGACTATTTTATCGCCAAAAAATAGTACTGAACATCATGATTATACTGAGGTTGTATTAACGGGAAAGCATAAGCAGTCATCGGTTGAACAACTAAATATAGCTTTCCCTAAAAGTTTAGGCGTTATTCATGCAAGTTTTGTTAAGCCCAAATATCAATTAGTTGCTGCCGGAAGTAATGTGCAAGTTTCTTTTTCAGGGTTAGAGTAAAAACCGTGTTTAATTCCCGTTAATTGATGGGGCAATATGAATTTGCATGCAAGTAATATCAAGCACTCATCACTAGATGATCATTTAGCAATATTTTAGGATAAATAATGAAAAAATCGATAGTTTTACTCATAGTGATAGGCACGTCACTAATCTTATTATCACTAACTGCCACACCTGTATTTTCAGCGAATACTGATAACCTAGCTAGCGAAAAAATTGAGAAAAATAATACGCAAAAGTACAAGCAAAATAAGCCGCCTCTGCCGAACACGCATGGTGGGAAACCACCACAACAAGCGATTGATATCTGCCTGAGTAAAAGTGAAAACAGTGCCTGTAGTTTTTATGGGCCAAATAACTTAGAAAAAGGGGCCTGTGAATTCACTCCAGATAAACAATACTTCGCTTGTAACCCAAGCAGAGAAAAAATTTCCAATAAACAGGTAAAGCAACTGCCATCACATTTGGCAACTCATCACAATTAGTGATTGAGTTTCAACTAGCAGTTCAAAAAGAGCGTGTTATGATAATCAGTGTACTCTATTGAATGTTCTCAATTAAAACCAAAGTAAGAGCGAAAAGGAAAACAAGATTTGAAGCTGTTATATAAATTCTTCTTTGCTTTTTTTATTACTAACCTGACCTTAGTAGGATTACTCTTGGTGTTAATTGCCGTTAATTTATCTACTGGCTTTAATGATTTTGTAACTGCGGTGGAAAATAAACATTTGACTGATACTAAACAACAACTTATCAGTATATATCAACAGCAAAATAGCTGGCGGCCTATAGTAAATAACGTACAAATTTGGCGCGATATTGTTGACCCTCAGGCTAAACGTCCACCGCCACCACCTAAGCCCCGCAGTAATAGCAGATATAACCAAGCGCCAAGTCCAAGAGGTGAAAGAGCAAGGCCTTTTCAAGCTGAAAACTCCCAAGCTAAAGGCGCTCGGCCAAGAGAAAATCAGCCAGCCAAACATAGTCCTAAAAAAGTGAGTTCGAGCGACTTTCTACAAACAGGCAAACGACTGAGTTTATATGATCATAATAAAAACGTTATTGTCGGCAAACGTTATTTAAACGACAATCAGGTTACTCAAAGCATAGAATTTGATGGACAGATTATCGGTTGGTTAGGTTTGAAACCCTCTCAATTAGCTGAAAATAGTCCTGCTAGTGAGTTCTTAACTCAGCAATATAAAAGTTACTATTTAATGGCTGCTGCCACAGTTTTATTAGCCTTTGTCACGGCCTTTATATTTTCTAAACATCTAATGGCGCCAATAAAACAGCTCATCAGTGGTACTAATAAACTTATTCAAGGTAATTATCAAAGTCGTATTAAAAACACCACACGTGATGAATTAGCCACCTTGTCAGATCACGTTAATGTGCTGGCAAATACGTTGGAAAAAAATCAAAAAAATCGTTTTCAATGGATGTCTGATACTTCTCATGAACTAAGGACGCCTTTAACGGTTTTGCGAGCTCAATTGATTGCCATTCAAGATGGAATTTTTGTCGCCGATGAAAAGCGCGTGCAATTATTCATCGATGAAATTGATAACTTAAGCCATATTGTTGATGATCTGTATCAGTTATCAAGCTCGGATGCGGGCGGGCTGACGTATCAAAAAATTGAGCTGAATCCAATCGAATTATTAATGCAGGTCAGTGAAAGTTTTGCTGTTAAATTTGAACAACAGTCATTTGTTGTTGATGTCAGCTCACTCGAAGGACTGCTGGCTGATAATGACTGTCAACTGCTCGCAGATAAAGACAGATTAAGACAATTGTTCGCGAATTTATTAGAGAACTCTTGTCGCTATACTCAGACGCCCGGTAAGATCAATATCTCTGCCAGTCATGATAAGCACTTTATCACTATTATGATTCAAGACTCCGCTCCTGGCGTAGTCAGGGCGGCACAAGAAAAACTATTTGACCGTTTTTATCGTGTTGAGCAGTCTCGCAATCGTAATCATGGCGGCTCTGGACTGGGACTAGCGCTGTGCAAACAAATAGTCGAAGCACATCAAGGTACAATAACCGCATTAGATTCACACCTTGGCGGCCTCAGTATAAAAATGACCTTTCCTCTTTTAAAGAAACTTTCCTGATGAAAAAACAAACAGTATTAATTGTTGAAGATGAAGCTCACATCGCCGAAGTATTGATCGCTTATTGCCAAAACAATGGTTATAACGTGCACCATCTCAGCACTGGTAATGGTGTCATCGACTACATAAAATCAAATAGGGTCGACTTAATGTTGCTTGACTTGATGTTACCCGATGTTAACGGATTTGATATTTGCAAACAGCTAAGACTTTTTTCATCTTTGCCCGTAATAATGGTGACTGCAAAAAGTGAAGAAATAGATAAATTATTCGGTTTAGAGTTCGGTGCGGATGATTATATTTGCAAACCTTTTAGCCCGAGAGAAGTGATCGCCAGAATAAAAGCCGTATTACGTCGTTTCGATAATAACTCGGATGATACAGCAAATGAGACGGTTATTGAGCAGTCTGGCTTTGAGATGGACTGTGAAAAATATCAAGTCTCATTTAAAAAACATTTATTAGATTTAACACCCATTGAATTTAAAATAGTAGAGCTTTTTTTGAATAATGTTGAACGGGTCTTCAGTCGTGATGAAATTATGAATAAGGTTTACCTAGATACGATTGATGTTAGTGACCGTAACATTGATACTCATATTAAAAATATTCGTAAAAAAATTCATCAACACTCACCAGATTCAAACCCTATTAGTTCTGTGTATGGCATTGGCTATAAATGCGAAAAATGAACAGGATTAGAGGTTAACTGACTAGTTAGCAATATATGCCTACTCTATTAAAAGTTACGTTAAACGAAAATTAAAATTCAGCTTTAAATAAAGAAAGATATCAAGTTGAAGTGCGCGATATCTCTCTTTATTATTTCAAGTAAACTAATTACAAATTGCCGAATTTACCGTTGGTATTTTTCCATTGTGCTTTTGGAATAATCGTTTCCATTACATCCCAGTGCTCAACAATTTTTCCATTTTCAACACGGAATAAATCATAAAATGAAGTAGGCTGATCAGCAAAAGTGCCTTCACTGATACTTAAGACAAAATTTCCTTCACCGAGTATCTTATGGTTTTTGGTATAGACCATTTTTATGCCATTTTTAGCCATTGCTTCTAATGCTTGGCCTAATCCGGATAAACCGTCAGCGATTGCGGCATTATGCTGATGGTAAAAATCCCCCTCAAAGAAGGTGTTTAACTGCTCAAATTGGCCGTTAACTAATATGGTATCAACAAATTTTGCTACTAATGCTTTGTTTTCATTTGTCTTATTTAAATCTTCAATTGCCGTTGGACCATCTATTTGACTACGGCCGCTTGGATTTAGTGTTACTGATTTTTCGTCTAAATTATCCCAGTGTTCAACAATCAAGCCGTCTTCAAATTTGAACAAATCAAAACCAATTTTTGGGCCAAAAAAGTTATAATCTGTATGGGTAAATACATATTCCCCATCGGTAAATGAACGCACTACATTTACCTTAGCACTATTTTTAGGTAAGGCTTGTAAAACGGCACCAAAGCCATCTAATCCATCGCCTATTGCTAGATTGTGCTGAGTATATTTTGCTGGGTTTACATAACCAATAGCGTTTTGGTCGCCGGTTTCAATACTATTAAGTAAGGCAACGGCTTTTTCTTTGTTTGATATATTCATTTTTATCTCCGAATTCACAGGGGTAGCGTTACAGGCAGTGATGACTAACACTCCTGCAACAACAGTTGTTAAAAAGCTCTTTTTCATCGTTATTTCCTTCTAAATAAGATGAGGAAATTATATGTGGTTGCTTAGTAACTGTTCAGGTGAATTGAGGCGCAAAAATGGTAAATAGCTAACCTTGGATTGATTTTTTGAATTGCGAAGGGGTAAGAAGGCTATTCTTTTTGAAGTATTTGACGAAGTTAGTAACCTCATCAAAACCTAATTCGTCAGCAAGTTGCTGCACGCGGATATTTTCAATCGAAAGTTTTCGCTTTGCTTCTAAAATGACATACGCATCAATTAGCTGCTTTGTTGTTTGTTTTGTTGCCAGCTTACAAATTTGATTAAGCGACTTATATGTCATATGCAACATGTCAGCATATATTTTTGCATCGCGTGTGTTGGTGTAATTTACTTCAAGTAATTGAATAAATGTCATAAATTTTTCCGTTCGAGATTCACTCAAATAGTGCTCATAAGATCGCGGCCGTTCATTTGATAGTTTGGTTAATACTGCAGAAAATATTAAGTTCAAGAAATTCAAATTAGGTTTTTTCACCTGATATTCATTGATAATCTCTGCGAGCAATACGTCACAGCTACTTCTTGTTTCTTTTGATAAAGAAAAGGCAGGGGAATAGGAGCTAAGCAGGTAGTTATGAGCAGATAAAGGTGTTTTAATCGTGGTAAAAATAGTATCAAGGAATTCATCAGTAAAAATAATCAGTTTACCTTGTGGTTGGTTGATTAAATCAAATGCGTGAACTTGATTTTTATTAATAAAAACAACACTGCCAGCTTGAATTGTATAGGTATTGAAATCAATAAAGTGTGTTCCATGACCTTGCGTTATGTACAATAAATTATGAAAGTTTATTCGATGTGGCATTGAAATAAAGCTATCAGTTTCATCATGAGAACGCTTATATATATCAGACAATTCAATGACTTCTATCCCAATGTCTTTGTGTGCTTTGGGGGTAAATATAACTTTGGGTATGCGCATTTATTACTAATTGATTTGCCTAGGTAACTTATTTTTAAAACAATAAGTCATCTTTGTATAGTGATTTATTAATACGACGACGATAAAGTTAGCAGTAATTAACAACGTTAGAGCGTAGTTAGCCACTTAACTTAGTTTTAGTATGAATAGTTTGTAAATAGAAACGCTAAGTTATAGCCGTTACTGAGTTAGATTGTAAAATAATTAAACTAACAAAAGTCATCTATGATTAATAATGTTAATGAAAGCACTCTGCTTATTCCCAAACGAATATAAACAGCTCTGACCACAAATATACAGCTTTGTGTATTTAGTATTGTTTGCTAGTTTAAATACGTGAAGGAATGTCATTTTTCCTAGTTAGGCTTTACAAATAATCGAACTCTACACGTCTGAATTGTTTGATGCAGTAATTTGAGGATGTATGACAGAAATAGCTAATAAAGAAGCAAAACTACAAAAAGAAATTGAGCAATTACGTTCTGAGCTTGCTGCTGCACAGCTAAGTAAGGATGTTCGAACCGCCGAGCTGCTCAATAGCGAAGAGCGCTTTGCTCTTGCTATGCGCGGTGCTTCCGACGGTCTGTGGGATTGGGATTTAGCAACGGATGAGGTTTATTACTCTCCTCGTTGGAAAAGTATGTTGGGTTATTGTGAACATGAGCTTGAAAATAAATTAAGCACATGGGCTGAAATGGTTCATATTGATGATAAAGGTTTTGTGTTAGAAGATGTTCAAAAATTTTTATCTGGGGAAGTAGACACATTTGAAGTTGAAATGCGTATGCGACATAAAGCAGGTCATGATGTTTTTATTCGCTCTCGTGCATTTAAAGTCTCCCGTGGTACAAATAGCGAGACAGTTCGTTTAGTTGGCACCCATGTTGATATAACACAACAAAAGAAATCAGAATTTTTCAATGATAGAAATACCAAAATTCTTGAATTAATTGCTCAAGGTAAACCAGCATCGATAATCTATGATGAAATTGCATTAATGTACGAAGAGCGCCATTCGGGATTACGCTGTTCAATGCTTGAATTAGATAAAGGTAAACTGCTTCATGCAGGGGCACCCAGCTTACCAAAACCTTATTGTAATGCCGTGCATGGTCTTGAATATGGTCCAGAAGTGGGCTCTTGTGGTAGCTCTACATATACCGGAAAACGTGTACTTGTCGAAAACATTGAAACCGATCCTAAGTGGGCTGAGCTAAAGCACGTTGCACTGCCTTATGGTATGCGCAGTTGTTGGTCAGAGCCGATCAAAAGCTCTTCTGGAAAAGTCCTAGGCGCTTTTGGTATGTATCATGACTATCCCGCTTTGCCTAACGAACAAGAATCTAATGACCTTAGAGCTGCAGCTCGACTTGCTGGTATTGTTATGGAACGAGAACAAAGTCAAAAGCGTATTCAAGACTTAGCGTATACCGACGAGCTCACTAGTCTCTCTAGTCGCCCTCATTTTTATATAAACATTGAAGCGTTAGTAAAATTATCAGCACGTAAAAAGAATAAATTTGGTCTGTTATATATTGACCTTGATAATTTTAAAACTGTTAACGATAGCTTAGGCCATGACATTGGTGACTTACTGCTCAAAAAAGTTGCACAGCGATTAAAAAGCGCATGCCGTGAAATTGACTATATTGCTCGACTCAGCGGTGATGAATTTTGTATTGCCGTTAATAATGTGATGGATGATTATGGTGCTGCTCATGTTGCACAACGTTGTCTTGAGCTGATATCAAAACCGGTAGAGTTAGCGGGAAGAAAGTTCACACCAGCCTGCAGTATTGGTATTGCGCACTATCCCGATGATGGTGTTGATCTACATACAATATTAAAAGCGGCGGATACTGCGTTATATGCGGCCAAGGATCTTGGGAAAAACAGGTATGCTTTTTATAAGAAGGAGTTAACAGATAAAGCAGAATACCGCTTTAAAATAGAGCAACATTTAAGAGAAGCAATAGAACAGGAACAACTGTCACTTGTTTATCAACCAAAAGTTGATATTCATACCGGCAGTATTATAGGCGTTGAAGCCTTATCTCGTTGGCATCATCCAGTGCTCGGTCAGATTTCTCCGGTAGACTTTATCGGTATGGCTGAACAAATTGGCATGATAAAACCTTTAACAGAATGGGTTTTAAAAACAGCTTGTGATCAGGCGACGTTGTGGAAGGAGGCTGGCTTTTCTTCAATTATTATGGCGGTTAATATATCACCAAGTCATTTTCTTGATAGTGATTTGGTGCCACTGATCAAACGCATCATTAAAGAAACGGGAATTTTACCGGGTGAGCTTGAACTAGAAGTTACGGAAGGGGTGATACAGACTAATCCAGAAAATCTTGCCGTTTTTGAACATTTAAAAGAACTGGGTGTATTACTGGCAATTGATGATTTCGGCGTAGGTTATTCGTCCTTCGCTTCACTGAAACACCTTAATGTAGACTACTTAAAAATTGACAAATATTTTATCGATGACATTCTTGTCGACCATAAAGCAAAACTCTTGGTTAGTTCGATGATAGAAATGGGGCACAATCTCGAACATAAAATCACAGCTGAGGGCATTGAAAGTGAGCAGCAATTTACTATGCTGCAAGAGCTTGGTTGTGATTATGCACAGGGCTATTTTTTCAGTAAACCAGTGAGTGCCAAGGCTATTTCAAACTTATTAGGGAAACAATGAGCAGCACAATAATACTGTTGTTATAAATAACTGTTATCAAGCGCATTCACCCGTTTTGTTTCTTGCGCAGTGAAGTGTCGGCTGCGTAATTCATCGACCATTGTTTGTTGAGCTTGACGATCTGGTTCAATAGCCATAATAGTGTCCAACTCAACCCTGTAGTCGCTTAGCCGTTGCTGCCAGTCTAATCGCTGAGTATCAAGCGTTGATAATCTATCCGAAACGTCACTGCTAAACTCCTGCTCCCTGAGTATTCTTACCTCGCTATCACTCGCACCTCGAGAAACTAGTTCACTATAGCGTTGTCGATATTCATTTAATTGGTTGGCAGTATTTTGTTGCTCAATCAACCAACTAGGTGCCTGGGCAGTAACTAGCTCAATAGCATCGTCCTTTTGCTCTTTGCTTAAACGGTTATCTTTAGTAATCGTCGCAATGCCAAGCATATAATTTTCATATTGGTCTTCTTGTGCAAAAAAAGCGGCGATAACATCCTTTGATAGAAAGCGCCAACGTGCCTCGATAAGTTCACTTCGGGCATTGAGAACATGTTCAAGGGCATACTCATTAGTGCCAACAGTTTGATTATACTCTTGTTTGATCGCGGTGATCTCATTACGGTATTGTAAGTACCCTGCAAGAATATGTAACGCTTCATCCAAGGCTTGGCTCGTCAATTGTTCTCTTAGGTTGCTTTTAATCCGGTTTATAATGAGTTCTAGAGACTCCTCTCCAATTGCTGATAAATAAAATTCAAAGAGATGAAGAATTTTCTTATTAATGAGTAAACTACCATCATCATTGATTTCAAGGTGTTCGGGCAATGGGGTATTGCGTAAGGATGTTGGTAAAATTATCGTAAACTCAGCATGTGCAACCGAGTCCGCTGGTGATAGTACCAATTCAGCAATCAGTTCAGGTTTTAATGGTGTATTTGTAGTACTTTGAGCAATTAATATTGCTGACTGTTGCTGTAGTTCTGCATTTTTATTACTTTCCCACCTGTTAAATAGCGCGATAGCGAACATAACCAAACTGATCAAAACCAGAGAAATTTTCAATATATTCAGATTCAAAATTAACACCTTGATACTTGAGTATTTCAAAAAAGGGGTAAAAGGTTCACACAGTGAACCTTTTATGTTTTTACAGACCAACAGCCGTTAAGCGTCTGGCGTGGTCTTTATATAGTTGTAGTGGATTTGCACTCCACAAACCGCGTAGACCGAACATGCCATTGATTTCATCAGCATGATTCATGGTGTAGTCATCACGAATAACTTGGCCCAAATGCGTAGAACAACGTCCTACTACACCATCATTGGCTTCATTAATCGTTAGGTAAGTCACGGACAAAAAGCCGTCGGCCAAATCTAAAACGTTTGAATCAAAGAGGGGATTATAAGTGCCTGCCCATGAATAATAAGCAACACCATTCACTTGATGGGCGCCGTCATTGACAGAATAATCGCTTTGCCAATTAGGCCACCACCAAGAGCCAGCATTATAACTAGGGGTTTCCTGGCAAGCTCCTTGACGTAAGCCTTCAGGGTATTTGGCATTAAAAATTGCTGCATCCGTGGAGTTCAGCGCTTCTAATGATCCCATAGCATTTGCCTGCTGAGAGTCATCACCTGTTGCCGCTGCTAAAAAAGTTCCAACAGCATTACCTATTGATAACGTAATGCCTTCAAGGGGAGAGTCTTTAATAAAATCGGCTGTACCCGAACCAAAATGTGGCGAGCCAACCGATGTTACTGAAGCCACCAAACCAGGACGAATTGAAGCGACATAACGCGAGTCTATTCCACCTTGAGAATGACCAATTAGGTTGAATTTAGTCGCTCCGGTTATGGCACTTAACTCTTCGAGATAAGTTAATAGCTCTTCCCCTCGCACTTCACTCGTTTCATAACCAGAGACTTGAGGTGTATAAACTTGTACCGAACCAACGGCAGCTAACGCGCCTTTAACACCGTAAAAGTAGTCGGCTAGAGCAGTATCAAAACCCGATAAACCATGAACTAATACGATGGGATACTTAGTATTTCCTGAACTATCTGCTTTCGCAGGCATAGATATACAGCAGGTAGCGATCACTGAGACAGTGAGTAAAAGCATAAATTTTTTAATCATTTTTTCACCTTTTTTATAGTTGTAATAGAGAAAAATGTATATGAACAAAAACTGGTCATACCTCATCACTTATAATGAATAAAAAAAGTAAATGCAACCGCAGAAAAAGGCGAATTATGATTAAAACAAAGCGTTGTAATTAATAGCTCTTAACACCTTTAATACCAATGTTTTATACATTAGTTTTAAACGGTCATTTTATTATTGTTTTTTCGAAAAAGTTAACTTTTTTCTATTTTGAATACCCAAGGGGTTTTAGGACAGGAATTTTCATCAAATTTTTTTGAAGGTTAGCTGATAATTTAGTCGTTGTAATATCAGGTGGCGTTGAGTTATTGGGGGAAGCTAGCTATCACCACACTGAGGGAGTTAAAGTTGGACAATTAATCAGATGTTTAGCTATAAAGTAATATCATCTATAAAAACGAAAAAAACATCAATCATTACAATTGATGTTTTTTTAAATACATAATTATTAAGATTATTTGTTGAATAGACGAGTTGCGAAACCTATTATTCCTAATGCAAAAATAGCAAGTGTAGAAGGCTCTGGCACCGCTTTTACATCAGCAGTTATATTATAACTATAATCGCGATTTAGACCGTTAACAAAAGTCGAATTACCAAATGTAGGTGCTTGGCCAATTCCTTGACTTAAGTCACCCGAGCCTGAATTATTTGAAGATCCAGTAAGAAACAACGAGTCTCCGTTTATGTAAGGTATGACGCTACCTGCGCTATTACCATTGGCATCGGCATCAAGAAAACCAGAAGCAATAATGTCGCCTGCTGCTAAAGTAAACTGACTCAACATTGTCGAAAAATCAAAACTGAAATTACCAGTGCTAAAATAATCAGTGCCTGAATATCGTGTTTCACCAATTGCTAGGATAGTAAAATCATTGGTTGCTGAGTTATTAATTTTTACTACAAAAGGAGTTACCTGACCACGATTAATACCGACAGTAAAATTAAAGCTATTGAGCGTAATAAGTTCAGCTGCACCCGAGGAATTGGTATAAGCATCATTTTCATTGATTACCATAATAGCTTGCCAGCCATCTACGCCTCCACCAGAAAGTGAGTCGCCTAATGTGATAAGCCCAGCATTAGCTACATTAAGTAAACACAAAACTGAAAAAACCATACCTGAGAATATAGTTTTGATACATTTAATTTTCATTTGATATTCCTTTTAACCTTTTCATCATAAATTTGAAAGGTATTGCGAAAAGTGAAACTTCACCATTTAATATGAGCAAATTGCACAAAACAAGCCAATATAACAATGTTGTTTATATTCAATGGGATATATTGGATTACGAAGGGTTGGATTATTGAATTGTAAAATAAGCCGACATGAGTAAATTCTCTTCGGTTTTGTACAAAAAATATTTTTATATAAAGCCGAAAAAACTATCAAAAGCAAAAGTCAGGATGAAGCAATTTATGAGTTGGAGTTTTACTGTGTATTCTAAGGGGATATGTAAATCAAAAGTGGTCGGTGATGCAAGATTCGAACTTGCGACCCCTTGGACCCAAACCAA
>OJGO01000339.1_pt1 | contig 18522 bp, 15 predicted proteins | sample 1594871 | NCBI WGS metagenome assembly OJGO01 (sample SAMN05416798, study PRJEB24817) | seawater metagenome | isolation source: Sea water | place: Canada:Atlantic | collected 2013-07 | reverse complement strand
TGAATATTAGCAATGAAGAGTCAAAGTCAGGTATAAGTATTGAGCAGGTTTTTTCTCTAGCTAAAATAGTGGATAGTTGTGATAAACTCATCTTACGAGGCTTAATGGCTGTTCCCGAAAAAAACGCCCCTAAAGCCTGTTATGAGCAAATGCAGCACTTGTTTACCCAACTTAAAGAGCAATATCCCAGCGTTGATACTCTCTCTCTTGGTATGTCTAATGATTTAGATACCGCTGTGGCCCACGGCTCAACCATGGTGAGAATTGGCACCGCCATTTTTGGTGCAAGAGCAAATAAAATTTAACCATTAATCGTTTAGGAACCCCTTTTATGAATAAAATAGCCTTTATAGGTGCCGGTAATATGGCACGCGCCATCATTATTGGTTTAGTCAATTCTGGTATTACTCCTCAAGACATTATAGTTGCCAACCCTTCTGAGGCTAAGAGACTAACGCTTGCTAAAGAATTTGGCGTTTTACAAACGAATGACAATATCAAAGCGAGTGAGTTCGCCGATGTTGTTGTACTTTGTGTTAAACCACATTTTATCACTGATGTTTGTTTTCAAATAAGCCAAGCAATCGATATAGCAGGAAAACTATTCATTTCTGTTGCCGCCGGAACTACCGTTGAACAAATTCAATCAGCATTATCAAAAGACGACACTACAAACCTCGCTCCTGTAGTTCGTGTAATGCCAAATACCCCTTCTCAACTAGGTCTAGGCATGAGCGGTCTGTTTGCTTCCAAAGAAGTTAGCGTAAAGCAAAAGGCTAGTGCAGAAAAAATTACTGACGCTGTTGGCAAAAGTATTTGGCTGGACGCAGAAAGTAAGATTAATAATATTATTGCTGTCGCTGGTTCTGCCCCTGCTTACTATTTCTTATTTATGGAGGCCATGGAACAGCAAGCAAAGCAGTATGGCTTTTCTGAAGAAGAAAGCCGTATGCTAGTACAGCAAACAGCGCTTGGTGCTGCCCAAATGGTAGCTCACAACAGTGCTCCCATCAGTGAATTGCGTGCTAATGTAACTTCAAAGGGTGGCACAACACACGCCGCTATAGAACAATTCAAGCACGATGGTCTAGAGAAAATGGTAAAAAATGCTATGTCGGCTGCTATAGCTCGTGCTGAAGAAATGGCTAAATAGCCCTATTTTATTGTAATTCAAACTAACTCAAATTAAGTAGAGGAAAACCAATGGAAGCAATTATTTATTTGCTTAGATTCGCCTTCGACGCCTTGTTAATGATTTTAATCATGCGTGTTTGGCTACAATGGGTAAAAGCTGATTTTTATAATCCATTAAGTCAGTTTATTGTCAAAGTAAGTAACCCGTTAGTGATACCCCTTCGCCGAGTTATTCCTGGGCTAGGTGGCTTAGATTTAGCAACGGTACTTATCGCTTATGTAGTAGCAACACTAAAATTTGTTACTCTAGCCGCTTTATCCGGTGAGAGTTTAGGCGTATTAGCTTTTTACATCGGATTATTAGTCTTATTGAAGCAAGCTGGCTTTTTACTCTTCGTTGTCATGATTATCATGGCGATCATGAGTTGGGTTGTTCAGGGCTATAATGCGACGTTGATGGTGCTTAGCCAATTGACCGAACCTTTTTTAAACCCTATTCGTAAAATAATTCCAAATATGGGTGGTTTAGATTTATCTATGTTGCTCGCATTTTTGGCGATGAATGTCATAAATATCTTACTTTCAAACTCATTACCTTATTGGGGTGCGTTGTAAAACAATAGTATTTTTTGGGGTCTGTTCTATACTAAAGAAATGAATAGAGCAGAACCAAATCCTCTGTATTATTTTGGAGAATCACATGAAAACGTCAATCATCAAATTACTTATTGCCTTTAGCCTTAGCTTATTTTTGATGAGCAATGTTAGTGCTGATAACATGAAAAAACTGGGCACTATGAATGTGCATTACATGGCTATTGGTTCAACATTTTTCACCCCTGAAATAGCTAAAGTCTATGGCATTACGCGTAGCCGCTATAATGGTTTAGTTAATATTTCAGTCTTAGATAACACCCAAAAAAATACGCCATCAAAGACTGTTAGTATTACGGGTAAAGCCAAGAACAACCTGGGCCAATTTAAAGATTTAGCCTTTAAAGAAGTTAAAGAAGGTGGCGCTATTTATTACCTTGCTCAGGTTAACTATAGTAACGAAGAGACAATTCATTTTGATATCATGATTAATGATGGTAAAGAGAAACAGCAATTGAAATTTTCACAAACATTCTACGTAGATTAATAGTCTGACATTGTTTTATCTTTAAGTTAAATTAAATAAAAAAGAGCTTTTGAAAGCTCTTTTTTTTACGGTTAACTTTAGCGAAACCGCCAATTCTAGGATAGAATAGCGCGATTATAGCCCCATCAATAAAACGCAAAACAGTCGTAGGAAACCATAATGTCAAAAGTTGTATTAGCCACAGGAAACCAAGGTAAAGTTAAAGAGTTGGCCCATTTACTGGCTGAGCAATCAATAGAAATAGTACCGCAAAGTGAATTTGATGTTTCTGAAGTTGCTGAAACAGGTACCACCTTCGTAGAGAATGCCATTATCAAAGCACGTCATGCGGCAAAAACTACTGGTTTACCCGCTATTGCAGATGACTCTGGTTTAGAAGTTGACGCGCTCAATGGTGCGCCTGGTGTTTATTCAGCTAGATACGCGGCAGATATTACGGAAGGTAAAGTCACCGATGATGACAATACCAACAAGCTCCTAGCAGCGTTAGCCAACACACCCGACAAATTACGTACTGCCCGTTTCCATTGCGTTTTGGTTTATATGAAACATGAAAATGACCCAACCCCCCTTATTTGTCACGGTAAATGGGAAGGAACCATCTCTAGAAGTAAACAAGGTGAACAAGGCTTTGGTTATGATCCTGTTTTTTGGCAAGATGATTTGCAGATGTCTTCAGCGCAACTATCGCGTGAAGTGAAGAACAACTTGAGTCATCGTGGTCAAGCATTAGCTAAGCTGGTTGAAGAACTCGCTCATGCAAACTCATCAAAGTAAGCTCGAGCCCTTTACTTATGTCAGAAATATTAGAAAATCAGCCTTTATCACTTTATATTCATATTCCATGGTGTGTAGAAAAGTGCCCTTATTGTGACTTTAATTCACATGCCGTTAAAAGTGCCATCCCTGAGCAAGATTATGTTGTCGCTCTGATCCAAGATTTAGACGCAGATATTGCTCGTTTCCAGTTAAACACACGTCCTTTGCATTCAATATTCATTGGTGGTGGTACGCCGAGTTTGTTCTCAGCTGGGTCTATTAAGAGTTTGCTCGCACAAGTACTTAGTCGTTTTGACCATGCAGCAGATATTGAAATCACGTTAGAAGCAAACCCCGGCACGGTTGAAGCAGATAAGTTTATAGGCTTTTTTGATGCTGGCGTTAATAGACTTTCTATCGGCGTACAAAGCTTTGCTTCTGATAAGTTAATTAAGCTCGGTCGAATTCATGATAGCAACCAAGCGAAAACAGCAGCAAAATTGGCAACAGAATGTGGTGTCACTAGCTTTAATTTAGATTTAATGCATGGCTTGCCTAATCAATCATTAGATAATGCCCTTGACGATCTAAAAACGGCTATCAGCCTGAATCCGAATCATATTTCTTGGTATCAATTAACCATTGAGCCCAATACTATTTTTCATTCTAAACCGCCTAAATTACCTGTTGATGATATTTTATGGGAGATTCAAGATCAGGGCGTTAAATTACTCAATGAAGCGGGTTATCAACAGTATGAAATTTCAGCATACGCTAAACCTGGCTATCAATGTCAGCATAATTTGAATTATTGGCAATACGGTGATTACCTAGGCATTGGCTGTGGTGCTCACGGAAAAATCACAAATACTAGTACCCAGAAAATAATGCGTACTATTAAAGTAAAACACCCTAAAGGATATTTAGATAATAACCGTGATTTCTTAGACAAATTATCCGAAGTTGACGAAAGTGAACGCCCTTTTGAGTTCATGATGAACCAGCTTAGACTGCACAGTGCTTTTAGTACTGAACAGTTCCAAACAAGCACAGGCCTTAATATAAGCGCAGTATTACCTTTACTTAAAGAAGCTCAACAAAAAAAGCTCATGACCTGTGAATCAATAGACAATCAAGAATTTTGGCTAGTCACTCAAATAGGACAACGATATTTAAATGATTTGCTGGAGATATTCTTGTGACAGAACATTCCTCTGAAATTTTAACATTGACAATAAGTTTAGAAGAGCAAGCACAGCTTGATTTAACGTTTATGCAAAGGGCTTTTGAACTCGCACAACAAGCTGAGCAACATGATGAAATTCCCGTTGGCGCTGTGGTGGTCCATCAAGGAAAGATCATTGGTGAAGGTTTTAACCAGTCTATCATGCTTAACGATCCATCAAGTCATGCTGAAATGAATGCAATCAGACAGGCCGGAGATTTTCTTAATAATTATCGATTAATTGACTGCACTTTATACGTAACGCTTGAACCTTGCCCAATGTGTGCAGGTCTACTCGTACATAGTCGAATTAAGCGCTTAGTATATGCGTGTAGTGATCATAAAACAGGTGCTGCAGGCAGTACTTTTGACTTAGTCAATAACCCGCAGTTAAATCATCAAATAGAGGCATGTTCTGGTGTCATGGAAGAAGAATGTAGCCAGTTGTTATCTGCATTTTTTAAACGCCGCAGAAAAGAAAAAAAATTAGCAAAAAAAGCTGCTAAAGACAGCCCACTTTGATACACAACAAGTTGCTCCGTCATGTTACCGAGAGGTTTTGCTAACTTGTTAGCTTAAATTTGATATGCCACACGCTTTCAGGTATTAATAGAGGCATATACCCATGTTACCTCACAAGACAGGGTTCAGCTGGAATTAGAAACATCTTTAGGCAAGGCATTGATTGAGGATAATGGTTGTTCAGGAGAATATGCTCCTGCATTCTCTAAGAAGCTACATCCATGTAGCGTCCTTATCGATATCAATAACGTGGCATAAAGTGTTTCTAAACCAGCCCTGCGGGGGATATCTGAGTAAACCATGCTCTTCGTTACCTCTTTTTTTAAGGGAACAACTCTTAATAAAAAGAAGAGCCTCGGTCATGGATTGCACAGGCACCCTGAAACTCGTATTTTGAAGTATCATGGGTATAACAACAGCAGAACAATAATACTAAAAAATAGCTAAAGGTTATCACTACACATGATCAAACGTTTTCTGCCCATCTATCATACGGGTTGGTTTTATCTACTTTTATTATTCTGGGGATTTTCCTTTTGGTACGCCTCTCTCGGTGGCCTAAACCAGATAAATCAATTTAATATTCAATGGTTAAGTCAGCTTAAATCATCTCCTGTTTCATCGGATAAAAACTCGACATTAAAGACTGATGATATTTTAACCTTGCACTCAGACTTCAATAGACAAGATATAAAATCAGTAACCACACTTTTATCGTATTATCCAAATAGCCAAATAACTCTGCTCGGTCGACAATCAGACGCTTTTATGAAAAAAATTGAGGTTCATCTATCCTCGAAACCCCGTAAGAGTAAAATTGTTATTGGCTCAAACAACGTTAGTTCTGCATCACCACTAAAACCTCAATCGACCATGCCTTTTTCTCCTTTACTAAATTGGTTTCGTTTTTCGTCAAACGCTAACATAGAGATGCTAAGTTCAAAGTACTTTATATTTTCGCCTTTCCTACAAAGTGAACGACAAACATTTCCTTTAGTGTGGCAACAAAAAGGAATGTTATATCTCAGTTTACCCGGCGAAATAATAAAACAACTAACCCCAAATACCGAACTGTTCATTCAACAAGATTGGCAACTAAGCCTGATAAAACAAAAAAATACTTTAGCCCCTCAACAGTATCCTTTGGGTTTTTTTGGAGAAGCATTTATTCCAGGTAACTTGCTCTCAGTTGATGAAGTAAACCAAATTCAAAAGCTAGAGTCAGAGACTAATTTTCGTAAATTAGCGACTGTCACTGAGTTTATTCAGCAGTATACTGCTAACTCTCAACCTAAATACAAAGTTATATTTATAACCGATAAGAGAAACTCTCAAGATAAAGCACTCGAATCATTAATTAGCAAACTTGTTCACCACGATTATGTCTATCAGAGTCTATTAATTCTTTTATTTGCTTGGTCTCTCTTGTTGTTGGGTATAAGCCTCACCTGGTTTATAGGTCAATTATCGTTAAGGCAGCAATCAATCAGTGTGCTTAGTTACATCTTATTACTTTTCATCTTGCAATATTTATTCTTCAATCAGCAACAATGGCTTGAAGTGACTCCGATAGTACTGGTGGTAATGGGTACCTGGTTATTACTGCTTGCCTATCAAAAGGAATACAAGCTATTTTTAACGGCGCTTAATTATCAAACGACATCGAATGCAACTGGAGGTTATTCAGCGCCTCCACATGCCAAAACTAACGCCAAAGCTAGCTTTAACGAGAAACCTACAATTAAGTCAGCTATTAAATCTAAGATAAAAAGTTTACTAAGTAACAAGCGAGTAAAATCTGTTCAAACTAAGCACAGCTCTTTTTTCTCTAAAGAAAAGACAAACGCAGCAAATCATAGTCAAGCCTATTCAAGAAGCGAGCTTTCAGCCGCAACCGAGAACGATAGTGAACAAACATTAGTTATCGTTGAAAGCCCTGTAACACATAATATTTCAGCAACTCATCAAAATACCGTTGAAAACTTTGGTCGCTACCAAGTAGAAGGGGTGTTAGGCAAAGGCGCTATGGGTATCGTTTATCAAGGCGTAGATCCTAAGATCAACCGTCATGTTGCCATAAAAACACTGCAATTGAGCGATGATATTGATTCACCAGAGTTTGGTGAGGCTAAAGCTCGTTTCTTTAGAGAAGCACAAACAGCTGGTGGCCTAAGCCATGCCAACATAGTCACTATTTATGATGTCGGCGAAGAGAACCATTTAGGCTATATCGCCATGGACTTGCTAACAGGTGCCCCATTATCATTATTTACTCAAGCAGATAAAATACTACCAACACCGTTGGTGTATCAATTATTAATTCAAATTACTGATGCATTAGAATATGCGCATCAACAAAATGTTGTTCATCGTGATATCAAACCAGCTAATATTATTTATGATGATGATCTATTTAAAGTGACGGTCACTGATTTTGGTATAGCCTACGTTAGTGACAATAGTCATACCCGAACAGGTATCATCATGGGTAGCCCTTATTATATGTCTCCAGAACAAATACTAGGCTTAAAAGTAGATGGGCGTAGTGACATTTTCAGCTTAGGGGTAACATTTTATCAATTGCTGTGTGGGTATTTACCATTTGAAGGTGAGTCCATTGCAACAGTGGCCTATCAAATAACGAAAGCGAAGGCTATTGCCGTAAATCAACGCAATACGAATTTGCCCACAAGTGCGATGCGCATTTGTAGTAAAGCGATGCATAAAGATATTGATAAGCGCTTCCAATCTATGTCAGAGTTCAAGTTGGCATTAACCAATGCACTTAAACGAGATTTTAAAATCTCGGCTAATTAACACGTAATGCAAACTATATAGCCGTAATTAATTAAGATCTATGCTCCAAAGTGCTTGAGCTATTTCAATTCAAGTCACTGTAATGAGATAATAGGTGTAAATTAACCGGTTGTACCTGCTTAATTAAGTAATCCTCTTTACACGCAGAGAAATGGCCAATAAGAAAGAGTTTATTTTAATAACTAGAAATGATCACATAGTTAGTGTGATTGGTATTAAATAGCGATGCTGCATAGATGCTGCATAATAAGATAAAGGTAGAAACAGTTAACCCCTATGAATTACCACATAAAATCCCTTTGTCATCAGGGTTCAATTCGAGACAATAACGAAGATGCAATCAGTTATGCGGTTCATAAGGAGCTAGATGTTGTTTGGATGCTCATTGCTGACGGCATGGGTGGACACAATGCCGGTGAAGTTGCTAGCGCCATGCTCGTTGACCAGATTAAAGACGCCTGGGGTAAAGTATCTATAACTAAGCAAGCTAGCTGGCTGACATGGATTACAGAGCAACTTAACACCGCTAATTTAAGCATTCTTGAGCAAGCAAAAAATACAGTAGGCCAGCAAGGAATGGGGACTACAGGTGTATTAATGGTAATAGAAAATAATAAGTGCCATATTGGCTGGGTTGGTGACTCTCGAGCATACACGTTAAAAAATAAAAACTTGGTACAAGAAACAATTGACCACACAATGCTGCAAGAACTGGTCAATAAAGGTGCGATCTCCGCTGAAACAGCAAAGAATGCTAATACTAAAAATCTACTTTCACAGGCGATTGGTGTTCGAGAAAAAATATCTGTTGATACCGCAACAATTGCGATAGAGAGTGGTGATACTATTATGCTGTCAACCGATGGCTTACATGACTATCTCACTGAACAAGAAATCAATCACTACCTATCTCAATTCTCTACTGAAAGAGATGTCTGTGATGATATGGTCAATCAGGCGTTAGCCCAAAATAGCAGAGATAACCTCACGGTAGGTTTGATTAATTTGAGTGATTAAACGAAGTAAATGACCATTGGTCGAAAGAGTTTTATAGAAGTGGCGAACAAAGAGGCTGAGTAAAATAGTAATTTACCCCATGAAAAGTCAATCATATAGATTACTCACATAGGTTTATTCCGACTTTATTGGTTTAAATCCCCTTAAGTAAACTAAGGCTAAACTAAATGAAAATTGCTTTGTTGATACGCTTGCTAGTTTATTTGGCTATTGGCTGGAACTTCATATAATTCAGTGATGGTTTGGTTAAAATGAGACTGCCTACGCGAGGTCATTTTATGATGTTGGCGATTTAATTGTTTTCTACGTTGGTTAGTTTTTAGTGGTCTTTTCATCTTAATTATTTCCAATTGGCTTTTAAATAGTCTGATCACTATAGCCTGCTACTATGACATTTTTATGACATAGAGATAATAGGTTCAAGAAACAAACTGCGCTCAATTAATACCATCAGCTTTACATGACTTGATTATTGGGCTGTTTCAGTCGCGACTTCTTCTTCTTTTATAATACTTTCTGTTTGATTGCTGTCTAAAGTCGATTCATTGACTGCTTCATTTACTGATTTATTTAGTAATAACAAAGCTTCTGACTCTTCTTGCGCCAGCTGTAATGCAATCGCTTGTTCTTTAGCTTTTTCATCTAGCCAGCTCAGGGTGTCGTAATATCGACGAATATTATCAACATAATGAACGGGCTCCTCACCACGTGCATAACCGTGTTTAGTGCCCTTGTAATATTTTTTCTGTTGTAATAATGGTAAACGACTTTTAACTTCTACCCAGCGGTCAGGATCACCACCTTGGCGCTGTGTAATAATCCGCGCATCATTTAAATGGCCAAAACCAATATTATAAGAAGCTAACGCAAACCAGATACGATCGGGCATCGGAATTCTATCAGGCATCATAGCGATCATACGCTTAAAGTACTTTGCACCACCTCGAATACTTTGCTCAGTGTCTAATCGACTTTTTATACCCATTTGTTTCGCTGTTGCTAACGTCAACATCATCATACCGCGAACCCCGGTGTATGAACGCGCAGTTGGATTCCAATGTGACTCTTGGTAACTAATCGCCGCTAACAAACGCCAATCAAGCTCTTGCGCATACTTTTCAAATAATGGCTGATACTTAGGTAAAGTCCCTGCAACAGCTTTAATAAAGGTTCGCGTTTCAACATAATTAAACTGCTCAATATGACCATAGTATTTATCATCCAATGCCAGTAGAGTGCCATCATGATGAACAGTACCAAAAAACTCCACCAAGCTTGCTAGAATATCATCATGACTATTGTTACTTACCATCCATGCTAATGGCTCAGGCTCATTAATACTAAAGCCAATGCTTATTTCAGGGTAATAACGACGGTTAATCGCCAAGCTATTACTATCAATAACGGTATAGTCTATTTCACCGCTTAAAACCTTTCTCAGTAATTCTTCACTGTCAAATTCAGTTGATTCTTGCCAAGCCAATACGTTATTTGTTTGTTTTAATTTTTCAAGGTTTTCGACGTAACTTGATCCTGAGGTCACCATCAATGTCCCCGTTAAATCCGCCACTTTCCTTGGTCTAACATTACCTTGCTTAAACACAAGTTTCTGACTAATGGTTTCATAACTAGGAGAAAACCTAAAACGTTGTAAACGTTTATCGGTAACTGATAATCCCGCAGCCAATAAATCAACTTCGCCTGTATTTAATTTAATGAAAAGCTCATCAAGGCTATAGGTCGGAACAATACGTAATTCAACATTGAGTGAGTCGGCATACTTTTTTGCTAACTCATATTCAAATCCGGCGAAGCCAGTTGCGGTGGTGTAATAGTTTGTCGGGCCAAAAATAGTGCCTACATTGACATAACCTCTCGCCAAAATTCGAGATAAACTTGCTGACTCATTGTCTTTATCACAAGCACTTAATAATACTGTGGTGAAAATAACCAAAAACAACGAGGTAAATTTAGACACTAACTTACTAGTGAGCTTAGATTTTATTGAAAAAGATAAATATTTAGTCATGCCCTTGATTGTGTCGTGTATTGTTCTATTAGCCAAGTACTTTTTACCTGACACTAGTGTTAAGTTATTACTTGACTTTTTCCATTAACAAAAGACTAATTTTCAACTATAATACGCGCGAAATTTTCGGTTAGCATTTACTATGCAAATTTAGCATATAAAGGCCAATCAAAACCTTACATAAAACTTGGTGAATACCCTATGACGATGTTGATTAAAAACCTTCGTGGCGCTCCAGCACTTTCTGACTTTAGAGTTAAAAAACTATTAGCTCAATGTGAACAATTACAACTGCCAGTAAATGATATTTATGCTGAATTTGCCCATTTCGCTCAACTTAATGAAGAATTAAGCGCAAGTGAAGAGAATGTTTTACAGCAATTACTTACTTACGGTCCAACAATTGAAGAACATCAGCCTGCTGGTTTGTTCTTATTAGTGACTCCTCGTCCGGGCACTATTTCTCCTTGGTCATCAAAATCTACCGATATAGCGCATAACTGTGGTTTAGCAAAAATTGCTCGTTTAGAGCGTGGTATCGCTTATTACGTAACATTGCAAAGCGGTGTAGAGTTGAGCTCAAGTCAAGAAGCGCAGTTGAACGCTTTATTGCATGACCGCATGATGGAAAGTATTTTTAATGACTTTGCACAAGCGAGTCAGTTATTCGCAAGCAGCGAACCAGGTGAATTAACAGCTATTGATATCGAAAGTGGCGGTAAAAAAGCCTTAGTCGATGCTAACATCGAATTAGGCTTAGCCTTAGCAGAAGATGAAGTGAATTACTTATTCGAAAACTTCACTAAATTAGGCCGTAACCCTCACGATATTGAACTTTACATGTTTGCTCAAGCAAACTCTGAGCATTGTCGTCACAAAATATTTAACGCTGCTTGGACTATTGACGGTATTGAACAAGAAAAATCTTTGTTTAAAATGATCCGTAATACCCATGAAGTTAATCCTGATTATGTACTAAGCGCTTATAAAGATAACGCGGCAGTAATGGTTGGTAATAAAGGTGGTCGCTTCTTCCCTAACCCACAAACGAATGTTTATGGTTATAACCATGAAGATATTCAAATTTTAATGAAGGTTGAAACACATAACCACCCTACGGCTATTTCTCCATACCCTGGTGCTGCAACAGGTAGTGGTGGTGAAATTCGTGATGAAGGCGCTACCGGTATTGGTTCAAAACCTAAAGCGGGTTTAGTTGGCTTCTCAGTATCTAACTTACGTATTCCTGAGTTTGTACAACCTTGGGAAACAGATTTTGGCAAGCCAAGTCGTATCGTAACGGCATTTGACATCATGATGGAAGGTCCATTAGGTGGCGCTGCATTTAATAATGAGTTTGGTCGTCCTGCTATTTTAGGTTACTTCCGTACCTATGAAGAAGAAGTTAACTCATTTAACGGTAAAGAAGTACGTGGTTACCACAAGCCAATTATGCTTGCAGGTGGTTTAGGTAACATTCGTGATGAGCATGTTCAAAAACGTGAAATCATCGTTGGCGCTAATCTTATCGCTTTAGGTGGTCCAGCAATGAACATTGGTTTAGGTGGCGGTGCTGCTTCATCAATGGCTTCTGGTCAATCAGCTGAAAGCTTAGACTTTGCTTCTGTTCAACGTGAAAATCCAGAAATGGAGCGTCGTTGTCAGGAAGTTATCGATAAGTGTTGGCAGCTAGGCGAAGAAAACCCAATTGCTTTCATCCATGATGTTGGTGCTGGTGGTCTATCAAATGCTTTCCCTGAATTAGTTGCTGATGGCGGCCGTGGCGGTGTATTTGAACTGCGTAAAGTACCAAATGACGAACGCAGCATGGCGCCTCATGAAATCTGGTGTAACGAATCTCAAGAGCGCTATGTTATTGCGGTATCAGATAAAAACTTAGCGGCTTTTGAACAAATATGTGCCCGTGAACGCGCACCATATGCTGTAGTAGGTCGTGCGACTGAAGAAGAGCATTTAACCGTTACTGATTCACATTTTAGCGATAATGAAAAATTAAATACCCCTATCGATTTACCACTTGACGTATTATTAGGTAAAACACCTAAAATATATAAAAACGTAAAAACAGCAACGGCTGAAGGTGACTCACTAGACTTAAGCACAGTAACCTTAAGTGATGCGGCTGATAGAATTTTAAGCTTACCAACGGTTGCTGAAAAAACTTTCTTAATCACCATAGGTGATCGAAGCGTAACCGGTATGGTTAATCGTGACCAAATGGTTGGTCCTTGGCAGGTTCCTGTTGCTGACTGTGGTGTAACTGCCTCAGCGCTTGATTCTTACCACGGTGAAGCAATGTCATTAGGCGAACGTACGCCAGTTGCTTTATTAAACTTTGGCGCTTCTGCTCGTTTAGCCGTAGCTGAATCACTAATGAACATTGCTGGTACTGATATTGCTGGTTCTGACGGTGATAGGTTAAATCGTATTAAGCTTTCTGCAAACTGGATGTCTCCTGCAGGTCACCCTGGTGAAGATGCAGGTCTTTATGAAGCAGTTAAAGCTATCGGTGAAGAACTTTGTCCAGCGCTAGGTTTAACTATTCCAGTTGGCAAAGACTCAATGTCGATGAAAACCAAATGGGACGAGAACGGTACAGAAAAATCTGTTACCTCTCCAATGTCTTTAATCATCACTGCTTTTGGTGCTGTTGAAGATATCCGTAAGACAGTTACTCCTGAGCTGCGCACTGATAAAGGTGAAACACGTTTAGTTGCTATTGATTTATCACAAGGCAAAAAACGTTTAGGTGGTTCATGTTTAGCACAAGTTTATAAACAGCTTGGTAATGAAACCCCTGATGTTGATAATGCTGAAACCTTAAAAGGCTTCTTCAATGCAATGCAGACCCTTGTACGTGCTGAGAAAGTCATTGCTTACCATGATATTTCAGATGGTGGTTTATTCACTACGGTTACAGAAATGGCCTTTGCTGGTCATACTGGTGTTGATATTGATATCAGCAAGCTTTCAAATGGCGCAAGTGATGATTTAGCGACATTATTTAATGAAGAGCTTGGCGGCGTTATTCAAATTCGTGAAAGCGATGTAGATGCTATTCACGCGGTATTAGCTGAACATGGTGTTTTAGATTGTTGTACTGACATTGGTCGTTTAAACAATGAAGACACCATTCGCTTTAGCCGTAACGGTGAAGTAGTACTAGAAAACTCTCGTACTTACTACCGTACTGTATGGGCACAAACGACTTACAGAATGCAATCACTTCGTGATAACCCAGAATGTGCACAACAAGAGCATGATGTTAAGTTTGATACTGAAGATCCTGGTTTAAACACTGAGCTTACTTTTGATATCAACGAAGATATTGTTAGCGATTTAATTGTTAAAGATGCGCAAAACTCAAGTAATGGTATTGCTAACCCACGTGTTGCTATTTTACGTGAGCAAGGTGTGAACTCTCATGTTGAGATGGCAGCGGCCTTTGATAGAGCAGGTTTTGTTGCAATTGATGTTCACATGTCAGACATTTTATCTGGTCGTACTGATTTAGCTGACTTTAACGGCTTAGTTGCTTGTGGTGGTTTCTCTTACGGTGATGTATTAGGTGCTGGTGAAGGTTGGGCAAAATCAATCTTATTCAACGCAAACGCACGTGAAATGTTCAAAACCTTCTTTGAACGTGAAACTACGTTCACGCTAGGTGTGTGTAACGGTTGTCAAATGTTGTCTAACTTAAAAGATATCATTCCTGGCTCTGAGCATTGGCCTCATTTTGTACAAAACAAATCAGAGCGTTTTGAAGCACGCTTCTCATTAGTTGAAATTCAAGAGAGTCCTTCAGTGTTGTTTAAAGGCATGGAAGGTTCACGTATGCCTATCGCGGTGTCACATGGTGAAGGTCATGCAGAATTTAGCTCAGATGAAGCAATTGATGCTGCTAACAACTCAGGTACGGTATCAATGCGTTACGTAAATAACTACGGTGACGTTACTGAGACTTACCCAGCGAACCCTAACGGTTCAGTTGATGGTATTACTTCATTAACAACGACTGATGGTCGTGTAACTATTATGATGCCACATCCTGAACGTGTATTTAGAACAGTTGCTAACTCTTGGCATCCTGATAGCTGGGGTGAAGATTCACCTTGGGTTCGTATGTTCCGTAACGCACGTGCTTTTATTGGTTGATCTTTTTGCTATTAAGCCCAAATCATTTGTCAAAAGTACTCACTGACATTCGTCAGCTCCGTGCTTTTTCCTTTGATTTGGACTGACTAGCTGCCAGATAAACAATAAAATATAACCGGAAAATTTCTATTAAGAGATTTTCCGGTTTTTTATTGCCTTTTGTTCCTGGCTAAAATATTGTTACCGTAGACGATTAAGATCAATCGGACTCATAAAATAAAAACAATAAAGGCCATCTTACGTATGCAACAACACGACTGCTCTCCCCTTTCAGATTTCATTGAATACCCAGAGGCAGAAATGCTTAGCCGTTCACAAAATTTCTATGATCTAGTGAAACGCCGTCACTCTATTCGCAGTTTCAGTGACAGAGCGGTTGATAAACAAGTCATTGAGAACTGCTTAAAGGCAGCGGGAACCGCTCCAAGTGGTGCTAATCATCAACCATGGCATTTTGTTGCTGTGAACTCTGCCGATATAAAAAAACAAATTAGAGAGCAGGCAGAGTTTCACGAACGTGGTTTTTATGAAGGTCGTGCAGGGGAAGAATGGTTAGCAGCTTTAAAAGACCTAGGTACTGATGCTAACAAACCTTATTTAGAACATGCGCCTTGGTTAATTGCTATTTTTAGTCAGAAAAAAGGAGGCATAGCTAAGGTAGGAAGTAAGGTGGAAAATGAGGAAGATAAAAAGACTAATTATTATGTGCATGAATCTGTGGGGATCGCCACAGGAATATTGATTACCGCACTGCATAATGCAGGTTTAGCGACGTTAACGCATACACCTAAGCCGATGTCTTTTTTAAATAAGGTTTGCCAACGTGGTGATAATGAACGGGCTTATATGTTACTCATTACTGGCTACCCTGCCAATGATGCTACCGTACCTGCTCATGCACAGGTGAAAAAAAGTTTGACTGATATAGCCACTTTTTTATAAGGGCAGCCCTAGCTAAGTAAAATCTAATGCTATATCTGTACAACCTTTTGCGCAACGAATACCAGTAGGTTCACCTTGCTCTGGCGTATAAAGGGTTAATGGTTGTTTGCAAGTGCTACACGGAACGGCTCTTCCTGACATAACCTGTTTAAGTAACTTCTTTTGCTCGAAAAATGACTCTTTACTGGCCTTTTGCAGCGCTGCGAACTGTTTAAGATCTATGCTCATAGTGTTCCAAATTTTTTAATAATGAAAGCAAGAATCGGTTACGTCAACATGAGAAAATGAATTAACGTAACCGCTTTTTAAAGTAAGTAATTTAGCGTTGTTAACACTATCCTACAAAGTAAACACCATCAAATTGACCTTTTAAAGGTGCTGAACTTGATTCTAACAACTCTTGATAACTAGTAATGTTTTCATAAGTTACCTGCATTTGTGGGTAAGCGGTAATTTCCCAAGGTAAACCTGGATGTGCTTCTGATGGCGTAAAAGACAGCTTTTGATTATTTTCTAATAATAACTGACCAAACTTAAGCGCTAGTTCCTGTTCAGGAAATAATATTGAGAATTCAATTTCACGCTCACTTATTAAATCTTCGCCATTTTCTTGCATCTGCCAAAGGGTATTGCCAATTTCATCTTCAGGAAAAATAGCTAAATCACGTGTCATAATTACTCTCATTTATTTATTTATTTATATAGGGTATTAGTTGGGTATTGATTAATATTATTATACTCATTTCGATATTTTAGCTTTGCTAAGTCAATAAACCTAGTAAAATAAGCGCAAAGTCCTCGTTACTCATTTGAAATATGCCTGTAGATCAAACTTGTTCAGATAATCGAAATGAAAAATCCACGCATAGCTATTCAAAGTTTGAATGGCATATAATTTTCACTGAGGAAAGTATCACGGATAACAGTGTTAGTGAACAAGTTAACAATACTGCCATTGCTGTTCTAGAGCGCTATGCTCATGAGCAAAATATTTCGTTATCAAAGGCTGAATTAAAGCAAGCTATCAGCAAAGGCGCATTATGGTTAACGCCGGCTAAAAATAAAAAACAAACACAGCGACTACGCCGCATTAAAAAGCTCTTACTAGAGGGTGATGAACTTCATTTTTATTTCAATAGTGAAATACTGTCTGCTGCTGTACCTCAAGCGCTATTAATAGAAGACTTAATTGATTACAGTGTTTGGTTTAAGCCTTATGGTATGCTGTCTCAGGGTTCTAAATGGAGTGACCATTGCACTATTGCACGCTTCGCTCAGCAAAACCTACCTAATGAACGCCCTGCTTTTATTGTGCATCGGTTAGATAGAGCTGCGACAGGTTTGATATTAATAGCACACAGTAAAAAAGCAGTACGAGCATTATCTAACATGTTTGAGTTTCACCAACTCGAAAAGCACTATCAAATAATTGTCCATGGTGATCACCGTAAAAGACCTCAACCAGATATTATTGATAGTGATGTTGATGGTAAAAAAGCACGAAGTACTTTTAGTTGTTTGTCCTATGATGAGACAACTGAGCGATCACTGATTAAGGTTAAAATAGACAGTGGCAGAAAACATCAAATACGCATACACGCTGCAAGTATTGCGATGCCAGTCGTTGGAGATAGGTTGCATGGGATTGCTGATAACGATGAACTACGTAATTTGCAATTGTGCGCAGTAAGGTTACGCTTTGTTTGCCCACTGTTCGAACAAGAACGCTTATTTGAACTGCCAGAAACATTAAAGCCTCAGTTATAAATGAGGCTTTAAGCTTATAGCTGAGCTATATTATTTAGCGGTATACAATTTAATGATATACAACAGTGAGCTATATACAGTAGTTAAAATCACTGTCTTCAAGTAAAGACAAACTGTCACCAACTAAGTCTTTTGTCTCTATCGCTTTTAATAATTCAAGACCAACTTCACGTTGCTCCTTAGTGAGCGCTATATAAGGTAAACGGAAGTTATTAGGCACAGCATCCGTCATTATCATAGCGGTGTTAATAGCAATAGGATTAGGCTCACAAAATAGCCATTTCATTAAACCCTGTAAATTATCATTGAGCTTAGCCGATTCTTCTAAGTTATCTTTATCCATTAATTGACGCATAAAACCAGGGATAATATTTGAAGCGACAGAAATAACACCATGAGAACCATGCACATGACGTCCTACATAACTTTCATCATCATTACCCGACCAACAAGCAATACCTCGTTTTTCATAATAGGCGATACGATCGTTACCAGAACATTCCTTCACGCCAATAAAGTTTTTATGCGTTGATAGTGGTTCAATAATTTCAGGCGTTAAATCTTGTCCAGTTCGACCTGGCACGTTATAAATAAAAGCCGGACCAATATCAAGAACACGTTTAAAGTGCTCACTAACACCTTTATGTGAAGTGCGGCCATAATAAGGGTTAATCTGGAGAGCGGCATCCATACCAATAGCAAAACCATTTTCAGTGGCTTTTATAGCTTCACGAGTATTATTACTGCCAGTATTGCCAACAATAATTAACTTATCACCAAAGTTATTTACACAATGAGCAATTAGCATTAAATGCTCTTCCCAGCTAAGTAAATGCCCTTCACCAGTAGTGCCGCCAACAATTATGCCGTCTACACCAGCAGAAATTTGTTGTTCTATTAAGAAATCATAAGTTTTTAAACAAACCTCTCCTTTGTCGGTGTAAGGAGTTTTTATTGCGGTCATTAAACTTGCTGCTTTTAATCGTTTCATTA
>OJGO01000338.1_pt1 | contig 18554 bp, 16 predicted proteins | sample 1594871 | NCBI WGS metagenome assembly OJGO01 (sample SAMN05416798, study PRJEB24817) | seawater metagenome | isolation source: Sea water | place: Canada:Atlantic | collected 2013-07 | reverse complement strand
CTTACCAACGTGCCTATGCGCCCTATAGCAAGTTTCATGTTGGTGCTGCGGCGTTGACCGCCAATGGCAATATAGTTAAAGGCTGTAATGTTGAAAATGCGTCATACGGCTTAACAATATGTGCAGAACGTAACTGTATTAATCATGCGGTTGTTAATGGCGAACAGCAATTTCAAGTGATTATAATTTACACCGAGCAAGACAAGTTAACACCGCCTTGTGGTGCCTGTAGACAGGTTATTGCTGAGTTTTTTGAACAATCAGCACCAGTGTTTGCTGTTAATCATAAAAATGAGCATAAGGAATGGACTGTACAGCAGTTATTACCTGATGCTTTCACCCCAAAAGATTTATTAGACTTGTAAGGATTTAGTCATGTCAGTAAGCAATAAAGTTATCCCGCAAGAGATTATTCGACTTAAACGTGATGGTCACGTATTAGATGAACAAGCGATAAATGGCTTTGTTTCAGGCCTTGTTGATGGCAATTTTTCCGATAGTCAAGTTGGTGCTATGGCAATGGCTATATTTCAACAAGGTATGTCGTTAGATGAAAGAGTCAACTTTACCAAAGCTATGATGCATTCAGGTGATGTATTAAGTTGGCAAGGCTTTGATGGTCCAATTGTTGATAAGCACTCCACGGGTGGTGTTGGTGACAAGGTCAGCTTTATGTTGGCTGCAATTGTTTCTGCCTGTGGTGGTTATGTGCCTATGATTTCTGGTCGTGGCTTAGGTCATACCGGAGGTACTGCAGATAAACTTGAGAGTATTGCTGGCTTTAATGTACAGCCAAGCATTAGTGAATTTAAGCGCATTGTAAAAGACGTTGGTGTTGCTATTATTTCTCAAACCGATAATTTAGCGCCGGCAGATAAGCGTTTGTATTCTATTCGAGATGTTACGGCAACTGTTGAATCTATTCCGTTGATCACCGCATCTATCTTGTCGAAAAAACTTGCCGCCGGACTAGATACCCTAGTGATGGATGTGAAGGTTGGCAACGGCGCTATGATGAATAACTTAACTGATGCCAAAGCACTTGCCGAGAGTATTGTTAGTGTCGCCAACGGAGCAGGGGTTAAAACACAGGCGATTATTACTGACATGAACCAAGTATTAGGTACTAGTGCTGGTAATGCTGTAGAAATGTATGAAACGGCTAAGTACTTAACGGGTAAGCAGCGTGAGCCCCGTTTGCATAAAGTGGTGCAGTCACTTGCTAGTGCCATGTTGATCAATACTAACTTAGCGAGTAATGAAAATGATGCTCATGAAAAAATAGAACGAGTATTAAGATCTGGTTTAGCTGCAGAGGTATTTGATCGTATGATTGCAGCATTAGGTGGCCCGTCAAACTTCATTGAGAAGCCTTGGGATTCAATGATAAAAGCAAATGTGATTGTTGAAGTTAAAGCCGCACAGCACGGTTATATCGCGCAAATGGATACGCGTGCTGTAGGTATGTCGGTGGTCGGTTTAGGTGGTGGAAGAACGGCACCGACACAAAAAGTAGACCACACAGTTGGCTTTGACCGCATATTACCATTAGGCGTTCAAGTTAATCGGGGTGAAGTAATTGCTCGCGTGCATGCTAAAGATGAAGACTCCGCCAATGCTGCAATTGCGCAATTTAATAATGCACTTAGTTACAGTGAAGAAAGCCCTGAGTTGCCGCCAGTCATTTATTCATAGTATCGGTTTTTAATTGAATCGAGCTGAATAAGCTTAGTGGGAATTTACATCCCTTCTAAGCTTAAAAAATGGTGTCGCTTGGCTTAAGTTTATTTCGCTTAATGTATTAGGGGAATATTGCGCTTTTAGGGGGGATAAACTTTCAAACCGCTGTGCTCGTGCGCGACTTTTCTCACATAGTTATGCTATGACAAACGAGCCATAATAAGCACCATTGCCTATATCTGCTCTTTCTTAGTTATATTAAACAAATCGCGCTAAAGGCCACTCAAAAGTCAACTGTTCTTAGGAGAAGGTTATTGCCAAACTAACTGTTTGAAATGGGCTCGACATAGCGGTTCATAACGCTCGTTACCACCCACTTCCACCTGCTCACCGTCTTGCACAGGTTTACCACTCGCATCTTGTCTTATGACAAAATTAGCCTTTCGACCACAATGACAAATAGTTTTTAATTCAACCAGTTTATCTGCCCAGGCGAGTAGGGCAGCACTACCCGAAAAAGTTTGCCCTAAAAAGTCTGTACGTATGCCATACGCCAATACCGGAATATGAAGTAAATCAACGATGTCAGTCAATTGTTTTACTTGCTCTGTTGACAGAAACTGCGCTTCATCTATTAAGACACAATCAAGCTTTTCAATTTGTATTTTCTGCTCAATTTCTTTGAATAAATTAGTCTTATCATTAAATAAAAATGCATCGGCATCAATGCCTAGGCGTGAAGCGACCTTACCTTTGGCAAATCTATCATCTATTTGTGCAGTATAAATAGCCGTGGCTAAGCCTCGTTCTTGGTAATTATAAGAAGACTGTAATAGGTGAGTTGATTTACCTGCATTCATTGAGGAGTAGTAAAAATAAAGTTGTGCCATTGTTTTTCTTTCTTCTAAATCCAATTTATAGGGAAACTACAGGGAAAGTAATATTTAATACTTAGCTAATAGCCGAGCACTATTAGCCAAAATTTCCGATATGTACCAGTAAGTCACTAGTTCTATTACTTAAAAACTAGTAGTTACTTGATGCTGCTTTGCTACTTTGATGGCCCAGTGTTTGTAATAAACTGGTTAATAAGCTACTAGCGCCAAATCTAAAGTGATTAGCATCAGCCCATTCTTCGCCTAATATGTTATCAGCTAAATCAAGATATATGGCAGCATCTTCAGCCGTTCTTACCCCGCCTGCAGGTTTAAAACCAACAGCCGTGTTTTTTTGTTTTATCACTTCTAACATAATTTGTGCTGAGGTTGGTGTTGCATTTACCGGCACTTTACCTGTCGATGTCTTAATAAAATCAGCACCGGCATTAATCGCAATTTCACTGGCTTTTCTTATTAATGTCTCTGATTTTAGCTCTCCGGTTTCAATAATAACTTTTAGTCTTGCAGAGCCTTCACAGGCTTGTTTACAAACCTTAACCATATCAAAGCCGATATTTTCGTTGCCTTGCATTAACGCGCGGTAAGGAAAAACTAAATCCACTTCATCTGCACCATAGGCTACAGCAGCTTTGGTTTCGGCAAGTGCTATATCAATATCATCATTTCCATGAGGAAAGTTGGTGACCGTTGCTATTTTTACCTGAGGTGTTTGTTGTGCTTTTAGTGCTTTTTTAGCCAAAGGAATAAAGCGTGGGAAAATACAAATAGCGGCTGTTTCGCCGGCAGGTGATTTTGCTTGCTTACAAAGATCAATAATATCCTGATCAGTTTCTGTGTCGGTAAGGCTGGTTAAATCCATCAATGACAGTGCGCGCTTAGCGACAGTTTTCAAATCAGACATAATGTTATATTCCTATCTAGAGTGTGCTTATAAAGAAATGAAGATACCGGCAATCGCCGCGCTCATCAAATTTGCTAACGTGGCTGCAATCATAGCGCGCATGCCTAATCGGGCAATATCATGACGTCTACTTGGTGCCATTGAACCAATACCACCAAGTAAAATTGCGATAGATGATAGGTTGGCAAAACCACATAAAGCAAAAGTGACAATGGCTTGAGTTGCCGGGCTTAAGGTATCTTTAATCTCAACAAAATTCACATAAGCAAAGAACTCATTAACCACAATTTTTTGGCCAATAAAGCTACCTGCTTGTAACATTTCATTGACTGGAACGCCGATAATATAAGCAAAAGGAGCAAAGAGGTAACCTAAGAAAAATTCAATGGTAATATCTTGATAACCTAAGAGGCCAGAAATGCCCCCTACAATGGTATTTAACAAAGCAATGAGCGCAATAAAGGCAAGTAACATAGCCCCGACGTTTACCGCAAGTTTTAAACCTGATGCTGCTCCAGAGGCTGCAGCATCAATAACATTTGTCGGTTTGTCATTTTCATCATCGTAATCGACTGATTTATCAACTATTTTGTCGTGTTCAGTTTCAGGGCAAATTATTTTTGCCATCAAAAGACCACCCGGTGCTGCCATAAATGACGCAGCGATAAGGTATTTCAATTCAATGCCAAGTCCGGCATAACCAGCAAGAATAGAACCCGCAACAGAAGCTAAGCCGCCAACCATGATGGCAAATAACTCTGATTGAGTCATTTTTGTAATATAGGGGCGCACAATAAGCGGTGCTTCGGTTTGACCAACAAAGATATTAGCAGTCGCAGAAAGTGATTCAGGTTTACTGGTCTTTAACAGTTTCTGCAAAGCGCCACCAATAATTTTGATAACCCATTGCATAATGCCTAAATAGTAAAGCACGGCTATTAAGGAGGAAAAGAAAATAATATTAGGTAATACTCTAACCGCAAAAACAAAGCCGACACCATTTTCAAACATGGCATCAGTGCCTAATCCACCAAAAAGAAAGTTAATCCCAACTTTGGCACTATCGATCACACTTTGTACGCCATTTGTCATTGAGAGCAAGACATCTTTACCAAAGGGGACATATAACACAAATGCACCAAGTATCACCTGCAGGGCAAAAGCTAAACCGACAGTGCGTAAGTTAATAGATTTTTTTCCGCTCGATAAGGCGTAAGCTATCGCAAGTAATGCGACAATGCCAAATACGCCTCTTAGTGCACCTAATTCCATGAATACCTCTTGTTAATTTTTATTGTTGTGGGGGTAGTTGTGAAAGTTGACGTATTTTAGCCTTAAGAACTTCTATTGCCATGCGGTTTTTTCCGCCTCGGGTAATAACAATATCAGCCCAGGCTTTTGATGGTTCAATAAATTGATGGTACATAGGTCTGACTGTTGCTAAGTATTGCTTGGTGACAGACTCAATACTACGACTACGTTCAACTAAATCGCGTTGTATTCTTCTAATGAGACAGATATCTAAAGGAGTATCCATATAGACCTTTATATCAAAACAATCTCTGAGTTCTTTATTTGATAATAACAATATACCTTCAACGAGGATTATTTTAGTCGGTAAAAATGTTTTAGTCTCGCTTAGGCGCGTATGTGTTTTGTAGCAATAAACAGGACTTTCAATTCTCTTATTTTCAGTGAGTTTTGTTAAGTGCTCTGACAGTAGTTCATGTTCAAATGCATCAGGGTGATCATAGTTAGTTTGTTCACGTTCAGGCATTGATAAGTGTGATTGATCACGATAATAAGCATCCTCATAAATAATAGAGATGCCATTATCTCCAAGCTCGCCAATAAGCTCATCATGAATAGTTTGGGCGAAAAGTGTTTTCCCTGATGCTGAAGGGCCAGCGATAGCAATAATAGTTGGTTTAATCGGTTTCAATGTTTAGCCTGTTGTCAAAGATCAAATTATAATTTAGCGAGTGTCATATCCACAGCCTGTCGATACTTATTATATTCCACTTTTAATATTGTAAGGTTAATAACCTATACTGAAGGTAAATATTTCGCTAATCAAGAATGCTTTATTTACCCTTATTTAGAAAGATGATAAATTAACACAACTTGACCACTTGGTCATATTTTTTAACAAATTAATTTAATATTTGTTCAAATTTGTCATTTAAGCAGTGAAAAGGAAACATTATGGCGCGTGCAATAATTATGGTTATTGATAGCTTCGGTATCGGTTATTCTCCAGATGCAGCAGATTTTGGTGATGTAGGTGCAAATACGCTCGCCAACCTTGCTCGTGCTTATTATGAAGAGTCAGGTAAAAAAATTGCTTTACCTAACTTATCTTCAATGGGACTAATAAAAGCTTGCGAACAAGCATCTAATCAAACGTTTCCTTATCAGGGGAAAGTTCCAAGTAAAGGCGCATATGGTTTTGCACAAGAAATAAGTACCGGTAAAGATACCCCTAGTGGTCACTGGGAAATGGCAGGAGTGCCAGTGCTTTTTGACTGGGGATATTTCACTGATAAAACAAATAGCTTTCCAACAGCATTAATTGACAATATTAATCGTGAAACAGGCTTTGAGGGGATGTTGGGTAATTGCCATGCGTCGGGTACTGAAATATTAACCCGTTTAGGAGAAGAGCATATTAAAACGGGTTTACCTATTTGTTATACCTCAGCTGATAGTGTTTTCCAGGTTGCGGCTCATGAAGAACACTTTGGTTTAGATAACCTCTACAAATACTGTGAAACGGTGCGAGAGTTACTAGGTGATTTAAACATTGGGCGTGTTATTGCTAGGCCTTTTGTTGGTGACAATGCAGCTAACTTTGCCAGAACGGGTAATCGCAGAGACTACTCTGTGCTACCGCCTGCACCTACTGTGCTTGAAAAAGTTTCACAGTCGGGTACTCATGTTGTTAGTGTTGGTAAAATTGCTGATATTTTTGCTCATCAAGGTGTCGATGAAAAAACTAAAGCGACAGGGCTTAACGCACTTTTTGATGCGACTTTACAGCACATCAATACCGCACAAGATAATTCACTCATTTTCACTAACTTGGTAAACTTTGATCAAGATTTTGGACATCGTCGTGATGCTATTGGTTATGCAAAAGAACTTGAAGCCCTTGATGTTAGAATACCTGAGCTTTTACAAGCATTGTCTGAAGATGATTTACTCATTTTAACGGCTGATCATGGTTGTGATCCAACTTGGCCGGGAACTGAGCATACTAGAGAATATGTACCTGTTATCGCTTATCACCCTCAGATAACTTCTATAAATTTAGGTAATCGTAAAACCTTTGCTGATATAGGGCAAAGTGTCGCTGAACTATTTGAAGTAGAAGCCATGGATTACGGCACGAGTTTTCTGTCAGAGCTTTACCGAACATAATGAATAAGGCAAACAAAAATGAAGTGAGAAGTAGCAAAATCAATACAACTTTCACTACAATATAAAACATAATAAAAACAGAACGATAATTAACTATTAAAACATAATAAAAAACCATCCGGGGAGTAAACGAATGAAAATATTTAAAAAGAGCGCACTATCATTATGTGTGCAAGCGTCGATCATTGCCAGTGTCGCTAGTATTTCTAGCAGTGTAATGGCTGCAGATGAAGTGACAAAAGCAAAAGTTGTTGGCGTTGAAGTTATCGAAGTCACTGCGCGTAAACGTGTTGAAAATGCACAAGAAGTACCTATTGCTGTTACAGCATTGCAAGGTGATAACTTGGACGCTTACAGTTCAGCGGCTATGGATGTGCGATTTTTAAATGCAAAAATACCAAGTTTATCAGTGGAGTCGTCATTTGGCCGTACTTTCCCTCGTTTTTATATGCGAGGTTTAGGTAATTCTGATTTTGATTTAAATGCTTCTCAACCAGTCTCTTTAGTTGTTGATGATGTGGTACAAGAAAACCCAATTTTAAAAGGTTTTCCAGCCTTTGATTTAGAAAGAATCGAAGTGCTAGCAGGACCACAAGGTACTTTGTTTGGAAGAAACACCCCAGCTGGTTTAGTTAAATTTGATTCAGCTAAACCGTCTCAAGACTTTGATGGCTTTGCATCTTTGTCTTATGGTAGTAAAAACACCTCAGATCTTAGAGCTGCTGTTGGCGGTGGTTTAACCGATGATCTTTCTGCACGGATTTCAGTTCTACGCCAAGACCGCGATAATTATATTGATAATATGGCACCAGGTTATGAGCAAGAAGATGTGTTAGGTGGTTATACCGATCAAGCACTTCGTCTACAATTTTTGTATGAAGGAAATGATTTTAGCGCTTTATTCAATTATCACATGCGAGATCTTGATGGCAAGCCTGTAGCATTTTATGGTAATGGCATTAAAGCGGGTTCTAACAAGTTAGATGGTAACTTTAGCCGAGATACTGTTTACCATGACTCAGCCTCACGTGCTACCCAACAAGTTGAAGCTGAAGGGGCTAGTTTGAAATTAGAATTTGAACTAGACAAATATACCATCACTTCAATCACGGGTTATGAAAGTGCTGAGCTTTTCTCTCGCGCGGATGTCGATGGCGGTTATGGCTGTAACGGTTTTAGTTGTCCTCCTGTTCCACTTGTTAGTGGTCCGGGTGTTATTAATGTTAGCTCAGAAACTGCAGATGCGATTCCTGATCATGCACAAATCACACAAGAGTTAAGGCTGACCAGTAATTTTGATGGTGATGTAAACTATCAAGTAGGTTTGTTCTATTTCAATGAAGATTTAACTATCGAAAGTTTTTCATATGATGCATTAGCAGCCTTTGGCGGGCCAAAAGGGCTTCAAAATGGTTATGTTATTCAAGAGCAAGAGACCACTGCTTGGGCGGTATTTGGCTCAGTTGATTATGATTTAACAGATAAAACGTCTGTGACTGTAGGTCTACGTTATTCTGATGATGACAAAGAATACAGTAATGAAAGAACTCAATCTCCACTGGCATTTTTAGGTTTCCCTGATCATGTTGAAGGTGCAGTAAATACCAGTGATAGCCATGTAAGTTGGGATGTGAGTATTTCACATAAATATACTGATGATATAAATCTATACGCGCGTGTAGCAGATACTTTTAGAGCTCCAAGTATACAAGGCCGCTCGTTATTTTCTTTCGATGAAGGCATTTCGGTTGCTGAGTCTGAAACAATCATCTCTTATGAAACGGGTATAAAAGCTGACATTTTAGACAACATGGGCCGGATAAATGCCTCGGTATTTTATTATACTATGAATGATCAACAGCTTACTTCTGTGGGTGGTGACGGTAGTAATACCGCACAATTACTTAATGCTGATGAGACTGTTGGTTATGGTTTTGAAATAGATTCGCAATTTGTTGTAACGGATAATTTACTGGTAACGGCCAACGCTAGTTATAACAATACAGAACTAAAAGATGGCAATAAATCAGTGCCTGTTTGTGCTTCTTGTACTGTGACTGATCCGTTAAATGCTGATGGCCAAGCCATTATTGATGGTAATAGTTTACCTCATGCACCAGAGTGGATTTTTAACTTTACCGCACGTTACTCACAAGAGCTCGGAGATGGTGAGTTTTATGCCTACACCGATTGGTCTTATCGCGATGAAATTAGTTTCTTTCTATATAACTCAGTAGAATTTACGGGCGAATCATTAGTAGAAGGTGGTGTTCGCACTGGTTACACTTGGGATGGTGATGATAGAGACTATGAAGTTGCTTTATTCGTAAGAAATATTACTGATGAACAACAAGCGATTGGTGCGGTTGATTTTACTAACAATACCGCAATCGTTAATGAAGAACGCTTTTACGGCGTTGAGTTTAAAGTTAATTTCTTTTAGGTTAATACCTAATGGATTAATTATCTAGGCAATAAAAAAGGGTTAGCATTTTGCTAACCCTTTTCTTTATGTCAAAAAAAACTGTATTTGAATGTTTATAATACGCTTTCTAGTGTCAGCTCCATCATATCTTTGAATGTTGTTTCTCGCTCAGCTGCAGTGGTTTGCTCTCCGGTTTTGATATGATCACTAACCGTTAATACAGTTAATGCTTTTTTACCGTACTCAGCAGCAACACCATAAAGACCAGCAGCTTCCATTTCTACCGCTAAAATTCCATACTTCTCCATGGTTGCAAACATTTCTGGTTGCGGGGTATAAAATAAATCAGCTGTAAAAATATTACCTACATGAACAGGTTTTCCGAGTTTTTCAGCGGTATCAACAACACTTTTTAATAAAGAAAAGTCAGCACAGGCGGCAAAATCGACATTATGGAAACGTTGTCTGTTTACATTAGAGTCTGTACTAGCAGCCATACCAACGATAATGTCACGAATCTTAATATCATCACGAACAGCACCACATGAGCCAATACGAATGATTTTCTCAACGCCATAGTCTTTATAAAGCTCTGTAGCATAAATAGATATGCTTGGCACGCCCATGCCTGAGCCCATAACAGAAACACGCTTACCTTTATAGGTGCCTGTATAACCAAACATGTTGCGAACTTGAGTAATGCATTTGGCGTTCTCTAGAAAGTTTTCAGCAATAAACTTTGCTCTAAGTGGATCGCCTGGCATTAAGACTGTTTCAGCAAATTCACCGGGTTGTGCTGCAATATGAGGGGTTGGCATAAGAGTTATCCTTTTAATGTTAAGTATAATACTAATTCCACTAAGTTATTGCTCACTTGTACTGGTTAAAATTCACCATGGCGCGTTGCTCTCAATCTCAATAGCCAGCTATTGCTCAATCGAGCGCCTTGCCCTGATTTATTTTTCCTACATACAACTTGATCACAAACTTAATGAAAATGGTATAACTCAGTAAGTTTCTAGCCAGAACTGAATCATTCATGCTGCTATCAAGGATGTTTTACTGATTTTTGTGAAAATTAATTTATTCGATTAGTTATTTTTACTTCATTTTAGCGGTGTTAATAATAATGCTAACTAATGGACCATTCAAGTGGTCTAAGTGATTTTTAGTTTTGCTTTATATTCATCAGTGCTTTTTTCTCTGATTCAGATAAAAAACTCATCTGTATGGCATTACGTTGTAGTTGAGTTATTTGCGCATCGCTCAACTGAAGGACTTCACTTGCTAACTGGTATTCACCAGCAAGTTCAATATTTTCAACGGCAGGATCATCAGTATTTAGACAAACTAACAGATCATTGGCGATAAACGTTTTGACAGGGTGTACAGCTAAATTTTGTATCGTTCCTGTTTGATAATTTGACGTTAGGCATGATTCAATACTAATTTGATGATCGCGCATATAATCCATCAACTGTTGATCCTTCGCACAGGCTACACCATGGCCGATACGTGTAGCACCTAATGTTTTAATGGCATGCCAAACACTTTCAGGGCCAGCAGCTTCACCAGCGTGCACGCTTACATTGAGCCCAGCATCTTTTACTTGTTTAAAGTGATTGTCAAAAAGGCTTCCTGGAAAGTTATATTCATCTCCTGCAAGATCTACTGCGACTAAATTATCTTTATAAGTGAGCAGGGCATTGAGTTCACTTTGACAATGTTCAACACCGAAAGTACGGCTTAAAATACCAATTAAATTTGTTTTAGTGCTAAATTTTTCTTTGCCTTTGTTTACCCCTTCAATGATTGCTTCAACAACACCCTCTATAGGTAAATTGTGTGTCATTGCTATGTAGTATGGCGAGAATCTCAGTTCTGCATAATCTATGTTAGCATTAAAGGCATCTTCAACATTTTCATAACCAATTCGTACAACATCGTCTAGTGATTTGAGCACACCAACACCCCAATCTAGCTTTTTCAAAAAGGCAATAAGATCTGCTTCACTATCAGTAATTTGCACATGAGGCAGAAATGATTCGAAATTGTCAGCTGGGAGTTTTATATTATTCTTTTGTGCAAGTTGCCAAATGGTTTTTGGTCGAATATTGCCATCCAAATGTCGATGTAAATCAACTAGTGGTAATTGCGTATTGTGCATGATAAAAATCCTAGTAGTAAAGGTTTAGCTGGTAAATAGCTAAGCAAGAATCAAATATTACTTGCTTATTATAGACGCCATTATGTGGTGGCGAAAATTAGAGTTTAAGTTTTACTGAAATGGGGCAGTGGTCACTTATGTTTTGTGATAACTTTTTAGTGTATTTGGGTTTAAATACAAGTTGATTAAATGATTTATCTATATAGCGTTTTTTGGCTTTAGGGCTAAAAAGAATATGGTCTATATAGTCTTTATAGTAGCCGCCCCAACAGTTTGAATTAATCGTCGTTGTTGGTGTCCAAAGTTCGGCTTGACCTTCATCATTCAAAGCTTGCCATAAGCCTTTATCTTCAGAGTATTTTAAGGCAATATCTTGAGAAAAACGGCGGTTAAAATCACCTAAAACAATGTAAGCAGCACCTTGCGCAGCGTGTGAATCAATCCATCGCTCTAATGGTTTTATCTGTCTAGCGAGTTTGTGACAAGCTTCTTTATGTTTTTCTTCTTTAACAGAGGTATTTGGCATAACATTGAGGCTCTGTGTATCAAGCGGATCAACAAAGCAGCCAGATTTTAAGTGCACAGCCAGTATATGTATGGTTTGCTCATTCCTTGTTAAGGTTATATCCATGCCATGACGCACTTTACCAATATCTAATGCTTTATATTCTTTAGCAGAAACACTAAAGCCTTGTGATTTTTTAACTGCTACACCGACACGCTGTACCCAGTCTTTCGTTGAAAAATAATAGTCATAATCATCACCAAAAACTTTGCTGGCCCAATACTCACTCTCAACTTCTTGCAATGCGATCACATCAGCATCCAACTGTTTAGCGTACATGGCTAATTGTTGGTAATCAGCCTCAGTTCGATGATTATATTCATGAGAGCCTAACCAAGCTATGTTCCATGAAGCAAGTTTTAATTCATTAGCTTGAATGATAAAACTGCTACATAGCACCAGTAATAGTGTTGGTATAGTTAACATAGAATTTTTCATAAAACTTCTCTTTTAATTCAATAACCAGTTCATTATAAATTGGCGGTAAAGCATGTTTGACCAGTGATCAAACAACTTTAGCATAAAGACATTGTTTGTTTTACTTAACCATACGGTCAAGAATTTATTTGACTAGCAAGATTACACTAGTTTCATGTTAAAGAACAACTCGTTTGAATAAACAACTTAGGACAATCTCAACGTGACGGGTAGCCATACTATCCTTTGCAGTTGGGGTGTTTTTTGATTAGTTAGTACAACCTATCATAGGTAAATTAGGGTTTATCAAGCCACTAACAGAGAATGGCATGTCTAATGAGTCTTTATTAAAACTCACTTTTGTTGCATCAAGATGTTGAAAGTCACCAGCGGCATTTAAATGCCATAAATTATCATCTAAACGCTCAAAGCAAAAATCCCCAGTGTCTCCGTGGCTAATTAATACCGGTTTATTGATTCGTTTTGCCAATGATTTAAACGCTTGGCGATAAATGGCAAACGCGTCACATGCCTTTAATGAGGTATTATCACAGGTATCGCTTTGGAGTTCTGACTGTTGATACATATCTGCTTGAAAGCCAATGATTACAGCATCAAAAGACTTTGCATGACTCTCTATTTTTTTGAGCCAAGCTAGGTTTTTTTTATCACGAACATTTACTTTGCCAATGGCACTTTCTCGGTTTGACTTGTTGATATGAACTCGACCATTGCTCGTACCAACTATATGCAAAGTGCTGATTGCTAGACGGTCGTAAATCCATAATTGATTTTCTTTTTGCGCAGGTTGAGAGGAAATTTTAGCTAGGTTATGGGTTAATAGCGGCGGTGTCTGATACATTAACTCAATGAGATAGTCGAGTCTTTCCAATTCGTTAAAACTCTGTGCTAATGAACTTCGGTCACAATCAGTCCAATCATTGTCGCCAGGGGTATAAATTACTTTACCAGGATAAGTTTGAGCTAAAAGTTCTTTATGTTCTTTTAACAACTCGTTGGTACATGACTTAGCGCCACTTTTATAGTCTCCAAGATGCATAACTACAGTAGGATTCGTTTCATTGATAAGACGATATAAATTGCCATTGGGCCCTTGCAGCATCTTTTTCTCTTCATCGCTATATGGTGTATCAGCTAATATAATTACTGTCTGTGCCGACAGTGCTGAGCTAGTAGTCGAAAGCAATAAAAAGGTGATGTATAAACAACGCTTTTTCCATAGGTAAATGCTGAAAGTCATCAGTAGCCTTGTTAAATCAAGTTAAAAATAAAGAAAATGAAAGCTAACCTAGCGAAGAATGGACATTGATGCAAGTTAGTTATGATAAAGTAAATTAACCATATGGTCAGGTTTTTACCTTCCTGCTGTTGAACAAACTCAAGAAAAGAGTAAAATCTCATTATTATCGACAAAGAGAAATAAAATTATGCAAGTACTAGTGGTAGATTACACAGCAAAAGACGCAGCAGAACAATTTGTTAAAAGTTTACATGAAACTGGTTTTGCTGTGCTTGTTAATCATCCGATAAAACAAAGTTTAGTTGAATCTATTTATAAAAATTGGCAAGAGTTTTTCTTAAGTGAAGAGAAGCATGCATTTGCTTTTGATCCTGAAAAGCAAGATGGTTATTTCTCATCTGAGATATCTGAAACGGCAAAAGGTCATAGCAAAAAAGATATTAAAGAGTATTTCCATGTTTATCCTTGGGGACGAATCCCTGTACAGCTCAATGATGAAATTCTTGAATATTATCGTTTAGCATCGCAACTTGCAGCCGAGTTACTTGACTGGGTAGAAGAGTACAGTCCGGCGGACATCGCAGATAAGTACTCTGAAGCGTTATCGAATATGATTAAAGATACGCCAAATACATTATTGCGCATCTTACACTACCCACCGCTTACTGGTGATGAAGAAGCTGGTGCTGTTAGAGCGGCTTCCCATGAAGATATTAATTTATTAACTATATTACCTGCAGCGAATGAACCTGGTCTGCAAGTGCAACGTCAAAATGGTGAGTGGATTGATGTTCCTTCTGATTTTGGTAATCTAATTATTAATATTGGTGATATGTTACAAGAAACATCTGACGGTTATTTTCCATCAACAAGTCATCGAGTTATCAATCCAACAGGTAAAGGCAGCGACAAGTCTCGAATCTCGTTACCTTTATTTTTGCACCCTCGCAGTGAAGTGGTGTTATCTGAAAAACATACCCAAGCCAGTTATTTACTAGAGCGGTTACGTGAATTAGGCGTTAAAGTATAAATTAGGTTTTGAACTTATTGTGGTAAGTAAAAAAGCCGGCAAGTGTATAACTTGCCGGTTTTTTTATATCAAAATTAATCGGTATAAGTGCCTATTTTAACGACCAGTTTTGGGTATATAATCTCTTATAATGATATCTACGATATCTATGATAGATTAACTGACAGGTACGAAAAACGCTTTATAGGCGAGGATAATGATGAAATTAAACTGCGATTTAGGTGAGAGTTTTGGGGCTTGGACTATGGGACTCGATAATGACGTCATGCCGCATATTGACCAAGCAAACATTGCCTGTGGTTTTCACGCAGGTGACCCTCTAGTAATGCAAAAAACGCTGACCTTAGCCAAAGAATTTCATGTCAGTGTAGGCGCGCATCCAAGTTACCCTGATTTGGTTGGTTTTGGGCGTCGTTCATTAGCTTGCTCCTCAGAAGAAATAATAGCCCTAATGCATTATCAAGTAGCGGCCTTAGATGGCATGGCTAGCGCACAGGGATTATCGATAGACTATGTAAAGCCTCATGGTGCTCTCTATAACGATATGATGAGAGACTCTAAGGTGTTCAAGGCTATTTTAGCTGCGCTTGCACAATACCCCAAAAAGTTAGCGTTGATGTTACAGGCAACAGCAGATATTGATGACTATAAAAGACAGGCAAAAAAATTAGGGCTCGTTATTTATAGTGAAGCTTTTGCTGATCGTTGTTATGACGATGAAGGTCGCTTATTAGCACGCAGCCAATCGGGTGCAGTGTTAAATAAAGAGGATATGCTTAAGCAAGTTAAGCAATTAGCAGAGCAAGGCACTGTCACCACCATCTCAGGTAAAGTGCTGAAGCTTAGTGTCGATAGTTTATGCGTTCACGGTGATAATATCGAAGGTGTACAAGCTATTCGCGAAATTAAAGAGTTACTAAGCTAATGTCAACGCAGATAAATAACTGTATTCGCCTAGACATTGCAGGGGAAAACTCCTTGATGCTCTATTTCTCAGAACATGGGCAAAAGTCCTCAGTTATTACGCCTATCATCAGCAGTATGGTTCAACAATCAGAGCAGCTTATCCGTCAGCACTTTTCAACTGAAATTGTTGACCTTATATCCTCATACGCTTCTATTTTAGTCGTCTTTAATTTATCTGTAATAGATCACCATCAGTTGCGCAATAAGCTAACAAGTGTTCTTAAAGAGTGTGGCACTGTCAGCAATAAGCAGGGGCGATTAGTGGAATTACCCGCATATTATTCGCTCGAATCTGGCATGGATTTAACGCGTATTGCCCAATATGCTAAATTGACGGTTGAGCAAGTTATTTCCTTACATCAATCGCAAGAATATAGGGTGTATGCTATAGGCTTTGCACCAGGTTTTGCTTATTTAGGTGAAGTTGATGATCGAATTGCTATGGCAAGATTAACGACACCTCGGCTAAAGGTACCCAAGGGCGCTATAGCCATTGCTGATAGACAGACCGCAGTTTATCCTGCTCAATCTCCTGGCGGCTGGAATGTCATTGGTCTATGTCCTATTGATATGTTTAATCCTTTAGCAAAGCCAACCATGCCTGTTGCAGTGGGCGATAGGGTAAAATTTGTTGCCATCGACAAGCTCAAATTTCTTGAACTAGGGGGCATAATGCCTTGTGTCGAGACCGAAAGTAACTTGATGTAAAGTTATGGCTAAGGTTGTGAGTATAATTGCAAAGGCAAAGGCGTTATGAATAAAATTACATGTAGTGAACACTCTCAACATGATTCGTCTCAAATGTTAGGGTTTGTTGTTACCAATCCTGGTGTGTTAAGTCTCATTCAAGATGCTGGGCGTTATGGTGCATTCAATTTGGGATTGACTAATGGTGGTCCCGCTGACTCATTAGCTTTTTATTGGGCCAATAGGTTATGTGGTAATGAGCAAGGTGCTACGGCCATTGAAATTAGTTTGGGTGGCTTAGAGCTCGTCGCGCAAATTGATTGCCTTATTGCCGTAACAGGCGCTCCGATGCCATTGACCATTAATGGACAACCAAAGCCATTTTGGCAAAGCTTTCTGGTAAAAGCAGGGGATACTATTCATTTAGGATTTACTTCTGTTGGTGTTCGATGTTATTTAGCTGTCGCAGGAGGCTTTGATATAAAACCCAGCTTTGGTAGCACCGCGACAGTTTGTAGAGAATCGGTAGGTGGCATGAATGGCGGAAAGCTTCTTCTGCATGATGTGTTACCTTGCCAAGTGATGTCTAAAATTGGCAGTAGCTCAAAACAACTGATGTTAACCGAAAGTGATCAACCAAGGTATGCCAATGAAGTGTTGTTACATACGGTGTTAGGGTGTCAACAAGCTCATTTTTCGAGCATAGATAAAAGATTGTTTTTCTCAAGTGAATACCATGTTAGTAAACATTGGGATCGCATGGGATATCGTTTACAAGGTCGTGCGATAAAGTCTGATGTTGACGGTATTTTATCGGAAGGAATTTGTTTTGGCGCGGTGCAAATACCAGCAGATGGTCAACCGATAGTATTACTTAATGATAGGCAAACCATTGGTGGTTACCCCAAGATAGGCGCGGTAATTTCGCAAGATTGCGCTAAACTCTCGCAATTACGTCAGGGGGATAAAGTGTATTTTGAGCCAGTTTCCATATCACAAGCTGATAATATGTTTCATTTGAACTTAAGAAAAATTAAACAAACACAGCTTATCAACTATACCTAACCGACATCATTTAGCATCAAAGGTGAGGTATAGTTTCATCGATCGCTCTAGAGGCTATTGCACATCAAGTGGCGAGATATATCCGTCAGGTTTCAATGCTAAAACATCACAGTCTAATTGGTCAATAACATGCTCAGCAGTATTACCAATAAGTGCTGCAGAAATTCCAGTACGTCCAATTGTTCCTAAAATAACTAATTCAGCATCAATCTTTAAGGCTGCTTGTTCAATCACGGCTTCAGGTAAGCCCTCTTCAACGTAGGTATTACTTAACGGGATATCGAAGTCACTGGCATGCTTAATCATCGCTTCTTTATGATGTGCTTGCATAGCACTATTATACTCACTAGCGTCAAATTCAGGGATTTCTATGGCTATATTTACCGGTGTCCCAGGGAAAGAGTTCACTAAATGCACATTGGCCGTGATTAGTTGTGCAATATTTTTTGCTTGTTTGGTTATGGCTTCATTCAACGAAAGATGTTCAGCTTCATCACTTCCGACATTGACAGCGGCTAAAATATTGCCTTGTTGCGGCCATTCATGTTCCTTAACCAGTAATACTGGGCAAGGACACTTTCTTAAAATATGCCAATCAGTTGGCGTAAAGACCACTGATTTAAATTTATCATGTTGGTGTGTGCCTTTGACCACTAGATCATACTTATGCTCAATGACTTGCTCAATTATGGCTTCAAAAGGACGGTTATGCCAAACCACTTTACTGGTGATCTCTATTGGACTATTGGTAACTGAAAGGATGTCATCTAGCCATTGTTGTTTTTCTGAAATAACCATTTTACGCATGGTATCGCGCTCGCCACTGGACAAAATAGTGGTCATTTCATAAGAGAAATCAAAAATACTAAAAAATGCAGTGATCTTTATCTGTTGATCTGGCGTGGCTGCACTAATTCTTGATGCGAGGTCAATGGCTCTTCTAAGGGCTTTTTGTTCATCTGTTGTTGGATCTATTACAACAAGGATATTTTGGTACATGTCCATGGCAACCTCTAGCAAATATAAATTATAGCGTTAGCTTATTTATAGCAAAGTTGACAAATTAATGCT
>OJGO01000337.1_pt1 | contig 18580 bp, 13 predicted proteins | sample 1594871 | NCBI WGS metagenome assembly OJGO01 (sample SAMN05416798, study PRJEB24817) | seawater metagenome | isolation source: Sea water | place: Canada:Atlantic | collected 2013-07 | reverse complement strand
ATGCGAATGATAACTCTGATAATAGCGATAATTCTGACAATAGTAATGATTTAGATGTTGATATAGCTGATTCAGCCAATGACAACTCCGATAATACTAATAACTCAGATAACAGTACTGATGTAGCAGTATCCGACACCGCGAATGACAATTCGAACAACAGTGATAATTCAGATAATAGTAATGACCTTGCTATTTCAGATAATGCGAATGATAACTCTGATAATAGCGATAATTCTGACAATAGTAATGATTTAGACGTTGATGTAGCTGATTCAGGCAATGATAACTCCGATAATACCAATAACTCGGATAATAGTACTGATGTAGCAGTATCTGATACCGCTAATGACAATTCGAACAACAGTGATAATTCAGATAACAGTAATGATGTAGCAGTCTCTGACACTGCGAATGACAATTCGAATAATAGTGATAACTCGGATAATAGTACTGATGTAGCTGTCTCTGATACCGCTAATGACAATTCTGATAACACTAATAACTCGGATAACAGTACTGATGTAGCAGTTTCTGATACCGCTAATGATAATTCGGATAATAGTGACAGCTCAGATAACAGTACTGATGTAGCAGTTTCCGATACTGCTAATGACAATTCGAATAATAGTGATAATTCAGATAACAGTGATAGTTCAGATAACAGTACTGATGTAGCTGTATCCGACACTGCTAATGATAATTCGAATAATAGTGATAATTCAGATAATAGTGATAGTTCAGATAATAGTACTGATGTAGCTGTATCCGACACCGCTAATGACAACTCTGACAACTCGGATAACAGTGATAATACGGACAACTCAGATAACAGTACTGATGTAGCAGTATCTGATACCGCTAATGACAATTCGAATAATAGTGATAATTCAGATAACAGTACTGATGTAGCAGTATCTGACACCGCTAATGACAATTCGAATAATAGTGATAACTCTGATAATTCGGATAGCTCAGATAACAGTAATGACGTAGACCTAGCTGTTACAGATAGCTTTAATGATAACTCCGACAACTCAGATAATAGTGATAATTCAGATAATTCTGATAATTCGGACAACTCCGATAACAGTAATGATTTAGACTTGGCAATTTCGGATAATGGTAATGACAACTCCGATAATAGCACTAATGACAACAGCAATAACTCAGATAACTCCGATAATAGTATGACAAATGCTAATGCTATGGGGTCTGCTGCTGCGAACAATGGTGGGGTAGCTACCGTTGATAACTCAGATAATAGTGATAACTCTGATAACAGTGATAAGAGTTATGCCGAGGCGTCTGATCACTCAGCTTCAGCGAATAATGGCGGGACTGCCAGCATTGATAACAGTGACAATAGTACCAATACCGATAATAGCGACAACAGTGGAGCTTGGGCTGATGGATGGGGAACATCTTCAGCAAATAATGGCGGTACAGCTTCTACAACTTATAGAGTTAATGAATCTGTGTTAACCGGTACAGTGACTCAAAATAATGTAGCGTATAATCTTGATGAAGATTCTACAATCACAAATAGCAACAGTATGTCAGATACTTTTAATGGTACTGCAGGTATCAACCAAAATGTACAAAACCTTGGTAATAATGCTTTAACACAACAACAAGTATCACTTCAAGGGAATGTTAATGTAAACCAATAAACTCTTCAGCAACAAGATAGGTTTATTTGGAAAGACGTTTAAGGAGTTGCTGACATGATGTTGGCAACTCTTATAAGGATAAGGGCTATGAAAAAGCTATATCAAAATATTCGCCTAATAACATTACTAGCTTTGCTGCTTTTAAGTAGTAATAAAGTTTTTGCTGAAGATGTTGTTGTAGATATTGCGATAATCGATGTTGCCCCAGTTTTGCTTGAAGAATTAGATCAAAGCCGAGGGCTTGGTGGAGTTGTTGATCTTTCTAACGTCGATATCACTAATAATTCAATGTTAGATGCCGAGCTTACTGATAATAAAGTGAGTGACAGTGTGACCGGATATAACATTATAGATCAAGGCTCATTTAACGACGCAAGTGGTGTATTTTCAATTATTCAAAATACGGGAAATAATGTCATTATTCAAGATTCGACTATCATTACTATTACTATAACTCCTGAGTAAAGGTACCCATTATGAGACAATTGTTTAAGGTATCTATATCATTACTAGTCCTACTACTAACGTTAATGTTTCCTGCTTATGCAGGTACTGTTAATTTAGGAGGGGGCTTTAGTGGAGGTAATTTTTCAGTAAATGTTTCAAGTATCAAAGAGCAACGCTTCAAAACAATCTATAAGCAACAATATGATTTCAGTTGCGGTTCTGCAACCCTAGCAAGTTTATTATCTTTTCATTATGACGATGTTGTTGATGAACTGATGGTTTTTAAAGATATGTATAGCAATGGTGATCAACAGAAAATACAAAAACAGGGTTTTTCACTGTTTGATATGAAGTTATACCTTTCACGCCGAGGTTATAGATCTAATGGCTTTAAAATAAGTTTAAATCAGCTTGCAAAAGCTGAAATTCCAGCCATCACTATTATTAATAATAGGGGCTATATGCATTTTGTTATTATAAAAGGCAGTGATGAAAAGGAAGTCTTAGTAGGTGATCCTGCCTTGGGTATTAAAGTATATAGCAGAGCAGAGTTTGAAAAAATGTGGAATAAACAAATCATTTTTGTTATTCAAGACAAAAAGGATATTGCCTCTAATCATTACCAAACACAAGAAGAGTGGGATTTACGAGTAAAGGGCCATTTAGGTCTTGCTGTTGATCATTCTAGTTTAGCACTCTTTAATATACTCCAACCTTCAGCTATCGATTTTTGATCTGAACTTTAGGATATTTACATGAATATTAACTCAGATATGCTGCTAAAGAACTTATATATGACGGTGCTCTTTGTCACTATGTCAGGATCAGCTGCAAGTATTGAAACTAAAGATGTAGAACAAAATTTAGAAACAGAAAAATGGCATAAGGTATCAGACACACGCTTAGCTTTTTCGCGAGGGGGGTTTATATTACCTAACGGTGTCATTGTAGATATAAGTTTTGAAAAACTACTGTTTAGAAATGGTGAACAAACCGCAAGCTCCTATTTTGAGACCGCTGATAATCAGTACTTAGTTGATGATGGCAAATTGAATATACCAGGGCTATCTAATGATCTATTTCAGTCCATTATCCAAAATGACCTAGACAACCAAACGCTGCAAACCATAAACAATATAAACATTGATATTAAAAACTTAAATAATATCAATTTAACTCCAAATTCTAGTCAATTTTATAATTTACATTCTTTGCCGATAACCATTAATTAATAACTATTACCCCCCAATTAATCTACTCTGAGTGGCTTTTCAATTGACAGTACATGCTTGAAAAAACTTAGAAGATAGAATCAATATGTTTTTACCTGTGTTATTTCAAAATAGAATATCTAGGATAATTGCCACCACAGAATCTAATAATGTTCCTTTTGTAACGTCCGTGCTTTTCACTAAAGAGCATAGGTATGATCGCTTTAACTTTAGTACAACAAAGAGTTTAGGTAGGAACAGTGCAAAATATCTCAAGCACTGCTTTATAAAGACTAAAATGATGACAAATGAATTTGCAATAGAATAACTTGAGCTTCATTCTTTTATCTTATCATCTAGTTTCAAAATCGCTTTCATTACAATTGGATTTCAAAAGTGAGTAGTATATCAAAGCGTAACTGTTTAAAAATATTATGTTAGAACATCATGGGGACTCTAAAATTAAGACGAACATCAGGGGCATCATCAGTCACACCAATATTTAAGGATAAGTTTAAATTAGTTGTAGTTGAATAGTTGAATGAATAACCAATAATCAACTGTCCAATATCAAGTTCGCTACCTTCAATTTTGATATTGTCAATTTTAGACTTTAACACATGTTTATGGGAGTAACTTAAGCTCATAGAAGTACGATCATTTAATGAAAGACCTAAACCAAAGCTAAACCCTACGCTATCACCAGGGTTAACTTGCCCAACATCTTCATTAGTTTCTAAATTATTACCATAACTTATATTACCAAAAAGTACGCCAGGATCTGTTGAATAAATAGCAGTTAAACTTGGTTGAACACTGTAGAAACCAGACCCTGTTGGTAACTCTATAGGAAAAACAACTCCTGGATTCGATTCAACATACTCAACTTCGAATGGGCTTGTACCGGTGGGGATTGTTGCGACTAGATTGAACACATAGATTGCACCACCATTGGCGCCAGAATTAAGCTGATAACGGGTAGATAATTCTATATCACCCATATCAGCCCCACTAGCGGTAAATATTTCATCTTCACTAACACCTACACTTACTGGACGAGAGCGTTGACTGTCATTTCTTCCGATGTATGAAAGTTTCATGTCAACTTCCCAACGATCATTCATACCGTATCGAGCACCGAGACTACCAACAAACGTATGACGCTTTATCTCTCTAAGATCTATTAAACCAACGACTAATGCAGGAAGAAAAGAATAAGCATCTAGAAATACACGATTGGAATCTGTATATGAATAACCAAACCTTGGTTCTATTATCAAAGTACCTGCTCTTGTAAGAACACCACTATTGTTTGTACTTAATTTAGGTATTGCGGACACATCAATACGGGTGGCTTGTTTAGGAGGGGCTTTACCTACAGGTTTATTGATAACAGTAGAAGATTTAGGTTTTTTATTGCTGGCTTGTTGGGCGTTTTTATTTGTAGAAGGTTTTGTTTGTTTTTGCTTGTTCTTTGAGGGTTGGTTTCTAATTAAACGTTTTAAGTTTTCTATTTCTCGTCCCTGTTGGGTCAGTATTTTAGATTGTCTTTCTAACTCAAGTTGATATTTTTTTTCAACTGACTCTGACGGAGCAGCAATGTCCTGTGAGTAACTAAAATGGCTGGTAGACATCAACAATACAAATATAAGGAAAAGTTGTTTATATCGTGTTACACAGGGTAAAGTTATGTGACTATTAGTTTTTTTCATAAATTTCTCTTATATGAAAATATTCAAAGTGTTTGAGTCAATCATTGAAAGTTTACAAGTATATTTGTGAACTCAATATTATGTTTTTAGAGCTAAGATGTAGTTAATATAAGCTTATATGGTAACCCTTGAAATGCAAATTTAGTGGGGAACTAATCTTGGGTAGACAAGTAAGTGCATTGCTCATATTGCTAAATTTTATCGGTTAACCCGTTAAACATGACTGCTAAGCCAGTGTTTTTAAATGAAGAATAAGTCGATTGCTTCTATATATAAAAACTTTCGTATTCAATAAATAGTGAATAATGGTAAGTTATTAGCAGCAAGATAATTGATTACTACGTTTGATTAATGCATTTGACTAAAATAATTATTATATTTACATAAGGATGTTTCATGACCATCATGCAAAAAGTACTTTGGTTTATTGCCTGTATTGGTAATTTTTCAGCAGGGTACTTCTATATGCACAGCCAAAGTGCCTTTAGTTTCGTTGTATTAATTTCGACATTGATTTATAGCATTATCGGTATATATGATGTTTTTTATAGTCGTCATAGTCTAAATCGCCTTTATCCCGTTGTTGCTTACCTGCGCTATTTTCTTGAATCATATCGTGTTGAAATTCAACAATACTTTATAGCGAATGATACAGAAGAGCGTCCTTTTAACCGAGAACAACGTACTTTAGTTTACCAACGAGCTAAAAATGTCAGAGATACCATTGCTTTTGGAACCCAACGTAACCTTGTCGAAGATAACTACCTGAGTCTATGGCATTCGTTAGCGCCTACCCATATAAAAGAAACGGCCAAACGGGTAATTATTGGTGGAGAAAACTGTCAGCAACCCTATTCTGCATCGTATTTAAATATTTCAGCAATGAGTTTTGGCTCTTTAAGTGCCAATGCCATTGAAGCATTGAATTTAGGCGCTAAAAAAGCCGATTGTTTTCATAATACAGGTGAAGGGTCTGCTAGCCCATACCATTTGAAGCATGGTGGCGATATAGTGTGGCAGCTAGGTACAGGGCTTTTTGGTTGTCGTGATGATCATGGACGCTTTAATCCCAGTACCTTTGAGAAAACAGCTACATTACCACAAATAAAAATGATTGAAATAAAGTTAAGTCAAGGAGCAAAGCCAAGTCATGGTGGTGTATTACCTAAAGCGAAAATTACCGACGAAATTGCCCACATCCGACATATTTCAAAGGATAAAGACTGCATTTCACCTGCCGTTAACCCTGAATGTACAACACCAAAAGATTTGTTAGCTTTTATCGAACAATTGCGCAGTTTAAGTGGTGGTAAACCTATTGGTTTTAAATTATGTATTGGTAACCCAGCAGAGTTTTTAAGTATTTGTAAAGCAATGTTGGAAACAGGTATTACACCTGACTTCATCACTGTTGATGGTGCTGAAGGTGGAACTGGTGCTGCACCCGTTGAATTTACCAATCGTTTAGGTTTAATTTGCTTAGAGGGGATAAGCATAGTAAATAATGCTTTAGTTGGTGTTGGGCTTAGAGACAAAATAAAAATAATTGCTTCAGGTAAAACGGCTTCAAGTTTTGATTTATTAGCAAAAATTGCTGCTGGCGCTGATGTTGTTAATGCCGCTAGAACGATGATGATGGCTATTGGTTGTATTCAATCAAGACATTGTAATACTAACCTTTGTCCAACGGGAGTCGCCACTCAAGATCCTGCGAGGTCTAAAGCAATTGATATTGAATCAAAAAGTGATAGGGTCAAAAATTTCCATGATAATACTGTCGCAAGTTTCTTTGAATTGGTAGGTAGTATGGGTTTAGACGATCCGGCTAAGCTTGTGCCACAAATGATAAAGCGACGCTCACCCTATGGTGTTCAAATGTCGATGGGAAGTATTGTAGCGCCGTTACCGGCAATGGCTTTAGTTGACCCTCTACAAAATAGGCAAGAACTTGATGAGTCATGGCAAGATTGGTGGCAGGCAAGTAGTGCAGAGCACTTTTATGTCGATGATGTTTTTATACTAAAATCGCCAGAGTTTCATCATACAAATACTAACCACGCATAATGTCGTAAAATAAATTGCTTCTTTCGCCTTAAAATAGTGCCCGCTAAATTGAAAAGCTTAGCGGGTTACAAAAAGGTTTAAAACATACTGAGGCGATTACTAATGTTGAGCTTAAACCTTAGGGATAGTTTACTCTGCAATCAATTGTTTAAGGGTAAAGCTCGTGTCGTTATTACCTAATTTAGCTTTCATATAAGGCAGTATTTCTTCAAGTTGCTGGGATAGTTGCCAAGGCGGGTTTACGATAAATAAACCTGTACCAGTCATGCCGTATTCTTCAGTATCATTATCTAAGCAAAACTCAACTTGTAATAGGTTTTTCACTTCACTGCTGGTGAAGTCTTTTTCCATTTGCTCAACGAAATGACGTTTAACAACAGGGTACCAAACAATATAGGTTCCTGTTGAGAATTTATTATAAGCCTTAGTAATGGTTTTAACTGCTTTTTGATAGTCTTCCTTAAGCTCGTAAGGAGGGTCAATTAAAACAACCCCGCGACGACTTGGTGGTGGTATTAAGCCAAGTACACCTTTATAGCCATCAGATTGCTTAACAAATACTTTACGCCAGCGTTGGCAAAAATCTTCTAAGTGCTGAATATCACTTGGGTGTAATTCAAACAAATGACTTGAATCTTGACGTCGAACAAAGGCTTTTGCAACGCCAGGTGAGCCTGGGTATATTTCAAGATCGCCATCACTGGGGGTTAAGTTCAGACTATTAATTAATGATAAATACGGCTCAAGTGCTTCTGGGGCATTTTCATCATTGATTATTTTGGCAATACCGTCTTTATATTCACCGGTTTTTTGTGCATATTCATCAGCTAATTGATACATTCCTGCACCTGAGTGGCTATCAATATAGCAAAAGCCTTTTTCTTTACGAGTCATGTATTCAAGCACGAGCGATAAAACACTGTGTTTTAATACGTCGGCAAAATTGCCTGCATGAAAGGCGTGACGGTAACTTAGCATAGTAAGCCCTTTTGAAGTGGTTTGATAAAAGTGAAAACTAATAGAACAAAGTTACAAGGTAGAGTGACTTTCTACCTTGTAGTTTGATGTTCTAAATGAGCTTATGCTTGGCTGGCTAAGTACTCATCGTAAGTACCTGCAAAGTCAACATAACCTTCACTGGTTAACTCGATAACACGTGTTGCAATGGTTGAAACAAACTCTCTATCGTGACTAACAAATAGTAAAGTGCCTTCGTATTGCTCTAATGCCATGTTTAATGATTCAATTGATTCCATATCCATGTGGTTCGTTGGCTCATCGAGTACTAATATGTTTGGTTTTTGCATCATTAGCTTACCAAATAACATACGGCCTTTTTCACCACCAGAAAGTACACTGACATTCTTTTTAATATCATCAGCAGAGAAAAGTAAGCGACCTAAATAACCGCGTACAGCTTGCTCGTCATCAGTTGGTTGACGCCATTGGCTCATCCACTCAAACAAATTCATGTCGTTTTCAAATTCGTATTCATGGTCCTGAGCATAATAGCCAATATTGACATTTTCAGACCAGGTATACTCGCCAGAATCCGCCTCATAACCCACTTCATTCATTAATGAGCGTAAGAAGGTGGTTTTACCAATACCGTTTTCGCCGATAATGGCAATACGCTCACCAACTTCAATTAATGCTGAAATGTCTTTAAGGATATGTGCATCGTCAAAGCTTTTGTTTAACTTTTCGATAACTAACGCATTACGGAATAATTTCTTTTCTTGCTCAAAACGAATAAATGGATTGCTTCGGCTTGATGCTTTTACTTCATCAAGTTGAATTTTGTCAATTTGCTTAGCACGAGAAGTTGCTTGTTTTGCTTTTGATGCATTTGCTGAGAAACGAGCAACGAACGCTTGAAGTTCGCCAATTTGTGCTTTTTTCTTGGCATTGTCAGATAATAAACGCGCTCTAGCCTGGGTTGCAGCAAGCATGTATTCATCGTAGTTACCTGGATAAACACGAAGCTCACCGTAATCTAAATCGGCCATATGTGTACAAACACTGTTTAGGAAATGTCTATCATGTGAAATGATAATCATAGTTGAATCACGCTCATTTAACGTTTCTTCAAGCCATTGGATAGTGTGAATGTCCAAGTTGTTGGTAGGCTCATCGAGTAACAAGATATCTGGATCAGAAAATAGAGCCTGAGCAAGCAATATACGTAGTTTAAAACCTGGCGCTATTTCGCTCATTAAACCGTAGTGTTGTTCAACAGGAATACCAACACCCATTAATAATTCACCAGCTCGACTCTCAGCAGAGTAACCGTCCATCTCAGCATATTCAGATTCTAAATCACCCACTTTCATACCATCTGCTTCGCTCATCTCTGGCAAAGCGTAGATGCGGTCACGTTCTTCTTTAACTGCCCAAAGCTCAGTATGGCCCATAATAACAGTATCTATAACACTGTTTTCTTCAAAGGCGAATTGGTCTTGGCGTAATTTACCTAAACGTTCTCCAGTATCTAGGCTAACATTACCTGAGGTTTGTTCTAAATCGTTACCCAAAATTTTCATAAAGGTCGATTTACCACAACCATTTGCGCCGATTAAACCGTATCGGTTACCGCCACCAAATTTTTGTGAGATGTTTTCAAACAAAGGCTTGGCGCCAAATTGTTGAGTTATATTGTTAGCTGTTAGCATGATGTGTTCCGTCGAATGTTGAGTTTTACTGAATCGTTTATACCAGTAAAGTGACCGATAAAATATTTCGCGCGATTATACACTAATTTTAACGATATTCTTAGACTATTTGAATTTGAGTGATGTCTGTTAATAGGCTTTTACTAAGGCAGTCAAGTGAGCCTTTCATCTAGTGATGTTACACATTTTGAAGCAAGGGATGTAGTTGAAAATGAGATAAAAGCTGAACGGTTACACGTATTAATAATGGCTCTGCATTGATTGTGTTTTTATTGCAAAGCTAAAGCGGCAATAACGATAAAAAGGCAGTAATAAAAGCGGTTAGCAGATATGATTAAATACCTGCTAACTCTAAAGTTTCTTTATGTTAAGAATAAACTATTACTTACCTTTCTTTCGATCAGAAAATTGATTGTCAGAAAAACGAGTTAAGCCCTTTTTATGGGCTGGCGTTTTCTTACCTTGGCCTGATTTGTCTCTGTTTTGACTAGGGCTTGTTTTAAAACCTTGTGAATTGTTCTTACCTTGTCTATTTTTATTTGATAATTGCTGTTCACCACGAGTTTCTCTAGGCACTAGACAATTTGGCGCAGAGCCAATCAATTTAGTTAATCCCATTTTAGTTAATGCTTGGCGAATTTGTGGCCAATTAGCCGGATCATGATACCTCAATATAGCTTTATGCAAACGACGCTGAATAGTGCCTTTGGGTACAGTAATTTTACCATCTTCTTTCGCTAAATTTTTTGTTGTCACGTTTCGCAGAGAGTTTAACTCTGTATGGTACATTGTCGTCGCACTAGCTAAAGGTGAGGGGTAAAAGTTTTGTACTTGGTCTAGTTTAAAGTCATTTCCTTTTAACCAGAGGGCTAAATTTATCATATCTCTATCAGTGGTTCCCGGATGGGCTGAAATAAAGTAGGGGATTAAGTACTGCTTTTTACCTGCTAGCTTTGAATAATGATCAAACATTTCTTTAAATTTGTCATAACTGCCCATGCCTGGTTTCATCATGTTATCCAGCGGACCTTGCTCTGTATGTTCAGGTGCAATTTTTAAATAGCCGCCAACATGATGACTGGCTAACTCTTTAACATACTCAGGATCTTCTATTGCTAAATCGTAACGAACACCAGAGGCGATAAGTATTTTTTTAATACCTTTTACATTACGGGCTTTCCGGTATAGCTCAGTTGTTGGCGACTGATCGGTATCTAAATGCCCACAAATTGTTGGCCATACACAAGATGGCTTACGGCAAGTTGCCTCCGCCTTCTCACTTTTACAAGTCAACTGATACATATTCGCTGTTGGTCCACCAAGATCGGATATAACGCCAGTAAAACCAGGTATTTTCTCTTTTATGTCTTCAATTTCATTAATGATGGATTCATGAGAGCGACTTTGAATAATTCGTCCTTCATGTTCGGTAATTGAACAGAAAGTACAGCCACCAAAACAGCCGCGCATGATATTAATTGAAGTTTTAATCATGTCATAAGCAGGTATTTTAGCGTTACCGTAGCTAGGGTGTGGTACTCGCTGATATGGCAAAGCAAAAACACCGTCCATTTCTTCGGTGGATAACGGTTTAGCGGGTATATTAACCCACAGAAGACGATTGCCATGTTTCTGTACGATAGCTTTTGCTGAGCTAGGATTTACTTCTTGGTGAAAAATACGAGAGGCATGGGCATAGAGAACTTTATTATCTCTTACCTGTTCAAAAGTTGGCAAATTAATGTAAGTGGTTTGCCAAGCTTGAGGTTTTGTATTTTTAGTCTCATTTCGGAAGTTAACAATTTCAACAACTTGCGCTGTTTTGGTTATGTCTTTAGCATCAGCGATTACTTCAGCTTGTTGTTCATTATCACTACACGTTGCAGGCGTTATTTCTTCATAGGGACTGAGGATAGGGTCAATCTTACCGGGTCTATCAATATCGCGAGAATCAATTCCCTGCCAACCAGGCAAGGCTTGATTGGTTATAAACGCACTGCCACGCACATTGGTAATGGTTTTAATCTCTTCACCACGGGCTATTCTATGAGCTATTTCAACTAGCGGTCTTTCAGCGTTACCAAAGACCAATAAATCTGCTTTTGAATCAAATAACACAGATTGGCGAACTTTATCAGACCAGTAATCGTAATGGGCAATGCGTCGTAGACTTGCTTCAATACCACCAATAATCACAGGAACGCCTTTATAAGCTTCCTTACAACGTTGAGTGTAGGCTGCTACTGCACGATCGGGACGTTTGCCACCTTCATCGTTTGGTGTGTAAGCATCATCATGACGCATTCTGCGCTCAGCAGTGTAGCGATTGATCATTGAGTCCATGTTACCGGCAGTCACACCAAAGAATAGGTTCGGCTCACCCAACTCCATAAAAGCATCTTTAGATTTCCAATCAGGTTGCGCAATAATACCAACGCGGAAACCTTGTGCCTCAAGCATGCGGCCGATGATGGCCATACCAAAACTTGGGTGATCGATGTAAGCATCGCCAGTCACAATAATAATGTCACAACTATCCCAGCCAAGCACATCCATCTCTTTACGTGTCATGGGGAAAAATGGCGCTGTGCCGTAGCACTCAGCCCAATATTTTGGATAATCAAATAACCCCTGTAGGTTTTGCGAAATTATCTGTTTTTTTACTGAAGTCATATCACCATTCTCATTAGGGTTACCGATTCTAAATCATCGTGCCGCATCAGCGGGCGCCGGATTATATCAGATAACCTAGGAGATCCTCAATTATATGAGAGTGCTTTTTGAACGATTTGCCTGTAGTTATTTACAAATACAAGATTGTATACTGTTTACAATCTTGATTTCATTTGTTCTAATCGCTGTGAACTCAAATTCCATGTGAAAATTATAATAATTAAAATATGAATAAACCATAGTGCTAATCGCGCTTGTGAGGAAAATATGAATAAGAATGTAAAAAACAGTTTATTAACTAGTGCTGTAATTGCTGCACTAGGTTTGACCGCATGCAATGACTCTAAAACTGTTGTCGCGGAAACGAAAACAACTACAACTGCAATAACCGCTGCACCTAAAGAAGTGGTTAGCTCAAAGCAACAATTAGCTTCGTTATATCTGCAAGCTAAGCAGAGCCTTTTTAAACAAAGAGCTTTATCTGCAACCATGTATGGTTTATCTAAAAAAGATGTTGGGCAAGCTATCAGCGGCGAAATGGAGTTTTTTAGCCCGGAAGATGAAAAACAATTAAGAGCTGAATTATTATTAATATCTAATAAAATTGCCAATATCAAGTTAGAAGGTGGAGACATAACAGCCAGAAATAACCAACAAGTTATGGCAGGAATTACGCGTTATTTTGCAGGTGAACCTAGTTTTAGCATTGGCTACATTGATACATGGATGGGTCTTTCCCCATTTATTGTTAATCAAATTAATGGTCCATTGATAGACATTCCTAGGGTAATGCAAAATGATCAGCCAATTACTTCAGAGCAAGAAGCATTAGATTACATCGCTCGTTTAGCCCAATTTGATAAGCTAGCCTCGACAATTATTGAAAAGCAAACGGCAGATGCAGCTCAAAACTGGTTACCTTCAAAAGTAACCTTACAAGGGGCGATTAAATATTTAAAAGGTTTTACCAGTGGAGCTGCTGAGCAACATCCATTCGTTAATGTTTTTCGTGATAAAATTGAGATAATTGAGTCACTTACGACAGAACAAAAACAGTCTTTAATCAAGCAAGTCATCACTAACGTGAGCCAAGTAGTATACCCAGCTTTTCAATCAGTGGAAAAAAATAGTGAACTGTTATTGAGTAAAGCACGCTCTGAGTCAGGCATTTGGGCTCAGCCTAATGGTGCTGCTTATTACCAAGATGCGATTAAGCAGCTAGGAGATAGCGAATTAACACCAAGTGAAATTCATCAAATTGGTCTAGATGAAGTAGCGCGTATTAGCAGCGCTATGAATGAGATCTTACAAGCTCAGGGCTATAAAAATGGCTCTGTAGGTGAACGTATGGTGGCATTAAATGAAGAGCCACGATTTTTATATGAAGATTCAAAAGCAGGGCGTGAAGAATTACTCAATGACATTAATGGCTATATCAGTGAGATAACAACAAAAATGGCGCCAGTGTTTAAAACTACGCCGAGTTATCAAGTTGAAGTTAAGTCTTTCCCGGTAGAGGTGCAAGATGGTGCTCCAGGTGGCCAATATACTTCACCTGCTGTTGATGGCAGTAAACCAGGTATTTATTGGATTAATTTAAGAGACATGAAAGCTAATCCTAAATTTGGTTTAAAAACGTTAACTTATCATGAAGCAAACCCTGGGCATCATTGGCAAATAGCGTTGAACTTAGACCAAGCAGAGCTGCCTTTTTTACGTAGAATAGCGCCGTATAACGCCTACGCTGAGGGTTGGGCACTCTACTCAGAACAAGTAGCGTATGAACTTGGCATGTATGAGAATGACCCTTTCGGCGATTTAGGCCGCTTGCAAGCAGAACTCTTTCGAGCTGTACGTTTAGTGGTTGATACTGGACTACATGATAAACGTTGGACAAGAGAGCAAGCTATCAGTTATATGTCTGAGCAAACAGGTACTGCAGAATCTGATGTTGTGGCAGAGATTGAGCGTTATATGGCATGGCCGGGTCAAGCATTAGGTTATAAACTTGGTATGTTAAAAATATTAAGTTTAAGAGAACAAGCCAAAACGCGTTTAGGTGATAAATTTGATTTGGCAGAATTTCATGATGTGGTACTGCTAAATGGTGCAGTACCTATGGCTGTATTATCACGCAATGTCAATCATTGGTTAGATAATAAGTCATAAAAGCCTATGATGAAAAGATGTCACAAAAGTAGGGCCAAAAGCTAAGTTATCAAGGCATGGTTTTATGGCTGTGACTAATCCTAAATTAAACGTAAAAGCCGTATTGTTAATCACAATACGGCTTTTTTGTTTTAGGTAGATCAATCAATATTAGTGAACTTGTGCGCTACTCAGACTGGTGATGTTGGTGCGATTATTTTTAAGTAATACACAATGGGTTTCACCTAAACGAGCGCAACTATCAAGCTCAGCCATTTCGTCAGCAGCAAATGAAGCGTTTGACAGGATCACAGCAGAGCAATTTCCACGGCACAATACACTCTTTATTTGTTCAATATCTAAATGAGCTGATTTTGAATCTAGTAAATTATTTACTTTATTTTTACCTTTAAAACTAACACACAGCACTTTTGAAATATCAACGCCATGGGTATGAGCTAACTGCTCAATTGAAGACTCCTCTGGGTTGATAAAAAGTACCCATTTTTTTTCTTGGTTATGTTGCTGGCAAATATTTACATAATGTGACGATAATTCCTGATGGTTTTCGACATTGGCTAGCTTTAAGCAAGCTTGCTCTGCAAGTGGAGTAGTGATGGCATTATTGATACTTGCATTGATAATTGTATTTGTCGTGAACATAGGATACCTCGTGCTAACTCGTGTTATATAACTATACTGTATGTATGTACAGTATATGGTATTTGATGGCTATTCAAGCATTATTTGTTGTTTTTTGAACAAATAATGTTTTATCACTTGAAAGAGCAACACCAGATGAGAGTAATTAAGGTGTGATGCATTAGCTATATGCAGCCACACGGTATGATTTGCCCAGCCTTCCTCAAGGGGCTGGTTTAGAAGCCCTTTATGCTGCGTTATTGATTTCGACAAGGGAATAACCATTCTCTTCAATCAATGCCTTACCTAAAGGCGTTTCTAATGCCAGCTGAATCATGCATCTTCAAGTGGACGGGTATATACTTAGTGCGACGTGAGAATCCTGCGTTTTAAAGTGGTGTGGGGTCAGATAGGGTTAGGTTACTCGTTCGAAGAAATACTAAGAGATAAAGAAGCGATGAAATAGAAAGATAATTGAAGAGTCAAAGTGCTCAGTTGGGACGATTAATTGAATGAGATTGTTTATTGAAAAAAGATATTTTATAAATAGTATTAAATAAGATTTTTGCAAAATACTAACCTTAAATGAGCATTAGAAATACTCATTTAGGGTTAGGAAGAAGATGTGACTAGAGTTGACGTTGTCTTAAGTCAGCGCTTCGATGATTATTTTTTAGGTGAACTTGCGATCAAAAGTGCAGGTTATTTAAGCTCAAGGGTCGTTAATTGAGCTTCAAATTGTTCTGAACCACCTTTAACTTGATAGAGTTTCACTAATAAATAATTCAACTCTGGGGCAAACCAAGCGTAGGTGATACGCTTTTTCTCAACAATTTCACGCTTTAATCGAATTGTTTTGACTAAACCGTAGGGTAGGATCAGTTCCTCTTTTCCGTCATATTGATATTGATAATTTTTAATTGATCCCTTTGTGCTGATGACAGGGTATATAAAGCGTTTTTGCTCTGGGTTGTTAATCAAATCAATGCGATTTTGCAGGTGATAACTCAGTTTATCTAACAGGCCATCGGAAAAATCGAGTGATATCTTTTTATCCTTTTTCAGATCTGTCGCCGTTTTTCCGGCTAAATTATACTGCCATTGATAGTACTTATCACGACCAGTTCCTTCACGCTGATAGTCATAACTTAAAGGTATCACCTGATTATCTTTGATATCAACAATGGCTGTTTCATTTCGTGTATCAGAAAAAATCAACCAACTGATATCAGTCTCATAATGGTATTTTACCTTACCATCATCAAGGTAAGTTAACTCACGAATAGCTTCGCCGACAGGGTCCGATTTACGTAATAGTGTGTAGGTAGCACGAAATGCAGGAATAGTTTTTGCGAATGAGTTTTGTTGTTGAACTGCTGGTGATGTTGCAATATCAGTAGCAGAAGCCATCAAAGGTAAAGTTAACAAGAGTAAGGAGAGAAGTTTTCGCATCAAGTAGTCCAGAAGCAATGAGTATAGTTTTATACTAACAGCTTCTGTCTAGGGGAGAGCAATAATTTGGTAATTTTTTGTTGTGCCGTCTGCAGTGCTGTTTGTTGTAATGCTGATTAGAACACTTGAGTGATTTTTATACAACTAACAGCACTAAGGTAACAGTAGTTTACTTCACAATTATCAGTTTCAACTAAACAAATTAATCAGCTGCATAACCTGAAATAGGTAGTACGTTGCCATCTAGTACCGCATTGTCACCTTGCATTGTAAGTCTTTGCTCAGCAAACCATTTTACTACCAGCGGATAAATGCGGTGTTCTTGCTCGTGAACCCTTGCAGCTAAATCATCACTGGTATCACCTTCAAATACGGGTACTTTAGCTTGAAGAATAACTGGACCGCCATCGAGCTCTTCAGTGACAAAGTGTACGCTAACACCATGCACTTCATCGCCTGCATCAATAGCGCGTTGATGAGTATTTAATCCTTGATACTTTGGTAAAAGGGAAGGATGGATATTTAATAACTTTCCTTGATAGTGTTGAACAAAATCAGGGGTAAGTATGCGCATAAAGCCGGCTAGCACGATTAAGTCGGCATCAAAGGCATCAATCTTTTTGATAAGGGCTTTATCGTAATCTTCACGGCTATCAAATTCTTTATGCGAAAGTGATACGGTGGCAATGTCAGCATTCTGAGCACGAGTTAAACCATAAGCGTCGATTTTATTAGATGCGACTGCAACAACTTCGGCTGGGTAATTATTATCAGTACATGCATCAATAATGGCTTGTAAGTTAGTGCCACTGCCAGAGATCAATACAACTATTTTGCTCGACATATATTTTCCTACTTTACTTAATAAAAGGTTAACAAAGGATTGATAAAATTGTGATAAATAAAAGGGGCTATTAAATAGCCCCTTAAAATATACTTATTTTTGTTTAGTAAGCCCGTTGTTTATGCAAAAACAACTTGCTCTTCACCATCAGCCATATCTGCGATAGCACCGATATGCCAAGCCTTTTCACCATGAGCTGTTAGTACTTCAATACTTTGTGCTACTTTGTCAGCAGGCACAACGATTATCATGCCAACACCACAGTTAAAGGTACGGTACATCTCATGTTCAGTGATGTTACCTTTTTCTTGTAACCAGTTAAAGATACTCGGCCATTCCCAACTTTCACCTTTAATTACCGCTTGCGCTGTTTCAGGTAATACGCGAGGGATGTTTTCCCAGAAACCACCACCAGTGATATGAGATAATGCATGCACCTCAACATCTTTTAATAACTCAAGTACAGATTTTACATAAATCTTAGTTGGTTCAAGTAAATGGTCAGCGATTTTCTTACCTTCAAGTAATTCATTGGTATCAGTGTTATTTACTTCTAATACTTTACGAATTAAAGAGAAACCATTTGAGTGAGGACCTGAAGCACCAAGAGCAATCAATTGATCGCCAGCAGCAACATTAGTACCGTCAATTAAACGAGATTTTTCAGCTACACCAACACAAAAACCAGCGATATCGTAATCACCTTTGTGGTACATACCTGGCATTTCGGCGGTTTCACCACCAACAAGAGCACAGCCTGATTGAATACAACCTTCAGCAATGCCTTCAACTACTGACGAAGCAACCGCAACATCAAGTTTATCTGTTGCATAATAATCTAGGAAGAATAACGGCTCAGCACCTTGAACAATAAGGTCATTAACACACATAGCAACTAAATCGATACCAACAGTATCGTGTTTGGCTAAATCGATAGCTAAACGTAATTTAGTACCTACACCGTCGGTACCTGCAACTAGTACAGGTTCTTTATAACCTGTAGGTAATTGACATACCGAACCAAAACCACCTAAACCACCCA
>OJGO01000334.1_pt1 | contig 18970 bp, 10 predicted proteins | sample 1594871 | NCBI WGS metagenome assembly OJGO01 (sample SAMN05416798, study PRJEB24817) | seawater metagenome | isolation source: Sea water | place: Canada:Atlantic | collected 2013-07 | reverse complement strand
CCGTCATAAGGGGCTAATAAAATACTGTCTTGCAAATTTTTACTGGCAATATCTAGTTGTGCTTGCGCGACATCTGCAGCACTTTTGCTGGCATCATAGGTGGCCTTAGCATTATCAAAGCCTGATTGTGATACTACGCCTTGTTTAAGCAATTGTTCGTATCGTCTATGACTATTTCGGGCATCTACTAGTGTTGCTTCGGCTTGTTGGTATTGTGCTTGTGCTGATTGAAGACCCAAATTAAAGCTACGCTGATTTAAGCGCGCTAATTCTTGTCCTTTAACCACCTCATTCCCTAGGTTGACTTCAATGCTTTGAATTTTTCCTGCTACTTCAAAGCTCAGCTTAGTGGCTTCAACAGGAGCAACAATACCAGATAAGGTGCGAATTTGTTCAAATGGAGAAATCTCGATTTTTTTCCACATAATTGGACGAATTGGTTTAGTTATTTCTTTAACTGGTTCATTGCAACCAACAAGTATCAGAGCAATAAATATAAATGAGAGCGCGCGCATACGTTTTCCTTCAGGTGCAGGGATATCCCTGTCAGTAAAGTTCAATTTTACTGAACTGTACAATTGGTACTAGTCAGTACCGTATATTCTGGTACTATACAGTACCAAAGTCAACAATATAGTTACAAATATGGACAATCACATGGTTAAAGACAGCATTGTAGAAATAGAAAAACTCAGCCCAAGGGGAGTATTGATTTTAGATGCAGCACAAAAACTTTTCTATAATCTAGGTTTTGATGAAACGTCTTTAGCAATGATCATCAATGAAGCTGGCGGCTCAAGGCGCTCCATTTATAATGAGTTTGGTAATAAACATGGCTTGTTGATGGCTGTTATTCAGCGACAAGTAAAAACACAATCTGAAATCTTAACCTCTATAAACCGCGACCTAGAAGCAAAAGAAGCGCTCAATCAAGTGTGTTTTAAATTTGTAGTCGGTATGCTGTCGCCAGAATTAATGTCGCTATTTCGTTTAGTGGTTCAGCAAGTAGTGAAATTTCCTGAGCTGGGTGAAATGATATATAAAAATGGCCCAATGACTGGCATATTACCTTTAGTGGATTATTTAACGTGGTTGACCGATCAAAAACTATTAAAAATCGAAAACTGTCATTTTAGCGCGCAAATGTTAATGGAAATGGCAAAAGGCCCGCTTCATACTCGCAGTTTGCTATTACCGGATAAACAAGCGAGTGAAGAAGAAATCTCTTATCAAGTGACTAAGGCTGTTGATATCTTTTTACATGCCCACAGAATGTAAGATGATTGCACAAATAAACGACACTTGATGACTAAGTGTCGTGAAGGCATGAAAAACTTGTTGCTTACTGAAATAAGTTTCGTATAATGCCCCCATCTTTAGCTCGTAGCTAAAGCAGTTAACATAGTTAAAAAGAAAAATTTGCAAAGAATTCAGTTTTTAAATAAAAATTTAACTCTTTGCAAATTGCAATAATAGGTTAAAACCTATGCCAGCGTGGTGAAATTGGTATACACGGGGGATTCAAAATCCCCTGTCGCGAGACGTGTCGGTTCGAGTCCGACCGCTGGTACCATCATTTAGAAGCCCTGATTCGAAAGAGTCGGGGCTTTTTTATGTCTGAAAGATAATATTATAATAAATTAGTCGTAGAACGATATTAGAAAGGTTTTTAAATGGCAGCTACAGCGTACGCACTTCACATATTGGTTAAGCACAAAGAAATTGCAGAAGATATTATTAAGCAGTTAGCTAAAGGTGCTAAGTTTCAAACGTTAGCTAAAAAATATTCGTCATGTCCTTCTGGTAAAAAGGGCGGTGACTTAGGTGAGTTTAAGCGAGGTCAAATGGTACCTCAGTTTGATAAGATAGCCTTTAAGGGGGCAATATTAGAGCCTCACCTCGTTAAAACTAAATTTGGTTGGCATGTAATCAAAGTGCTTTATAGAACTTAATATATAACGAATGTATCCATCTCTATTATATTGTTTCTTGTCAATTAGCAGTTTTCCATAGGGTAATTTTTGATAAATTGAGCAAGATAATAATAACTTACTTCACCATATTCACCATATTCACCATATTCACCATCAATTAATTCTATTTGATGGTTTGAACAATTACTCTACGTCGCTAAATTTAAACTTCAGTTTCAACCTAAATACTTATGCTTCTTTAGGCTAAAATAAATGAATAGTTGAAAAATTAACTAATATTACCTATTTCTCTACTTTACAATGAATCGTAAAATGCGTTATATCTATGTTATAGGCAGGAAAAAACGTGATGTGTAAGTTAAATATTTAATTATTAGGTAACTGAATAGAAATGATAAAAGTTATTATTGAGCGTGTGCTCGCCGAAGATATGGAAACAACCTACGACAATGAAATTCGCAAAACCTTAGCAGCAATAATGGCAGCAAAAGGTTATATTTCTGGTGCGTCATACACCAATGTTGATAACCCTAACATCAGAACTATTATCACCGATTGGGATAATGTTGGTTGCTGGAATCGCTGGTATAAATCACAAACTCGCCAAGATGTTAATAAGGCAATTCATCTTATGCTCCAGCAAGATGAAAAAATTAAAGTTTTAATGTCTCAATCATTATCATAGCGACTGTATATAGAAAGAGAAGGGGGTAGAGTTGCTATGCCTTTCTTCTTAATATGGGCCAGCAAAATAGACCGATAATATAAGTCGGTTTTTTTATGCCTCAAATTTGGTAATAAAATGACTTAACGAATAAGTTATCTGCAAAAATTCCCCACAAAAAATCAGAAGATTACACTTTATAGTCGATGAGATATTTATTCTGTCTTGCATCAGAATAAATTATGCACTGTTAGTAGTTAATTTTTACAGTAAAGCCTTGTAAAAGTAATGGCTCGTACTTTTCAGGAGTTAGGGATGAAAGGCTTTGTTTTTGCAAACATAAAGAAAACCCGACATAAGTTACCTTATATCGGGTTTTAAATTTTACTTAATTAGGTAATAATTTTATCTATGGGTTATAAGTAACGTCTAAGCTAACACCACTTGCGGCAGAGTAACCGTAAATACCTATATGCCAAGTATCAGCCACTGGGTTGGTAAAGGCACAAGCTTCAGTATTACCACTTTTGTACGGACGACAGTCATATGTAGACGAAGTTGGTTGAGAGCCACGTCTAATATACATATCCGCATCACCTGTACCACCACTCATTGCAAAGTCTAATGTTGCCATGCCAGCAGGTACGTCAATGGTGTAATATGTCCATGCACGACGATCAACACTGATGTCTGTTACTGAACTACTGCCGCCTGTAGCGCCTCCACCTGTGGTAGGCTCTGTGAAACTACCTGTTAAACTAACTCCCGTAAATGCTGAATAAGCAATCATTTTAACGTGGTAAGTACCTGCTTGAACGTTTGCTATTGGACAGCTTTCAGTGTTACCGCCTTTATATGGACGACAATCATAGCTACTCGTTGTTGGTGCTGAACCAAATTTAACATAAAGATCAGCATCACCAGTACCACCAGCCATATCAAAGTTTAACTCAGTGGCACCAGCAGGAACTTCCATCGTAAAGCTAAGTTCTGTGCTTGAGCCAAGGTTGGTTTTAGCTACACCATTAGTAAGCGTATTACCTGTTGGTGGTGGAGGTGTTGTACCGCCACCGCAACTAGCTGCTAAAGCATCAGACGCCGCTTTAGCTTGTACTAAACCAAAGCCTGTTTTGTCATCGCGACCGGCAACATCTAAATCAATTGCCGTATTTTTTAATGCACTACGTACATCATCAGCACTACAGTTGATGTTATTGCTCCATACTAAAGCTGCAACACCAGTAACATGCGGTGTTGCCATAGAAGTGCCATTGTAATAGGCATAATCTTGTGAGCCATTAACGGTTAAGCTCGCATTAGTGCCTAGCTGAGTCATTAATTGCTGACCTAAAGTGCGGCTTACAGATACCGTTGGTACGGTTACGTCAGTATTAGCATCTACTAAGAATGGGTTTTGTAAACCAGGACGCGTACTGTCACTATAAACAATCACAGCAGACGCTCCAGCATCAGCACACGCTTTAGCAGGGTTTATTTCAGGGTAGTTACTACCTTTTTGGTTATCATTACGTTCAGCTAAACAAATATTGCCGTTAACATTGCTACAGCTGTAACTGCTGCCAGAGATAGTACAGCTAGCTAGTACGCCATTCGCACTGCCATCAACATTACTAACAACATAATTACCAGCGCTTTGTATATAGTGCGTTTGTGGTACGACATCATCATTACCATAGGTTGTTGAGCCTACAGTGATATAACCTAAGCGACCGTCGCCCGCAACGGTTGATAAAATAGCTTCACCCGGTGCAGATACTTCAACTTGACTGGTGTATTGAGAAAATTCAGCATGTTGGTTGTTGCTATCTAATGCGCCAACAGCCATTACTGCATCGTAAGATGCTGGATAAGATAGTGTTGCATTACCATCATTGCCTGAAGCAGCAATCAATAACACACCGGTATCAGCAGCAGCTTGCAGGGCATTTTTTTCAGTGTTGCTTGAACCTGAGCCACCCAAGCTCATATTGATGACTTTAGCGCCATTATTTACACAGGTATCAACTGCATCAGATAAGTCGCCTGAATATCCCCAGCCACTTTCGTTAAATACTTTCACAATATGCAAGTTAACATTGGTGTTTGGTAAAATCCCAACCACACCTTCACTGTTATTTACGCCAGCAATAGTACCCGCTACATGTGTACCGTGTGAGCCGCCGTTTTGATACCAGTTCCCTGTACCTGAGTTATTGGTACCTGATGCATTGTTTGCTGATAAATCAGGGTTTGTTTGCTCATATCCTGAATCAATAATACAAACTGACATGTTTGATGCATCGTTATCTGTTAATTGATCAGATTGTGTTTTTGCTATGCCCCAAGGTTGGTTTTGTGCCATCAAAAAACGTTGGTAATCTGGTTCAATTGACTGAACTGAAGGATGCTTTCGTAGTTTCTCAATGAACTTCTCAACATCTTTCACCGAATGCATCTCATCTAGAGAGATTACGTGGCTATTATTTTTTAATATTTTAACGTGCTTTAAATTTAAACCGATTTTTTTAGCTAGGCCAGGAGGAATAGTCTTACCATGCTTTTTATCTTTAAAGGTAATAATTAAACGGTCTGTGTAATCAGTACGGTCAAGTTTTTGTTGAGCTCGCCATTGTGCAAAACTAAGCGTTGAAGATTGTGCTGTAGTTGCTTTTTTTGCTTTATTAAGTTGCGCTTGAGGTGCTGCATTACTCGCTGCACTCGTCACAGCTAAAACGGATAAGGCTATGGTACTTAGTACTAGTTTTCTATTATTTTTCATCTGACATTAACTCCATCATTGGTATTTTACGCTTATTACAGTTGTCATTTTGACTGGTGCTTTGCGCATTATTTTTATAGGTTGCTTTAATTGTTTAACATAAATTCAACATTTATCAGATTGAATCTTTAGCTGTTATTTAACTAGCAAAAAATGGACGGGTATTAATAAAAAACCGACATATCTCTTTTTGTTTTATTTTTTAAGTCATTGAAAATAAGTTGTTATATTTTATTTTGTCGGGTCTGTTCGAAAAAATGTCGTAATATTGCTAGGGGGAGTTTTAGCAACTGTTACTATCGAATTATGCAAGAGGCAGGGAGCCAAGTTAAGCAAATGTATATATTACGTTAAGCATATAAAAGGAGAACGGACAGTTCATCTAAGCAGAAAATCAATAAGTTAATCAACACAATAATAAAACGACTTAATAAAATTAAAGCAATATAGTGGAGTTCATATGAAAATTTCTAAGTTTACAACCTCAGTTCTTGCCTTAGCGGTTACCGCTGCATTCTCAGCTCAAGCAGCTGATGACAGATTCATTATTAAAGTAGACAACAGCAAAAAAGGTATTGTAAAAGCCTTGGCGAAAAAATTAGGCGCTGAATTAAAAGTAGATGGTAACGGTTTTATCGCGGCTGCATTTGCAGGTAAAGATTTAAGCCAAGTTAAAGGTTTACTAAACAACCCACATATTCAAATGGTTGAAGAAGATCAACGTCGTATGCCTTTATCTATCTATAGTGATGATGTGGGTAATGCGATGACCGAACAGCTAACGCCGTATGCAATTGTTCAATCACAAGCCGATCAACTTAGCTTTAACGCTAGTGCAGGTATGAAAGTATGTGTTATCGATTCAGGTTTAGATCGCTCTAATCAAGATTTTGAATGGAACAACATCACAGGCGATAATGATTCAGGAACAGGGAACTGGGATGAGAACGGTGGTCCACATGGTACACATGTAGCGGGTACTATTGGCGCTGCTGATAATAACGTAGGTGTTGTTGGTATGGCTCCTGGTGTTGATATGCACATTGTGAAAGTATTTAATGCTGATGGTTGGGGTTACTCTTCTGATTTAGCTTATGCGGCAGACAAATGTTCGGGTGCTGGCGCTAACATTATTAGCATGAGTCTTGGTGGCGGTGGTGCAAACAGTACTGAAGAAAATGCCTTTCAAGCCTTTACTGATAACGGTGGTCTAGTACTTGCTGCTGCGGGTAATGATGGCAACGATGTTCGTTCATTCCCTGCGGGTTACCCATCAGTAATGATGATTGGCGCAAACGACAATAACAATAACATTGCCGACTTTTCGCAATACCCTAGCTGTAATGAAACGACAGGTAGAGGTAAAAAGCAAACCACAACGACAAATGAAGCAATTTGTGTAGAAGTAACTGCTGGTGGTGTTGATACTCTATCTACTTACCCTGCGGGTATGGCGACTAGCGCTGCAATGTCTGCAGATGGGGTCGTTTTTGCTACTTCTTCTATGGAGAATGCAGGCAATGCATCAGGTAACACTTTTTACATGGGAACCGCAGAAACGACTGACTCTGGTGCAAACGGTAATATCTGTGTAATTGACCGTGGCGTTATTTCGTTCCACGACAAAGTGCAAAATTGTGAAAATTCAGGCGGTATCGGTGCAATCCTTATCAATAATGAAGCGGGAATGTTATACGGTACGTTAGGTGATACTAACGCAACATCTATTCCTGCTGTTGGCGCAGCATTTGAAGATAGAGCTGCACTATTAGCAGCATCTACTGCAGACCTAACCATTGGTACTAGCGACTATGGCTACATGAGCGGTACTTCAATGGCAACACCTGCAGTATCGGGTATGGCAGCACTTATCTGGTCTAATCATAATGAATGTACTGGTACTGAAATTCGTGATGCATTAAAAGCAACGGCTGAAGATAGTGGCGCTACTGGTCATGATGACTACTTCGGTCACGGCATTGTAAAAGCTAAAGCCGCGAGTGATTATTTAACTGCCAATGGTTGTGGTGGTGGAGTAACACCTCCTCCAGTTGGTGGCGATATTACTGCTGACGCTTCAGGCTACCGCGCTAAAGGCAAAAACAAAGTTGACGTAACTTGGTCAGGTGCATCTACTTCAAGTGTAGATATTTACCGTAATGGCTCTTTAAGAACAACGACATCAAATGATGGTTCTTATACTGATAGCTTCAGAACTTCCGGTTCTTTCACTTATAAAGTTTGTGACCAAGGTAGCGACAATTGTTCAAGTGAAGTAACAGTAAACTTCTAATTTGAACCGAGTTAAGTACTTGAAATAGTTCCCTTCAAGTACTTTATATCCAGCTTATTGTATAAGCTGGATATTTTCATTTACGGCACATTAACTTTTAAGGCCTTTAATTATTGCGTTAAAAGTTATTGAGATTGGTGTGTGTTTAGTCTATGTTTTGTAGCTATGTGTTTTTTGTAACTTCTTTTTTACAAATGTAACCTGAGTAAAAAAGACGCTTCAAGATGTAAGAAAGTACACCCTGATGTTTTAAAAAATACTTTGGTATTTTGAAAGATGTATTGGGCATAGGGGAAATAAAATGTCGAACAACTCAGTAAAACAATTGAGCAAACCATTATCATTGTTAGGCGTAATTAGCTTATCGGTTTGGCTTGTCAGTCTATTACTAAATACAACAACGAATAATAAAGCTCAGTCTTATATTATTAGTGCTGTAAATTATCAATTATTAAAAGATAAAGTCGAAGAGCTTAATCTAGCTCCTACTCATGAACTCGCCATTATAAATGCTGTTGCTGTTGAGTTGAGTCAATCTCAGCTAGCCCTATTACAGCAAAACCTTAATATCAAGGTAACTAAAAACCATAAAGTTGAATTATCCAGTGGTCGCGCTTGGGGCAAACGTAAATGGCAGCCTAAAGCGACAGTACCCAAATATATTGACGCGGACTCTGCTCATGCCGCGCGCAACTTTGGTGACGGTGTAACCATTGGCTTTTTAGATACTGGCTTAGACCAGTTACAAGGCACTTCATCAGGACTTGGTTTATCTACCGATCTCTATGGGCGAGATAAGTTCTGGGGCACCTATGATGCGATAAACAACAGCATCAGTAATTATAGTAATGAAGAAAGTGGCCATGGCACCCATGTTGCCAGTATTGCCGGAAATGCTGACTATGACGTATACGGTAACCTTTATGGTGTTGCTCCGAATGCTTCATTAGTGGGAATTAAAGCATTTGATGCCGAAGGCAAGGCAACTTATGCTGACGTAATTCGCGGTATTGACTGGGCACTTCAAGTAAAAGATCAAATTAATCTTAGAGTACTGAATATGTCATTCAGTGGTCCTGTCCGTTCATACTACTGGGAAGATCCTCTTAACCAAGCGGTAATGAAAGCGTGGCAAGCTGGCATTGTAGTTATAGCTTCTGCTGGTAATAACGGTCTTGATCCTATGACCATTGGTGTACCTGGAAACGTCCCCTATGTAATCACTGTCGGCGCAATGACTGATAACTATACTGAATCTAATGCAACTGATGACAAACTAGCAACCTTCAGTGCTGCGGGACCTACGTTTGAAGGTTTTGTAAAACCTGAAATTGTTGCTCCCGGAGGGCATTTAGCTGGCTTAATGGCTTTTGATACTCAAATAGTTCAAGAACATCCAGAGTTTCATGATGGTGGTCGATACTTTGAAATGTCAGGAACTTCACAGGCTGCCGGGGTTGTTTCAGGCGTTGCCGCTTTAATCTTGTCACAAGATCCTTCATTAACACCTGATGAAGTAAAATGTCGATTAATGGATAGTGCGCATGCCGCCTTTAATGATAAAGGTGAACTTGCTTATAGTGTTTTCCAGCAAGGTTCAGGGGTAGTGAATGCTGCTGATGCATTGGCAAGTACTGCCAATGCATGTGCAAATCAAGCGTTAGATATTGCTCAAGATATAGAAGGTAATGATCACTTCTTTGGTCCTGCCAACATTAACAATGATGGCAACTTTTATGTTGAAGGTTTAGGCGATGAATATGTGTGGAGATTTGATGATAGTAACCTTGATGGTGATAGTTTAATCTGGCGAATGAACTTTGCTGAAAATGCGCTAGACTGGAGAAATACTGCATCAACAGATTCATTGATTTGGCGAATGAATATTGAAACAGATTCATTGATTTGGCGAATGAGTGTTGAGTCAGATTCATTGATTTGGCGGATGAGTGTCGCTGATAGCACAACCGGCATTGATGTGAATAACTGGGTTGAACAACAATAATTTAATAAATCCTAAGCCACTGCTTTAACAGTGGCTTTTTCTTACCCTTCTCTCATACGGTAAACTTCAATCTACTATTCTTTTATCAGAGTTTTTTTGTGAAAAATATACTTCTCTTTTTATTATTAATTAACATTCACTCCAGTATCATTGCGCAAGAAGTTAAGAAATTTAAAAACTTCGGTATTGATAATCCAATGTCTTATAGTTTTGTTAGAACTATTGCTCAAGATAAAGATGATTTTATGTGGTTTGGTTCATCGGAAGGCTTAGACCGTTTTGATGGTCATCAAACGCTAAACTTCCAGCATGATAGTTCACAGCCTAACTCACTAAGCTCTAATGTAATTAGCCGCATTATTATTGATAAACAGCAAAGGTTATGGGTCGGTACATTTGGAGGAGGCTTGAATTTATATAGACCAGCAAGTCAAGACTTCATCCATTTTACCACTAAAACAAAAAATACTAAGCTGACCAATGATACCGTTAATACACTCTTTGAAGACAGCGAAGGGAAAATTTGGATTGCTACCGAAAATGGCTTAAACATTCTCAATCCTCATAAAGAAAAATGGTCAATTCAACAAGTTTTCCAAGAATTAGGTAATCCTAATAGTCTTACCCATAATGCTGTATTGTCAATTATTGAAACTCATAATCAAGAGGTTTGGGTGGGTACTAATGGTGGTGGAATCTCAGTATTTGATCTGCAAGGAAATTTCATTAAAGCCATTAAATATGGTGATCAAAATAGTGCTACTTATGTTAATAAATTTGTTAGTAGTTTATACCTAGATATTAACGGAGATATCTGGATAGGTACAGTAGATAGCGGCTTATTAAAATATATACCCAGCACAGAACAGTTTATTCACTATCAAATGAATATGGATGACCAGCCAACTATTAGCGGTAATGCAATAAGTAGTATTTATCAGGATTCAGAAGAAAATATTTGGATTGGAACAGATAATGGTTTATCTATTTATAATCACAAAACCAATGGTTTTAGTCAATACAACAACTCTCCAAACAATCCATACAGTATAAGTAATGATTTTGTTATTACTTTTTTTGAAGATAAACATAATATGATGTGGATAGGGACTTTTTCTGGAGTCAATCGTTGGGATCCTAATATGGCAACCTTTCGACAATATAGTACCCAAACAAACCCTGTTTTAAAAAATAATAATATCACTAGTTTTGCACAATTTGATCAAGAAAATTTATTTTTCAGTACCTATGGCGGTGGAATATATCAGTTATCACAGCATGACAATTCAATTTCACCAGTCGTTTTTAACGGTTCGTTTTCAAAATATAGAATTATGACTCTATTTGCCGATGGCGATACTTTATGGGTGGGGACGCGAGCTTCAGGGCTATATTCAGTAAACTTAGCAACGAATGAAGTTACTGAATATAGACATGATGCTGAAAATAATAACTCTATTTCAGCCAATAGTATTACCGATATTATTAAAGACATGAATGGCAATATATGGGTGTCTACTTTCCGCCAAGGAATTAATTTACTGAATGAAAATGGTACTTTTAAACGTTTTGTAAAAAACGAAACAAACTTAGAGAAAGGGCCAAGCAGTAATAATATTCTACAACTGCTAGAGGATGAGCAAGGCTTTATTTGGTTGGCTACCTTTGGTGCAGGTCTTAGTCGTTTTGACCCTAAGATCGAAATTTTCACTCATTTAAGACACGAGGAAAACAACCCCAATAGTATTGCTGATGACTTTTCATGGATTATGTTACTAGACAATGACAAAAACCTTTGGTTTGGTTCTCAAGATGCTGGCTTAAGCATATTAAGTCGGGAAAATAGCCATAGTAACAACTTTTCATTTACTCATATTGGTGCTAATGAAGGGATGAAAAGTTTGACAATATATGGAATCACTCAAGATGCTTATGGAGATATTTGGTTTAGCACTAATAAGGGAATATCTCGTTATTCAATGAGTGATAAAAACTTTAAGCATTTCAACCTTACCCATGGTTTAGTTGACCTAGAATATACACATTCTTCTGTATTCCGCTCAATGGATAACACATTATATTTTGGTGCTGGTAAAGGGATGAGCAGTATTAATCCGGAAAAGATTAATACTAGTATTTCTGCACCAGAAGTTCGATTAACTAGCGTTTTAAAGTTGAATGAACCCATGCCTCTAGGAAGTTCATTATCTAAATTAACCCAATTAGAATTTGATTACAGTGAACAACTTATTTCCTTTGAATATGTTGGCTTAAACTATGCGGCGCCAGAATCAACACGCTATAAATATCGATTGAAAGGGTTTGATGAAGAATGGATTGATGCAGGAAAATCACGCCGAGCTACTTATACCAACTTACCTTCTGGTACCTATCAGCTGCAAATTATTGCAGGTAATAACGATAATATTTGGAGTGATCCAGGCCTATCACTAGATATTACAGTAAAGCCTGCCCCATGGAATACTTGGTGGGCTTACGTGCTTTATGCGGCATTAATTGCTTTGTTATTGTTAACTTACTCACGATTTTTAAACCGAAAACTTCTCATCGAGCAACAACAAAAAGCCAATTTAAAACAGCAAGTAAGAGATAAGACACAAGAGTTTCATTTGAAGAATGTAGAGCTTGAACAGGCGAATCAGCAGTTAGAAGATGCGGCAACGGTAGATAAAGTAACGGGCGTTAAAAGCCGTCGTTATTTAGATATTTATATCGAACAAGCTAGCCAACTGATGTCGCAAATTCATGACAATATTTTACCGGTACAACGCAGTTTATTACCTCGGTTATACCTAGTAATGATAAAGCTAGACAATATAAAACAAGTAACCAACAGCCAATTAGTTAATCTTACTGATCTACTGCTTTATAGCCGAAATAATGAAGATTTAGTTATTCGATGGGCTGATGATACTTTTGTTATTATTGGTTATGAAAAAGATGATAACACCCGAGAGTTGGTAACACGTCTAACGGATCGCTTTGCTCAAGTATTAGGCCATAACATTAAAGCAGATATGTCTTATTCTTTTTATCCGTTTAATTATGAACAACCTATGGCGCTATCATGGGATCAAGTGAGTGTTATTACTGAACATGCGTTAAAAATTGCGCGTGATAATAACATGAATTGGTTAGGGCTATACTCGCCTAAAGTTCAGCCATTCAACTATTTAGATGTCATTCAGCAAGATGATGTTGGCGAGTTAAGTCAGTTAGTCAAAATAAAGCAGGGCTAGCTGGTGATATAGTTAACCTGAACTCTGCTTTATAAATATTTCTCTAGCAGCTATTTTTACTAACTTCTTTGTTAAATCCACTTGCAATAGGCCAGTTATTGACGCATAAAATTGCCTCGAATTAAGAAAAAATATCAAACTAGATATGTTGAAATTATTTAAGTTATATAATTTATGAGCTTAACTATCTCTTAAACAGAGTTCAGGTTAGTTAGCTAAAAGAAGCTTTAATAAGTTCAAATTATTAATCTCTCAGGTTAGCTTAATTCAGTATCTTCAAGACGATTTATTGTTAAGTTATTAATCTGGAGTTGAGTTTTGTTGCGCCATTTTTTGTTGATATTGTTTTGGTGTGCATTGATAACTTTCTTTAAAACAACGACCAAAATAAGTCTGCGATGAGAAGCCTACATCTAACGCTATACGTCCAATTTGAGCGCCACTCGTTAGTAATGCTTGTGCTTTTTTCAAACGAAACTCTTTGATAAAGTTATTAGGTGTTGTGCCTAATATTACTTTTATTTTTCGTTGTAGTTGTCTCTCGCTCATAGCAAGTTCTTTTGCAAGTAATGATATATCAAGCTCTGGCTCTGTGTAATGTTTAGCGATCAGCGCTTCAAGTTTATGCAAAAATTTATCTTCTAGACTGCTTTGTTCCACAGGCTTTTGTGTTAAGTTAGCCGCATTTTGTTGGCTAGTATTTTTTCGCTCTACTTTTTGCTCTTCATTAAATTTTTGTAAATAGCGCTTTTGTAGCTGTTGCCTATTGGTGATTAAATTTTGGATTCGCGTTAATAGTTCGTGCTGGTTAAAAGGTTTACTTAAATACTCATCGGCTTTTAGGTTTAAGCCTTGTAGCCTACTTTCAAGATCAGATCTTGCGGTAAGTAAGATTACCGGAATGTGCGCAGTCATTTCATCTTGCTTCAACTGTGTTAATACTTCGAATCCATCAATACCCGTTAACATTAAATCGCAGACAATAAGATCGGGGATATATTCCTGAGCTAATTGCAGGCCAAGCTCACCACTGCCAGCAAGAATACAATGATGTTGTTGTTCAATGACTTGTTTTATATGACTTTGCATATCTAGGTTATCTTCGATCACTAATACGACTTGCTGTGAATGATTAGTTTCAATATTTGCTACTGAACGCTGCTCGGTGAGCAATGAAGTCACCTCATTTTCTGAGATACTCATCGATATTTCTGCCTCAACCTCATTTGCAGGTGCTAACGGTATTGAAAGACTAAATTTACTGCCATGACCATGTTCGCTCACTAAGCTGATACGCCACCCATGAGCTTTAACGAGTTCATTTACTAAAGACAAGCCTATACCTACACCAAAAGTTGCTTGGTTCTTCACATCATCAGCTCTTTGAAAACGTTCAAATATTTTATCTATAGAATCTTTATTGATGCCTATACCTGAGTCAATCACGTTTAAAATAATAGTCTCTTGCTCTAGATAAGCATTTACTTGCACAGAGCCGCCATTGGGCGTGTACTTTATCGCATTAGCGAGTAAGTTAAAGATGATCTTTTCAAAAGCTTGGCCATCGCAATCTAACCACAAGTCAACAGGGATATTGCTAGTGAAACTAATATTATTTTGTGATGCTAAACGAGAAAAAGAATCAACAGGCATCATCATTAGGGTTTGCAGTCGGTAAGTGCTCAGCAATAATTGTGGGTTGTCACTTAAACGTGAAAGCTCTAACAGTTGCTCAACCATACGTACTAATCGTAAACCATTACGTTTAGCTGTAGTTAACTCTTCATTTTCTGACTCATTGCTTGTTTTGGTTATATACCTATCAATAATGCCATTAATGATAGTGAGTGGTGTTCGAAATTCATGTGAAATGTTAGCGATGAATTTGTCTTTTAATTCTAAGGCTTGCTTTTCCGCATGCTTTCTTGCTGATAAGTTAATGAAGGTTATTACAATAAGTGGTTGTTTCGCGCGATCTGCCCACTGTAGCTCAGCTTGTGCTGGAAACTCTGTTCCATCTGAACGAAGTGAAAGACACTCCACAGATATACCTAAAGTTTTACGCTGTAATGAGTAGACATTACTTTGGAAATCAAAAAAGAAATGCATTTCATCTTTTTCTGCAAATAATCGACTCACCGAGATGCCTTTTAATTCTTGCTCAAGACTTTGAAACATCTGCACGGCAGCGGGGTTAGCCGATAATATCTCGCCAGTAATTGAAGTCGTTAAAATGGCATTGTTAGAAGCATTAACTATTGCTTTATCTTCACTATTAATCAGTGTATCGGTTAAATCATTATGCAAGCTATTGAGCTGTTGGAGTGCATTTTTTTCTGATAGTAAATATTTTTTAAGCTTTTTAGTTTGGCGACGATGAGTGATTGCAATGCTTGATAGTAAAATGGCACCAACAAACAGCCAGAAAAATAAGATGATAGATTGTAGATTGGTATTAACACTATAAAACAGCTTGTACTCATAACCATATAAATGAGTGGCTGTTAGTATCAGCATAAGCAGTAAAATATATAACTCTGGATAGGTTTCTTTTTCTATCGCGATAGGTAACCTAGTTGTTTTTAAAGTGGTGTTTGCGGTGAGTATAAGTAAGAAATAAGGCAATAAATCAACAAGCTGGCTATAGTAGCTGCTGATATTGCTTTGGGTATTAATTAACGCATCATCAGTGCCAATAAAAGCACTTAAATTGCCAATAAGTAAAAAGACTGCGCTTGCAGAAAGTAGTGCAAAGGTATAACGCCAAAAACTATCTTTAACACTCAACAAGCACTGTAATAATCTAGCTAGAATAAGGCTATTTATGACTAGATCAAATAACAAGGACGGTTTAGCGGTTTGATAAATTTTTCCTGAAAATTCAGCAGGTAAAAGAATAAAGTAACAAAAGCAAATCAGGGTGAAAAATATAGCGGGAACTCGGCCACCAATATATTTATTAAGCGGGACATCACTTAAGTGAGGATTGGTTTCTATCGCCAATAAAATAAAAAAATAAACAAAGAGTGAAGCAAAGTCTTGATATAGCTGTTGGCTGATACTTGTCGGTGTATCGTTTAATAACTTACTGACTAGTATCGCGAGTGTTGCTAAGAGTAAGTATTGCCAAAATAACTTAAATGAACGAGAGGTGTTTTTTTGAAAGCAAAAGAATAAAAACAAACTACTGCTCACTTGCAAAAAAAATAGAGAAAAACTTGATGCGCTTGCCAAAGAAATTGGCAGCCAGTTGGCAATAAAATGGTAAGGAATAAAGGTAATAAAGCACACTAAGGCTATTGTTAATTGTCTAATTGAACTGTGCAATTGTTCTTCCTATTTGGTGTTTATTCTTTATGATAATTTTAAGTTACCCGTCCCTTAAATAACCTCTTAACCGTAATTTATAATAACACTTTATTAACATCAAGTTGTTAAGTTTATCTAGCACTTTATCAACGTACCTTGCTATTGCTGCATTTGTAGTCTTTTTAATACAGTCATAAATTAGCCGTTAAAGTAACGTGGAAAAGACAAAATTGATGGTAGCTTCAAAATATATTTTTCAATACCTTTTGAAGCAAATAGAAAATATGCTTGGAAATGAAGAGCAAAGAAGTCAATGTTAGGATTGTATCAAGACTATGAGCTGGCATTGCTTGGCGTTAAATCATGATAAAAAGTGTGATTCAACATAACCCAGCTTAAAAGTCGTCAACTCTTAAATGTCAACACGTTCTACAATCGCAATACCTTGTCGATAACCTAAACCACCATTTCCATGTATTAACCCAAGTTTTTCTGGACCGTCACATAATCGATGATGCATCAACACAAGCGCATTAAGCGCTGGATTATTCCAAGCGGCTTTGGCCAAATTCATGCCACCCGTTATGGTAATACTATGCTCTGCAAGAAAGTCTGGAATTTCCTCTAAGACTTCAACTAAACCACTTATCAGTAAAAAAGCCATTGGAACAACGGGGTAACAAGTATAGGTTTCTAATAGAGCATCGCCACTTTTGAATAGGTGAACAAAGTCGATATTCGCTTCGTCACATGCTTGTTGGTAAGCTTGCTGTAAATGCTCATACCGAGATATATCGGTTAAAAATTCTCGGCCATCACCATCAAGGCGGCTCAAACCTACAGCTTTCACCTTTAACCATTGACTTTTATCAACACCTAATTGCTCAGCGATATCTGCACGAGTTAATAATAGGCGACCTGAAAAATCTACCATAGGGTTTGCACAATCAACCCCTCTAAATAAATCCGTTATCGGTTTATGCCAACGTAAATCGGGCAATAATTCTGGAGTAAAGCTATCTGATAACGCATTACGGAAACTAACTTGGTAATTTTCAAACAGTGCACTAGAGAATTCTTTAAATTGTTGCTCTGTAATGGTGTGATTTTCACTAAAGGCACGCGCTAAATCAGTATAAGCCTGTGTTAATGGGTAACTTTGTCCATAAACTGCCATTTTACTTAACCTATTTTCGCGGCTATAACCCGTTTTAATATTATCTTCACCACTAATGACAACGGCTGCTTCACCATTTTCTATTAGTCTTTTTGCTTCAGCTAAGGCTTCAATTGGAGCACAGCCGCTTCTAAAATGATGCTCTTGCTCAGCGCTATGCCAATCAGCCGCTAAAGGTTCTATAACTAAATGTTTAGGCGTAATACCATGTTTAAGTAATTGTGATTCGAGCAGTAAAACCTGATCAAGACTACCTACGTCATCTTGTTGTTTAGCTGCGCCAATAATAAATGCCGATTGAGTTTTCACAAATGATTAAATCCAGTAAAAGTGATAGGTGCTAACTTTATGCTATTTAAGCAAAATTAAAAACCTAAAAGCAGTAAGATAGATTTGTAGCACGACAAAAAATTATTATTATTTCGATAGAGTAATCGTACTTATCTTGAGACTTTAGCATTTAAAAAAATTAGTGAGTTTAGGGAAGAGAAAAGGAAGTGAAGGGGAAAAGCATGACTTAAGTGGGATTAAGCCATGCGGACTTTATTGCAGGAAATTACCTAAGCAAACGCAAAACTTGCACCTTCACGCACGCCACTTGAAGGCCAGCGTTGCGTGATGGTTTTACGTTTGGTATAAAAACGAACGCCATCTGGGCCGTAGGCATGTAAATCGCCAAATAATGAGCGCTTCCAGCCACCGAAACTGTGATAAGCAACGGGCACGGGTAGCGGCACATTAATACCAACCATACCGACTTGAATGTTATCTGAGAAATAACGCGCCGCTTCTCCATCACGGGTAAAGATACAAGTACCATTGCCGTATTCATGGTCGTTGATTAACTGCATTGCTTCTTGCATGGTTTTAACGCGCATCACTTGTAATACCGGACCAAAGATTTCAGCAACGTAACTGTCCATTTCCGCCGTGACACCATCAATTAAGGTGGCGCCAACGAAGAAGCCATTTTCATAACCTTCAACGTGTGGTTGACGACCATCGACAACAATCGTTGCGCCTTGATTTTGCGCGCTGGTGATATAGCCTTCGACTTTTTCTTTGTGTGCTTGCGTAATGACCGGACCAAAATCATTACTGGCCTTGTCATGAGCACCAACGCTTAGGTTTTTCATCGCTTTTGTCATTTTCTCGACTAGGGCATCTGCTGCTTCATCACCCACAGCAACCGCAACAGATAACGCCATGCAGCGCTCTCCTGATGAGCCAAAGGCAGCACCGAGTAATTGATTTACCGCGTTGTCCATGTCGGCGTCGGGCATAATGATGGCGTGGTTTTTAGCGCCGCCCAGTGCCTGACAACGTTTACCATTGGCATTCGCTGTGGCGTAGATGTATTCAGCAATCGGTGTTGAGCCAACAAAACTCACGGCTTTAATGCGCTCGTCACTTAATAACACATCGACCGCTTCTTTATCACCGTTCACGACGTTCATTACGCCATCAGGTAAGCCCGCTTCTTTTAATAACTGTGCAATATACAAGGTTGAACTTGGGTCGCGCTCTGACGGTTTTAAGATAAAGCAAT